>Ga0210399_10000021_pt1 | contig 116942 bp, 91 predicted proteins | sample IncBWC14MmetaG_FD_150865 | JGI IMG/M metagenome (GOLD analysis project Ga0210399, IMG submission 150865) | Forest soil microbial communities from Barre Woods Harvard Forest LTER site, Petersham, Massachusetts, United States - Inc-BW-C-14-M | ecosystem: Environmental > Terrestrial > Soil >...
GGCCGCGGTGGCCCGGGATACCGCGAACAACACCGCAACCTCCTCGCCCGTCACGGTCACCGTCTCCAACGCCCCCCCGCCCACGCTCTCCATCAACGACGTCTCGGTGAATCAAGCGGCTTCCGGCACGACCAACGCCGTCTTCACCGTCACTCTTTCCGCAGCGAGCGCTCAGACCGTCACCGTGGTCTATGCCACCGCCGACGGCACCGCCACCGCCGGGACCGACTATGTGGCTACGGCGGGAAACCTCTCCTTCTCTCCTGGAACCACGGCGCAGACAATCGCCGTCCAGATCAGCGGGGACCCCACCCCCGAGGCCAACGAGACGTTCGTCGTCAACCTGAGCGCTCCCGCCGGGGCGACCATCGCCAAGGCACAGGGTACGGGAACGATTGTGGGGCCACCCGCCCAGAAAGTCGTGTGGACGAACGCGGTGGGGGTGAGCGTCGCTGGCAACAGCCTGACCAAGACCGCCACGGCGGGATGGAATGCAGGAGCGTCCTCTACCACGGCCCTCCTGTCTGGGGACGGGTACGTGGAACTCACGGTGAGCGAGACCAGCAGCGACCGAATGCTGGGGCTCAGCACCAGAGACGTCGACCAGAACTACACCTCCATTGGGTTTGCCGCATACCTGGCCTCGAGCGGCGCGCTCCAGGTCTACGAGATGGGGGTCAGCCGGGGATCCTTCGGGACCTACGCCACCGGCGACGTGGTGCGGGTGGCGGTCGAGTCGGGAGTTGTGACCTACCGGCGGAACGGGGTGCTTCTCTACACGAGCACGGCTGCGAGCTACCCCCTGCTCGTGGACACCTCCCTTTCGACCACCGGAGCCACTCTCGCTAACGTTGTGGTCTCCGCCAACTGGGCCGTCCTGCCGCCGCCGCCCACGGCGCCAACCAACCTCACCGCCACGGCGGCCAGCACCGGTCAGATCAACCTGTCCTGGACCAACACCGGGACCTCCCAGACGGGCGTCAAGGTCGAGCGTTCCGTCGACAACGTCACCTTTACCCAGATCACCATCGCCGGCGCCACCGCCGTCAGCTACTCCGATACCGGCCTCAACTCATCGACCACGTATTCTTATCGCGTGCGCGCCACGAACGTGTCTGGCGATTCGCCGTATTCCGCCGCCGCTAGCGTCGCCACACTGGCGCCCCTGCCGCCACCAACTGCTCCAACCAACCTCGTAGCGGCGGCCGCCGGCAGCGGCCAGATCAACCTCTCCTGGGCGAATACCTCGACTACCCAGACCGGCGTCAAGGTCGAGCGCTCGATCGACAACGCCACCTTCACCCAGATCACCGTCGCCGGCGCCACCGCCGTTAGCTACTCCGATATCGGCCTAAGTGCCTCCACCACTTACTTCTATCGCGCCCGCGCAACCAACGCAGCCGGCGATTCGTCGTATTCCACTACCGCCAGCGCGGCGACGACGTCCCGTGCTATCGCTTTCGTGCAGAAGAACTACGCGACTCCGCAGGCGCCGGTGAGTGCCGTGCGTGTGGCCTTCAGCGCGGCGCAATCCGCCGGGAACCTGAACTTGGTGGTCGTGGGCTGGAACGACACGAAAGCGCAGGTGGCCTCGGTGACGGACACCAAGGGAAATCCATATCAGTTGGCGGTGGGCCCCACGGCCTTCGCCGGCACCCTCACGCAATCGATCTACTACGCGCGAAACATCGCCGGGGCGGCGGCCGGCGCCAACGCCGTCACTGTGGCCTTTACCCTCGCCGCCAACTACCCTGACATCCGCGTCCTCGAGTACAGCGGGCTGGACACCGTCAGCCCGGTGGACGTCACCGCCGCGGCCACGGGCACGGCTACGACGAGCAGCACACCCGCCGTCGTCACCACCCATGCGCCGGATTTGCTTTTCGCTGCCAACACCGTGGCGACTTGGACGGCGGGCGCTGGTACCGGATGGAAGAGCCGCGTAGTCACGACGCCCGACGGGGACCTCGCCGAAGATCGAGTCGTTTCCACGATCGGCAGCTACTCTGCCACAGCGCCTTTGGGGGGTGGCGGCCCGTGGGTCATGCAGGTGGTGGCCATGAGGGGGAAGTGATCCGCACGATGGCGAGGGAGGGCTCCGGCCGACGCAGGGTCCAGAGACATCAGGTTGACGTCCGCTTCCGGCCGGCCCGGCGCCCGTCCGCCTAACGCCCGCGGGGTCCCCCTGGCGCGCGGGGTTGGCGGACCATCACCGCGTAGTCCGCGCCCGTGGTCGGTTCCCCAAATCGCGCCGCCGTCGCAAAGCCCAGGCGCTCGTAGAAGGAGGGGTTTCGGGGACTGAACGTCTCTAGGTAGCAGGTGACAGAGACGCGATCGGCCTCGGCAATGGTCGGTTCCAACAGGTTCCGGCCGAGCCCCTGCCCTTGAGCGGCAGGATCGACAGCGACGATCGAGAGATACCACGCATCATCTCCCACGACCCTCGCGGCCTTGGCGCTCATGAAGGCGACGATGCGATAGTAGTTGGCGCAGCCCTGCGCGCCGAGGGTCGTCTCCAAGAACTCGCGCTTCCTCTCCGCCGCACGCGATCGAACGTCTGGAGTCTGCGGCAGCAGCCATACGGCAACGCCACGCCCTTGGTCGGCGAGATGAACACAGCGCCCGAGGTCTTTGCCCTCTTGGATCGAGTAGGCGAAGTACTGCGCCAAGACCGCGCGGCGGCGACGGGCGTCCTGCACATACCCGGCACAGATCGAGCGGTAGAACGGGTCCTCCTCGAGCGCAGCGACCGCACTTGCACAAGCGGGATCAGGTCTCACCACGTCTCATGCTCGCGTTCAGACACGGACAGTTCTTTCACCAACGCTCTCGCGCTCGTGGCTGACGGTAACGACGACGTTGCCCCTCCTGTGATCCTGCTCGACATACCGCGCTTCGAGAGGTCGGGATCTTGCCCGGAATCGCGTATCACCTTCTGGCTCCCCCCCCCCGCTATTGCAATCTTCGCCGAATCCACATCCAGGGCCCTGCATGTCCGGTATTGGGCCGGCTCCGTTCGCTTGTAGCTCTGCGGTCCCGTCTTTTTTGTCCTTCAGGGTAGACGGGCGGTCTGGCGTGTACGATGGGCAGCCCCATGAGAGGGAAGATCCCATTGATGCTCCTGGCTGGCTTTGCCATAGCCGGGGTGCCTCTGTACCTCGCCTACGCCACCCTCCAACTCGAGTGGCACGACCACGGCTCCATATACGTCAAGCTCCAAAACGTCTTCACGAATGGGCTGCAGGCAAAGGTCCATTTCGCTCCCTTTCTCTACCTGCTGGCCGCGCTGGTGCAGCCATTCAACAGCTTGCTCTTCTTCCTGGCCCTCCACGTGACGGCCCTCGTCCTGGGCGCCTATGCCCTGTTCCTGATCACCCGCGACTGCACCGCCTCCGATTCCACGGCCGCGCTCCTCTTTTTCGCCTTCCTCGCCAACCCCTACGCGGTGGCCGCGAATCTCTATACCCACTACGACATCTTTATGGTTCCCGCCCTCCTCTTCTTCTACCTCTTCATGTCGAGGGAGAGGCTGCCGGAGGCGGTGGCGTGCCTTGTCCTCGCGCTAACCATCAAGGAAGATGTTTGGCTCTACGCGTCCATTTTGATCCTGAGCCGGGCGCGGAGAATGAGCCGTAAGCGGCTGGCCCTCCTCTTGGGAATTACCGCCGGCTACGCCGTGTTTGCCGCTGGCTGGCTCTTCCCGCATCTCTATCCGCAGCGCGAGGACGCCTTCGCCCTCCTTTACACCCAAGGGGCTACGAAGTGGGAGGTGCTCCGCTATCTTGTAACTCATCCCTTGAGCACCGGGGTCAAGCTCGTCAGCGGCCCTGGTCTCGCCTTCCTCTCCTCACTCCTCTTCTTGCCCCTATTCGCTCCCCTAAGATCGCTCTCCGCTCTCCCCGTCTTCTACCTCTGGCTCAACTCAACGAGCCCGGCCCGCAACTCCTTGGCCTTCTACTACTCGATCCCTTCCCTCATCCTCTTCGCTCCCGTGCTGCCGAAGGCACTCCTGAACCTGCGGTCCGTCCTTTTGAAGCTGGTGGCCGGCCGTCCCGTGGCCATGACCTTTGTCGACCGCTGGTCCCTGCCCCTCGCGGCCGGCCTCCTCCTCCTGACCGGCGTGGTTCGAAACGTGGCCCTGCCCGACGGCCTAGAGCGCAGCCCCAGCTTGCAGAGCGTGCTCGCAGACGAAGGGCGATTTGGAAAGGGCTACCACGAGCACCACCGCGTGGGCTGGGACATTCTCACAAACCGCATCCCCGGAGGGCGAAGCGTCATCACCCACTTCACGCTCGGCACCTACGTGGCACCGGCTCACGAAACGTACCTGTTCTTCAGAGATGGCAAGGACTTCGAGAGCGGGAAGCTGCAGCCAGACTATGTGCTCTACGATCTTAAGAGCCGATACCCATTGCTGGGGCCACGGCGGATGGAAGAGATCCATGACTGGATGCTGACAAACCGTCAGTACCTGCTGGTCTACAGCAAGGACGGCTACTTCCTTTACCGGCGGACGAGCTGATCGGACCGGGCCGCAGCCGACTCTGGAGGCAGGGTCAAGCCACGACGGCGTTGGGCAGCAGGAAGGCCAGCCAGCGGCGACGCCAGGAGGGAACCGCCAGCACCGCGAGGGTTAGGAGCAGGTCCAGCGCCCAATAGATGCCCTCGACCGCGATGACGACCGGTAGGTGGCGAACCCCGATCCCAAGCCGTTTGCCGGCGAGGGCCACGCGCTTCAGGCGGAGGCCGAGCCGCAGGCCGAGAGCGCAGGCCAGGGTCAACGGTGCCGAAAAGCGCTGTTGGTTGGTTCCGTAGTGCAGCGGCACGAACGTGTCTCGCAGGTGTCGCTCAACCAACCCGCGCAGTCGCCAGGTCGGATCCTCATGGAACAGGATGAGTCGTTCCTCGAGGACGAAGCGCCGGCCCGAGGAGCGGAGGGCCTCTGTCAAGTAGCGATCGCCCCCGATCCGGCCGGCAAACGGACCAAAAGGGTCACGAGCGTACAGCTCGCGCCGAATGGCCACGTTATGGGCCACCGCCGCCGCCCGCTCGAAGGCGGCCTGCCCCCGGTGGAGGTCCCCCCAGGAGTGGGCCGAGCCGATGCGGGTCACGAGCCCCTGGCCATCGTAGTATGACCGGCCGGCCACGCCGCCCACCTCGCGGTCCGCGAAGGCCTCCATGAGGACTCGCAAGCAACCAACCGTGGGCCGGCAGTCAAGATCGCTAAAGAAAACCAGGGCGCCTTGCGCCTCGTTGGCGGCCGCATTCTTTAGGGCGTAATACCCGGCGCCGGGCACGATCAGCTGGCGGAGGGGCAAACTGCTCGGCCGTTCCGGAAGGCCTTGGAGGGGGGCGGGAGAGGCCAGTACTATCTCGGCCCTGTGGGCGGCTAGGGAGGCGGCCTCGCCCATCCACTCCGTCAGGTTGCGCCGGGAGTCGCAGGCGCCGGTGAAGTCGCCCGTCGTCGTTTCCAAGACGACGGTGAGGTCGGGTCCCATGATTCTCCCTCAGCGACGACGGGGCTCGCCCCCCAGCGCGAGCCGGGTCAACTCGAGCGCGCGGATGAGGACCACGGCCACCGTTACTAGCGCTACTCGCGTGTGCTCGCCCGCACCCCGCGGGCGTCGCCGGGCGCCAGCGTCCTTAGCGAGCCCCGCGAGGGTACCCCGCATGGCCAGACCCATAGGCGCATCCAGGACAAGGGTCTTGGCTGTCAGCCCCCCCGTGCGCGCCAGCTCGAAGTAGCCACCCGCCAGTCGCTGAGTGCGCCGGAGCAGCTCTGCGACCGAGCGGCGCGCGGAGTGGCAGGTACGCGCTCCTTCCGCATAGCGGAGGAAGAAGCCGGCTTGGCTTACCCGGTACCCCCACTCCCGGTCCCCGAGCGAACGCAGCCTCTCGTCGAACAGCCCCACTCGGTTGAAAACCGCTCGCCGCGTAAAGAGGTTGGCCGTAGCCCCGAAATGCCAGCGCTCCACGTACTCACGCTGGCGAAAAGCAGCCACGCTTTCGTAGAGCTCGGCCGCTGTCGGCTGCCATGCGTCCGCGATCGCGAGATCGATTCGCCCGGCGACGAGCCCACACTCTGGCTCCGCGAGAAGCGCTCGCACCCCGGCCGCGAGCCAGTCCCGGGCGGGAACACAGTCGGCGTCGGTGAACGCCAGGATTTCAGCCCGGGCCTCGAGCACGCCCCGGTTCCGCGCCGAGTAGGACCCGGGCTGTGGTTCGTGCACGAGCCGCGCTCGGGCCACCCCGGCTACAACCGGAGCGAGGGACTCCACTTCCCCGTTGTCGACGACCAGGATCTCGTAGTCGCCGGGATAGTCCTGGATCGCGAGGGCGGCAAGGCAACGCTTGAGCGGCTCGGTCTGTTCGAAGACAGGCACGATAACGGAGACCAAGGGCAAGGCGGCTTCCAAGGCCGCGGAGGGGGCAAGGAGATTGGAGGGTCGACTGGGCCTGCAAAGGGTATCGTCGAGCGCCCCGCTCATTCAATCGAGGATCATAGGCGATTGCGGCACTTGACGAAAGGACGGAGGTCCGTGACATTCCGGAATCCCCTCGCAAACGGGGTTGCGTCGCTCCTATCGGGATTGGCTTGCGGCGTCTGCGGTCACCACGCCGATCTAGCCCTCCGGCATCTGGGCCCGGGGAACCGGCTTAACGGAATGTACGAAAAAAGGTCGGGTGCCTAAGGGCTGGCATCACATATTCGCCCTGGCAACCCGAAGCCCGCGTGACTGCGGAGACGGCAGTTTCCTCCGCGGGACGCCCCCCCCGGCGCGGGGCACACACGCGACGGAATCGCGGCCTCAGGGAAAGTTGGTTGTGCCGATCTTGGTGCAACCCGGCGCGAGGGAGTAGGGCTGTGGTGCGCTGAGAACGACGTTGTCACGAAGGACTACCTTGGGCCCACAGGCGATGCCGGTGTTCCCGGAGTCTATGACGTGGTTGTTGACACCTATCTGACCGTCTCCTTCGTCATCGAGTGAGATTCCGACTGCCTCTCCCTGTGGGGAGTGGTTGAAAGTATGGGTGACTAGGTTGTTGCTCGTGCTGCTCAGCGGGCCCGATACCTCGATGCCCAGGGCAGCGTTAGGACCCGTGATCTCACCCGGGTCGGTCGAGCCACCCGTGTTCGTCACCACGTTGTTGCGCACCACGTGGTTTCCACCCGTTCCTCGAACGGCGATTCCGTTGACATAGTTACTATCCGCCCAGATGTTTTCCACCGTGTAGTTGCTTCCTGCCCCGTCGAGATTGATTCCATCGAAAAAACCCTTGACGATTCCGTTGCGGACAGTGATGTTCTTGTGGTTGCCCACCGCGAGAATCCCAGTCGTATTGCTCCCCGTCCCCGCTGGAGAGCCATCCAGCGTGAAGTTGTTCAGGTCGAGCCAGACGAAGTCGGCATCGATCGTGATCGCGGCGAAGGGAGGGGAGTTCAATGCGGTACTGAGGTTTCGGTGGAAGCAGTAGTGTCCCGGCGTCGTGATCTTGAAAGGTAGGGAGGTGACGAACTGGTGGCAGAACTCGGTCTCGTCCGCTCGGGCACCGCTTGGCGGGAGAAGCCATACAAGGGCGACAACCATCGACACCATGGGCAATCGGCTCTCTTCTCTGAAAACCCGCATGAACCACCTCCCTTTCGCTGATCCTCAAAAATAAGGCGTCGTCCTCTAGCAGACGCCGCCGCCGCTTTCCTCTTCGAGTACGACCTGGGAGGGGCTCATGCCCGTCCCGGCAGTCAGACGCAGTCCCTGCTACGCGCGACGCCCCCACGCCGTCCACAGGAGGGGCGACGGCATGAAGAACCCGTGGTCGCTGAAGTGAGCGACGTCGCGATCGAACTCCTCCTTGGTCACATGACCGCCGCTCACGATCTCCCCCCGAAGGTGCTCGAAGATGGCGCGGAGAACAGGCGCGCCGGGCGAATGGCACGACCACATCGAGGCCTGCCCTTCGGCTCCGACGGTCTCGAGCCCGTGGGCACGGAGGAGCCCGAAAAGGCGCCTTCCGAAGCTGCGATCTACGCCCTGGCCGTCCATCACACGCGCCATGGCCAGGTAGGTCTTCGGCAGTGCTTCGCCGGGGGCGAGGGACGGGTCGGGCGCGAGGCTCGTCTCGAACTCCTCGTCGACGAGCCACCCTCCGGGCTTGAGAGCCGCGACGAGGCGGGCAAGCACGGCCTCGCGCTCGGGGACCCGCAGCAGGACGAGACGGGCGTGCACGAGGTCGAAAGTCGCCTCGGGGAGGGGATCCCTCGCGAGGTCGTGGCGCCTCACCTCCAGATTGGGGAGGCGCAGCGCTTCGAACCGCCCGGGGTCGCCGTTCGCAACGAGGACGCCCCCGGTGGGGCCCACCCGGGCCGAGAGCCAAGTGGCAATCGAGCCGCCGCCGCCGAGCTCGAGGCATCGCCAGCCCTGGGCTATTCCTCGATCCTTCAGGTGGCGAATCGTTCCGAGGTCGAACACCGCGCCCAGGGCCTCGAACGCACCCTCGAGGCCTGCCTCGGCAGCGCTGGACCGGGGCGCCGGGCCCGCGGAGCGAGGTGCGCCGCACTCTTTGCACCTCTCCGTCTCTCCTCCCAAGGACGCGCCCTGTGAAGGGCGCCGATCCCGCCGCGAGCGCAAGTGATCTCTCATCGCAGGGGCTCGCTCAGGCGACCCTCGCCTCGATGACGTTGTAGCGTCCAGCAGATCGGACGTGAGTCATCCCGAACCCGCCCACGCGCAAGAGTTCGCGGAACTCTTCCTCGGTTCGCTCGCACGCGCCCCCGCCCAGGGCCAGCAGGTTGAGGTCGCTCAAGGCGATCGAGCAGCGATCTGGGTTGGCCCCGGGGTCCTCGGGAAGGATCCCCTCGACGAGCAAGAGCTTCCCGCTCGGGGGCAGGGCGTTGCGGCAGGAGTCGAGAATCCTCAGGCTCTCGGCGTCATCCCAGTCGTGTAGGACACTCTTCAGGATGAGGGCGTCGGCGCCCTCCGGGACGCGCGCGAAGAAGCTTCCCGCGACGAAGTCGCCGCGATCGCCCACTCCCGCCTCGGCCAGGTGCCTCGTCGCGGCCTCCGCGCAGCGCGGCAGATCGAAGACCGTCCCGAGCATCGATGGGTAGGCCCTGAGGATCGCGCTCAGGAGATGGCCCTGGCCCCCGCCCACGTCGATCAACCTCGTGATGCCTGAAAAATCCCAAGCGGCGAGCAAATCGGGGACCACGAGTTCCGTGAGCGCCACCATGCCCTCGTAGAGAGCCTTTGCGGGCCCCGGTGCCATCTCCGCGAAGAACTGGGCGGCACCGTCGGGGCTCCTACCCGTCCGAACCCTGTCCAAGAGGCGCTCCCAGAGCCGAGCCTCGATTTGTGCCTCGAGAATGGCCCAGTGCGCGAAGGATGGCCTCGCACCGTCGGTCAGATGGCTCCCCATGGAGGTGAGGGAAAAGCGCTCGTCGTCGACGCGTTCACAGAGCCCGAGGGTGACCAGGGCACGCAGAAGGCGCCCGAGCGAGCGTTCATCGGCCCCGGTCTCCCTGGAGAGCTCGGGCAGGGCTCGAGCTCCCCCTGCGAGGCACTGGGGGACTCCCAGCCGAACTGCCACGTGGATGACGGTCGTGATGCGCTGGGAAGTGATGAGGTGGAAGAGCGCTGTCGCCGACGGGTCAGAGGCCTGGCGAGGGGACATGCAGCTAGTCCAGCCTCGGGAAAGGCCCCGGGCCCCCCCCGGTGTCCGGGAGCGTCGACGATAGAAGGGAGTCCCGTTGGTAGTGCCCCTTGCCGGTGCTGACGAGTGCGAGGGCCCCCGAGAGGAGTAGAGAGACAAAGGCGGAGGTAAGCCCGGGGCAAAGGCTCCCCCTGCGCTCCCAAACAAAGCCGGCGGCGAACGGTCCTGCGAACCCGCCGAGGCTCGCAACCGATGTGACGAGGGCGATGCCCGACGCAGCGCCGAAGCCGATGACAAAGGCGCCGAGCAGGAACGCGATGTGGGGCGTCCTTGCCCTCCTAGCCTCGAGCCCATCGAACCCCGGCTCGTCGCGGGGAACTGTGCTTGTCAACCGTGCCACCTCCCGGGAGTGAAGGCGTCAACCGCTCGGCCGCCAGGAGGGAACCTTCGAAGATCCCGCCCTTCCCCGCCATGCCTCCCATTAGTGGGGCGCGGGGGAGGTAGGGGTCAATGCCCCCGTGCTCCCCCATCGATCCTCTGCCGATCCCCTGCGCGATGGTCTTATAAATCAATGTGTTGCGGACATGGAAGAACCGCTCTTCCTGAGGAATGGTAGACTTTTGGTCCGGTCGGTCTTGTGCCGCCGCCAGGCTTTCTCGTGCAGAATCGCATTCATTTCGCTCATTTCGAGTTGGACCGGCGCGCGGGCGAGCTGCGCAAGAAGGGCGTCAAAGTCCGGCTGCAAGAGCAGCCCTTCCGCGTCCTTGCCCTTCTCCTCGAAAAGCCCGGAGAGGTCGTCACGCGGGAAGAGCTGCGGAGCCGGCTGTGGCCTGCGGACACCTTCGTCGACTTCGACCACCGTCTCGCCGCCGCCGTGAGCAAGCTGCGGGATTCTCTCGGCGACGCGGCCGATCGACCGACCTTCGTCGAGACCGTGGGGCGCCGCGGCTACCGCTTCCTGCATCCCCTCCAGGAGAACGCGCCGCCGGCGCCCACACCGGAAGGAAGCCCGGACCGCACCCTGCTCGAGGGGCCCTCGCTCTCGACTGAACCGAGGCCCCCAAAATGGCGGCCCGCGCTCCGGCGCGGGGCGGAGGCTCTCCTCCTCGTCCTCGCGGTGCTCCTCCTAGGACGGGGGCGCCCGCCCGAAGCCGCCCTCCCCCACATCTCGTCGATTGCCGTGCTCCCCCTCGAGAACCTTTCTGACGATCCCGAGCAGGAGTACTTCGTCGACGGCATGACCGACGAGATCATCACGGATCTCGCGAAGCTCCCGGGGATCCGCGTGATCTCCCGCACCTCGGCGGTGCACTACAAGGGCACGCGCAAAACGATGCCTGAGATCGCTCGCGAGCTGAACGTCGACGCCGTCCTCGAGGGAACCGTTCTGCGCGTGGGCGATCGCGTGCGGATCCGGACCCAGCTCGTCTACGCCCCTGCCGACCGCCACATCTGGGCGCAGGCTTACGAGCGCGACCTAAAGGACGTCCTCACCCTCCAGGCGACCCTCGCCGAGGACATCGCGAGCCAGATCCGCTTAACGCTCACCTCCGCGCAGCTCGCGCGCCTCGCGCCGGCGCACTCGGTGGACCCCGAGGTCCACGAGCTCTATCTCAGGGGACGCCATTTTGCGAGCAAGCGCGATCGGGACGGCCTGGCAAGGGCCATCGACCTCTTCGGCAAGGCCGTGGTCAGGGATCCGACCTACGCCGCCGCTTACGCTGGCCTCGCCGATTCCTACGCCCTCTCGGCAGGCCTCAACCTGACCTCCGTGGACGAGGTTGTGCAAAAGGCCCGCGCCGCGGCAGAGAAGGCGCTGGAGATCGACGGCAACTTAGCCGAGGCCCACACTTCCCTCGGTCTCATCGCCCTCTTCAGCAACTGGGACTGGGCCAATGCGGAGCGGCACTACAAGCGCGCTCTCGAGCTCGATCCCAACTACGCGACGGCCCACCACTGGTATGCCGAGGGCTACCTCATGCCCGTCGGGAGGGCGGCGGAGGCGATCGCCGAGATCCGGAAGGCAAGGGAGCTCGATCCCCTCTCGCCCGTCGTCGCAACGGACCTCGGGAAGGAGCTCTACTTCGTCCACAGGTACGACGAGGCCTTGGCCGAGCTCCACCGGGCCCTCGAGCTCGACCCGAGCTTCGTTGCCGCCCACAACTGGATCTCGGACACGCTCCTCGAAAAGGGGATGTATCGCGAGGCGGCCGCCGAGCTAGAAAAGACGAAGCCGTTCAAAGAGGAGCGAGTCTACGTTAGGCAGACGGCGTACCTCTACGCCCGGGCGGGAAAGCGCCCGGAGGCCCGGGCCGCGGTGGCCCGGTCCCTCGAGCTCTCCCACGGGAAGCCCGTGAGCTCGGGCGCCGTGGCTCTCGCCTATGCCGCGATCGGGGACAGGGACGCGACCTTCGCGTGGCTGGAGCGGGCCTTTGCTGAGCGCTCATCCTTCATGACGTCGCTCAAGTATTGGTCGGTGTTTGACCCGCTCCGCGGCGACCCCCGCTTCGGCGATCTCATCCGCCGGGTGGGCCTGCCCAACTGAGGCCGGGCATCGCTCCAGAGCCTCCAGGCGAAGTCCTGGAGGACGACGCCGGGCCTTCTCTCGCCCCTACTGACTCCACTGAAACCGATGCCCACCCAGGAGCGTCGAACCCGCTGGATGGGGGCCGCCGTTGTAGACCCCGAAGACCCGTGGTTCGGTTTGAGCGCTCACGAAGGGCCCGAAGACAGCAAGTCGGCAGTCAGTCGATGGCCTAGTCTGGCTTGATGTGCTGGTTGAGCCGCAGCACACTCTCGAGGTCGTGATGTCCACGTCGTGGGCCAGGCTCGGCTTACCAGATTTGGGCTGGCCGTAAAGCGGAAGCTCGTGCGCCGATGGAGAGACCCGAGATCATCTGCTGGACATCCTAGAAGACTAGAATTACCACAGTCGGGCGAAGATGGAGTCCGGGCGGTGATCGAGAGTCGCGACGCTGATCTTCTTGACGCCCAGGAGCTAGCCCGTGTGTCCAAGAGCCTCTCCTGGCTCTTCCTAGTAGGGTTTCTCTTCGTGTCCAATGCTGCGCGAGGAGTCTACTCATCCCACGGACTCAAGCCCTCCGAGAGATTCGAAGTTCTTTGCGCCTTGGGTCTGCTCACCTTCACCTGGTACTGGCTCACGCAGCAGTGCCGTCCCTACGGCGCCTCCTTTCCACTCGACATCGCGCTTTTCGCTTCCGCACTCTGGTTTCTGCTCCTGCCATATTATCTTTGGCGCTACGAGCGGTGGCGTGGCCTCTTCAAAGTGGCAGTCGTCGCGAGTGCGTATGTCCTATCGCATGCCTTCAGTATCGGAGTTCACTACATACTGAGGTAAACGGGCGCTGACAGGGTCGGGCGTAACAACGCTAAAGTAGCGCCTTGAGTGGTTGATGCTGCGGTCCTGGACGGCTCGGGCTCCCCCCGGGGCGGGGGCGGTCCCCCTACCAGACCCGGCACGCGTTCGCGCGGACCTCGGCCTGGCCCTTGTGGCACGCAAACGCCTCGGCGAACTCGGGCATGTTCGCGACCGAGTTGTTCACCCGGAGTTTCGGATAGGAATGGGGGTCCGTGAGGACGAGGAGCCTCACGAGCTCGGGCCGGTAGACCGAGCACCAGCCGAAGGCGTAGGACATGAAGAAGCGCTGCTGGGGCGTGAGGCCGTCCGACTCCTTCGCCTTGAGGGGGCGCCCCTTGCGAGCCAGGGAGGCCTCGAGGGCCATGTAGGCGATCCTCAGACCGCCGTTGTCCGCCGTGTCCTCGCCCAGGGTCATTCGGCCGTCCTGTTTCACCCCGGCCTCGGGGACCATCTGGCTATACTGCTCGGAGATGCAACTGTTCCGGCTCTCGTACTCCTTCGCATCCCCAGCGGTCCACCAGTCCCGGAGGTTGCCCTGTGCGTCGAACTTCCTCCCCTGATCGTCAAACCCGTGGATGATCTCGTGGCCGATCACGGCGCCGATCGCGCCGTAGTTGACCGAGTCGTCCTGTGCCGCGTCGAAGAGGGGAGGCTGGAGGATTCCGGCGGGAAAGTTGATGGTGTTGGTCGGGGAGTCCTCGTAGGCGTTCACCGTGGAGGCGGTCATGCCCCACTCGCTCCGGTCAACCTTCGTGCCAATTTTCCCGACCCAGCGCGCGAACTCGAAAGCGGTCGCCCGGGCCCGGTTCCCGAAGTGGCTCTCCCGTCCGACCACGAGAGTCGCGATGTCCCGGTCGCGGTCGGGATACCCGATCTTCTCGAGGGTCGCCGAGAGCTTGGAGTGGGCCTGCTTTCTCGTCTCCGGGGACATCCAGGAGAGGGAGTCGATGTCCTCGGAGAGGGCCGCGTCCAGGTCGTGGACGAGGGCGAGCACGCGCTCCTTGCTCTCCTTGGGGAAGGCCCGGGTCACGTACGCCCGGCCCAGGGCCTCCCCGAGGTTGGCGTCCACGCTAGTTACGCAGCGCTTCCACCGGGGCTGCATCTCCCGGGTACCGGCGAGGGTTCGTCCGAAGAAGTCGAAGCGCTCTTCCACGAAGGCCCTCGGAAGGGCGGAGGCGGTTCCCGCGAGGAGCTGCCAGCGCAGGTACGCCTGCCAGTGGGCCAGGGGGTGGGTCCGGAGCGTCGTCTCGATGCCCTTGAAGAAACCGGGGGCCGTCACGTTGTAAACGGCCGCGGGAGGCGCCCCCACGGCCTTCAAATAGGCGTCGAAATCGAAGGAGGGGGCGAGGGAGAGGAGTTGGGCGTGGGAGAGCTTGTTGTTCTGGGTCCGGGGATCACGGCGGGTCACAGGGTCGGTGGCGGCCCTTGCAAGCTCGGTCTCCAGGGCGAGGACCGTCGCCGCGTCCTTGTCGGCCGCCTTGGGCTGCTCTCCCGAGAGGACCAGCATCTTCGCCACGTGGTTCAAGAACTTCTGCCGGATCGTCGCTGACTTCTCGTCCTGGTCGAGATAGTAGCTGCGGCCCGGGAGGGACATCCCGCCCTGGTCGAACTGGGCGATGTTGGAGGAGGCGTCGTCGAGGTCGGGCTGTCCCGAGAAGCCCAGGAGGGGGCTGTTCGTCTGGTTGTCCGCGGGGGTCCAGGCTCCCGGCATCACCTGGTGCACGTGTGCGAGGGCCGCGGCGAGGTCCGCGAGGGTCCGAATCGCGGCGACGCGGTGGAACTCGGGCTGAAGCGGCTCCAGCCCCCGCGCCTCGATCCCGGGTTCGTCCATGCAGGCCTCGTAGAAGTCCCCGAGCTTCCTCTCATCGGCGCTTCGGATCCCCTCGCCCCTCGCGAGGCGGGCGAGGTCTTGGCCGAGAAGTGTCTGGTTCCACGTGTCGAGTACGGAGGTAGTCCCCCAGACGGGCTGGTCCGCGGGTATCGGGTGAGCCTCGTGCCAACGGCCGCACGAGTAGGCGTAGAAGTCGTTGCAGGGATCCGCCGAGGGGTCGGCGATGTCCGGGCTGAAGCGCGAGAGGGGGGGGAGCTCCGGGGGCGGCCCCCCCCGCGCGGGGGTCGCCTGCTGGGCGAAGGCCCCGGCGGACGCCCCGAGGGCCACGGCGAGCATCGTCGGCAGGCGCATTCTCGTCCTCCTGACGGGGGGCCCCCTACGAGCCCTCCTCCGGCCTGGGGCGTGTCGACCGGAGGACGGTCTCGAGGGGGATCCTATAGAGGTTGCCGAGGCCGTTGAAGAGGCCGCGGGACATGGAAACGAAGCTCCGGTAGGTCATGGGCAGCACGAGGGGGGGATCGATTCTCTCGCTCGTGTAGAGGAGCCACCGGCCGTCCCCCGAGATGCGGGGACTATAGTCCCGGGCCGGGGTGTTGACGAGGGGGCCCAGGTTCCTGGGCGGGGTCCAGCGGTCCCCTAGGTGGTAGCTGATGTAGAGGTCCGAGCTGCCGAAGCTCTCTTCCCGGCCGAAGCTCCCGATGAGGAGGAAGGTCTCGTCGGAGGAGACGAGGGCCTCGAAGCTGTCGATCTGGGGTCCGTTGAAGTCCGGGCCCATGTCCTCCGCGGGCTGGTAGCGCCCCCCCTCGAGACGGGATCGGAAGATGTCGTAGTGGCGGGTCTTCCGGCTCGAGCAAAAGTACAGGTTGCCGTTCCTCGCGATCGAGCAGAAGACCTGATTGAACCCCTCATTCACGGGGCCGTCCAGGAGAACGGGCTCCGTCCATCCGCCCGTCCGTCGCTTGGCCGCCCAGATGTAGAAGTGGTGGCGGTCCACGCCAAGGACCGGGCGGTCCGACGCGAAGAAGAGAGTCTCGCCGTCGGGCGCGAGCACGGGGTCGGTGTCTTTGTAGACGCCGGAGAAGGGGAGGACGACGGGGGGAGTCCACTTCCCCCCCTGGAGCCTCGACTCGTAGAGGACGTACAGGTAGTGCGGCGGAGCCGACCTCTCGAAGTAGAGGGTCTTCCCATCCGCCGTGAGGTTACCGCCCAGCTCGTCGTCGGGCGTGGAGATGACGCCCTCCCCGATGAGTTCGGGCCCCCCGCCCTGGCCCGGGGAAGGGTCGGAAGGAGCGAGGGGACTCGCGGAGAGGAGGGCTAGCAGGAGCGGCCCGGCCAGAAACCTCCTCACCTCCCCTCCCCCTCCGGCAGGTCGAGGGCGGCCCTCGAGACGAAGAAGATGTTGCCGTGTCCGTTCAGCGTTGAGTGGAGCATCCTGTGGATCTCCCCGGCCTCAAGGGGGTGGGGCTCGGGGACGGTGAACGGGCTCCTCTCGCTCGTGAAGAAGAGGTACTTCCCGTCGGGGGTGAGGCACGGGGCGCCCTCGTCGGCTATCGAGTTGATGCCGTGCTCCAGGTGACGGGCCTTCGACCAGATGCCCCCCTCCCCCGTGCTCAGGTAGAGGTCGGCCCGAGCGTAGAGAACGCCACCACCCTTGAGGGTCTCCCTTCGGTCCTCATCACCGAGGTTCTTCCCCGAGGAGGCGAAGATCAGGATGGTTTCGTCGGGGGAGACGTAGGGATCGCGCTCGTTGAACTCCGAGTTGACCTCGGGGCCGAGTTTCTCGGCCTCCCCGAACGCCCCGGCGGCAAAGCGGGAACGGAAGAGGTGCGACTGCCCCCCCTCCCGGGTCGAGGCGAAGTACAGGGTCCCGTTCCCCGTCACGGACGACCCCCAGTTCCAGCTTCCCTCGGCGTTCACAGGTCGTGGGAGCGGCTCGGGCTCAGCCCAGCGATCGCCCATCCTCGAGACCCGGAAGATGCGCAGCGCGCGGCTTCCGCTCCCCGGTACCGGACGGGACGAGGAGAAGTAGAGGGTCTTACCGTCGGGCGCGAGCTGGGGGAGGAGATCGAGGTAGCGTCCCGAAAAGGGGAGGACTTCGGGCTCTGTCCAGCGCCTCCCTCGGAAGCGTGAGACGCACAGCAGGCCGAGCCGAGGGAACGTGGTCGACTGGATGACTTTGCTGAAGTAGAACTCGGTTCCGTCGGGGCTGAAGGTACCCCCGACTTCGTCATCCTCCGTCGAGACGATGCCTTCGGCGAAGAGGCGGGGCTCTAGAACGGGGCCCACGTCATAGGGCGCCCTCTGCACGGCGCTTACCGGGGCGAAAGCGAGAAAGGCAGGGATCGCGAGCGGCAACAGCCGGCCCTTCATGGCGAAGAGTGCTCCAAGATCCTGGACGCTCCCCCTTTGAGTCCTGGGATGCTACCGGCGGGCTCTGGCCCGGGTCCAGTGCCAGATTTGGCAAGGGGACCAGACCAGGGCAAGATCCCTTGCCATGGCCGTCGCGAGAGGCCGGGACCTGGCCGGGGCGGGCGCCTTCGTGCTCGTCACGCTGCAGGCGGGCCTCGGAACCCCGCTTTACCGACAGATCTATCTCGAGCTGCGGCGGGCCATTCTCGGCGGGAGGCTCCCGAGGGGGTGCCGCCTGCCGTCCACCCGGAGCCTCGCCCGGGACCAGCGCGTCTCCCGGGCGACGGTTGTGCTCGCCTACGAGCAACTCCAGGCCGAAGGCTACGTCGAGAGCGTTGGGCGGGGCGCGACCCGGGTGAGCTCCCTGCTCCCCGACCCCCTGACTCGGGCCGAGGCTCCCGAGAGGACTTCCCCCTCCCCTCCCGCCGGTGGCCCCTCCGCGCGGGCTGCCGCGATCGCGGAGCTGTCCCGGCGTTTCCCCGCGGTCCCCGACCGCCCTGGACCCTTCCGAACCGGAGTGCCTGCCCTCGACGTCTTTCCGGTCCACATCTGGGAGCGCCTGACTGCGCGCCGGCTCCGGCGCTCCTCCACCAGCTCCCTGGGCTACGCCGATCCCCGCGGCCTCCCCGCCCTCCGGGCCGCCATCGCCGCCTACTTGACGGCCGCCCGGGGAGCCCGCTGCACCCCTGACGAGGTCCTGGTGACGGCGGGGTCCCAGCAGGCGATCGACCTCGTGAGCCGTGTCCTTCTGGACCCGGGAGATCCCGTGTGGATGGAGGACCCAGGCTACCTCGGGGCAACGGGCGCCCTCGTCGCCTCGGGTGCCCGGATTGTTTCCGTGGGAGTGGATGGGGAGGGCCTCGACGTCGCAGCGGGGATCCGCCTAGAGCCGCGGGCGCGGCTCGCCTTCGTGACCCCCGCCCGGCAGCTGCCCCTCGGCATGACCATGAGTGCTCGGCGGCGCCTCGAGCTCCTGCGGTGGGCCGCGGCCAACCGCGCCTGGATCCTGGAGGACGACTACGACAGCGAGTTCAGGTACACGACGCGGCCCCTCTCCTGCCTCCAGGGTCTCGATCCCCAAGGGAGCGTCATCTTGACCGGCACCTTCAGCAAGGTCATGTTCCCGGCGATGCGGATCGGCTACCTCGTGGTGCCGCCCCACCTTGTCGACGCCTTCTCGGCCGCGCGCCGCCTCCTCGACTTCTGCCCGCCCCACCTGACCCAGGGGACCATGGCGGACTTCATGAACGAGGGGCATTTCGAGCGGCACATACGGAGGATGCGGGCGATCTACGAATCGCGCCGCACGCTGCTCGTCCACCTCCTCCGCCGCGATCTTCAGGGACTCCTCGAGGTCGAGGCGCCCGATGCCGGCATGAACCTCATCGCGTGGCTGCCCGGAGACATGGACGACCTGTCCGTTGCCCGTGCCCTTGCGGGGGAGGGAATCGACGTCACGCCCCTGTCGAGCTTCGCGCTGAAGCGCCGCCTCCGCCCCGGCATCCTCCTGGGTTTCAGCGGAATGAGGGAACCCGAGCTGCGGCGGGGCGTCGTGCGCCTCCGCGCGGCACTCGAGTCGTTCCGCCGGTCGGACTGAGCATCGCGGGGAGCCGCGGCCTCGGCCCCGGTTGCCACGGCGTCAGGAGTTTTCTCTGGACTCCCCGGAGGTGATGTCTCGACGCAATCAACGCCCGCTATGCGGGGGTTTTCAAGCGGCTCGCTGGGTAGTGTGGCGGAGCCGCTTTTCTTTACCTCGACGAGGCCCTACATCCAAGCCGGTTGCTTGGGGGCAGCCTGGATCCTGCTCAACCCAGCGCTAAAGGCACCGAAGGGGCCGGGTGAGTGGCCGGGCTCAGGGCGGTCATCTCTCGAGAACAGCCCGAGCTCGAGGCACGGTTGCTGGTGCGCGCGGACCCCCAGTAGAACACGCGCACACCTCGGCGTGGGCTCCCATTTACGCCACACTGTCCCTATTCGGCCAGCACCTTGTGAACGAGCTGAACGCAGACCGAGCCCTCGCCCACCGCTGCCGCCACGCGCTTGACGCTGTTCGCCCGCACGTCTCCGACGACGAAGACGCCCGGGATGCTCGTCTCGAAGAGCAGCGGAGGGCGGGCCAAGGCCCAACCGGCGGCGCGGAGCTCAGAGGGAAGGAGATCTGGACCCGCCTTCACGAAGCCTTTCTCGTCGAGGACCACGCAGTGGCGGAGCCATTCAGAATTCGGGTCCGCTCCGGTCATGAAGAAGAGGTGGCCTACATCGACCGTCGTGCGCGCCCCGTCTCCCTCGCGCCAGGTGACGCGCTCGAGGCTAGACTCGCCGTCGAGGGCTTCGATCTGAGTGCGCGTTCGGAGCGCGATCCGCGACGTCTCCTCGATCCGTCGGATGAGGTAGCGCGACATGCTCTCCGCGAGCCGGGGACCTCTCACGAGCATGTGCACTCGCCGTCCGTGACCCGACAGGAACACGGCGGCCTGGCCGGCGGAGTTTCCGCCGCCCACGACAATCAAGTCCTCCCCGCGGCAATAACTCGCCTCGATCGCAGTCGCGCTGTAGTAGACGCCGAGTCCCTCGAAGCGCCTGAGGTTCGGAAGGTCCGGCTTCCGGTACTGGACGCCGGTGGCGATGATGACGGTGCGCGCGTGCACGCTGACGCCGGCCCCGGCGTCGATGCGGTACGGGCGGCGCTCGCATCCCAGTCGGACCGCCGTGCGGGCCACCACGATCTCCGCACCGAACTTCTCCGCCTGCACGAGGGCGCGCCCGGCCAGATGCTGACCCGAGATTCCGGTGGGAAAGCCCAGATAGTTCTCGATCCGAGAGCTCGATCCGGCCTGCCCGCCGGGGGCGTTCGCCTCCAGCACAAGAACGTCGAGTCCCTCGGAGGCCGCATAGACTGCGGCCGCGAGTCCAGCCGGGCCGGCGCCGATCACCACCAGGTCGCGCACCACTTCCTCGCTGACCCGGTTCAGGCCCAGGCACTCCCCGGCCTCTTCGATCGTCGGCTTCTTCAGGACGCGTTCGCCACGACAGATGAAGACGGGGATGTCGCCCACGCCCACTCCGAAACTGTCAAGCGTCTTTTGAACACCGGAGTCCTGATCCACGTCGAGATAGGCGTACGGTTGGTTGTTGCGCGTGAGGAATTCCTGCAGCGCCAGTGTGCCCGCCGAATGGCGCGAGCCGATTAGGACGACGTTCCCCTCCCCCCGCGATATCAGCGCGAGCCGGCGAAGGATGAACGCACGCAGGAAGATCTCCATCAGGTCCGAGTCCGTCTGGACGAGCGCACGCAGCCGTTCGGAAGGCAGCTGAAGGACGCGGGTCGTTCCCCGTGCCCGCCCGGTCACGACGACAGGACGGCCTGACAAGAGGTCGACATCGCCGGTGAACGCGCCGGGTAGATGCACCGTAATGATTTGGTCCGTGCCCGACAGGATCTCGACCGCGCCCTCGACGACAACGAAAAGCGGATTGTTCCGGTCGCCCTGTCGCCAGAGATACTCGCCATCCGCTAGGCTCCGTTCAGGAGCGGACTCGGCGATGCGGGCGATCTGGTCGGGCCTGAGCTTCGGGAAGATGTGGTCAGGGTTTGCCTCCGATCCGCTGTCTCGCACTGAGTCCCTCAATACTCGACCGCGTTGTCGTAGGGATGGCAGGAGAGCCACTGCTCGCCGGGCTCCGCGGAGCAGATTGCGGCGTGTTCTGAGCTCCTCATATGCCGGCTCGCGTGCCGGTTCAGAGACGCGTCGCCGCAGCGAGTGCCCCCGCAGGTCTGACTAGTGCGCAGATGCACCCACTCCGCCGCGTTCTGTACGTAATCCTCGCATTCGCGCCGCTTCGCGTGCGTTTCGGTCGCGAGCCCTCGGATGTGGACGCAGGCTCCGTCGAGATCCATAGGCCTCCGTTTCACGACTGTTCAGCGCGGTTGTTCACCAGCGCATCCACCCAGCGGGCTATTCGAAGCTCCTTACGAGGAGCGCCCTGCCCTTACCCGTCATATTCTCCGGGCTGCAAGACTTTCCCCCGAGGGTGTAGCACCAGCAGGCATCCATAGCATCGCCCGTTCCGCCGCTTGGGACAACTGAGTTGGCTGCCGGACCGGAGTCGGGGTTGCCGCAGCCGTCGCCCACGTCGAGAGCGCTCTGCAGAGCGACCCGTGAATCCGTCATCCTCTATGTAGAGGGCGGAGAGAATGGCACGGCCCAGAGCTCAAACCGACCCTAATGAGCCATCTTTCCCTCCCAGTTGGTCACGATCCGGGCGGCCACCGACATCAGAAAGTGCCATCGAACCCGGGCCCTAAAGGAGCTGGAGCCGCCTAGTCCAGCCGTACTAGCTGTGCGCGGATACGCTCGTAGTCCTCGGGCAGATCGATGGGTTCGATCCGGCGCATCTGCATCGCTGACAGCGCAATCTAGTCACTCCTGACGCACCTCCTCGCGGTTCCATTGAATCAGCGGATCGATCGTTGCACAATTGCTTCGAACTGTTCACATGGCGTTACGCCAATAGGATCTGCTTTGATGCCAACCCCCTCTATTCTGGTAGCAACGTGGGACAACGGGCTATTCAGCGTCACTGGGGAAATGGTCCATCAAGAACTCGCCAATCAATCGGTTCGCAGTCTGGTGGCCGATGGACGTGGAAGAGTGCTCGCAATTGTTGGCGGGCATTCGCTCTGTCGACGATCCCCTGATGGCGAATGGACTGCGATAGGAACAAGCCCATTCGAGCTTTCATGCTGCGTACCAATTGGAAACGTTGTCTTTGTTGGAACCAACGACGCACATATCCTGCGCGTTGATCCTGACGGCGCGCAGCAGTGCTTGACGGGTTTTGACGCCGTAGCGGGCCGCGACAGGTGGTATGCAGGAGCGGCGATCATCGACGGCAAGCTGATGGGGCCGCCGCTTGGAATTCGGTCAATCGCGGCGACATGCGATGGTGCAGTGCTACTGGCTAACGTCCACGTTGGCGGAGTTCCGCGATCAACCGACGCCGGCTTAACTTGGCGGCCCACTATCGATATCGATAGTGATGTTCATCAGGTATGTGCACATCCAACCCGACCCGACATCGTGATAGCGGCGGCGGCGGCGGGTCTTTGCATTAGTCGCGATGCTGGAGCGACATGGACCATCGAGCAGCAAGGACTTCACGCACATTATTGCTCTGCCGTTGCTTTTGGGAGAAACGACATTTTCGTTGCAGCATCCACCGACCATTTTGCGACCCAAGGCGCACTTTATCGACGCCCGATCGACAGCAACGGTCCGCTACAGCCTTTGGGCGGAGGCATGCCGAAGTGGATCGACGGCATCGCCGATACCAACTGCATCGCGACCCGAGATTCAATGGCTGCGGTGATCGATCGATCGGGATGCCTTTACGTGTCGCATGACGATGGTGCTACCTGGTCTTGTCCATTTGATCGTCTAACTGTTCCAAGCGGGCTTCACATCTGCTGACCTCGTCTCGTCACCGCAAGCAGTTTAATGGGTCCTGATCCGAGCGGGTCCGTCATCCGGTTCGTCGCCCGCGTGCTCGAGGGCGAGAACATGACGGCCCCGGGGCCCTGAGGTCGGGATCTCTCGCAAGACCGGCGATCTGACACTTGATGCTACAAAACGTGTGGCGTGCAGGCGTTCAGCGATCGCAGCCGCCGGCCCTATCGCCAGGCGAATCGGCTTGGGGGCGAGCACGGGACCTTACGGCCAGCCCTCCGGAGACCTGATATATGCGGGTTGCCACGCTTTCTGATAGAAACGTGCTCTGAGGACTATTCCCCGTTACGACATCAGAATCTCAGACACCAGAGGGAGCCTTCGATGGCAACACGATCGCTTGGGAGAGAGCTCACCAACCGAGAGTTCTTCATTCAGAGGTGGGAGCAGGAATACCCTGCCTTCGTGAGGGTGTTCAAAGCGCTGCCGGCGGGCGCACTCGACTACCGGCCCCACCCACGGTCCCGTTCAGCGAGGGAATTGGTGGCCCTGCTAGTGTCGGCCCAACAAAGCTGCATTGCACTCTGCAAGAACCGAAAAAGCATGTACAGCGGATTGAGCTGGCAGCAACCCGGCAGTTTCGGGAGTCGCGACGATATGATCGCACTCTACGAGGGTGATCATGACAGTCTCGCAAACCAATTGCACACGCTGGACGACAGCGGTTGGAACCATCAGGCGCTGCTGCTTCAGGGTACGGAAGAGATCCTCTTGAAGGACACCGTCGGAGGGCTGTTGTGGATTGCGCTGTTTGATACGGTTCACCATCGCGGCCAATTGAGCACCTACATTCGCCCGATGGGCGGCAGAGTCCCGAGCATCTATGGACCTTCGGGTGACGATGCCGGTGATCCGCACTAACGGAGTAGCAGGAGCCAACTTCAACGAGCCAGCCGGAGACAGACTAGAGCTTGCAGTTGCGGCCTGCGTCGCGTTCGCGGTCAAAGCATAAGAACGGCGATAGTCAAGACGCTTCCCGACGACGGCGTTGAAATTAACTACGCCGGAGTAGTCCCCTTCCTTGGCTGCGTGAGCGCGTGAAGGCTAGGAGTCCGTCTCGTGCACCCTGGCGTGGCAGTCACACCGCGGCCTCGAGCGAAGGCCATGAGAGCGTCGCAAAACAGCAAGCCCCAAGAAGCGCTCCCTCCTGGGACCCCATTAAGTCATTGACTAGTAAGTGGTAGCGGGGGCAGGATTTGCCGCGCTTAGCGTAACGGCACCGGCGTGGCCTGCAGGCGGCGCCAGAAGACGTACGAGAGGCCCCAGAGCACGCCGGTGGCCGCCGCCCAACTCCAGGCCTCCGGGCCATCGCCCACCGACAAGTGGGCGACCAGCGCCGAGGCTAGATTGATGGCGAAGCCGGCGTAGGCCCACTCCTTGAGCCGCGCCGGCACCGGCGCCAGCAGCAGCGCGACGCCGAGGAGCTTGGCCCACGAGAGCTCCACCCGGAAGTAGTCGGGGAAGCCGAGGTGGGTGAACATCTGCGCCACCTGCGGCAGACGCAGTTGCGCGTAGGCGGTGAAGCCCATCTGCAGGCAGAAGAGCGCGGTGAGGATCCAGTAGCCGACGACTATTCCTTTGGAGCGGATGCTCGGGTCCGCGGGCGAGAGGGCCGGTCCCGGTGCGGCGAGCGTCTGCCCGGTGGCTGGCTTGTTCATGACGCGCCTCCTTATGGGCGCCGCGAACCCGTCTTGATCGAACCGGCTTGTTCGCGTCGCAGAGATGACGGAACGACCAGAAGAAATGTGACGACCGACAACGGTTCAGGCCTCGATGGCCGACAGATCGAGCCGACTGAGCCGGTCTGGATCCGCCACGATGTCCATCTCAACGACCTTGCCGTCAGCAGTCGTGAAGCCGATCACGGAAAGCAGGCGCCCGTCCGGGAGTCGCGACACGACGCCAATGTTGCCATTCACCAGAACCACCAGGTTGGACAACCCGAGTTTCGAGAACGTCACGGCCTGTGCGGCGACCGCCTGAGCCCCGCGCACGAAGCGCGACATGCCCTTGATCGCTCCACCATCAGCCCGCAGCACGATCGCCGGATCCAGCACGGCGACCAGCGCTTCGAAGTCGCCGTTTTGGGCGGCGGCGAGAAACGCCTCGACGACGCGGCGCTGCTTCCGCAGATCCGTGTCTGACGTCGGCGTCTGGCTCTTGACCCGTCGGCGCGCGCGGCTCGCGAGCTGGCGCGTTGCGACGACCGAGCGGTCCACGATGGGCGCGATCTCGTCGAAGGTCATCCCAAACACATCGTGGAGCACGAACGCCAGTCGTTCTGCCGGCTCCAGCTTCTCGAGGACCACGAGCAGCGCGAGACCAACAGAGTCGGCAAGCACTGCGTCGGACTCCGGATCCTTGTCGGCGCGAGTGATCACCGGATCGGGTACGTGCGTGTCCAAGGGATCCTCCCGGCGCGATGTTCGCGTCCGCAACATGTCCAGGCACACACGCGCGACGACTGTCGTTAGCCAAGCCCGCAGGTTGTCGACACCGCTGACATCCGTGCGGCTCAATCGGATCCAGGCTTCCTGGGCGGCGTCCTCCGCCTCGCTGACCGATCCCAGCATGCGATACGCGACCGCCCGCACGTGCGGTCGGTGCTCTTCGAATTGCTCGGCGAGCCGCTCAGGTGTGGGCATCGGTCACATTCCTCCGTCGCGGTCCGTCATTATACTGACGGACGAGACGTGCCTGATGTGACAGGTCCGGAACACAAGGAGCAGTGAGATGAAAATCAAACTGACCAGCATATACGTGGACGACCAGGACAAGGCTCTGCGCTTCTATACGGAGGTACTGGGCTTTGCCAAGAAGGCCGACTTCAGTCAGGGCCTGTATCGCTGGCTGACCGTGGCTTCACCCGAGGAACCGGACGGCACTCAGTTGCAGTTGGCGCTGAATAACAACCCCACAGCCAAAGCGTATCAGCAGGCGATGTTCCAACAGAGCCAGCCCGCGGCGATGTTTTACACCGACGACGTCAAAGGCGACTATGAGCGGATCAAGGCCCGTGGCGCCGCGTTCACCATGCCGCCCACCGACGTGACTGCCTCGACCATTGCGATGGTGAACGACACCTGCGGCAACCTCATTCAGCTCACCCAGCTCGCTCGCTATTAGGGGCGGCGAGGGCGGATCAGGTTGAGTGCAAGCGCTCTGCGAAGTCGTCTTGAGCGAGGGTTCGCACCGGTCCCGTCTGACATCCGGGAGGTGAAGGATGTCGGACACGCGGGAGCGGCTCCGAGTCTACCCAATGAGCGCCGCCAGCGACCTCGCGTCTAGATCTTACGTTTGTAACACTAGTCATGTCCTGTCCATTGACCAACAGCCCAGACTGGGCTTGCCAGTCCGAGCCTTACCCGTGCTTACACCGACACGTTTAGGGGGCCCTTTCGAGCCCCCGATTACATTCCTTAACTTTAGTAAGTGGTAGGGGGGCAGGATTTGAACCTGCGACCTTTGGGTTATGAGGGCGATCATGGTCCTCAACCCATCCGCCTTACCCAAGGCCATCCAAGAGACATCAACAGATTGGGAGCGTAGCGTCCGACACGCTCGGGTCGCTTTGGCTTGGTTTCCCGCACAGAACCCGCACAGCGCCTCGCCACTAACTGGCCCTGTGCCGAGTCCCCGCCAAGATGGCCCCGAGCTCCCAAGAGGCCGGGTCACGGCTTCCGTTCATATCTCCGAGGATGAATATGTTCGGGCGGCGCTCCGTTCGTAGCGGTGATGCAGACCGCCTACCTCAGGGAACGGCACGATCTCGCCTGCGCTGGGGCGGCTGGACCGGTCGTGGGTCCGGCGCGTCCTTGGCGAGCGAGAGGTGCGTGCGGACGACCTCACGTTGCTCAGCCTCGTCTGCGACACCGCGGGATTTGCACGTCTTCACCCACGCCGAAGTCGCCGGCGTGGGTTTTGGCGAAGCACAGGGGTACCGCGCCCCGCTTGCCGTCTCTCGGACTTGACCGCACGGTTAAACTATCCAGCGCGTGTCGGCGTGCCTGGGCGAGCCGTCGGACGGCGAGCCCGAGGAGTCTCCGATGTACGGATTCCAGCCTAGCGACGACCAAAGGACGCTGATCGACGCCGTACACCGCTTCGCCGTCAGGGAGCTGCGGCCTCATCTGCGGGTGGCGGACGAAGCCGGCGCGCTGCCGGAATCGACCACGCGTTCCGGGTGGGAGCTCGGGTTGCTCCCAGCCAGCCTGCCCGAGGAATTCGGCGGCTTCGGGGAGCGCTCAGTGGTGACGGGCGCGCTCGTCGCGGAGGAGCTGGGCTGGGGTGGCTTGGCGGGAGCTCTGGCCCTTATGGCACCGAACCTCGTGGCCCTGCCGATCCTACTCCAGGGAAGCGTGCAGCAGAAGCAGGAGCTGCTGCCCAGCTTTGCGGCGGATGTCTACCAACCCGGCTCGGCCGCGCTGATGGAGCCGCGTTACGACTTCGATGCCGGTGCGCTCGAGACGCGCGCCGTGCGTCGGGATGGAAACTACGTCCTCACCGGCTCCAAGTGCAACGTCCCCTACGCTGCGGAGTCGAGCTGGCTGGTCGTCTATGCCGCTCTCGACGGGAAGACGCAGGCCTTCCTGGTCAAGCCGGGCGCACCGGGCCTAGTGATCGGCGAGCGTGAGAGGAACATGGGCGTGAAGGCACTCCCGCTCTACGCGGTCGAGCTGCGAGACTGCGTCGTGCCGGCGAGTCAAAGGCTGGGGGGTGAAGACGGCGCCGACGTCTCCGCGCTGATCGACGCCTCGCGCCTGGCCTGGGCCGCGCTGGCCGTCGGCGTGGGACGAGCCGCCTACGACTATGCCCTCGACTACGCCAAGAACCGCAAGGCCTTCGGCGAGGCCATCGGCCAGCGCCAGGCCATCGCCTTCATGCTGGCGGAGATGGCCACCGAGATCGAAGCCGCACGACTTCTGGTCTGGGAAGCGGCGTGGCTGCTGGACCAGGGGAGGGAGGCCAGGCGCGAGGCCTACCTGGCTCGCAACCTGGCCGACGACATGGCCCTGATGGTCGCGGACCGCGCGGTCCAGATCCTCGGCGGCCACGGCTACATCCGCGACTACCCGGTCGAGCTGTGGCTGCGCGACGCGCGCGCGTTCGCGGTCCTTGAAGGGCTGGCCATCATATGAACCCGGAGTCATCGCCATGATCTCGTTCGAGCGGCCGCGCGAGATGGACGAGCGTCTGGAATTCGTGCGTCAGGTGGCCAGCGGCCTGATGCGAGACAAGGCCCGCTACTACGACGAGCACGAGCACGAGATCCCCTGGGAGTTCGTGAACCTCATGTGGGAGAGGCAGCTCAAGACGGGCGAGAGCTTCCGCGCGGGCGCGCCCGTGCCGAGCGACCGGGCCAGCGTGGTCGCCCAGACGCTCGCCCACGTCATCGAGATGCAATCCTGGGGCGACGCCGGGATCTACCTGTGCGGCCCCGGGGCCGGCCTGGGGGGAGCGGCGGTCGAGGCGACGGGCACTCCCGAGCAGAAGGCGCGCTTCCTAGCTCGTTATCGGGAAGGCAAACCGAAATGGGCCAGCATGGCCATGACCGAGCCCCACTGCGGGTCGGACACCGCGGCCATCCGCACCACCGCCGTGCGCGACGGCGACTGCTGGGTCCTGAACGGCGAGAAGATCTTCGTGACCAGCGGACACAAGTCAGTGGTCGATTCCGACGGCTTCATGGTGGTCTGGGCCACGGTGGATCGCTCCGCCGGCCGCGCCGGGATCAAGCCCTTCATCGTGGAGGCGGGGACGCCCGGGCTCACGATCAGCAAGCTCGAGCACAAGCTCGGAATCCGGGCCAGCGATACCGCCGCCGCGGTCCTCGACAACTGCCGCATCCCTTTCGGCAACCTGCTGGGGAGCCCCGAAGTGGTGGACCCCACCAAGGGCTTCAAGGGCGCCATGGCCACCTTCGACGCCACCCGGCCGAACGTGGCCGCCAGCGCCCTCGGGATCGCCCGCGCCACGCTGGAGCTCCTCAAGGAGAAGCTGGCCGAGCGAGGCGTCAGGGTTCGTTACGGCACGCCGCGCCACCTCCTCACCGCCCTCGAGCGCGATATCGTGGACATGGAGGCCCAGCTCCGGGCAGGCTGGCTGCTGACGGTGAAGGCGGCCTGGCTGATGGACCAGCGTCAACCGAACACCGTCGAAGCCTCGATGTGTAAAGTCAAGGCGGGCGACGTGGTCACGCGAACCACCCAGAAGGGCGTGGAGCTCATGGGGCCGCTGGGCTATTCGCGCCGCCTGCTCTTCGAGAAGTGGATGCGCGACGCCAAGATCAACGACCTGTTCGAGGGCACGGGCCAGATCAACCGCCTCATCATCGCCCGTCGCATCCTCGGCTACAGCAGCAAGGAGCTGAAGTAGAGGTGCACCCCTACCTGGGCGGAGCCGGGGCACCCTCGCCCAGGAACTCGCGCAGCACGACGGCCAGGGCTTCGGGCTGATGACGCTGCATCATGTGGCCGGCGTCGGGTAAGACGGTGTGCCGCCAGTTGCGGAAGCCGGACCACCGCCGACGCCCTTCCTCCTCGGACAGCCGGATCCCCGACTGCGCGCCCTCGAGGATCAGGACGGGACAGGCAACGTTGGCCCAAAAGCGTCGCGCGTGCTCCACATCGAAGCCGCAGGGATGACCGGCCGTGAGCCTTGGGTCGTGCTTGAAGCGCAGACGGCCATCGGAACCTGGCGCGGTGCCCTTCTCGGCCAAGCGTAGCGCCATTGCCGGCCGCAGGGATGGATCAGTCTCTCGCAGCCTCGCCGCTGCCTCCTCTACGCTCGCGTAGCTTCGCTGCGGTCTCTCGCGCACACGCTCGCGCTCGCGAAGCCATCGGGCCACTCGTCCCGGCCCGCCACCCGGGCGCGGCGGGCCAGTCCCCTCCAACAGCGCGAGCCGGGAGATCCTCTGCGGACAAGTGCCGGCGTACAGCCCGGCGATTGCACCGCCCAGCGAGTGGCCAACGAGCGACAGTCGCCCTCGTGCCACCAACGGAATCAGGTCGTGCAGGTCGGCAAGATAGTCGGCGAGGTGATACCCACCTCCGGTGCCGACGCGATCGCTGTCTCCGTGGCCGCGCAGGTCGAGCGAGACCAGGTGGAAGCGGCCGGCTAGGCCCGCCTCCGCCGTCGCCTCCCATGCCCAGGCGTTCTCGAGCCATCCGTGGAGGAGGAGGACGGTGTGGTCGAGAGAGGACTCCTCAAAGCCCCATTCAAGGACGTGAGAGGCGAGGCCGCTCGGCAGGAGAACCCGGCGCGATCGGCAAGCCATTACGGCGACCACCGGCCCCTGGCGGTTGACCGGGCGGTCAGGCACCGTCCGTGACGACCGCGGCCAAGGCCATGTCCGCGATCTGCCCCGCTACTTCCTCGGCGCTCAGTCGCCCGGATGGCTCGTACCACTTCGTGAGCCACATGACCATGCCGAGGATCGAGAAGGTCGCCACCGCGGCGTCGAGGCCTTTGCGCAGGCGGCCCTCCTCCTTCAGCTGGGTAACCGTCGCCCGGACCAGCTCGAAGTAGGCCCGCTTGCGCTGGGTGATGACGCGCCGGTCCTCGGACCTTAGGAAGCTCACGTCATCGACGATCAGCGTCGTCAGCGCGCCTTTTCGCTCGCTGACGGCCACCCGCAGCGCGTGCTGGTAGATGATCTCGCGCAGTCGTTCCTCGTTGTCGCGGGCGCCCATCGTCACCTGCAGCGACATCTTCTCGATGAAGTCCATGCTGTGATTCATGCTGGCGTAAAGCAGCTCTTGCTTGTCCTTGAAGTGGTAGTAGAGGCCAGGCTTCGTGAGGTGGAGCCGGCGGGCCAGCTCGTTCATCGAGATCCCGTTGTAGCCTTCGCTCGTAAGGATCGGCGCGGCGCGGTCGATGATGTCCTTGCGCCGCGCACTTTCCTTCGGTACACCCGATCCGTGTCTTTGCGCGCCGGGAGAGCGGCTTGGTCGCCGCGCGTTCGAGCGACGCCGAAGCCTGGCGAACGACGACTTGCGCAGCCGCTTCACGCACAGACTCTACCATGGGCGAGGCGCCCCGCTCGAGGTCCGCTGGCCGCCAATGGCGGTGAGCAGGCGATGTAGCGATCATAAACGAGCATAACGAGCACTTGACTTCTCGGTAAAGCACGCTTAGCCTCCGGGACAATGCCGGCCGCGATCTGCATGGCCATGGCGTCAGGCATGCTTCAACGCTCTCGCGTCTCACGGTGCTCCCCGGGGATGGTCGTCCGCCGGGGCGCCCTGTCTGGAGGCTCCATGAGGTCTCGAATCGCCGCGCTGCTCCTCCTGCTCATCCCCTTCGTCCTTCCCCCCGGGGCCCTCGCCCAGGCCCGCCTCACGGGCGCCGACCTGCAAGGAACGATCAAGGACGAATCGGGAGCGGGCGTTCCCGGTGCCACGGTTACGGCCACGAACCTGGCGACCAACGTCGCCCGCGTCGTCCTCACCGACGGCAAGGGGCACTACTTCATCGGCGCCCTTCCGCCCGGGACCTATAGAATCACGGTCAGCCCCACCGGCTTCGCCACCCAGACCAGGGAGGGCCTCACGCTGCTCCTCGGCCAGGCCGTGGATATGGACTTCACGCTGAAGCTCGCCGGAGGCAAGGAGGAGGTCACGGTCACCGCCGAGGCGCCCGTCGTGGACCCGAGCCAGACGGCGGTCCAGTCCGTCGTGGGGCAGCAGCAGATAGACAACCTGCCGATCAACGGGCGGAACTTCATCGGCTTCTCCGTGATCACTCCGGGCGTCGCCCCCGACCGAACGCCCCAACAGGGGGCCTCGGCCACATCGGGGTTGTCTTTCACCGGACAGCGCGCCCGATCCAACAACATCATGGTGGATGGCCTCGACAACAATGACCCGACCGTAGGGGCGGTCCGGGCCGTCTTCAGCCAGGAAGCCATCCGCGAATTCCAGGTCCTCACCGATTCCTTTTCGGCGGAGTTCGGGAAGGCCTCGGGAGGCGTCGTCAACATCGTGACCAAGAGTGGGACCAACGAGTTCCACGGCAACGCCTTCTTCTACTTCCGCGACACGGCGTTGAACTCCAAGAATTACTTCGACAAGTTCGACATCTTCGGAAACCCCATCAACTCCGAGAAGGCCCCTTACAATCAGAAGCAAGAAGGGGCCACGCTGGGCGGACCCCTCAAGAAGGACAAGACGTTCTTCTTCCTGTCCTTCGAGCGGACCGACATCAAGGACGCCAGGCTGGTGGTCATCGACCCGCGGGCGGCCGCGGTCCTGAACGGCCTGGGCTTCCCGGTTGAATTGGGCAACAACCCGCTGAGCTTCAAGAACACCGAGGTCTTCGCGAAGGTCGACCATCACTGGACCCCGGACCACTTCTTGACCCTGCGGGGGAACTTCGCGGACGTCACCAGGGACGGCATCGACGACTTCGGCGGCAGCGTAGCCAAGAGCGCGGCTACGGTGCAACGCCGCACCGACTGGTCCTTGTCCGGTTCCGAGACCGACATCCTCTCCAACCGCTGGATCAACGAGGTCCGCGCGCAGTACGCCCACGAGAGCCAGGACATCGACTCCCTCGACCCTCGCTGCGGGGGAGGCTGCACAGCGGAGAACCAGGGAGGACCCACCCTGGACATCACCGGTTTCGCCACCGTGGGGCGCCAGCGTTTCTCGCCCGCTCTCCGCCTGAACAACCGGACGCAGCTCCTGGACACGCTGAGCTTCGTCGGCGGCCGCCACCACTTCAAGGTCGGCGCCGAGTACAACCGTGTCACCAATCCGAGCTCTGGAAATACGCTCCCCCTCTACTTCGGGGGGCGGTACATCTTTGCCGCGATACCCGGCCTGTTCCCCACCGCCGTCGCTGCTCTGCAAGCCGGGCGCCCCGCCGCCTACATCCAGGGTTACGGGACATCGAACTATGCTGACGCGACCTACCAGGACGTCTCTCTCTTCGCGCAGGATGAGTGGAGGCTCGGGCGTCTGACCCTAAAGCCGGGCGTGCGCTACCAGCGCCAGGTCCTGCCCGCCTACACCTACAACCTCCCCGATGTCGGGGGTACCAGGTTCACCTATGACACTCCGAGCGACGGCGACAACGTCGCCCCGCGCCTGGGCCTGGCCTACGACCTCGCGGGGGACGGGAAGACATCGCTCCACGCGTCGTACGGGAAGTTCTACGACAACATCATCCAGGCCATTCCCGCCGTGACGACTCTCCTCAACGGCGCCAGCGGCGTCCGGATACTGGTCCTGCCGTTTGCCCTGGCTCAAAACGCATGGAACGCCCCGGGTCACGTGCTCTCCGAGAGTCAAGCCAAGGCCTTGCTTGGCGGCACCTACTTCTCGACCGTGTTCGGTCTCGACCCGAGTCTCAAGACCCCCTACGCGAACCAGGTGGCCGTGGGCTTCGACCGGGCACTGGGGGCGGACTTCGCGCTCGCGGTCAATGGCGTCTATGTCCGCGGTTTCAATCAGGTGGGGACCCTCGACTACAACCCCGTCCTGCCTGCCAAGCTGGGCGCCGGTCGGCGTCCCAACGACCTTCCGTGCGCTGCGATCCCGTCACGGCCGTGCGTGAACGGAGGCATCGCAGGGACCTCGGCGTCCGTGCTCCAGTACACCGCCTTCGGCCAGACCTGGTACAAGGGCGTGACGGTGTCGCTCTCCAAGCGCTTCAGCCACAACTACCAGTTCCTGGCTTCTTACACACTGGGCAAGGCCGAGGACAACTCCACCGACTTCCAGAGCCAGTTCCTCCCCCAGAACAACGGTGAGGGCCGGAATCCCAACGACAAGTTCGGCTTGCCCCTGAACTTCAACCCGAACCTAGAGCGTGGGCCCGCGACCCACGATCAGCGCCACCGCTTCGTCCTCTCGGGGGTCTACCAGTTCCCGTGGGACATCCAGTTCTCCACCATCTTCACCGCCGCGTCTGGACGCCCCTTCACGCCTCTGGCCGGCACCGACCTCGACCGGGACGGAGACGGCGGGGCCTTCCCGCCCGACCGAGCTCGCACGAACCCGCTGGACGCGTCCACGGCCGTGGGTAGGAACAGCGGGACCACGGAGAAGCAAATCAACTTGGACGTGCGCCTCAGCAAGAAATTCAAGTTCGGAAAGAGCGGAGCGATCGAGGCGATTGTGGATGTGTTCAACGTCTTCGACCGCGCCAACTTCATCGAGGACACCAACCAGTCGTCCTTTGTGATCTTTGGCTCGGGGGCCTTCCCGTCGAACCCGGCCCCTGCGTACGGCCACTACACCTTGACCCTGCCCCCGCGGCAGGTCCAGCTCGCGGCGAAGCTGAGCTTCTAGGCCGATGCGCGTGTGGCACGGAGGGCGCGCACCCTAAGGGGGCCTGGACCCGCGAGGATGTGAGGCCATGAGAGAGGCGGTGATCGTCGCAAGCAGCCGGACGCCGATGGCGAAGTCGCATCGCGGGTCCTTCAACATGACGCGGCCGGACGATCTGGCCGCGCACTGCATCCGCCACGCCCTTGCCAAGGTCCCGCAGCTCGGCAAGGAAGAGATCGAGGAGGTCATCCTCGGCTGCGGTCAGCCTCACGGGCCGGCCGGGCACAACATAGCGCGCGTCGCCGCCCTGCGCGCCGGCCTACCCGTGACGACGCCCGGCGTTACCGTGAACCGCTTCTGCAACTCCGGCCTCCAGGCCATCGTCCAGGCCGCGCACATGGTGCTTCAGGAAGGAGTCGAGGCCGCGATCGGGGGCGGCGTCGAGTCGATCACGATGATGGAGCGGGACGCCTCGCCCAACCCGTGGGTCGAGGAGCGCCATCCCGGCCTCTACATCGCGATGGGCGAGACCGCCGAAGTGGTGGCCAAGCGCTACAAGATCAGCCGCCGGGCGCAAGACGAGCTGGCTCTCGCCAGCCAGCAGCGCACGGCCCGCGCCCAGCAGCACGGCCTCTGGAGCGACGAGCTGGCGCCGATCCAGGTCCGCCGCGCGGTGCTCGACAACAAGTCCAGGGAAGCGATCGGCGAGGAGGACCACATAGTGGAGCGCGACGAGTGCAACCGGCCGGACACCACGCTCGAAGGCCTGTCGAGGCTGCCGCCGGCGTTCGACACGACGAGCGGGGAGGGCAGCGTCACGGCGGGCAATTCCTCGCAGCTCTCGGACGGTGCATCCGCGACCGTGGTCATGTCAATAAACCGCGCGCAGGCGCTCGGCATCCGGCCCCAGTTGGTATTCCGCGGCTACGCGGTGGCCGCGTGCGAGCCCGACGAGATGGGCATCGGTCCGGTGTTCGCGGTGCCGAAGCTCCTCAAGAAGCACGGCCTGCGCGTGCAGGACATCGACCTGTGGGAGCTCAACGAGGCCTTCGCGTCGCAGGTGGTGTATTGCCGTGACCGGCTCGGCCTCGACATGGACCGGCTCAACGTCAACGGCGGCTCGATCGCGATCGGCCATCCGTTCGGCATGACGGGCTCGCGCCTGGTAGGGACGATCGCGAACGAGATGCGGCGCCGCCAGGCACGCTACGGCGTGGTGACGATGTGCGTGGGTGGCGGCCAGGGCGCGGCGGCCCTCTTCGAGGCCTGTCGCTGAGGTGGCCTAGTTGGCCACGGTGAGCACCAGCTTGCCGGTGACCTTGCGCGCCGCCAGCAGGTTGAGCGCGTCGACCGCGCGCTCGAGCGGGAATGTCGCGGAGACGTGGGGCCTGAGCCTTCCCTCGCCGTACCAGCGGCCGAGTTGGGCCACGCTCTCCGCGAAGGCCGCGCGCTCCCGGCGCGCGAAGTCCCCCCAGAAGACGCCGACGACGGAGCATCCCTTGAGCAGGGGCAGGTTCAGCGGGATCTTCGGGATCTCGCCCCCGGCGAAGCCGACCACCAACAGGCGTCCGCGCCAGGCCGTGGAGCGCAGAGCCGACTCGGTCAGCGACCCGCCGACGGGGTCGAGCACCACGTCCACGCCCTTGCCTCCCGTGAGCTCCTTGATCCGTTCCCGCACCTCCCCCCTCGCGTAGTCGATCGTGGCGTCGGCGCCGTGCTCACGGCAGGCCGCGAGCTTCTCGTCGCTGGAGGCACCGGCAATGACGCGGGCGCCGAGGGCCTTGCCGATCTCGATCGCGGCGATGCCGACTCCGCCCGCGGCGCCGAGCACGAGCAACGTCTCGCCGGCGGCCAGACGCCCCCGGTCGCGCAGGGCGTGATCGCAGGTGCCGTAGGTCAGCAGGAACGCGGCCGCGGTCACGAAATCCATGCCCTGGGGGATCGGCACAAGGCGTCCGACCTCGACCCTGACCTCCTCCGCGAAGGCGCCGTAACCGATGACGGCGAGCACCGGGTCGCCGCGCTTCACGCCCTCCACTCCAGCCCCCACCCTCTCCACTACGCCCGCCAGCTCGCTGCCCGGCGAGAAAGGCAGCGGCGGCTTCAACTGGTACTTGTCCTGGATGATCAGCACGTCCGGGAAGTTCAGGCTCGCCGCCTTCACCCTGACCACGACCTCCCCGGGTCCGGGCTCGGGTGAGGGCAGCGCCTCGATGGTCAGGGATTCCGGCGGGCCGTACTGGCGGCACACGAGGGCTTTCACGCCTGCTCCCGAGCCCGCAAGCTCGCCTCGCGCGCCAGAGCCGCGACGTGCTCCCCGAAGCTCGCGAATCGGGCATCGTTGGTCTGGCCGCGCGCGTAGCGGTAGAAGATCTGCTGGAGCACCACGGCGACCTTGAAGAGCGCGAACGTCTCGTAGTAGCGGACCCTCGAGACGTCACGCCCGCTTTGTGCCGCGTAGCGCGCCACGATCTCGTCGCGGTTGAGCCACCCGGAGGGGTCCGTCCGCGGCGGGCGGGCCCCGGGTGCCGAGGGCGGCCAGTAGGCGAGCAGGATGCCGAGGTCCACGAGCGGGTCCCCGAGCGCGCACATCTCCCAGTCCAGCACCGCCGTCAGGCGGCCCACCTGAGCCTCGTCGAGCATCACGTTGTCGAGCTTGAAGTCGCCGTGGACGATCGTGGGCCTCTCGGATTCGGGCGGCACGTCATCCGACAGCCACTGCGCGAGGGCGTCCATCTCCGGAACGGCATCCGTCTTCGCGCGCTGCCAGCGTTCGGTCCAGCCGCGGACCTGCCGCAGCACGAAACCGGCAGGCTTGCCGAGGCCGGAGAGGCCGCGCGCCGAGACGTCGATCTCGTGAAGCTCGGCCAGGGTGTCAACCAGCGCCTGACTGACCAGCCGACAGTCGTCTCCGCGATCGGCCCAGCTCGCGGCGTCTTCATGACGCACCACCAGCCCGTGCCGCCGCTCCATCACGTAGAAGACGGACCCAACGATACCGGCGTCCTCGCAGATGAGGTACGGCCGCGGGGCCAGCGGAAACACCGGACGGAGCGCGACAAGCCAGCGGTGCTCGCGCATCATGTCGTGCGCCGTCGGCGCCACGGGCCCGAGGGGCGGCCGGCGAAAGACCAGCTCCGTGGCGCCGAAGCGGAGAACATACGTGAGGTTGGAGTGGCCCCCGGGGAACTGGGCGACCTCCATCTCGCAAGAGAGATCGAGCCCGGCGATCTCGCGCGGGTCGAGGTGCTCACGCAGGTAGGCCCGGAGGCGCGCCCAGTCCAGCCCCTCGCCGCCCCGCACGGGGCTCGTGTCAGGAAGCGGCAGGCCGTTCATGGTAGCGGACCAGCCACTCGGCCACTGCGCAAGGCTTGTCGCCTCCCTCGCTCTCGACCACGACCTTCCAGGCGACCTGCACGCCGCCGCCCGCCACGTCGAGTACGGTCATGGGTGAGAAACGGGCCCGGACGCGCGACCCCGCGGGGACGGGAGACACGAAGCGCACGCGGTTCACTCCATAGTTGACGGCCATGATCAGGCCGGGGAACCCCATCGCGCGCCTCGCCAGCGCGCTCAGGAGCGACAAGGTCAAGAAGCCGTGGGCGATGGTCGTCTTCGACGGCAGCTCGCGTGCGGCCCGCGCCCGGTCGACGTGGATCCACTGGCGATCCTCGGTGGCGGCCGCGAACTGGTCGATCCGCTCCTGTGTCACGTCGACCCAGTCGCTGACCGCCACCTCCTGGCCGAGGCGCTCGCGCAGGGAGACGACGCTTTCGATCTCGATCAGGAGGCCTCGGTGTAGAAGCCGCGACCGGCCGCGGCCAGCCGCTCGAGAAGCGGCGCGGGCGCCCAGTGGTCGCCGAGGCGGTCGCGGTACTCTTTGACCCTGCCCAGCACGGCGGGCAGGCCGACGGTGTCGGCGTAGAACATCGGCCCCCCACGGTAGCGCGGGAAGCCGAAGCCGTAGCAGTAGATGACGTCGATGTCGCCGGCGCGTGTCGCGTACCCGTCCTCGAGAGCTCGCGCGCCCTCGTTCGCGAGCGCGGTCATGATACGCGCGACGATCTCCTCGTCCGAGATGCGGCGGCGCGTGATCCCCCGCTTCCGCGCGGCCTCTCCGGCCAGCTGATCGACGAGCGGGTCCGGGATCGGGGTACGCTTGCCCGGCTCGTAGCGGTACCAGCCAGCCCCCGTCTTCTGTCCGTAACGGCCCATCTCGTACAGCCGGTCCGGCACCTCCGACTGCGGGCCCTCTGCCCTTGTCATGCCCATGGACTTCAAGTGCTGGCGGATCCGCGCCCCCACGTCGATGCCCGCGATGTCCTGCATGCCAAAGGGGCCGACCGGCATCCCGAAATCGGTGAGGGCGCCATCGATCTGGGGCACGCTCGCCCCTTCCTCTAGCAGCAGGTTCGCCTCGCGCAGGTAGTAGGCGAGCATCCGGTTGGCGACGAATCCGAAACAGTTGCCGACCACCACGCCGACCTTGCCGAGGCGCTTGGCCAGCTTCAGGGAGGTGGCGATCACCTCGCGGCTCGTTTCGCGGCCCCGCACGATCTCGAGCAGCTTCATCACGTTGGCGGGGCTGAAGAAGTGATGGCCAATCACCTGTGCCGGCCGGCCGCTCGCGCGCGCCAGCTCGTCGATGTCGAGGGTCGAGGTGTTGGATGCCAGCACGCAATCGGGCCGCGTCACCCGCCCGAGCTCGGTCAGCGTCCCCTTCTTCAAGTCCATGTTCTCGAAGACCGCCTCCACCACGACGTCGGCGCCGTCGAAGCCGGCGTAGGTCGTCGTCGGGCTAATGAGGTTGAGCGTTCGCTCGAGCTGTTCGGCGCTCATTCTTCCCTTGGCGACCGACGACTCGTAGTTCCTGCGGATGGTGGCGAGGCCGCGCTGCAGCGCGGTCTCGTCGACCTCCTTGAGCAGCACGGGAATCCCCGCGTTCGCGTAGGACATCGCGATCCCGCCCCCCATGGTGCCCGCGCCGACCACGCCCGCCCGCTGGATCTCGCGAGCCTTCGTCTCTCTCGGTACATCGGGAACCTTGCCGCCTTCTCGCTCGGCGAAGAAGAGATGCACGAGCGCGCGCGACTGGGTGGACAGGACGCAGTCCGCGAAGAGCTCCCGCTCGCGGGCGCAGCCAGCGTCGAAGTCCAGGGTCAAGGCAGCCTCGATCGCGTCGACGGCCACGAGCGGCGCCCGCGCGCCGCGCGGGGTCTTGCCCAGCGCCGTCCGGACGGCCAGGCAGGCGGCGAGCCCCGCGGCGCGGTCCGCGATCTTCGCGGTCCGCTCGCGCGTTGGTCGAACTTCGCCCGCGCGCTCGCCGGCGAAAGCAATGGCCGCTTCCCGGAGATCTCCGCTCACGACGCGGTCGACGATCCCGCTCGTCTGCGCCCGCGCCGCGGGAACCGGCTTGCCCTCCGTGCACATCTCCAGCGCCATGGCGGCGCCGGCGAGCCGGGGGAGGCGTTGCGTGCCGCCCGCACCGGGGATGATGCCGAGGGTCACCTCAGGCTGTCCGAGCTTCGCGTCCGCCGTCGCGACCCGGTAGTGGCAGGCCATGGCCAGCTCCAGCCCGCCGCCGAGCGCACTGCCGTGGATGGCAGCCACCACCGGCTTCCTGGCGTCCTCGAGGCGCAACAGTCGTGCGTGGGTCTGCTGCGACCTCTCGATCGACTCCTCGCGGCTCTTGATCGTCTTGAACATGTTGATGTCGGCGCCGGCCACGAAGGTCTGGCCGGCCCCGATCAGGACCAGGGCGTCGACCAGGGGGTCGCAGAGGCCGCGGGCGACGGCCTCCTCGATGGCGGCCAGCACTCCGGGTCCGAGCGCGTTCACGGGGGGGTTGTCGACGGTGAGGACGGCGACCCTCTGCGTTGGCTCGTAGCGCACGAGGTTAGACATGGGCTCTCACCTGAGACAATCGAGGCAACTCGCGTTATCATGCCAGCAACTTGACCGCAGAGCAAAGTCCTTTCGCGCGTTCGACAAAGGTGCAGGACCTCGAGGTGCGGCTGGTCCGGTTCATGGACGAGCACGTTCATCCGAACGAAGCCACCTTTGCCCGACAGGTGGCCGAGGGCGACCGCTGGCAGCCGGCCCCCATCGTCGAGGAGCTGAAGGCCAGGGCACGCGGGGCCGGCTTGTGGAACCTGTTCCTAGCCGAGAGCGAGTACGGGGCCGGGCTCACGAACGCCGAGTACGCGCCGCTGTGCGAGATTATGGGCCGGGCCCTTCCCCTTGCGCCCGAGGTGTTCAACTGCTCGGCCCCCGACACCGGCAACATGGAGGTGCTGGTCCGCTACGGGACGGCGGAGCAACGGAAGCGTTGGCTGGAGCCGCTGCTCGCGGGCGAGATCCGGTCGTGCTTCGCCATGACGGAGCCGGACGTCGCCTCTTCTGACGCGACGAACATCCGGTCCCGCATCGTCAAGGACGGCGGTGGCTACCGGATCAATGGCCGCAAGTGGTGGATCTCCGGCGCGGGCGATCCGCGCTGCAAGGTGGCGATCTTCATGGGCAAGACGGACGAGGATGCTCCGCGCCATCAGCAGCAGTCGATGATCCTCGTCCCCATGGACGCCCCCGGCGTCACCGTCAATCGCATGCTGCCCGTCTTTGGGTACGACGACGCGCCGCACGGGCACGCGGAGATGACATTCGAGAACGTGCGCGTCCCGGCGTCGAACCTGCTGCTCGGCGAGGGCCGCGGCTTCGAGATCGCGCAGGGACGCCTGGGGCCGGGCCGCGTCCACCACTGCATGCGCCTGATCGGCATGGCGGAGCGCGCGCTGGCCGCCATGTGCCGGCGGGTCGCCTCCCGTCACGCCTTCGGCAAGTCCCTGGCCGAGCAGGGGACGATCCGGGCCGACATCGCGGAGTCGCGAATGGACATCGAGCAGGCGCGCCTCCTGACGCTCAAGGCGGCCTACCTGATGGACAGCGCGGGCAACAAGGCCGCTCGCGGCGAGATCGCGATGATCAAGGTCGTGGTGCCGCGCGCCGCACTTCGCGTGATCGACCGCGCCATCCAGGCCCACGGGGGCGCGGGCGTCAGCGACGATTTCGGCCTCGCGTCGGCCTGGGCGCACGCGCGGACGGTTCGTCTCGCGGATGGGCCCGACGAGGTGCACCGGGAGGCGATCGCCAAGCTGGAGCTGCGCCGGGACCGAGACCCGGGCTAGGGCCGCGAGGCGTCCGGGGGCGAATTCAGCAAGCGCTCCCGTTCCACGAGCAGCCGCCGCAGGATCTTGCCCGCCGGCGACTTGGGGATCTGCTCCGCGATCTCGAGCAGGCGGATCTTCTTGTGGGGAGCGACGCGTTCCGCGACGAACGCCATCAGCTCATCCGGCGTGGCCTCGCCCTTCAGGACCACGAAGGCCTTCGGCACCTCGCCCGCTTCCGAGTCTGGGCTGCCGATCACGGCCGCATCCGCCACCGCGGGGTGCGTCAGGAGTAGCGCCTCTAACTCTGCCGGCGGCACCTGCATCCCCTTGTACTTGATCAGCTCCTTGAGCCGGTCCACCACGAACAGGAATCCGTCGGCGTCGACATAGCCGATGTCGCCCGTCCGGAGCCACCCTTCGGGCGTGATCGATGCGCGCGTGGCACTCGGGTCGTTCAGGTAGCCCTTCATCACCTGCGGTCCCCGCACCCAAAGCTCGCCGTGCTCGCCCGTCCCCAGGTCCGCGCCGGAGCCCGGATCCACGATCCGGCACTCGGTGTTCCGGATGAGCAGACCCGACGCTCCCAACCGCACGCCGTCATCGGGGTTCGTGTGCGTGACCGGGCTCGTCTCCGTGAGCCCGTAGCCCTGCTTGACGATGCAGCGGAGGCGCCTGGCCAGCGCGCCCTGGACCTCCGCTCCGAGCGGCGCGGCGCCAGAGTTGATGCAGCGCAGGCTGCGCAGGTCGAACGTGTCCACCACCGGGTGCTTGGCCAGGCCCAGGATGATCGGTGGCACGACGTAGGCGCGCGTGACTTTGTGGTCCTCCAGCGCCTTGACGAACGGCTCCAGCTCGAAACGGGGTAGCGTCACCAGGGTGCAGCCGTGATGGAGCGTCATGTTCAACAGGACGGAGAGACCGTAGATGTGGAAGAACGGCAGCACAGCGATCACGACGTCGTCCTCGCGGATGTCGTCCATGCCGACGCACTGGAAGATGTTGGAGACCAGGTTGTGGTGCGTCAGCATCACGCCCTTGGACCGGCCGGTCGTGCCGCTCGAGTACGGGAGGACGGCGACGTCCTCGCGAGGGGCGATCTCGACCGCGGGCGGCTCACCGACGCTTCGAAACAGTGAGGCGAAGGGGAGCGCGCCGTCGGCCTCGCCGAAGACGAAGACCTCCTTGACGCCGGTGCGGGAAGCGGCCGCGCGCGCCTTCTCCAGGAACGGGGGGGCGGTGACGAGGACTCGGGCGCGGGCGTCCTCGAGCTGGTGGACCAATTCGTCCACGGTGTAGAGCGGGTTCACGGTGGTAACGATGCCGCCCAGTCTTGCCACGCCGAAGACGGCCAAGGCATACTCGGGCAGGTTGGGGCTGTAGAGGCCGAGAACGTCGCCGGGCCCGAAGCCACGATCGGCTAGGCCCCGCGCAACGCGCCGCACTCCTTCGATGAGCTCGGCGTAGGTGATGCGGCGGCCGGTTACCCCACACACCAGCGCAGGTTTGTCGCCCAACGCAGTCGCGCGCTCCAGCACCACGCTCGTGAGCGGAGCTTCGGGGATGTTGGCGTCGGCGTAGGGGCTCTTCCAGACCATGGTCTTCTTGGACTGTCTTCAGACGATCGAGCGGCCGCCATCGACAGCGATGACCTGGCCGGTGACGTAGTTCGAGGCATCCGCGGCGAGAAAGACCGTGACGCCTTTCAGCTCTCCCGCATCTCCCACCCGCGGGATCGGGCTGTTCGCCTTGATGTCGGGCTCCGCCATGGGGATCGCCGGATCCGCCATCCGGGAGTGGAAGAAGCCGGGCGCGATCGCGTTGACGCGGATGCCCTGCCTGCCCCAGGAAGCCGCCAGCTCGCGCGTCAACCCCATGAGCCCGGCCTTGCTCGCCGCGTAGGCCGCGTAGTGCGGACCGTGGACCGACGAGCGCAGCCCCGCGAGCGACGCGACGTTGACGATACGGCCGTACCGCCGCTTCAACATCTCGCGCCCGGCCGACTGCGAGAACAGGAAGGCGCCGGTCAGGTTCACGTCGATGACCCTCTGCCATTTCTCGAGGGGCATGGCTTCCGGCTCTTCACCCCAGGTCACGCCGGCGTTGTTGATCAGGATGTCGATCTTTCCGAAAGCGGCGACGGCGCCGTCGACGACCCCTTGTACGTCGGAGGGCCTGGAAACGTCCGCGACCAGCCCCTCGACGCGGAAGCCGTGCGCCCGCATGTCCTGTACGGTCGGCGTGAGCCACTCCTCTCGCCGGGCGCACAGCATCAGCGCGGCACCGGCTTCGGCCAAGCCTTCGGCCATCTCTCGGCCCAAGCCCCGCGAGCCTCCGGTGACGATGGCCGTGCGGCCGGACAGGTCGAAGAGCTCTTTGATCGCGGGCATCAGTGAGCGCTTATACGGCGGTCCGGGCTCGGTGTCAATGCTTTACTGCTCGGGAAAGCTCGGGCGGCCGTGTTACTATCGGCCGGTTCTCCTTGGACAAGCCGGCGCCTGCAACACCCGCCGCACGAGTCACGGGCGCGCACAGCGGCGCCACGTATGCGCTCGCGGTGCTATTCGCGATCAACCTGATGAACTTCTTCGACCGCCAGATCCTGGGCGCCGTGGGGGAGGAGGTGCGCAGGGAATGGGCCCTCAGCGACACCGCGCTCGGTCTACTCGGGACGGTGTTCACGCTGCTGTACGCCGTCGTGGGCGTGCCCCTCGGCCGGCTCGCGGACCGAAGGGAACGCAGGCGCATCCTGAGCGCCGGCGTCTTTGTCTGGAGCGCGTTGACCGCCGTCTCCGGCTGCGCACGCAGCTTCGCGCAGATGGTCGTGGCGCGTCTCGGCGTGGGCGTCGGCGAGGCGACGTGCTCGCCGGCGTCCACATCACTCATCGGCGACCTGTTCCCGGGGACACGGCGCGCCCGCGCGGTGGCGATCTGGATGCTCGGACTCCCGGTCGGGCTCGGCCTGGCCAACGGCCTAGGCGGGTGGATCGCGCACAATTGGGGATGGCGGGCGACGTTCTACGTGGCGGCGGTGCCGGGGCTTTTATGCGCGGTGGCAGCGCTTTGGATCCGGGAGCCCGCGCGCGGGATGGCCGAGGAGCACGCCGTGGGCGAGCGTCGGCCTCGGGGCTCGCCCTATGCCCTCGTGATGTCCATCCCCACGCTGTGGTGGGTGATCGCCTCCGGCGTGCTGCACAACTTCAACATGTACGCCCTCGGGGCGTTCCTGGTCCCTTTCCTCATTCGCTTTCACGGCGTAGGCGTGGCCGAGGCGGGGAGGATCTCGATGGTCGTGTACGGCCTTTCGGGGATCGTCGGCCTGTTCGGCGGGGGCATCGCGGCCGACGCGCTGTACCGGCGGCGGGTGGACGGCCGGCTGCTCGTCGCTACCGGGGCGCTCGTGGTCTCGACGCCGGCCATGTTCCTGGCGCTGCTGCGGCCTCGCGGGGACGTGCTTACGTTTTCGTTGCTCATGGGTTTCGGCATCGGTGTCATGTACGCGTACTACGCGACTGTCTATTCGACCGTTCAGGACATCGTAGCGCCGTCGCTGCGGGGAACGGCGATGGCCCTCTACTTCTGTGCGATGTACCTCCTTGGGGCATCCCTCGGTCCGCTCGGTACAGGTGTCGCCAGCGATTACTTCACGATGAGGGCGGGCGCCGCCGCTGGCGTGGTCGGCGAGCGGTCGGTCGGCGCGGTGCTCTTCGACGTCTTGCTGACGATGGTGGGCGGCGCCAGGGCCACCTCGCCCGCCGCCCTGAACCCGTTCCGAGCGGAGGGCCTGCACAACGCCCTCTACCTCGTTCCCCTGCTCGCGGCGATCCTCTCCGCCGTCCTATTCGCCGCTTCGCGCTGCGTGAAGAAGGACGTCCTGAAGCTGCAGTCGTGGATGCGGGGGGCGGGCCCGGGCCAGGCGCCTCTCACACCCCTGGGAAGGTGATCACGCCCCGGGCATTTTCCCCACGCTCCATGTCCGCGAAGGCCTGATTGACTTCTTCCAGACGGTAGGTGCGGGTCACCAGCTCGTCGAGCTTGAGCTTGCCGGCGCGGTACATCGCGAGCAGCCGCGGCAGGTCGCGATGGACGCGGGCTCCGCCGTACCAGCAGCCGACGAGGCGCTTCTCCAGGACGGGAAGCATGAAGACGTTCAGCTCCACGGATTCCGTCCGTGGCCCGATCCCGATCACCACGCACGTACCACCCCTGCGCACGGCAGCGTAGGCCTGCTCGATCGTCTTCTTGCTTCCGATGGCCTCGAACGCGTAGTCCGCTCCGCGCCCGTCCGTCAGCTCCCTGATCGCCGCCCCCGCGTCTTCTCGAGAGCCGTCCACGACGTGCGTGGCTCCGAAGACGCGGGCCAGCTCGAGCTTGCGCGCGTGGACATCGACGGCAATGATGCGCTCGGCCCCGACGAGGGCGGCGCCCTGGATGGCGTTCAACCCCACGCCACCCGCGCCGAAGACGGCCACGCGGCTGCCCGGTTTCACGTCGGCGGTGTGCCAGACGGCACCCACTCCGGTCATCACCGAGCAGCCGATCAGGGCGGCCTTCTCCAGGGGGGCGTCGGGCGGCAGCTTGACCGCGGCCCCCGCAGGCACCACCGCTAGCTCGGCCATGGCGCCAATGGCCGAGAACGACTGGAGGTCCTCACCGTCCTTGTGATGGCGGCTGGTGCCATCGGGCATCCGGTGATGGGAGTTGATCTTCGTACCGAGGTCGCACAGGTTGGGCTGGCCCTCGCGGCAATAGAAGCAGCTTCCGCACGGCGTGACCCACGAGAGCACCACGCGGTCGCCGGGCCGGACGTGGCTGACCCCCGCCCCGACCTCCTCTACCACTCCCGCCCCCTCGTGCCCAAGCACGCAGGGAAGCTTCATGGGCATCACGCCGTTCACGACCGAATAGTCGGAATGGCAGACCCCGCTGGCCGCGAGCCGGACGAGGACTTCGTCCTGCTGCGGACGGCCGAGCTCGACATCCTCGACCTGCACCGGCTGGCCTCGGGTGCGACAGACGGCAGCTTTCACGATCTACCTCTTCCGGAGACGTGCGCCCCCGGATCTGGGACATAATGCACCGACCGCGCGGTAAACAAGAGAAGGCATGCCGATCCAAGACAGACTCTACATCAACGGTGAGTGGGTTTCGTCCGGGGCCAGCGGGGTTCTCGAGGTCATCAACGCCTCCACGGAAGAGGTCATGGCCCGGGTCCCGGCGGGCAGCTCCGAAGACGTGGAGCGCGCCGTGGGGGCGGCGCGGCGGGCTTTCGAGGGGTGGGCGATCACCTCCGTGGCCGAGCGTGCCCAGTATCTGCGCGGCCTATCGGAGGGTCTCGCCGCACGCGAGGAGGAGATCGCGCACACGATCACGGGCGAGGTGGGGATGCCTCTCCGCCTGTCGCGAGCCATCCAGGCCGGCGTGCCGATCAGGGTGATGGCGAGCTACGCGGAGATGCTCGGAAGCTTCTGCTTCGAGGAGCGCATTGGCAACTCGCTGGTCGTGCGGGAGCCGGTGGGGGTGGTAGGAGCCATCAGTCCCTGGAACTACCCCCTGCACCAGATCGTGGCCAAGGTGGCGCCCGCCCTCGCTGCCGGGTGCACCGTGGTCCTGAAACCCAGCGAGGTGGCGCCTCTCAGCGCCTTCCTGCTGGCGGAGGTCGTGGAGGCCGCGGGCTTGCCTCCCGGTGTCTTCAATCTGGTCTGCGGCACCGGACCCGTCGTCGGCGAGGTGCTGGCCGCCCATCCTGACGTGGACATGATCTCGTTCACGGGATCGACGCGCGCGGGCCGGCGTGTCTCGGAGATCGCCAGCCAGACCGTCAAGCGCGTGGCGCTGGAGCTGGGCGGGAAGTCGGCTTCGATCCTCCTCGAGGACGGCGATATGGCGAAGGCGGTCCGGTCTACCGTGAGCTCGTGCCTCCTCAACTCGGGCCAGACGTGCAGCGCGCTCACCCGCCTGCTGGTACCGAGGTCGCGCCAAGCCGAAGCAGTGAAGCTCGCGGCCGACATCGCCGGAGGATTCACCGTCGGCGATCCGTTCGGCGGAGAGGCCAAGCTGGGTCCACTCGTCTCCTGCGCTCAGCGCGATCGAGTCCGAGAATACATCCGCAAGGGCCTGCGGGAAGGCGCGGAGCTGATGGTCGGCGGTCCTGAGGCGCCTCCCGGACTGGCCAGGGGCTACTACGTGCGGCCCACGGTCTTCGCCGGTGTCCAGCCGGACATGACCATCGCGCGCGAGGAGATCTTCGGCCCGGTTTTGTCGGTGCTGGCCTACCAGGACGAAGACGAAGCGGTCCGGATCGCAAACGGTACGCGGTACGGCTTGGCCGGAGCGGTCTGGTCGGCGGACGGGCGGCGCGCCGAGGCGATCGCGCGCCGGCTGCGGGCCGGACAGGTGGACATCAACGGGGGGCGCTTCAACCCCATGGCCCCCTTCGGCGGATACAAGCAATCGGGCCACGGAAGGGAGCTAGGCCGATACGGGCTCGAGGCGTTCCTGGAGGTCAAGTCGCTCCAACTCTGAGCCCGGCGATCTCGCCTCGCCCTCAGTCCGCCGCCCACCCCACTTCGAGGATGGCCGCGCCCACGGGTACGCCCTCCTGCACGCCGGAGGGCTCGAGGCGCCACTCGACGGTCACGTCCCGAGCGCCCCCCGCGCTCAAGGGGACAACCACGAAGGGGACGGTCACCACGGCCCACCACTCGCTGATGCCGAGGGGCATGCCCCTGCGCACGACGCGGGCGCCGGCATCGCTTGCCGTGACGATCACGGGCGCGAAGTCGTAGAAGAGGTTGATCACCCGGTCGAAGCGCTGGACAAAGTTCTTCGGCGTGAGCTGGTTGAGCAAGCGCGCATACACGCCCTTCATCTGGGCCTCCACCGCCGCCTGTCCCATCCGGGACGTGAACTCGTGGACGTCGCGGCCCCGCGCCTCCGCCACCGCCATCACGATGCGCGGCAGCGGCATCACGTCGTAGAACGCCGAGGAGAGGAAGGTCTGGCCCACGAACTCGCGCAGGCCCTCGCGCTCGAGGATGGGCATGAGCGCGCCCTGGCTCTTCTTCTCGTGGTAGGCCACCACATCGGCGGTCTGGCGGTAGTACTCGCCCTTGATGTTGAACGGGCTCGACCCCGGGGCATATGGGAGGCGCTGATCGCAGTACGCGAAGTGGGACCGCATGCCCCGGCGCACCTAGGCTGAGGATGAGAACCTAAACTAGCATCCCGCAAAGCGGGAAGTCAAAGGAGGGTGGGGCGCGTCGCCGCGGCGGGGAGGCGAGCGATGCGCCCACAACGCTCGTACCTATCGCGGAGGCTCAGGCGGTCACGGGCGGGGCCGCCCCGCTGACCTCGTAGCCGCACTCCTGGGCTTTGCCTCGCCAGAATCGAGTCTGGCACGCAGGTGGAAATCGGATCGCGAAGGCGAGGGGGCCCGCGTGCGTGCACCTTGGCGCGGCAGTGGAAGCGCGACCGCGTGCGAACGCCCCAACAACGCCCCAAAGCAATGAGGCCCTCGAAAGATGAAGTCTTTCGAGGGCCCTAAGTTCTTATGATTGAGTTGGTAGCGGGGGCAGGATTTGAACCTGCGACCTTTGGGTTATGAGCCCAACGAGCTACCTGGCTGCTCTACCCCGCGTCAGATGACTACGTGAGATTAACAGGGCTCCAGGCGGCGTGTCAAGATCACTTAGCGTCACTTGGCGTCGTTTGGAAGAACCATCGCCGTGAGCGCTACGCTGTCCCAAGCTGGAAAGCGGTCTTCACCCGCCTGATCCGAACTGTACGGCTGGCGCTTCGCCGTCAAAGAGTATGTGTCAGGGTCAAACCAAGTGAGCAAGCGCACGCCCCCCTGAACCTTTTGCTTGCGGTCCACGTCCATTGAGTTGAGGCGACCGAGATCCCCTTCGGGGTGATGGCCGCCGGGAAGGGAGGGGGGCGTGGCCAGCTTCGCTGTAGGGGCGGTTGACGCGCGATGCCCACTCTGTGGGACGTTGGTCCTCTCGATCAGCCGGTCGGGTCGTGTTCTGGCCGCGGACCTCCATCCCATCGCCTTGGGCCGACACGGCGGGGGTGGGGGGTACACCCTCTGCGACGACTGCGGCGTGTTGGCGGACCTCCCCCGCGACTTCACGCTGAACTAAAGGGCGCGGCTGGCAGCGGCGCGCTGCCCGTGATCCCGCTCACGGATCTTCCGCCTTCAAGCTTGACGGCGGGGGGCCAGCGGGAGCACACTCTGCCATCGACTTTCGCTCTGGGCACGGCTCGCCGGCGAGCCGGAACCCACCTACTCCTGGAGGTAGAAAACATGGAGGACGACACGCATATGGGTTCGCCGGGGCCGATGGCTCCCCCGGAACCCGCCCCGCCACCGCCTGCATTCAGCCCCGCGCCAGCGTCCGCGCCCGCCGCCCCCAAGAAGCACAAGGCCAAGGCGCGCAAGGCAGCCAAGGGGAAGAAGAAGGCCAAGGCGAAGGCACACAAGAAGGCCGGCAAGAAGGCCAAAAAGGCGAAGAGAGCCAAGAAGGGCCACGCCAAGAAGGCCCACGCCAAGAAGGCGCACGCCAAGAAGCGCCACAGCAAGAAGGCCGGTAAGAAGTCGAAGTCTAGGAAGAGACGCTAAGTCTCAGATCTGCTGATAGATAGGGGGCGCCTGTGCGCCCCCTCTTTCTTTTCAACGTCCTACTCCGGTCCCCAAGGCAGGATCGCGGTCTTCAGGCCATCGCCGCCACGGGCCAGCCGTCCTAGGACTTGGGGCAGCTCGTCCAGAGGGGCATCGGATGTGATGAAGGCGTTCGGGTCGATGTGCCCATCCGCGATCAGCCGGAACGCCTTCCGGACGCTCTCCGGCGTATGGTGGAACGTGGATTTGATCGTCAGCTCCTGATAGTGGAGGCGCTGGGAGTCAATCCCGATACGGCTGTCGGCCGGGCAGCCACCGAAGAGGTTGACGACCCCTCCCTTGCGGACGGCTCGCACGGCGGCTTCGCACGTCTCCGGCAGGCCCACCGCTTCGATCACGACGTCGGGGCCGCGGCGGCCTGGACTGCACTCACGGAGTTGCTCGGCTAGGTCCGGGCCCTCGAGCACGGAGACGGTCGTCTCCGCCCCCATCTCCAGGGCCTTCTCGAGCCGGGCGCGGTTCCGGCCAGCTGCCACCACGTGGGCTCCGCGCATATGGGCCAGCGCCACGAACATAAGGCCGATGGGGCCGACGCCGATCACGGCCACCGACTGCCCGCGGCCGATCCAGCTCTCCTCCACGCCCCGCACCACGCAGGCCAGGGGCTCGACCATGGCCGCCTCCCGGAAGGCGAGGCCCTCGGTGAGCGGGATGAGATTGTGCTTCACGACCCGGGCCGGGATCCGGGCGAACTCCGCGTAGGCCCCGTTCCAGAAAAGGAGGTCATCGCAGAGGCTAGGCATGTCGTGCCGGCAATAGTGGCACTCTCCACAGGGGGCCGAATTCGCGACAACCACCGGCGTGCCCGGCTCCACACCCTCGAGGCCCGCCCCGACCTTCTCCACCACCCCCGCCACCTCGTGCCCGAAGACTGCGGGGGGCACGATCATGCGGGCATGGTAGCCGCGGCGGAAGACCTTTACGTCGGTGCCACAAGTCAAGGCCACCTTCGTGCGCAGGAGAACATCGCCCGGGTCAAGGGCGGGGACCTCGACATCCTCGACGCGTACGTCCTCTCTCCCGTAGAGGATGGCGGCCTTCATGCGCAGGGGCAAACTCTTACCTCACAGTGGTTTGGGCCTGCAGGACGACCTTCAAGACACCGGGGGCAGGCCTCGACGCAAGTTCGACCGCAGCCGTGGCCTCCGGGAGGGGGAGGCGATGGGTCACGAGCTCCCGGACCCGGATCTCCCGACCGAACACAAGGCGGGCCGCCAAGTCCTGAACGTCGACCGACGCGCTATAGGACGTGCGGATCTCCTTCTCGGCGGCGCACAGGGCGCCTAGGTCCATCTCGGCCGTCTCTCCAGCGGAAGTTGCAGCAAACACCATGATACGGCCGCCGGGGCGGGTGGCGCTAACCGCCTGGGCGAAGGGGAGGCTACCGACCGCGGCCACAAAGGCGCAGTCGGCACCCCGGCCTCCGGTCAGGGCCCTCACCTCACGGCTCACATCGACGGTCGCATCCAGAGCGACCTCTGCCCCCAGACGGCGGCTCATCTCGAGGCGGTCGGGCATGATGTCGGAAACGATGGTGCCGGCCCCGGCCCAGCGGGCGAGCTGTAGGAGCAGCAGACCGATCGGCCCCTGCCCCACCACGAGGACGGTCTCCCCCCCCTGCACTTCGGCCTTCTTGACGGCCTTGAGGCAGGTGTTGACGGGCTCGACAAAGATCGCTTCCTCCGGCCATACCCCGTCGGGGACGGGTATGGCCCCCCGCTCCACGATCCAGTCCATGGCCTTGACGTACTCCGCGAAGCCGCCTCCGGCCGGCTCGAACCCCGCGGTCGTCCCATTCCGCTTGTAGCCCTCGCACTGGGCGTAGGCCGCGTGCCCGCAGTAAAAGCACGACCCGCACGGAATGTGATGGTGGAGGACGACCCGCTGGCCTTCCCGGAATCGGGAGACACCGGGACCAGGCCTGACGACCGTTCCCGCGATCTCGTGGCCGAACACTCGGGGGCCGGCCAGGAGGCCTTTCTTGATCTTCTTAATGTCGGTGCCGCAGATGCCGCAGGAGTCCACTCGGACCAGCATCTCTCCCCGTTCCACGTCGGGAACCGGGATGTCCTCGATGCGGAGGTCGTTGGCACCCCTGTAAACCGCAGCCTTCATGGGGAATTCGGCAAGTATTACCGACTTCTGGCTAGGGGAGCGCCAGTGTCTGGGTCCAGGGCGCCCGCCCCCCCTTCAACCACCGACGAGGCTCCGCAGGACAAACAGGACGTTCTCCTTCCGCTCTCGAAGCCGGCGGTAGAAGTAAGGCAGCCAGTGCGTGCCGTAGGGAATGTAGATCCGCACATTGTGACCCGCGGCAACGAGCTCGTCCCAGCGTCTTGGCCTGAGGCCGTACAGCATCTGGAACTCGAAGCGCGCGGCCGGGATCTTCTCCTCGCGCGTGTAGTCGAGGGTCCCCTGCACCAAGGACTCGTCGTGGGTCGCAATGGCAGGGTAGGTGCCTCCGCTCAGGAGTAAGCGAGCGCACTTCTGGAAGTTCCGGCGGATGTCTGCCATGTCCGTCCAGGCGATGCGTTCGGGCTCCTTGTATGCGCCCTTGCAAAGGCGAATGCGGTCCCCGCGGGAGATCGCCTCCTTCACGTCCTCTTCGGTGCGGCGGAGATAGGCCTGCAAGACGATCCCCACGTTCTGGTGGGTCTTGCGCAAGGTGTGGAAGATCTCAATCGTGTCCTGGGTGAGCTTCGAGCCCTCCATGTCCAGGCGAACGAAGCCCCCCACTTGGCGGGCCACGTCCAGGATCCCGGCCGCCATCTCCAGGCAGAAGTCGCGCGAGATCTCCTGGCCCATGGAGGAGAGCTTGATCGAGATGTTTCGGTCCACCGGAGGGGTGATCAGACGGAGGACCTCCTTGGCCGCCTCGGCGGCGCGGCGGGCCGCGTCGCGGTCATGGACATCCTCGCCCAGCTTGTCAAAGGTGGCATTGATGCCCCGCTCGCGCAGACGCCCGCCCACTGCCACCGCGTCCTCCGCCGTCTCTCCCGCCACGAAGCGCCGGGCCAGGAAGGTGAGCGCTCTCATCGGCCCCGCCGGCGGGCCCGGCGGGGGGCCTCGTAGCTCGCACGCACCACGGTCGAGATGCCCCCCCGAACGTGGAAGTGCCCCTCCACGGTCATGCTCCGCGGCTTCACCGCCGCGACCAGGTCGTCCAGGATCACGTTGGTCACGTGCTCATAGAAGATCCCGCGGTTTCGGAAGGCCTGCAGGTAAAGCTTGAGGCTCTTCAGCTCCACGCACTCCCGATCGGGCACGTAGCTCAGGCGTATGGTGGCGAAGTCGGGCTGGCCGGTCTTGGGGCAAAGGGCCGTGAACTCGGGGCAGGTGTGCTCGATGGTGTAGTCGCGGCCGGGGTGGCGATTGGGGAAGGTCTCGAGGCCGGCCACAGGGTGCATACTAACGCGAAGCCTTCCGGGAGCCCTTGAAGCTCGGGGCCGCCTTCTCCAGGTCTTTCCCGATCTCCTCACGCAGGGATGGGGGTTGCAGAACCCGGACATGGGGCAGGAAGCCCTTTATCCAGGACTTCAGCTCCCAGCCCGGGGCCACCTGGAGGCGCAGGGTCACAGAGCCGTCGGGCCGGTCGCCCAAGACCTGGCTCTCGTGCCACACCCGCTCGCGGATGTAGCCCGCCATCTCGGGGCCGAAGAGAAGCTCCACCGTCTCTGCCTTCCCCCCCGCGATCCCGAAGGCCCCGCGGGCGTACTCGGAGACGCTGAAATCGGGCGGAACCTCGAACGTGTGGTCGAGGACCTCGATGCTCTGAATGCGTTCTACCGCGAAGGTCCGTACTTCGCCATACTCGTGGGCGCGCGCGTAGAGATAGAGCCCTCCGTGATAGTAGACGAGCCGGTAGGGGTCCAGGGTGTAGGTCTTTGTGCGCTTGGAGTTGAAGGAGAAGTAGGCGATCGCGAGCTGGCGCTGGTGGAGGGTGGCGTCAATGAGCCCTGCGATGATGTCCGCCTTCTTCGAATAGTCCTTCCAGGGATCGGGACGGGCGGAAAAAAGCTCTTGGATCCGGGCCAGGTACGGCAGGCTCCGGGCGGGCAGGGCCTCGCGGATCTTGGCGAAGGCCGATTCCAAGTCCTGGGAAAAGGGGGCCCCCCCCAGGAAGGTGAGGAGGTTCTTGCCAAAGTAGAGGGCGGCCAGCTCGGCCAGGGTGAAGCTCTGGGTCAGGCGCTGCTTATAGCCTTCGACCAGCCGCCAGACTTTGCGCCCCTCGGAGCGATCGTCGTAGAGCGGGAAGCCCGCTTCCTGCAGGGCCTCGATGTCGCGGCGTATCGTGCGCTCCGTGACCCCATGCTCCCGCGCCATCTCGGGGGCAGTGGTGAAGCGCCCGGCCTCGATGGTCTTGAGGATCTTCCACTGGCGGATGACCTCCGCGTTGCGCATGATCAAATCCTGGGCGACGGCCCGCGGCCGCCGAAGATTCCACCTCCTCGACCGAGTACGCCCGCGGTTTTGGTCCTCGCCGCCGCGGGTTCCGCGGGCCGCGGCGAGGTTCTACCCGCGAGCGCTCCGGGGGGTGATTCTAGCCTACCCGTGCTTGGGGGTGCGCTATACTCCCCTCATCGGAGCGCTTGACCGAACGCGACCCCCGGCAGCCGGTTGCGACCAGCAGAGGTTGCCCAAGGCTATCGGACCTGCCTCGGCTGGGTTCGTGGTACCGTGGCGCCCTGACTCGCCCACATGACGGGCGCTACGGCCAGGAGGGCCGGAAGTAAGGCACGTGGAGCGTCGAGAGCCCCGCCGACGTTTGGCGGACGCCGCGGGAAGCGTGAATGGCACATTCAGGACGCCGACTCCGACCATGCCCGGAGGGCCCATGGATCGTCCGCCCCGGCTCGGCGACGTGATTGACGACTACTGCCCGCGCTGCCGGTTGCTGATGAACCACGACATCGCCAGCCTGTTCGAGGGCGCCGTGGCCAAGGTCACGTGCCGGACCTGCCACAACACGCACGACTACCGGAAGGCCGAGGTGCCGGCCAAGCGGAAGAGCAAGAAGGACGAGAAGAAGAGCCTGATGGATCAGGTTTTGGCCGGCATGCCACCCCCCCCCGAGCCTCCCCCCGCCCCCGTGGCGCCCGCGCGCAAGAAGCGGGACCTCTGGGCGGAGGTGGAGCGCCTCAAGAAGCGATAGGCAGGACCATGCGGGCGGTCGACGTCATCCAGCGCAAGCGGGACGGTCTCGAACTGTCCCGAGAGGAGATCTCGTTCTTCGTCGAAGGCTATACCCGTGGTCGGATCCCCGACTATCAGGCCTCCGCCCTGGCCATGGCCATCTTCTTCAAGGGCATGACCGCGGGGGAGACGGTGGGCCTGGCCGAGGCCATGATGGGCACGGGCGAGGTGCTGGATCTCTCCGACCTCCCGGGGCCGAAGGCCGACAAGCACTCCACGGGGGGGGTGGGCGACAAGACTAGCCTGATCTTGGCCCCCCTCGCCGCGGCCTGCGGAGTGTACGTGCCCATGATCTCCGGCCGCGGCCTCGGACACACCGGGGGCACCCTGGACAAGCTCGAATCGATCCCGGGCTTCCGGGTCAACCTATCGCTCACCGAGTTCCGGGCCGTGCTCCGTAAGGCAAGGCTGGGCCTGATCGGCCAGACCCCTGAGATCGCCCCCGCGGACCGAAAGCTCTACGCCCTGCGCGACGTCACCGCCACCGTGGAGAGCCTGCCCCTGATCGCGGCCTCGATCATGAGCAAGAAGATGGCGGAGGGGATCGACGCTCTGATCCTGGACGTGAAGACGGGGGATGGCGCGTTCATGAAGACCTTGCCGGAGTCGAAGGGCCTGGCCGAGACGATGGTGGCGATCGGCCGGGGCCTGGGCAAGAAGGTGGCCGCCCTCATCACGGACATGGAGCAGCCCCTGGGCCACGCGGTGGGTAACGCGCTCGAGGTTGCGGAGTGCGTCGAGACCTTGAAGGGCCGGGGCCCCAAGGACTTGGAGTCCCTTTCCCTGGAGCTTGCGGGCTGGATGCTGACCCTCGGGGGCCTGGTCCCAACCATGGAAGCGGCCCGGGCCCGGGTGCGGGACGCCTTGGGCTCTGGCGCCGGGCTCCGGAAGTTTCAGGAGATCGTGGAGCTCCAGGGGGGGGACCCCCGGGTCTGCGACGACGGCTCCCGGCTGCCTCGGGCGCGGGAACAGGTGGACCTCAAGGCCGAGGCGGACGGGCGAGTGGTCCGCATCGGCTGCCGGGCCGTGGGCCACGCGGCCATGCTCCTGGGCGCGGGCCGGGAAACCGTGGACAGCGCCATCGACCCCGCGGTAGGCCTCGTGCTGCACAAGAAGGTGGGCGACCTCGTGATCAAGGACGAGCCGCTCCTGACCCTGCACGTCAACGACCGCGGGCGCCTGGACGAGGCCCAGCATCGGCTGCGGGAGGCCATCCGCGTTGCTCCCGAGGCCCCCCCGCGCGCTCCCCTCATCCACGCCGTCCTTGACTGAGACCTCCCTCCGCCCCAGACTCTAGCCACCTCGGCGGAGGTCCCGGCCCATGGAACGCCTGTATTCGCTCGTCGGCCTCGTCCTGTTTCTGGGAATCGCCTACGCGTGCTCGAGCGATCGGAAGGCCATCAAGCCCCGCACCGTGATCTGGGGCCTGGGCCTGCAGTTCGTGCTTGCCCTCTTCGTGCTCCGGACCCAGTGGGGCCAGGACCTCTTCACGTGGATCGGCGCCCTCGTCACGCGCCTGCTCGGCCTGTCGTTCGTGGGCTCGGAGTTCGTCTTTGGCAAACTGGGGGCGAAGAGCGGGGGGGAAGGGCCGATTGGCTTCGTCTTCGCGTTTCAGGTCCTGCCCACCATCGTCTTCGCGGCCGCGACCTTCGCCGTGCTTTACCACCTGGGCGTCATGCAGGTCGTGGTCAAGGCCTTCGCGATGGTCATGACCCGCCTCATGGGGGCGAGCGGAGCGGAGAGCGTGAACGTGGCCGCCTCCATCTTCATGGGCCAAACCGAAGCCCCCTTGACCGTCCGGCCTTTCCTGGGGGGAATGACCCAGTCGGAGCTCCTCTGCGTCATGACATCGGGCATGGCCCACGTCAGCGCGGGGATCATGGGGGCCTATGTTTTTCTCGGGGCCGAGGCCCGCCACCTGCTGGCGGCCGTGCTCATGACCGCACCGGGGACGATCCTCCTGGCCAAGATCCTCATCCCCGAGACGGGGTCTCCCCAGACGATGGGAACGGTAAAGGTGGACATGCCCCGTTCCGACGTCAACGTCATCGGGGCCGCCGCCCGGGGGACGAGCGAAGGGCTCTACCTGGCCCTGAACGTGGCCGCCATGCTCATTTCCTTCTTGGCCCTAGTGGCCCTCGTCAATCTGGTTCTGGGCCACATCGGCAACTGGTTTCATGTAGAGCTGAGCCTGGAGAGAATCCTGGGCGTGGTCTTCGCCCCCCTGGCCCTGGCCATGGGCGTGCCCGGGAAAGACGCCTTCGCAATCGGAGACCTCCTGGGTACGCGGATGGTGCTGAACGAGCTGATCGCCTACACGCGGCTCGGGCCAATGCAGGCGACGCTCGACCCCCGCAGCTTCACCATCGCCACCTACGCCCTCTGCGGCTTCGCCAACTTCGGCTCCGTGGGCATCCAGATCGGGGGCATCGGAGCCTTGATCCCGGAGCGGCGCAACGACCTCGCCCGCCTCGGGCTGCGCGCCCTGCTCGCGGGAACCCTAGCCAACTTCGTGAGCGCCTCCATCGCGGGGATGCTGCTGTGAGCGTCCTCAAACAGGCGGAGGAAGCGGCAAAGTTCATCGCCGGGCGGACGCCCCTTCGCCCCTCGATCGGCCTCGTCCTGGGGTCCGGCCTGGGCGCTTTCGCCCGGACCCTGGACAAGGCGACCAGCGTCCCCTATAGCCAGATCCCCCACTTCCCCACCGCCACCGCCCCCGGCCACGGCGGGGAGCTCGTGGTGGGCCACGCGGGGGGCGTGCCGGTGGCGGTCATGTCGGGCCGGGTCCACTACTACGAGGGCTACCGGATGGACCAGGTCGTCTTTCCGGTGCGGGTGCTGGCCAGGCTGGGGGTCAAGATTCTGATCCTGACCAACGCCGGGGGCAGCATCAACGTCAACTACAAGCCCGGAGAGCTGATGGTCATCGAGGACCACATCAACTACATGGGCACCAACCCCCTTCTGGGGCCCAACGAGGACGAGCTCGGCCCCCGCTTCTTCGACATGACCGAGCCCTATGACGCCCGGCTGCGCGAGATCGCGGAGGCTGCTTGCTGGAAAGCGGGGGTGCCCGTGCGCAAGGGGGTCTACATCGGCTTCACCGGGCCCTCCTACGAGACGCCCGCCGAGATCAAGATGGCCCGCGCCATGGGGGCGGACGCGGTGGGCATGTCCACCGTGCCCGAGGTGATCGCCGCCCGCCACATGGGCCTGCGGGTGCTCGGCCTCTCCTGCCTCACCAACATGGCCTCCGGGGTGCTCAAGAAGAAGCTGGACCACCGGGAGGTCCTGGCCGTGGGGGAGAAGGTGAAAATGGGCCTCCTCGACGCGCTGAACCGGATCATCCAGGAGGCGGCAAAGCAGGCATGACGCGCGTCCGGGAAGGGAGGGTCCGCCCCCTGGCCCCCCCCGACCTCCGGGACCTGGCCCGCCTCGCCCGCGGGGCCCGCCGCCGGGCCCACGCCCCCTTCTCACACTTCAAGGTCGGTGCGGCTCTGCGCGCGCGGAGCGGTGAGATCGTGACCGGCTGCAATGTGGAGAACGCCTCCTACGGCCTCACCCTCTGCGCGGAGCGCGTGGCGGTCTTCAAGGCGGTCTCGGAGGGGATCCGCGCCTTCGATGCGGTGGCGGTAGTGACCGCATCTCCCCGCCTGACCCCGCCCTGCGGCGCCTGTCGGCAGATCCTATGGGAGTTCTGCGGAGACGTGTGGGTGAACCTGAGCGACCTCAAGGGCCACACGCGGACCCTGCGCCTCTCCGAGCTGCTGCCGTTTCCCTTCGACTCCCGGCACCTGTGAGGCCCGCGACCTGGTCGCGCCTCCCCACGGAGGCTAGGAATCCCCGGAGCAGGCGCCTCGACGCGCTGTCGACGACGAGAATCGTGGGCTTGATCCTCGACGAGGACCGCCGGGCCCTCCGGGCCGCGGCCCGGGAGCGGGCCGCCATCGCCCGCGCGGCGGTGGCGGCGGCCCGGTCCCTGGCCGCCGGCGGGCGGCTCCTCTTCTTGGGCGCGGGGACGAGCGGGCGGCTGGGCGTGCTGGAGGCCGCGGAGTGCCCACCCACGTTCGGCACTCCACCCGCTAGCATCCGCGCGGTGATGGCGGGCGGACGCGGGGCCGTCTTCCGGGCGGTGGAAGGAGCCGAGGACCGCGCAAGCGAGGGCCGGCGCGAGGGCAAGCGGCTGCGGCCGCGGGACCTCCTCGTCGCCATCTCCGCCAGTTCGGTGACGCCCTTCGCTCGCGGGGCCCTGCGGGGGGCGCGGGCGGGAGGAGCGCGCACCGTCCTTCTGACCTGCGCGCCCGGGAAGGCCCCGCGCGGCCTGGCCGAGATCGTGATCGCGCTCCGGACCGGCCCCGAGGTCCTGACCGGCTCCACGCGGCTCAAGGCCGGGTCCGCCACCAAGGCCGTCCTGAACGCCATCACCACCGCGGCCATGGTGCGGCTGGGCAAGGTCTACGGGAACTTGATGGTCGACTTGCGGCCCACCTCCGCCAAGCTCAAGGACCGGTCTCGACGCATCGTCCAGTTGGCGGCCGGAGGGTCGAAGCAGCGGGCGGAGCGCTTGCTCGCGGCTGCGGGGGGCGAGGCCAAGACCGCGATCCTCATGAGCGCGCTCGGCGGCACCGCGAAAGAGGCGCGGGCCCGGCTCCGCGCCGCGGGGGGCCATCTGCGGCAGGCCCTCGCCCGGCCCCGGCCGGATCAGGACCCGTAGACCACGATATCTTTGAGGTTGCGGTACTTCTCGTTGTAATCGAGGCCGTAGCCGACGACGAAATGGTCTTCGATGGTGAAGCCCACGTAGTCCAACTGGGTCTGCACCAGACGGCGCGAAGGCTTGGAGAGCAGAGCCGCGACCTTGACCGTCCGGGGCCCGCGGGCGCGGAGGACGTTCAAGAGGTAGTTGAGGGTGAGGCCGGTGTCGACGATGTCCTCCACCACCAGGAGGTCGCGCCCGTCGAGACCCTGATCTAAGTCCTTGACCAAACGGACCTCGCCCGAGGTCTTGGTGGCCAAGCCATAGGAGGAGACCGCGATGTAGTCGAGGGTGAGGGGGAGGTCCTCCATGGCCCGGGCCAGGTCGGTCATGAAGGTGCAGGCGCCCTTGAGCACGCCCACCAGGTGGGGCTCCCGTCCGGCATAATCCGACGCGATCTGCCGGCCCATCTCCAAGATCCGGGCCTGGATAGCGTCATGCGAAAGCAACAGCTTCATCACGGGATCTCCTTCCGGGAGCGTCGATTATAGGGTGCCCCGGCGGTCCCCGCCAAGGATCCCGTCGCGCGGTCATTGACAGAGAAAGCGAAACGCGGCTAGGATCCGCCTGATCAAGCTCAGCAGGTCCCCTACCCGGAGGTGAGGAGATAGCGCGGTTGCGTGCGTTCGGGCCGCCAACCTTATCGACCCAGTTCGGGCCAATCGCTCGGGTCTCTAGCGTGCACATTGGGGGCTATTTGCCGCGCGGAGCGGGCCGGTTGAAACCCTTGTCGTCCGTCGTCGGGCCGAGGCTTAGGCCAGGAGAAATCCCATGAAGACCACCGTTTGCAGAACATTCGCCCTTCTCGTATCTTGCTCTCTCTTCTGGCCGATGAGCCAGGCCCACGCGCAGGGGGTCACGACGGGCTCCATCGCCGGCATCGTGACCGATCCCCAGAAGCAAGCTGTCCCCGGCGCGACCGTGGTCGCCGTCCACGATGCATCCGGAACCAAGTATGAAGGCGGGACGCGTGCGGATGGGAGGTTCTCCATCCCCGGCATGAGGGTCGGCGGTCCTTACACCGTCACCGCTTCCCTTTCCGGATTCCAGCCCAAGGTCACCAAGGACGTCTACGTCTTCCTCGGAGGCGCGACCGACCTAGAGCTGACCTTGAGCAACATCACCGTCACCGAGGAGGTCACGGTGACGGCCGCGGCCGACGCCATCTTCAGCTCCGCCCGCACCGGCGCGGCAACCTCCGTGGATCGGGAGGTCCTGGCGACCATCCCCACCATCACCGACCGCATCAACGACTACGCCCGTCTGAGCCCCCAGTACTCGGGCGGGCCCTTCGGCGGCAGCTTCATGGGGCAGGACAACCGCCTCAACAACATCACCGTCGACGGGTCGTACTTCAACAATTCGTTCGGCCTCGGCGGCCAGCCCGGAGACCGGACCCAAGTCACCCCCATCTCGACGGCCGCCGTCGAGGAGATCGAGGTCAACGCGGCCCCCTACGACGTCCGCCAGGGCCATTTCGTGGGCGCCGGCGTCAACATGGTCACCCGCAGCGGCAACAACGCCTTCCACGGCTCGGGTTACTACTGGTTCCGCAACGACGGCCTGGTGGGCACCAACGCCGCGGGCAACACCTTCGTCCCCGGCACGTTCGACTACAAGCGCTACGGGGGCTTGTTGTCGGGGCCCATCATCAGCGACAAGCTCTTCTTCTTCGCCAGCTACGAGAACGACAAATTCACCCAGCCGGGAACGACGTTCGTCGCCAACTCCGGAGGGCAGCCCGTGGGCGGCAACATCACGCGCGTCCTCGGCTCCGACCTGAACGCCCTGGGCACCTACCTCAAGACGAACTTCAGCTATGACACCGGCGGCTATCAGGGCTACAGCTTCGAGACCCCCGCCAAGAGATACCTCGGGAAGTTGGACTACAACCTCAACGACAAGAACAAGGTGAGCCTCCGCTACCTGCAGCTGGATTCGCAGACCCCGGTCCTCCTCTCGAACTCGGGCTCCCTCGGCTTCGGCGGCCGCCGCAGCAGCACCACCGGATTGAACTTCGCCAACTCCAACTACGCGATCCTCGAGAACATCAAGTCGGGAGTCGGCGAGTGGAACTCGATCATCAGCAGCCGAATGGCAAATCAGTTCATCGCGGGCTACACCACCAACGACGAGAGCCGACCGCAGAGTGGCTCCTTGTTCCCGTTCGTCGACATCCTCCAGGCCAGCACGGTGTACACGTCGTTCGGCACCGAGCCCTTCACCCCCGCCAACCAGCTCCGGTACCACACCTTCCAGGCCCAGGACAACTTCACGTGGAACCGCGGCAGCCACACGTTCACGTTCGGAGCGACGGGGGAGAGGTACCACTCCGACAACGTGTTCTTCCCCGGCTCCCAGAGCGTCTACGTCTACAACTCGCTTCAGGATTTCTACACCGACGCCAACGGCTACTTGGCCAACCCGAACCGGACCACGTCGCCGGTGACCCTCGCGCAATTCCAGGTGCGCTGGAACAACATCCCGGGCCAGACGCAGCCCCTCCAGCCCCTCGACGTCACTTACGGGGGCGCCTACGCCCAGGACGAGTGGCAAGCGAGCCGTAACGTCAAGCTGACCTATGGCCTGCGGGTCGAGGTCTCGTCCTTTGGCAACAACGGCTTCGACAACCCGCTCGCCGACGCGCTCACGTTCCGCGATGCGAGCGGGAACCCGGTCCAGTACAATTCGGGGAAGCTGCCCGACTCCAAGCTCCTCTGGTCGCCGCGCCTGGGCTTCAACTGGGACGTGAGCGGCAATCGCACGACGCAGGTGCGCGGGGGCACGGGCCTCTTCGCGGGCCCTCCCCTCTACGTGTGGATCTCGAACCAGATCGGCAATACGGGCGTGCTCACCGGCTTCCAGCAGCTTAACAATACGACGGCCCGGCCGTGGAACCCGAGCCCGGACGCCTACAAGCCCACCACCGTCACCGGGGCCCCCGCCTCGAGCTACGAGCTCGCCTTGACCGACCCGAACTTCAAGTTCCCGCAGGTCTGGCGAAACAACATCGCGGTGGACCGCCGGCTCGGGTGGGGCATCGTGGGCACCGGCGAGTTCATCTACAGCAAGGACGTGAACGGGATCTCCTACATCAACGCCAACCTGCCCGCGCCCCAGACGAACTTCGTGGGCGCCGACACGCGCCCCCGCTGGACGAGCAACCGGATCTACCCGCAAGTCGCGGACGCCACCGTGCTCGGAAACGAAAACGCGGGCTACTCCTGGAACGCTTCGGCTGCCCTCCAGAAGACGTTCCACCAGGGCTTCCTGAAGGCTGCTTACGCCTATGGGGTTTCCAGAAACCAGGTCGATCCCGGGTCTATCGCGTTTGGCTCCTGGACCGGCAACCCGATCGCCCGCGATCCCAACAACCCCCCCGTCGCCGACACAGAGTATTACCCCGGCAACCGCGTTTTCCTGGCGGGCAGCTACCGGCTCGAATACCTCAAGTTCGGGGCGACGACCTTCTCCTTCTTCTGGCAGGGGGTCACCAACGGCGTGGCCAGCTACACCTACGCCAATGACCTGAACGGCGACGGAGCCTTTGGAAACGACTTGATCTACATCCCGCGGGACACCTCCGAGATGAACTTCCAGCCGTTCACCTCCGGGGGCCACCTCTACACCGCGGCCGAGCAGTCCCAGGCCTGGAACGCCTACATCGCGCAGGACCCCTACTTGAGCAAGCACCGGGGCCAGTACGCGGAGCGCAACGGGGTGCGCCTGCCCATGGTGTTCCACCTCGACTTCAGCGTGGCTCAGGACATCTTCAAGGACCTCGGAGGGAAGCGCCACGGCCTGCAGTTCCGGGCGGACTTCCTCAACTTCTCGAACCTGCTGAACCACAGCTGGGGAGTGGGTCAGCGCCTGGTGAACTCGCAGCCCCTCACCAACCCGGGCGTCGACGCCCAGGGCAGGGCCACCTACAGGATGAGGGTCATCAACGGCGCGCTCATGAACCAGACTTTCCAGACGACCGCGTTCCTGACGGACGTCTACCAGATCCAGTTCAGCCTTAAGTACAGCTTCTAACCAACGCTCCGGCTCAACCCGAGGGAGCCCCGGAGGCCTTCGCAGGCCTCTGGGGTTCCGGCGGGTCTTTCTCCTAGATCGGTACGAGCTCTCCGTTACGGCCAGCCCGCGGGTGCTCGCCGCTCCCCCGTCTCCGGTTCTCGGACCACGGGTAAACCCCGGGGCCCAGGGACCCCGCGGGCGAAAAGAGGGGATCTTTTCCCGTCCGCCAAGCGTCTCACACTGGTGGTGTCGGTCGCGGGAACGCAGGGGAGACCCTTGCGCGCACCCGCGGGTATAATCGCGTCTCCGGCACCGCCTCGGGTTCCGGCAGTCAATGGAGGTCACAGCACAAATGAGACGACGAACTCGCGTTTTGGTGGCGGTAGCCGTGGCCCTCATCCTCCCCCGTCCCGGCCTAGCCGAGGAGCGTCCGGTCCTGGAGTTGAGCTTGGACGACGCGGTCAAACGCGCTCTCGACAACAACTTGGACATCGCAGTCGATCGCTTCAACCCAACCGTCGGCGCGGAGGGGGTCCGGCAGGCCTTGGGCGCCTACGATCCTTTCCTCTCCGCAACCCTGAGCACGGGGTCGCAGGAGTCGCCCGCCACCAGCGCGTTCTCGGGCGGGACTAAGGTCAGCACCGACACCCAGATATGGAACTTCGGGGTCAACCAGTACCTCCCCACCGGAGGCACCTTCAACCTCACCTTCAACAGCAACAAGAGCGACACCAACAGCGTCTTCACGACTTTCAACCCTACCTTTACTTCTTTCTTCAGCCTGAACCTCACCCAGCCACTGCTCCGCAACTTCAAGCTCGACTCCGCGCGGGAGGGCATCCGGGTGGCCAAGAAGAGCCGCGAGATCTCTGACGTCCAGTTCCGCCAGACCGTGATCAACACCGTGGCCAGCACGAAGCAAGGCTATTACGACCTCATCGCCGCCATCGACAACTTGGACGCCCAGCAGAAGAGCCTCGACCTGGCCAAGAAGCTGCTGAACGAGAACGAGATCAAGGTGCGGGTGGGGACCCTGGCCCCCCTGGACGTGGTGTCGGCACAGGCGGAAGTGGCCAGCCGCGAGGAGGGCGTGATCCGGGCCGAAGCCGCAATCCTCGACACCGAGGACGCCTTGAAGCGCTTGATCTTCCCCAAGAACGATCCCGCCACCTGGGACCTTAGGATCGTCCCCAAGGACAGGCCCAACGCCGAGCCCGTGCGGGTGGACGTGGGGACGGCCATCCAGAACGCCCTGGAAAAGCGGACGGACGTGGTGGTGGCCCGGAAAAACCTTGAAAAGGCAGACATCTCGGTGGACTTTGCGCGAAGCCAGGTGCTGCCCCAGGTGGACCTCGTCGCGAGCTACGGCTCGACGGGGGTGGGAGGGACAGGCCTGAAGCGTCAGAACCTGGGGGGCCCCATCGTCAGCACCGTTCCGGGCGGGTACGGGGACGCCGCCGGCGACGCCTTGGGGATCGCGAACCCCACCTGGACGGTCCGCCTCAACCTGACCTATCCGCTCATGAATCGGGCGGCCGCGGCCCAATCCGCCCAGGCCCGCCTTTTCAAAGACCAGGCCCTGATCAGCTTCCAGCTTCTGGAACTGCAAGTCGCCCAGCAGGTGCGCGTCGCCGCGCGCGCGGTGGAGACGAACTCCAAGCGGATCGCGACAACCCGGGCCGCCCGCGTTCTCCAAGAGCAGCGTCTGGACGCGGAGGAGAAGAAATTCGCGGCCGGCATGTCCACAAACTTCCTCGTAACCCAGGCCCAGCGCGACCTAGCGGACGCCCGGGTGGCGGAGATCCAGGCCATCGCGGACTACAGCAAGAGCGTTGTCGAGCTCCAGCGCGTCCAGGAAGCGGGCGTGAGCGGGAGCGGGGGCGTGGCCACCGTCAGCACCGGCACGGGCAATCCCTTGGCGCCGCAAGCGGTGACGACGAGTTCCACCGGAACCACCTCCACCAGCAGGACCACCACCCCCACCTCCACGACCGGCACGACCACAACCGCGAGTACCGGGCCCTGAACGGAAGGCAGCCCGGGCGTTTTGCCCAAGGGGGGCGGTGGTTTGCATTCTTTGACGCCGTCCCCGCTTTAACACTCCTCGCCCGATCCGGTCTATCCTGATGAGTATGGGAAAACGCGCGCGCATCCTTCTCGTGGGGGGGGCCGGCATCGTTGTCCTCGGCCTGGTCCTGCTCGGCTTCCGGAGCCGAGGCAGCGGGCCGCGCTACGCGACGGCGGTGGTGGACCGCGGCGACATCTCCGACGTGGTCGGCGCCACCGGGCTCCTGCAGGCGGTGATCACGGTTCAGGTGGGCTCCCAGGTATCCGGCACCATCTCGAGCCTGGGCGCGGATTTCAACTCGGTGGTGAAGAAGGATCAGGTGATCGCCCGCCTGGATCCTGCCCTCTTCCAGGCTCGGGTCGAGCAGATGAAGGCCAACCTCGTGTCTGCCCGGGCCACCGTCGAGCGCAACCGTGCCACCGTGGCCGACAACAAGCAGAAGTACGAGCGCTCCCGCCAGCTGGCGGCGACGAACTTGATACCCGAGAGCGACCTGGAAAGCGCCAAGGCCGCTTACGACGGGGCGGTGGCCTCGGTCGGGGAGAGCGAGGCCGCGGTGACCCAGGCCCAGGCGTCCCTGAACCAGGCCGATCTGGACCTCGCCCACTCCGTGATCCAGGCCCCCATCGCGGGGGTGGTCCTGGCCCGCAACGTGGATGTAGGCCAGACGGTGGCCGCCTCCTTCCAGGCCCCCGTGCTCTTCGTGATCGCCAACGACCTGACCCAGATGCAGGTGAACGCTTCCGTCGACGAGGCGGACATCGGGCGCGTCCGCGCGGGAGAGGCGGTTTCCTTCCACGTCGACGCCTACCCTGACCAGGCTTTCGCGGGCAAGGTGGACCAGGTCCGCCTGCAGCCGATCACGAACCAGAACGTCGTGACCTACAACACCATGATCACCGTGGACAACAAGGACCTGCGGCTCATGCCCGGCATGACCGCTACCGTCTCCGTGATCATCCAGGACCGCGAGAGCGCCCTGCGCTTTCCCTCCCCCGCCCTGCGCTTCCGGCCGGACGGGTTCGCGGAGGACAAGGGGGCCCGGAAGGCGTCCTCCGGGACCGCGGCGAGCCCGGCCGCTCCCGCCCGGAACGGGCGTCCTTCTCCCGCGCGCACCGACGCCCCGCCCCCGGGGAGCGATGGCCGGCCCGGCCTGGTCTTCACGTTGGGGGATGACGGCCGCCCCAAGCCCGTGCCCGTCCGCCTCGGTATCTCGGACGGCCGGTTCGTAGAGGTGGTGTCGGGGCTTGACGAAGGGGCGCGCGTCATCACGGGCCTCGATGAGACCGGCGGCCGGCCGGCACCGCGGCCCAGCGCTTCTCCCGCCAACAACCCGTTTGCTCCCGGTCGGCCCCAGCCGCGCACGCGATGAGCCCGGACGGGACTCCGGTCATAAAGGTCCAGGACCTCCACAAGTCCTACCTGATCGGTGACGTGACCGTCCACGCCCTCCGGGGGGTGGATCTGGCCGTGGAGCGAGGGTGCTTCCTGGCCGTGATCGGCGCCTCCGGGAGCGGGAAGTCGACGTTCATGAACATCCTCGGCCTCCTCGACCAGCCCACCACCGGCCACTACTGGCTGGCGGGGGAGGACGTCTCCGGCTTCGACCGCGACCGCAGGGCCGTGCTTCGCAACCGGACGATCGGTTTCGTCTTCCAGAGCTTCAACCTGCTCCCGCGCACCTCCGCTCTGGAGAACGTCGAGCTGCCCCTGCTTTACAACGGCCGCGCGGGGGGCGCCACGGAGCGCCACCGGCAGGCCAAGAGCCTCCTGGAGGCGGTGAGCCTCGCCGACCGCGCCCACCACACGCCCAGCCAGCTCTCCGGCGGCCAGCAGCAGCGGGTGGCCATCGCCCGCGCGCTCGTGAACGAGCCGGAGATGATCCTGGCCGACGAGCCCACCGGCAACCTGGACAGCCGGACGAGCGTGGAGATCATGGAGATCCTGCAGCGCCTCAATCGCACCAAGGGGATCACCGTGGTCCTCATCACGCACGAGCCCGACATCGCGGAGTACGCGGGCCGGGTGGTCGGTTTCCGCGACGGCCGGGTGGTGAAGGACGAGACAGTGGCCCGCCCCCGGGACGCGGGGGCGGAGCTGGCCGTGATGCCCGCGGCGGAAGTCGAGGTCTGACCGATGGAGATCCTCAACATCGCCCGCATCGCCTTCAAGGCTCTGCGCCGGAACAAGATCCGCTCCGCCCTCACCGCCCTGGGGGTGATCATCGGGGTGGCCTCCGTCATCGCCATGATCGCGCTCAGCTCGGGGGCCCGGGCCGCCATCGACGCCCAGATCCAGAGCACGGGTACCAACGTGGTCTACGTCTCGGCGGGGAGCTTTGCCCGCATGGGCAGCGTCCGGGGAGGTATCGGCTCCGTCCAGACCCTGACCCTGGAGGATTCCCAGGCCATCAAGGATCAGGTCGCGGCGGTGGGACGGCTCACCCCGGTGGTGCGGGGCCGCTCCCAGGTCATCGCCGCCAACGAGAACTGGGCCACTTCCATCGAGGGCGGCAACGAGGATTACCTGTCGGTCCGGAACTGGCCCCTTGCCAGCGGGGACAACATCACCCCCCGGGACGTCCTCGTTGCGGAGAAGGTCTGCTTGCTGGGGGACACCGTGGCCCAGAACCTCTTCCTCGGCCAGGATCCGGTGGGCCAGATCATCCGCATCAAGAGCCTGCCCTTCCGGGTAGTGGGCGTGCTCACCCCCAAGGGCCAGGGGCAATGGGGGCAGGACCAGGACGACATCATCGTGGCCCCCTACACCACCATCCAGAAGAAGCTCCTCGGCATCACCTACATCCACCAGGTCATGGTCTCGGCGACCCGCCCGGACACGGTGGAGGAGGCGGCCCGGGAGATCACCCGCCTCCTCCGCCAGCGCCACCGGATCAGCAACCCGGACGAGGACGACTTCACCGTGCGCACGGTGGAGGAGATGGCCCAGACCCGCGTGCAGCTGGCCCAGACCATGACCGGCCTGCTCATGAGCGTGGCCTCCGTGAGCCTGCTCGTGGGCGGAATCGGGATCATGAACATCATGCTCGTCTCGGTGACGGAGCGGACAAAGGAGATCGGCTTGCGCATGGCGGTCGGAGCCCGCACCCGGGACATCCTGCGTCAGTTCCTGACCGAGGCGGTGAGCCTCTCCGCCCTGGGGGGGATCGTGGGCATCGTGCTCGGGGTGGGCGTCTCGCAGGGCCTGACCCAGGTCCTGGGCTGGCCCACCCTCATCACCTCCTCCTCCGTCGTGATCGCTTTCGCCTTCGCGGCCGCGGTGGGGATCTTCTTCGGCTACTACCCCGCGCGTAAGGCAGCCACCCTCGATCCCATCGACGCCCTCCGCTACGAATAGGGGTCTACAATGGGCACCTTCCGAGGTGCCCAAAATGAAGCGAATACTGGTCCTAGCCGTTCTGGCCGCGGCCCTGTCCTCTCCCACGTTCGCCCAGGAAAAGCCCACGCGCGTGGCTTACTTCTACAAGGTGCGTTGGGGGTTCCAAAACGAGTTCGAGCGGCTCTTCCTGAAGAACCACTACCCCCTCCTCCTGGCCCAGACGAAGGAGGGGGGGCGCCTCCGGGCGGTGGAGCTCTACCGGCCCACCTTCCACGGGGACGGACGGAGCGACTGGACATTCCTGGTCGTCATCACCTTCGCCAACTGGGCGGCCCTAGGCGCCCCCAGCGAAGAGGAGGCCCTGGCCCGCCGGCTCTTTCCCGACCAGGAGGCCTACAAGAAGGAAGAGCAGCGGCGCTTCGAGATCCTCGATGCACATTGGGACGTGCCCCTGAAGGAAGTTGAGTCTCCCCGCTAGCGGCGGCCGGTTGACCGGCCCCCGCGCCTGTTCAATGATTCGGCCCGGCCATGCCAGGAAGCCGGGTGCCGGTGATGGGAGGGGCCGTTCTCGGCCTCCTTGTCGCGGGGTGGGCGCCAGCCGCTGACCGGCGTGAAGCGGTGGTCCTTCTCCCCGTCGAGAACATGTACTCGCATCCGGACCCCGCGACCGACGTGGTCAGCCAGGCCGTGATCGGTCAGGTGGTGGCCGTGTCCGCGACGGAGGCCGACTTCGCCCGCATCGAAACGCCCGACCACTACCCGGGCTGGATCCGGCAGGCCGCCCTGCTCTCGTACCCGGGCCCCGCGGTGCCCCGCTATGGCACGCGGGGCACGCTGGGGGAGGTCGTGAGCCTCGTCGCCAACATCTACCGGGAGCCGAGCGTTACCTCCGCCCGCCCCATGTCGCAGGCCCCCCTGGGCGCTCGCCTCGAGGTTGCCCCCACCCCCGAGAAGGATGGCTGGCACCGCTTGCGCCTCCCGAACGGAGAGGGCGGCTTCATCCAGGCCGGCGACATCCGCCTGCGGGAGGCCGGTGCGCCCACCCCGCGCGGCTCCCCGGCCGAGCTCGTGGCCACCGCCCGGCGGCTGCTGGGCCTGCCCTACCTCTGGGGCGGGATGACCCCCTGGGGCCTGGACTGCTCGGGCTTGGTGAGCCTCGTTTACCATGCTCACGGCGTGACCCTCCCCCGCGACGCCGATTTGCAGTTCGAGGATCCCCGGGCCCAGGTGGTCCCAAGGAAGCACCTTCGCCCCGGCGACCTTCTCTTCTTCGGCAAGGCCAAGGTCACCCACGTGGGCCTCTACGTGGGCGGAGGTCGGTTCATCAACGCCACCACCCACACGACGCCCACCGTGCGGGAGGACGCTCTTGACGATCCCCATTGGAGCGCCCTCTACCGCGGGGCCCGGCGGCCTCGATGAGAGCGCGCCCGACCCGCCCGGGCCTGTGAGCGCCCTCCTCGCCCTCGCCTTCCTGGCCACGCCCGTCGACACCCTCGTCATCGGGATCCTCGCCGACCCCCCGAGCCTGGCCCCCCACCGCGCCAGCGACTTCGTCTCCGCGGCGGTGGTCGTGAACGTGTGCGAGACGCTCGTCCGTCTGCACCCCGGAGGGAGCCGGCCCGAGCCCGCTCTCGCCACCACCTGGGCCAGCCTGGACCGCCGCGCTTGGACATTCACGCTGCGGAAGGGCGTGCGCTTCCACGATGGAACGCTTCTCGACGCCGACGCGGTGGTGGCGAACCTGGAGAACCTCCGTTTGAAGCGGGGCTTCCCGGGGCGGGCGGAGCGGGTGGGGCCGTACGTGGTCTCGATCACGCTCGACCGCCCGAGCGCGGCCCTCCTGGCCACCCTCTCCCAGCCCTTCTTCTCGCTGCAGAGCCCGCGCCAGCTGGCGGCGGGAGACGACGCGCCCGTGGGGACCGGCCCCTACCGCCTGGGCGCGGTGCGACCCGGGCTCTTGGAGCTCCTGGCCAACGCCGACTACTGGGGGGGCGCCCCCCGCTTGAAGCGCCTGGTCTTCCGGCGGCTGGCCGACGAGGAGGACTTGGCGGCCGCGCTTCTGGCGGGGGACGTGGACGTCACGTCCGCTTTGGGCCAGGACCGCCTGGCGACCCTGCACCGCCACCCGGAGATCACCCTCGACTCGCAGACGGGCCTCAACCTCGCCTTCCTGTCCATCAACAACGAGCACCCCCCCTTCGGCGACCGGCGGGTCCGGCAGGCCTTGGCCCGCGCCGTGGACCGCCGCGCCCTCGTCAACCGCCTCCTGGGCGGCCACGGGGAGCCCGCCCAGAACCCGCTCCCCCCCTCGCTCTTCGGCTACGGCACGCGCACCAAGGAGCTGATCCTGGACCGGCCCGCCGCCCGCCGCCTCCTGGCCGAAGCGGGCTTCCCGGCCGGCTTCGAGACCACGCTCATGGCGGTCAATTCCCCCCGTCCCTACATGCCCGCCCCCCTGCGCTTGGCCGCCGAGATCCGGGAGGACCTGCTCCAGGTGGGCATCCGGGCTCGGTTACGCGAGGTCCCCACCTGGTCGGAGTACGTGGAGCGCGGGAGCCGGGGGGACTACGACCTGGCCATCCTCGGCTGGCAGGCCGACACCGCCGACCCCAACGACTTCCTCTCCGCCCTCCTCGCCTCCGAGGCCATCGGCACCACGAACCGGAGCCGGTATCGCAGCCCGGACATGGACGCGCTCCTCAAGCGGGGGCGCATGGGAGGCGATCCCGAGGCGCGCCTTTCCGTCTACCACGAGGCCCAGGAGCTGTTTCAGCGCGACATGCCCTGGGTCCCGCTCTACCACGTCTCCGTCTTCACCGCCTACCGCCGGGTGGTGCGGGGGCTCACGGTAGGGCCCACCGGAATCCTGAGGTTCGACAAAACATGGAAAAGGGACTGACGCGCGCCTTGGCCCTGGCCCTCCTCCTGACCGCTCCCGCGGCCGCGGCCGACCTCTCCCCCAAGGAAGCCGTGCTCTGGGAGAAGCTCAAGGCCCGCATCGAGGCCGTGGACCGCGGCCTCGACGGCGTGCTCGGAGTCTCCGTCCGGGATCTGAAGACGGGGGCCACCTTCGAGCTGCGGGGACACGAGGTCTTCCCCACCGCCTCCTCGATCAAGGTCGCGGTCCTCTACGAGCTCTTCCTGGAGGCCGAGGAGGGGAAGATCGACCTCGCGGAGGTCATGCACCCCCCCCTCCCCCGCGTTCGCGGCGGGGGCGTGCTCATGGAGCTGGGGGACCGGGTGGCCCTCACCTGGCGGGACCTGGCCGTGCTGATGATGGGCTGGTCGGACAACGAGGCCACCAACCTGCTGATCGCGCGGCTGGGGATGGACGCCGTCAACCGCCGCCTGGACGGGCTCGGTCTCCCCGTCACCCGGCTGCGCCGGCGGATGATGGACCTCCCGGCGGCGCGCCGCGGCGACGAGAACGTCTCCACCCCCACCGAGCTCCGGGCCCTGATGGAGACCCTCTACAAGGGGGCCGGCCTCGCCTCCGCGCGCGGGAAGGACGCGCTCAAGGTGGCCGCCACCCCCAAGGCCTCAGCGTTCCGGGTCCCTTTGCCGGAGGACCTCTCGATTCTGGACAAGCCAGGAGAGCTCGAGGGCGTCCGCTGCGTGACGGCGGTGGTGGACCTGCCCGGACGACCCTACGCCGCCGCGGTCATGACCACCTATCTGCGGCGGGACAAGGAGGGGGAGGCGGCGATTCGGGAGATCTCGGCCGCCCTCTACGAGACCTTCTCCCGGCTGGCCCAGGCCAGCGAGTACGGGCGGATCATCAGCGAGAAGTGACGGTCAGGTCTCGGTCCGGATCAGGTCCTCGAAAGTCTCCCGGCGGCGGATGAGGCGCAGGCCCCCCTCCGCAACCAAGACCTCGGCGGCGCGGGGCCTCAGGTTGTAGTTCGAGGACATGCAGAAGCCGTAGGCCCCCGCATCGCGCACAGCCAGGAGATCCCCCACCTCCAGCGGTGGAAGCGGGCGATCCCGGGCCAGGAAGTCGCCCGTCTCGCAGACGGGCCCCACCACGTCCACCGTCTGCGGGGCTCCCCCCCGGGAGACCACGGGCTCGATGCGGTGGTGGGCCCCGTAGAGGGCCGGCCGCAGGAGGTCGTTCATCCCCGCGTCCACGATCACGAACCGCTTTCCGCGGTTTTCCTTGAGGTAGAGCACGCGGGTCAGGAGAGCGCCCGCGCCCGCCACCAGCGACCGCCCGGGCTCCAGGAGGAGGGTCAGGGGCAGGCCGGCCAGCTCGGGCAGGACGCGCGCGGCCAGGGCCGCGGCCCCGGGCGCCCCGCCCCCCTCGTAGTCCACCCCCAGCCCGCCGCCCAGGTCCACCGTCTCCAGCGGGAAACCCTCCCCCAGCAGCTCTCGCGAGAGGGCGGCCACCTCGCGCGCCGCCTCCGCCAGCGGTTCCAGGTCCGTGATCTGGGAGCCGATGTGGCACTGGAGGCCCACCACCGCGATCCCCGGCCGCTCCCGGGCCCGCCGCAGGATGGCGGGGGCCTTGGCGATGTCGACCCCGAACTTGTTCTCGCGCAGCCCGGTGGAGATGTAGGGGTGCGACCGGGGGTCGATGTCGGGGTTCACGCGCAGGGAAACGCGGGCCGTGCGCTGCCGCCCTTTCGCCACTTCCGCCAGGCGCGAGATCTCCTCCTCGCTCTCGACGTTGAAATCGCGGATGCCGCGCTCGACCCCCAGGACGAGCTCCGCCTCCGTCTTCCCCACTCCCGCGAACACGATGCGCTCGGGAGGGAAGCCGGCCCGTAGAGCCGCCTCCATCTCCAGGCCGGAGACGATGTCCGCCCCCGCGCCCAGGCCGGCCAGGATGCGCAGCAGGGCCAGGTTGCTGTTGGCTTTGAGCGCGTAGTGGATGCGGTGGGGGACCTTGGTGAAGGCCCGGTCGTAGTCCCAGTAGGCATCGACGATGGCGGCCTGGCTGTAGACGTAAAGGGGGGTCCCGAAGCGGGTGGCCGCGTCCAGAAGGGAGACCCCGTCGCAGAGGAGGGTGGAATCAGTTCGCGCGAAGCCGGACATCAGCCCTTCCCCTCCCTGCGCAGGGTAGCGGCCGCGATACCCGAGAGGCCCAGGACGCCCACCAAGTTGGGAAAGATCTGCAGGCCGTTCATGAGGTCGCCCCAGGCCCAGACCGTCTCCACCTTGATGGTGGCCCCGAGCACGATCAGGGCGCAATAGAGCCATCGGTAGGGCACGGTCAGGAACGGGCCGAAGGCGTATTCCAGGAACTGTTCGCCGTAGTAGGCCCAGCCGATGAGTGTGGTGTAGCCGAAGAGGAGAGCGCAGAAGGCCACCACCCAGCCCCCCGCCACGGGCAAGGTGGTGTTGAAGGCCTCCGCCACCACCGCCGTGCTGGTGAGCCCCGATCGCCAGACCCCGCTGACCAGGATGGTCAGGGCGCTGATCGTGGAGGTGACGCCGGAGACGATGAAGACCTCCATGACCGCGTTCAGCCCCTGCCGGACCGGCTGCTGGCTCTTGGCGGTGCCGTAAGCCACGGCGGCGGTGCCGTACCCGGCCTCGTTGGCGTAGATGCCGCGGGCCAGGCCGTAGCGCATGGCCACCATGATGCCGAGCCCAGCCACGCTCCCCCCCGCGGCGCGCAGCGAGAAGGCCTCCCTAAAGATGAGGGCCAGCACCTCCGGCAGGCGCCCCGCGTGGCCGACGATGACGATCAGGCCCCCGGCCAGATAGAGAATCACCTTCAGGGGAGCCAGCCGTTCCGCGGCCCGGCCGATGGACTTGACGCCGCCGATGATGACCAGCCAGGTCAGGATCGCGACCCCCACCCCCGAGACCAGGGTGGGGACCTGGAACTGGCTCTTCATCACGACCGCGATCGAGTTCGGCTGGCTGAAGGGGGTGGTGGTGAGGGCGGCTATGCTCGCGATGAGGGCGTAGATCCAGGCCAGGCGGGGGAGGTTCAGTCCGTCCCGGAGGTAGTGCATGGGGCCGGCGGAAAGCCGCCCCTCGGAGAGGTGTCGGAAGCGGATGCCGAGCACCGCCTCCGTGAACTTGATGGTGGTGGCAAAGAATCCGTAGCACCAGATCCAGAAGACCGCCCCCGGGCCTCCGGAGACGACCGCGGTGGCCACCCCCGCGATATTCCCGGTGCCGATGGAGGCGGCGAGCGCGGTCATGAAGGCCTGGAACGGGGAGAGCGCCCCCCCCGCCCCCGCGTCCGCCGGGGAGACGAGGGCGCCCAGGGCTTCCCGGAAGCGCGTCACCTGGACGAAGCGGTAACGGACGCTGAGAAAGAGTCCCGTGCCCAGCAGCAGGGCCATCGTCCACCAGCCCCAGACGAGGTCGCTCGTCCAAAGGACGGCGGCGGTCAGGGCGGCCGCAGCGCCCCCGGGGCCGGGCATAGTGGGGAGGAATGATAGACCAGGCGCGCCGATACCGCTCGGGCCCGACGAGCCCACCCCAACCCGGCGGGTTGGACCCTCGCGGGACCTGTCGCTATCATCCCTGAGGAATGATCGGGAGCCCACGCCTCCGGCGCTCGCCATGGCTCGTTCTAGTGCTCGTGGCGGCGGGCTTCGTCGGCCTGCCTCCCCTCCTCCTCCCCGCCTCCGACCCGACCATGCGGGCGCGCCCCATCATCCTCCTGGGCCTCGACGCCGCCGACTGGCTGGTTATCGATCCCCTCCTTGCCGCCGGTAAGCTCCCGACCCTCGCGCGCCTCAAGGCCGCCGGCCGGACCGGCATCCTGCTCTCCACCCCGCCCCTCGTCTCACCCATCGTCTGGACCACGATCGCCACCGGGCGGCGGCCCGAGGACCACCGCGTCCTCGACTTCATGGTGGACCTGCCCGCGGGGGGACAGGCCCCGATCACCTCCGCGGCCCGCCGCGTCCAGGCCCTTTGGAACATCTTCTCGGCCGCGGGGCGCCGGGTGGGAGTCGTGGGCTGGTGGGCCACCTGGCCCGCGGAGGCCGTCAACGGCACCATCGCTTCCGATCGCGTGGCGCCCCAGCTCATCCGTGCGGACGCCGCCCCCGACCCCCGGGCGTTCGCTCCCGCCTCGGAGGCGCGGATTCTCGCTGCGGCCCTGGTGCGGGCGAGCGACATCACGCAGGAGGCGCTCACCGCCTACGTGCCGCTCACGGCCGCCCAGTACGAGTCGGCGCGGACGGCCCTGGCCACGCCCGGCGCGCGCTTCTACCGAGACCCCTTCGCCCACCTGGCCGTGATCGTGGCCAGCACGCGCACCCACTCCCGGCTGGCGGAAGCTATCCTGGCCGCGGGCCAGCCCGACCTCCTCCTCGTGTACCTGGAGGAGATCGACAGCATCTCGCACCTCTTCGTCCGCGACCCCCGCCTGGGCCCCCTCGCCATCGAGCGCGCCTACCGGGACGCGGACGAGCTGCTCTCGCGCCTGGCCGCGCGAAGCGCCCCCGACACGTGGATTCTGGTTTGCTCGGACCACGGGTTCTACCCGCCGGACGCGGCCATCGCCGAGGATCCCGCGGACCTGGCGGGGCCGGCCACGGCCTGGCACCGACCCTACGGGATCGTGGCCGCGGTGGAGGCCCGGGTCCTGGCGGGAAAAGGGGAGGCCTTGGGGGCGGCGGTGGGCTCGGTCACCCCCCTGGACCTGGCACCCACCGTTCTCCACGCGGCGGGCCTGCCTGTCAGCCTGGAAATGCCCGGCCGGGTGGTGACCGCCCTCCTCCCCGACGAGGCGGCGGCGCGCGCCGTGGTCAAGGTCCCGTCGCTGGAGCCGGCTCGCCGTCCCGAGCCGCCCGCGGCCGCGGCCGCCGCCGATCCCGACGAACGCGAGCGACTTCTAGCCCTCGGCTACATCGGCGCCGCCACCACCTCCCTCGCCGGCCAGAATCTGGGCGAGGTCCTCTACCGCCGGGGGAACTACGCGGGGGCGGAGCGCGAGCTGCGCGCGGTGGTGGAGGCCCAGCCCCAGAACGTGGCCGCCCTGCTCTGGCTGGCCAAGGCGGTGCGGGAGCAGGGTCGCACCCAGGCCGCGTTCGCGCTCTACGCGCGGGCCCTCGGCCTCTCCGCCGACCACGGTGACGTCCTGATCGAGACCGTGGACCTGGCGGTCTCCTCGGGCCTCAAAGAGGAGGCCCGACGCCTCCTGGCCGGATTCAGGCCCGCGCCCCGTAGCGCGGCCGCGGTCCCCGTGGCCCGGGCCATCCTGGCCGCCTCTGATGGCCAGGCCGACCTGGCCGAGCGCGAGCTCAGGGCCGCGTTGGCCGCCGACCCCCTCTCCATCCCGGCGCTCTCCCGCCTCCTCGACCTGCTGTCCGCTGGCCGCCACCCCCAAGAGGCCGTTCCCCCGCTGAGCCGGGCGGCCCAGATGGCGCCCGGTTCGCCGCGTCTGGCCGCCCTCCTCGGCGAGGCCCGTCTGGCCGCAGGCGACGCGGCGGGGGCGGAAGCGTCGCTCCAGCACGCCCTGCGTCTCGCCCCCGACGGCGCCCCCATCATGATCGACCTGGCGCGGGCCCAGCTCGCCCAGGGCCGTGAGGACCGCGCGCTCACCACCCTCCTTCCCGCCCCGCCCTCGAGGGAGCGGAGCATCCTCCTCGGCGCCGCCCACGCTCGGCAGCGTCATTGGGGGGAAGCGGCCATCCACTATCGAGCCGCCCTCGAGGAGGGCCCGGCCACGCCCGAGCTGCTGAACGGCCTCGGCTATGCCCAGCTCGAGCTCGGCCAGACGGCCGAGGCCGCCCAGCTCTTCGGGCGCTCTCTGGCCATGGACAAGAACCAGCCGGACATCAGCCGCCTGCTGGCCGGGCTGGTCCGGGGCCGCTGAATGGCCCGGCAGCCTCCCGCGGCTTTTTCCCGCGGCGCCACCTGGTCGGGGCGGCGGCTGACGGCGGCGGCGCTCTCGATGCTCCTCCTCGCCTTGGTCGTGGCCGTCCTCTGGCGCCGTGGCCGCCTCCCGCCGCACGTCCTCCTCGTCACCATCGACACCCTCCGCGCCGACCACCTGGGCTGCTACGGCGACAAGGGAGCGGAGACGCCCGTCCTGGACGGCCTGGCCGGGCGGGGGACGCGCTTCGCGGTCGCGGTCGCCCATGTGCCGCTCACGACCCCCTCCCACGCCTCGATCCTCACCGGGTTGACTCCCCTCCGGCACGGCATCCGGGACAACGGGGGCTTCGTGCTCCCCGAGGGCATCCCCACCCTGGCCAGCCTCCTCCACGGGGCCGGGTACCGGACCGCGGCCTTCGTCTCCGGCTTCCCCCTCGACCGCCGCTTTGGCCTCGGCCGCGGCTTCGACACCTACGACGACCGCCTGCCCTACGGCGACGACCCCCGGCGGGCGGCCTACGTGGAGCGGAGGGCGGACGCGACCACGGAGGCGGCGCTGCGCTGGCTGGCCGGCGCCGGTGCCGACCGGGCTCCGCCCTGGCTTCTCTGGGTGCACTACTTCGACCCCCACGCCCCCTACGAGCCGCCCGGCGAGCTCGCCACCCGCTTCGCTGAGCGCCCCTACGACGGCGAGATCGCCTTTGTGGATGGACAGCTGGGCCGGCTCCTCCGGGGGCTGGAAGAAAAAGGCCTCGCCGCGAGCACGCTGGTGCTGGTGACCTCGGATCACGGGGAGAGCCTGGGCGAGCATGGTGAGGAGACGCACGGGGTCTTTGTCTACGATTCCACCGTCCGCGTGCCCTGGATCATGGCCGGGCCGGGTGTGCCCCGCGGGCGGGTGGCCACCACGGTGGCGCGGGGGATCGACGTGACCCCCACCCTCCTGGACCTGGCGGGTCAGCCGGTGCCGTCGTCGATGGAGGGCCGCTCGCTGAAGGGGGCTATGGCCGGGCCGCTACCGGACGCCCCTGCCTATCTCGAATCCGAGTTCACGCGCCTCCAGCTCGGCTGGGCGCCCCTGCGCGGATGGCGGACCGCGACTTGGAAGCTGATCGACGCCCCCCGGCCGGAGCTCTACGCGCTCGAGGTGGACGGGAGCGAGGCGCGCAACCGCTTTTCGGATGAGCCGGCGACCGCGACTGCTTTGCAGGCCTCGCTCAAAGCGGCCCTGGCCGTGACCACCCCGAGGGCGGCCGCCCCCGCCGAGGCGGGGACGGCGGAGAGGCTGCGCGCCCTCGGCTACCTGGGCGGAGGGGGCTCGGCGCCGGCCACGGCCTCCGGGCGGGATCCCAAGCAGGGCATCGTCCTCCTGCGGCAGATCGAGCGCGGCATCGCCGAGGCGCGGAGCGACCCCGAACTGGCCGTCCGCGAGCTGACCGCCGCCCTCAAGGAGGACCCCCAGATGACGCTCGCCCGGCGCTACCGGGCGATCGCGCACGCTCAGGCCCGGGACTTCCCGGCCGCGGTGGCGGACCTTGAGGCCCTGGAGAAGGAGAACCGATCAACCGGCGAAGACCTCGTGCTTCTCGGGGAGTGCCTTTGGCGCCTGGACCGCTCGGCAGACGCGCTCCAAGCCCTGGACCGCGCGGCCCGGATCCTCCCCCGCTCCCCCGAGCCTCTCCTCGGCCGTGCGCGCACCCTTCGCAGCCAAGGGCGGGAAGACGAGGCCGTCCGAAGCTACGAGCAAATCCTGGCCCGGGTTCCGGACCAGCCGGAGGCACTGCGCGGCTTGGCCGACATCGCCCTCGGCCGCGGCGAGTTGCCGAAGGCGGCCGCCCTCTACGACCAGATCCAGCAGCAGGACCCCGCCGACCTCGGGGCCCTCATCAAGCGGGGCGTGCTCGCGGTGCGGACCGGCCGCCTCCCGGAGGCCATCGGCCTCTTCCGAAGGGCGCTGGAGATCGATCCCGGCCAGGCCGAGGCCCTCCTCGACCTGGGGGGGGCCCTCGCCAAGAGCGGACGCGCCGCGGAGGCCGTCCCCTATCTCGAGCGGGCCCTCAAGACGGGGCCCCGCACCCCCCTCGCCTTGAACAGCCTCGGCTTCGCCCGCCTCGAGTCGGGAGACACCCGGGGCGGCCTAGAGGCCCTCCGCGCCTCTCTCGCCCTCGACCCCCGTCAGCCCCAGGTGGCGGAGGTCGTGGCGCAGCTCTCGGCGGGTCGGGCGCCCGCGGGAGCGCGGCCCTGAGTCCGCGCCGCAAGCGGGGTCGGTCTCACCACTCCGGCGCCGCCCGGCGGCGCCGGACCTGGCCCTGGCTCGTGGCCCTGGCCCTCGCTGCCGCCGCCGTCCTGGGACGGCTCGCCCTCCGCCCGCCCCCGGCCCGACCTCCCGGCCGGGACAATCTCCTGCTCGTGACCCTGGACACGACGCGCGCGGACCGGCTGGGCTGCTACGGGTACGCAGGCGCGCGCACGCGCTATCTCGACCGCCTGGCCGCGGAGGGAGTCCGCTTCGCGCAGGCCATCAGCCCGGCCCCCATCACCCTGCCCGCCCACGCGTCGATCTTCACCGGCCTCTATCCGATCGCCCATGGCGTCCGCAACAACGGCAACTTCACCCTCTCCGACCGCTACCCGACCCTGGCCACCCTCTTGAAATCCCAGGGCTACCGCACCGCGGCCTTCGTGAGCTCGTTCATCCTCGACCGCCGCTATGGCCTTGCCCGCGGCTTTGACCGCTACGACGACCGCATGGAGGGGGCCGAGGCCCAGGTCATCAGCTTGGAGGCGGAGCGCCGGGGGGACCGCACGGCCCTCCTCCTCGCGCGCTGGCTCGAGGAACAAGCGGCCTCCCCGGGGGCCCCCTTCTTCGCCTGGCTGCACCTCTACGACCCCCACGAGCCCTACCAGCCGCCGCCGCCCTTCCGGGAGATGTTCGCAAGCAGCCCCTACGACGGGGAGATTGCCTTCGACGACGCGGTCGTGGCCTCCATCCTGGACAAGCTCTCCCAGCTGGGCCTCAAGGACCACACGCTCATCGCCGTCATTGGCGACCACGGCGAGAGCCTGGGCGACCACGGCGAGGAAACCCACTCGATGTTCGTCTACGAGGGAGTCCTTCGAGTCCCCCTCATCCTCTGGCGCCCGGGACGGATCCCGGCCGGGGTCGTGGTCCAGGAGCCGGTCCGGGCCACGGACCTCGCCCCGACCCTCCTCGACCTGCTCGCCATGCCCCCCCTCAAGACCGACCACGGACGGAGCCTCCTCCCCCTGATCCAGGGTCGGAGCGCCGGTCCCTCGCCCCCGATCTACGCCGAGACCTACCTCCCCCTCTTCTACATGAACTGGGCGCCGCTGCGGTCGATTCGCGACGAGAGATTCAAGCTCATCGATGCCCCCCGCCCGGAGCTCTACGACCTCGCCTCCGACCCCAAGGAGGAACGCAACCTCTACGGGCAGGAGGCGGGAAGGGCGCGCGCCCTCGAGGAGGGCCTCGAGCGTCTCACCGGGGGCAGCGAGGGAAGCATGGAGGTGGGCCGACTGGACGCGGAGACGGCGGAGAAGCTCGCCGCCCTCGGTTACCTGGGGGCGGGCTCCGCGGCCGCGCCCCCGCCCCACGACGCCGCGCGCAAAGAGCCCAAGGACATGATCGGGGTCTTCAACCGACTGCGGCGGGCCAACCGCGCGGTCAGGGAGCGTCGCTTCGACGAGGCCTTGCCCATCCTGCAAGAGGTCCTGGCCCGGGACCCCCAGAACGCCTTCGCCATCGTGGTGACGGGGAGCGCGCAGATGGGCCGGGGACGCTACCGGGAGGGCATCGCCTCCTTCCGGAGGTACCTCGAGCTCGTGCCCACGAGCGCCTACGCCCATCACTGGATCGCGGTCTGCTACCTGCGGCTGGGAGACCGGGAGGCGGCCCTGCGCGAGGCGGAGGCCACCCTCGCCGTGGATCCTCGCTTCAGCGACGCCCGCGTCCTCAAGGCGGGCGTCTTGGCCGCGCGGGGGGCTTACGACCCGGCCATCACGGAGCTGCGGCAGGCGGTGACGACCGATCCCGCCAAGCCCGCCATCCGGCTCGACCTCGCCCGCGTTCTGGCCGAGGCCGGTCACGCGGCGGAGGCCAAGGCCGAGTACAACGGCATCCTGACTGTTCAGGCCGACTACGCGCCCGCCCTCACCGGCCTCGGGGCTCTAGAGGCGAGCGGGGGAGAGCTGGAAGCGGCCGCCCGCCACCTCCGCCGGGCCCTCGAGATGGAGCCGAGCCAGGACGAAGCGCGCTTCGACTTGGCGGAGGTCCTGAATCGGCAGGGGCGGCGCCAGGAGGCGGCCGCGGAATACCGCCGCCTGGTCGAGGCCAAGGACACGGGGCCGCTCATCCGGGCCCGCGCCCGGGAGCACCTCGCTTCTCTCCCCCCCTAGGCAGGCGTCCCCAGGCGGGAAAGAGAAGGGGGGCGGCGCACGCGCGTGCGCCGCCCCCCTTTGGAGCTTGAGGCGGGGTCGCTAGAAGCGGAACCGCAGGGAGAACTGCGACTCCCGCTGGCTGTCGGGCACGATCGCCGTCGCCGCCCCGAAGTTGACCGAGGGGTAGCGGTTGGTGTAGCCGCCGGGGTTGGCGGTGTTGAAGTTGGCGTGGTTCGTGATGTTGAAGACGTCGAAGGCCAGCTCCACGCCTTGATCCTTGCCGCCAAACCGGATGAACTTGGACACTCGAGCGTCCCAGCTCAGGAAGGCGAGGCCGCCCGTGCCTCCCTGAACGCAGCTCGCCTTCCCGCTCGGGCAGATGAACTCCGGCCCCGCCACGAAGGCGTTGCGCGAGAACATCTGGCCGGTCGTGGGGTCGATGGCCCGGACGTTGGCCCGGAGCCCGGCCAGCCCCGCGAGCGCGTTGACGGGCCGGCCCGAGTTGGCCTGCAGCGCCGTCGAGAACTGGAACTTGGCCGGCAGGTCGAAGACGCCCGCGAGGGTGGCGCGGTGACGGATGTCGTTCGGCGCCGGCCCCCAGTCCAGCTCCCAATTCGCGTTCGTGATGTCGGCGGGCAGGCTGTTGAAGTCGTTGGCCAGGTTGTAGGCCTTCGACCAGGTGTAGGTGGCGATCAGATAGGCCTTCGGGGTGCGGAATTTGGGCGCGACGTAGACCGCGTCGAACTTCGAGTGGCCGCGGTTGCCCTCCACGTTGATGGGTCCGATCGCGGGATCGAAGACTCCGGCCGGAGATACGAGGGTGTTCACGTTTTGCGGGGTGTTGATCCTCCAGCGGGCGATCTCGTCGTTGCCGGTGACGTGCACGTAGTCAATGTCGAAGCCGAACTGGCGGGTGGGCTGGGCGGAGAAGCCCACGTTGAACTGGTCCGCCCGGGGCTGCACGAGCTGGGGTGAGGTGAGCCTCGTGAGCTGCCCCTTGAAGGTTGGGTCGATGAAGGAGCCGCGGATCGCGTCTCGGTTGGCGGCGTAGTTGTTGGGGGTGAAGGGCGCGGGCGAGAAGGAGAGGAAGTTGGTCGGGCTGCTGATCTGGCTCCAGTACTCGTAGAGGGTGATGTTCTGGAAGATCTCGTCGTAGTACCGCCCGTAGCCTCCGCGCAACACCGCCTTGCCGTCTCCGTTTATGTCGTAGGCGAAGCCGACCCGCGGCCCGATGTCCTTGTAGTCCTGCTGCCGCTGGCTCGGATACCCGGCCGCATTCACGGCGCGAATGCCGATGGTGTCGAACCGGTTGCTGTAGGGGCCGAACTGGATCTCGTACCGTAGCCCCAGGTTCAAGGTCAGCTTCCGGGTGGGCTTCCAGTCGTCCTGGACGTAGCCGGCCACGTAGGTCCAGTTGTCGTCGAAGCTGTTGTTGCCCGCCGATCCGCTGAAGCTGTCGGCGATGGAGTTGAGATAGGTGTTGAGGTCGTTGCCGAGGGAGTGGCCGAAGGTAAAGAGCCCGTAGAGGGTGGGCACGAAGAACCCGCCGAAGTGGGACCTCATGAGCTCGGCCCCGACCTTGAAGGCGTGGTCCCCCCCCCAGTTCTCCTTGCGGAAGGAGAAGTCGTCCCGGACCTGGAAGCGCTGCTGGATCGTCTGCTGGGGCGTATTGAGGTTGGCCCCGAACGTGAAGTCGGGGGTCGCGATGCCGGGCTTGCTGTTGTCCTCGGCCGTGATGTTGTTCTCGAAGTGCTGGTAGGTCAGCACCAGCTCGTTCAGCCTGTTGTTGCCGAGGACGGTCGTGTTCTTCAAGACCCCGGAGTGGGTCTTGTTGGTGTTGAGGGCGCCCGAGGAGGCGAGCGTGCTGCCCCCGATGAAGTCGTGGGTGCGGCTGTTGTCCTCCAGGCCGTAACGGGCGACCAGCGTGTTGTTGTCGCTCCACTGGAAGTCCACCTTCGCGAGAACGAAGTTGTTCCGGAAGGGCTGGGGGAAGCTTCCCTCCTGGGAGGGGAGGGCACCGTTCGTGTTCACGGTCGCGTAGTCGTCGCGCTGGTTCCGCTCATAGGAGAGGAAGAAGTGGGCCTTGTCCTTCTCGATCGGCCCCCCCAGAGTGGCGCCGTACTGCCACTGCTTGAAGGGCGGCTTGGGCAGGTTCAGCTTGTCCTCGAAGAAGCTCTTGGAGTTCAAGCTCTCGTTCCGGCCGTAGACGAAGGCCCCGCCGTGAAAGTCGTTGGTGCCGCTCTTGGTGACCACGTTCACGATGCCGCCCGTGGAGCGGCCGAACTCCGCGCTGTAGCGCTGGGTCGTGACCTTGTACTCCTGGATGGCATCGTTCGAGAACTGCTGGAGCAGGCCGCGCACCACGCCGTCGTTGTCGTCCGCCCCGTCCACGCTGACGATCACGTTGCGCCCGGTCGCCCCCCCGTAGCTGATCCCGCCCACCTCGGTCTTGGTGGGATCGTAGTAGTTGGAGCTCCGGGTTCCGGGCACGAGCAGGGAGAGATCCTGGAACTTCCGGCCGTTCAGGGGGATGTTCTCGACCAGCTTGCTGGTGATGACCTGCCCGATATCCGAGGTCGTGGTCTGGATCAGCGGGGTCTCGGTGGTCACGGTGATGATCTCGGACACGGTCGCGACCTTCATCGTGAAGTCCACGGTGGCTTCGCTTCCCACCAGGACCTCGACGTCCTTGATGACCTGGGTCGCGAAGCCGGTCAGCTGCGCGCTGACGTCGTAGCGGCCGGGGGGAAGGGACGCCAACCGGTAGGTGCCGGCCGTGCTCACCGTGCCGGTACGCGTGAGTCCGGTGGCGGTGTTCTTGGCCGTGACGGTGGCGCCGGGAACGGCCGCCCGGCTTTCGTCGGAAACCCGGCCGTCGATGGTGCCCGTCACCGTCTGGGCGCCCAGGGGGGCAGGGACGATCAGGCTGGCAATAGCGGCCACCGCCGCCACCGCGATCACCCATCGGAACAACTTCATGCTCACCTCCGAGCAAATCGGAAGACTCGCCGACTGACCGAGGACAGTCCTTTAGGACAACACCTTACTGAATGTTCGAGCAACGCGTGTGCCAGGTCGTCATATCAGAATAACTCACGTTGGCATAATGACTTACATTTCATTGTGGGGGCTGGATCCAAATCGCCGTATGCTGGGAATCCAATAAATTGTCGACGGGCCGCGCTCGAGCACGAGGGCGGCCGGGCCAAGGCGCCGAGCGTGCTACCATCCCCTCCCCGGAGCAAGAATGAAGGACGTCGTGACCGCGGACGATGTGAGGGCGGTGCCGCCCGGAGGCGAGCTCTTGGCCTCTGCGGGAGCGGTCGTGACGCCCTGGGCTCGAGAGATGGCCGCCACCCGGGGAGTCCGCATCGTGCTGGGGGCAACGATGCCGGGCCCAACGACGGTGGCCGTGGGCTCCGATCACGGGGGCTTTGCGCTGAAGGAGGAGGTCAAGCATCACTTGACCCGCCTGGGATACGCCTTCCGCGACCTCGGCACGTTCTCTCCGGAGCCGGCGGTGGACTATCCCGATATCGCTGCCGCCGTGGGGGGGACGATCCGGGCCGGGGAGGCCCGTCTCGGCATCATGGTCGACGGAGCGGGCATTGGCTCCGCCATGGCCGCGAACAAGCTGGCGGGAATACGGGCCGCCCCCTGCGGGGACGCGGCCGCCGCCCGCAATGCCCGTGAGCACAACGATGCCAACGTTCTGACCCTGGGCGCCCGCTTCGTGGACCCCGTGCGCATGCGCGAGATCGTGGAGACGTTCCTCACCACCGAGTGCACCGAGGAGCGGCACCGGCGGCGGGTCAAGAAGATCGAGGCCCTGGAGGCCAGGGAGCGGTCGAAGTGACGGATGCCCGGCTGGTGGAAGCGGTCGTGCGCGCGGTCCTGGCCCAGGTCCGGTCGGAGGAGCCTCCCTGCGCCTGCCACCAGGCGGCGGGCGGGTGTTGTCCGGACCTTCTCGGCCACCTTCTGCAGGAGGGAGCCGAGCGCTTCGGCCTGCAGGCGGGGGTCAACCTGTATCCCCGCGAGATCGCCCGCCGCATCGACCACACGCTCTTGAAGCCCGACGCCACCCGCGAGCAGATCGAGACCCTCTGCCGCGAGGCCCGGGAGCACGCCTTCGCCACCGTCTGCATCAACCCGACCTGGGTCCGCCTCTGCGCCGACCTCCTGCGCGGCAGCGAGACCCGGGTCTGCACGGTGGCGGGCTTCCCCCTGGGGGCCACGCCCCCCGAGGTAAAGGCCTTCGAGGCGGGGCGGGTGGTGGAGGACGGCGCGGCCGAGGTGGACATGGTCATGAACGTGGGGGCTCTGAAGTCGCGCGACTACCGCCTGGTGGAGCGGGACGTGGCCAGGGTAGTGGCGGCCTGCCATCCGCGGGGGGCCTCCGTGAAGGTGATCATCGAGGCCGCGCTGCTCACGGACGACGAAAAGGTCAAGGCCTGCGTGCTTTCGAGGGTGGCCGGCGCCGACTTCGTCAAGACCTCGACCGGCTTCGGTCCCGGCGGGGCCACCGCCGCCGACGTGGCCCTCATGCGCCGGGTAGTGGGTCCGAGCATGGGGGTGAAAGCGGCGGGCGGGGTCCGGGACCTGAAGGCGGCCCAGGCCATGCTGGAGGCGGGGGCGGACCGCATCGGGGCCAGCGTGGGGGTCAAGATCATCCAGGAGAGCCGGGCCGCGCAAAGCGGAACCGCGTGAACGCGGTCGAGCTCGGGCCGGTTCCCGCCGAGCGCCGCACCCAGCCCCCGATCGATCTCTTCCTCATCTTTGCCGGGGCCAACCTGGTGGCCACCACGATGGTCACGGGAGCGAGCCTCTATCCGGGGTTCACCACAGGCGCCGCCCTGGCCGTGGTCGTCCTCGGGAGCATAGCGGGGGCGGCCCTGGTGGCCGCCCTCGCCCCCGTGGGGCCACGCCTCGGGGTTCCTTCGGTGGTGGCCGCGCGGGCCGCCCTCGGCACCCGCGGGGCCGCCCTCGTGGCCGTTTTCCTCTACGTGACCAACTTTGCCTGGATCGCCATCAACAACGTGATCGCGGGCTCGGCCTGTGCAACTCTCGCGGGCGGGCCGTCCTCCGAGCGAGCCTGGGCCGTCGGCGTGGGCATCCTCGCCCCCGCCATCGTGGCCGGAGGACCCCGACTCGTCGCCCTCGCCGACCGGGTGGCGGTGCCCCTCCTGCTCGCCCTCGGCCTCATGACGACGGTCGTCTGCCTGCGGCTGCCCGCGGGCGGCGGGGGGGCCGCTGGAATTGGCGGGCTCTCGTGGGTAAGGGGGCTAGACGTGGTGATCGGCTACCAGGTCTCCTGGATCCTGATGTTCGCGGACTACTCCCGCTACACCGCTTCCCCCCGCGCGGGAGCGGTAGCCGTGTTTCTGGGCCTAGCCGTGACCAGCGCGTGGTTCATGCCCCTCGGCTTCCTGGCCGCCCGCGCGGCCGGCCGGACCGATCCCGGGGCCATGATGGCAGCGGTCGGGCTGGGGGCAGCGGGAGCGATACTCCTGGCTCTCGCCACCCTGACCACCAACTTCGTCAACGTCTACCTCTCGGCCCTCGCCTGGAAGAGCCTCCTCCCCGGGGCGGGCGAGCAGGCCTCGGTCTGGATAGCCGGGCTCGTGGGCGCGGCCCTCGGTCTCCTCTCCCGGGTGTGGCTCGACCGCTACGTGGATTTCATGCTGGTCCTGGGCGGGGTCCTGGTGCCGGTGGGCGGCGTCTTGCTCGGCCGCTTCTTTCTCGGGCGAGGGGAGGTGGACGTCCGGGCTCTCTACGATCCGTCCGGTCCTTACGCCCAAGGGCGGGGCTTTGCCGTGCCTGGGCTCCTGGCCTGGGCGCTTGGAGCCTTGGTCTACTACTGGGCGGCGCCCATCGGGGGGACCTTGCCTTCCCTCACCGCCGCGATTCTCGCCTACGCCCTCATCGGACGATGGTGGGCACCCACGGAGAGCGTCCGCCCGGCCCGATGACCAGCTGCCGCCTTGGGCTCGGCCGGTGCCGGAGGAAGGCTCAGACCCGCTGGGGGATCCGGGCCATATAGGCGTCGGCGGTGCGGCGGGGATCCAAGCCGACCTGACGGGCATACTCCTGCAGGAACCCGCGCAGATAGACGGGGGCGGGCAGGAACGGGTAGCGGTCCTGCTCGATGTACTCCAGGTAGCGAACCCCGATCTTGCTCGCGACCGCGATCTCGCGCAGGCTGACCCCCCGCGCCTCGCGCACCCGCCGGAGGTCGGCGCCGGTCACGACGTCGGACAGCTCGGGGACGGCCGTGTCCCGAACCGCCGGCTCGCCCGCCAGGGGGGAAGGGGGGAAGGGAAGAAGGGGCGAGCCCGGCTCCGCCAATCCCCGGGTCAGGTCGTACTCCCGCCGGCGGATGGGATCGGCCAGGACCTCGTAGGCCTCGAGCACGCGCGTGCGCGCGGCCTCGACCTCCCCCACCTCCAGCAGTGAGTACGTGGCCAGCGAACCGTCTCCGTAGAGCTCCAGGCAGAAGCGGTAGGCCCGCTCGACCTGCTCCCGGGAGGCGCGGGGCTCGAGCCCCAGCACGTCGTAGTGCGTCTCGCCTTCCACGGCTACCAGGGCAGGGCGAGGCTCTCGCCCTGAAGGAGCCCGCGGGCCAGCTGCCGCACCTCTTCCGCCGCCCGCGCCCCGGGCGCGTCCACCATGAAGAGGCGGCGCCGCCGCACGCTCTGCCAGACGGTGTCGTCGTAGTGCACGTACCCGGCGTAGGTGGCCCGCACCCCCAGGTGCCGGGCGCAGGCGGAGACGAGCTGGTGGCCGATGGTGATGTCGGCGTTGTCGCGGACCTGGTTCACGACGAACCGGGGATGGAAGGCGGCCATCTCCCGCTTCAGCACTCCCACCGCCTCCGGGTCCTCCTTCTCCACCGTGGCCAGGAGGTCCAGGGGCGTCCTTATCCCGCGCGCGTTCTTGGGGTCGAGCGCGGCCTCGATGATGAGGCGGACCCCTTCCCGGGGGGCGGCGGCGCGGAGCCGGCGGTAGAGGGCGCTCTTTATGAAGCGGTAGCCGTTCTCGATGGAGGTGGGCTCGGGGACCACCATCAGGAGCGAGAGGTCGGAGATCAGGAAGAAATCGACGATGTTGAAGGAGGTCCCGGCCCCCAAGTCCAGCAGCACCAGGTCCACGTCCAGGGACCGGATGCGGTTCAGGACCCTCACCTTCTGCTGGTACTTGATGTTGGCGGCCCCCAGGAAGTCGGAGGCTCCGCTGATGAGGCGCAGGCCGGGCACCCCCGTCTCCGTCAGCACATCCTCGATCCGCTCCGCCCGACGCTGGATGAAGTCCCCGAGCGTCCGCTCCGGGCCGGAGAGGCCCAGGCAGGTGTGGAGGTTGGCGCCCCCCAGGTCCGCGTCCACCAGGACCACGCGCTTGCCCATGCGGGCCAGCTGCCAGCCCAAGGAGGCGGTGAGGAGGGACTTGCCGATGCCGCCCTTGCCCCCGCCCATCGACCAGATCTGGCGCCTCGTGCGGGGGGCGGCGGCGGGGATGACCGGCGTGACACTCAGGGCCATTAGCGCAGGGTGATGCTGGCCAGGACGCCGTCCAAGAGGGCCCGCGTCGCCGGCGATTTCTTCCACAACTTCATCGGGCAAAACGCGATCACGCAGAGGGACTCGCCCTCTCCAACGAGCGTGATGTTCCGCTGCCGCCACTCGCGGGAACCGAGGATGGGGGAATCGTAGATCACACGGAATGCGGAGTCGAGGGCGCGCCGACCACGGATACGCCCGCTCACGAAGTCGTACTCGTATTCCACCTGCGGCTCGGAGTCCAGGGGGGTGCCCGACAAGCGCTCCGCCATGCAGTCGACGTGGAGGCCGTCGAAGCCCGCCTCCTCCCCGCGATGCAGGAAGCGCACAACCACGCTGTCTCCCTGGGCCTGTACGATCTCCGGGCTCGAGCCCCCGGATTCAACCTTCCAATCGGCGGGCGTGCGGAAGGAGAAGGCCTTGGAAGGACAGACGTGCTCGCTGGGGAGATCCGGGGGTGCGAGCTTCGGCGCCTTCCCCGCCCACGTCGGGACGGGAACCAGGAGCATCAGTAGAAACGCAAGTTGTCCAAGGTCCTTCATTCAGGGCCTTTGAAAGCTTACGTTACATCAGTTAAGGGAATACATCAAGTGGCTGGCGCAAACGCGGGATACTGGATCCTAACTACCGACCCTCATGCGGCCCGGCAGCTCCATCCGCATGGACCGCGCGTGGCTCGGGTCCACGCCCCGCCGGATGGCGATCATCTCCGCCAAGATGCTGACCGCGATCTCCTCCGGGGTGGTGGCGCCGATCTCCAGGCCCAAGGGCGAGTGGACCTGGGCCAGCTCCTCGCGGGAGACCCCCCGCTCCTCGAGCGCGGAGAAGATGTGGACCACCTTCGGCTTGCTCCCCAAAAGGCCCACGAAGCGCAGCCCCTTGCCCACCGTGGCCGCGAGGGCGTCGGCATCCCCCTTGTGACCCCGGGTCACGACCACGGCATAGGAATTCGAGCCCAGAGTCATCTTCGAGGCCGCAGCCACAAAATCCTCGACCACGATGAGATCGGCCTCCGGGAAGCGTTCGCGGTTCGCGAACTTCAACCGGTCGTCGGCGACCTCGACCCGAAACCCGACCGCCTTGGCCATCCGGGCCAGGGGCTGGGCCACGTGTCCCGCCCCGAACAGACACAGGGTGGGCGTCCCCTCGATGGGCTCGATGAACACTTGCATCCTCCCCCCGCAGACCAGGCCATCCTCCCCCGCCTGGTCCGGGGTGAGGTCGTAGGACGCCATCTGCACGCGCCGGTTGGAGATGCACTGCCGGGCGCGCCCGGTCATCTCCGCCTCCAGGCACCCGCCCCCGATGGTCCCCACGATGCGTCCATCCCCGTAGACGACCATCTTGGCCCCCGCCTTCTGCGGCGTCGAGCCCTCGGTCGAGACCACGGTGACAAGGGCTGCCGGCTCCCCCGTCTGCTCCGCTCTGAGCGCGGCTTCGAAGACTTCCCTCATAGCGCCTGAGCACGAGAATAGCAGATCAGGGCCAGACCCAGGCGGGGCCGCCGCGCGCACTCCCCGCCACCACGCGGTCGTAGGCGGGCAGGAGGAGACGAGCGACCCGCCCGGCCGGCCCCGCGGCCCCCTGGTCCTCCGCCTTGTTCAGGAACACGGCGGGGCGCGCGCCCTTGGGGACCCGGGACAGATAACCACCGGGGCAGCGGAGGGCGGCGGCCAGGGTCTCTTCGTCGACCCGGTCCCCCGCCGCTTTGCCGGTGGCAGCGAGGACGAGCTCCAACCGATGCACGTTCTCGTTGCCGAGAGGTCGGCCCAGAATGTCGATGGCGGCCACGACCACGAGCAGGGTGGTGGAGCGGGGGACGACCGGCTCGTGGGGGGCGGGAACCTTCAACGAGCGCCCCCGGGCCCCGTCCGCCTCCACGAGCACCACCTCCGCCAGGCGAGCCAGGGCGTCGACGCGCTCCGCGGGGACGCCTTCGATCTTGTCCGATCGCAGGGCGCGACCGAGCAGCGTGGCCCGGCCCTCCCGCTCCAGCGCCTCCTCGAGCGCGGCCTCCGTGGCCCCGTCCGCCTCCATCACCACCGGGCCAGTGACGTCCCGGGGGAGCGTGCCCATGTGAGTTGTGGTGGTGACCAGCACCCGCAGGCCGGCCGCTCGCGCCTCCGCGGCGAGCCGAAAGACGAGGGTCGTCTTGCCGCCTGCCCCCGCCACCGCGACCACGTCCCCCTTCCCCACTCCGAGGGCGATAAGGAGGGATTCGATTCCCTTCGTCGGAGTCGGCGTTCTCGACGTGCCGTTCACGCTTCCCGCGGCGTCCGCCAAACGTCGGCGGGGGTCTCGACGCTCCACGTGCTTAACCTTCGGCCCTCCTGGCCGTAGCGCCCGTCATGTGGGCGAGTCAGAATGCCCCCCAAGCGCGAACCGACGCCGAATCACGTCCAAGGGCCTTGGGCAGCCTCTGCTCGGTCGCAACCGGCTGCCGGGGGTCGCGTTTGATCAAGCGCTCCGAGCAGAGATCCTCGACGTGTCCTTCACGCGTGCCGCCGCCGACCGCGAGGGATCGGAGGGTTTCCCGCCCCGTTTCGTGGGAGTCGCGGGGCCGCTTCGGGTCCGGGCGAACCGGCCGCTCGGAGTGGCGTTCGATCAGGCGCTCCAGGGAACTCGGCTCCCCAGGCTCTTCAGGGCCGCGGTCAGGACCTTGGGGTCCAGGGGCTTGGGCACGCAGGCCCGGAACAGAGCCGCCTGGGCACCCAGGTCTTCGCGGGCAGCCAGGGCAAAGAGCGGAAGGGAGACGGTGGCGTCGTTGTCCCGCAGCCGCTCGGCCACCTCCTCGGCCCGGAGTCGGGGCAGGATGCGGTCCAGCACGATCGCGGAGGGGACCAGGCGGATGGCGGCTTCGACCGCCTCCACCCCGTCCGCGACCTCGTGAATGCCGTAGCCGAGCTCCTCCGCGGCCCGCCGGACCTGCCGCCGGGTGCGTGCGTCCCCCGTGGCCACGAGCACGAGGGGAGCCCGGGTCTGGGCGGCGGCCCCGAAGAGGGGGAGGGAGAAGGAGAACGTGGAGCCCTCGCCGGGCATGCTCTCCACCCACAGGCGACCGCCGTGCGCCCTCACGATCCGCTCGCAGATGTAGAGGCCGAGCCCGAACCCTTCGATGCCCTGGGTGCACTGGTCGCGGACGCGCGAGAAGGGCCGGAACAGTCGGGCGATGTCGGTGGGGGCGATCCCGATCCCCCGGTCGGACACGCTGATCACGGCGGTGTCCCCCTCCGCGCACACGTTGAGGCCGATGGGCCCGCCCCCCGGCGAGTACTTCAACGCGTTGGCGACCAGGTTCTCCAGCACCTCCGTCACCCGTTCCCCGTCCGCCCAGCAGGGGAGCGGGAACTCCGGGGCCTGCACGCGCAGCGGGTGGCCGGGCTCTTCCGGGAAGCGCCTCCCCACCTCCAGCACCTTGGTCACGAGATCCACGAGGCCGAAGTCGAACGAGAAGTGGCCCGTCTCCAGGCGCGCGGTCTTCAACGTCTTGTCCATGAGGTTGGCCATGTGGGTGGCGGAGCGGATGATGGCCTGCGCCCGCTCCACGCGGTCCTCGGGGGGGGCCTCCGGCTTCCACTCCAGGAGCTCCGCATAGCCGAGGATCCCCGAGAGGGGGGCCCTAAAGTCGTGGGCCACGATGTTGAGGAGCTCGCTCTTCATGCGGCTCAGCTCCACCAGTTTGGCGTTGGTCTCTTCGAGGGTGTGGTAGAGCTCGGCGTTGCGGAGGATGATGCCGATCCCGTCGGCCAGGGTTTCCAGCGTGATGATCTGGCCCCGGTCGAAGGCCTGGACGAGGTCGCTCTCCAGGTCCAGGAGGGCCACCACCTCGTCCCCGGAGAGGATGGGCACGGTCAGCCCGCTCTTCATGGACGGCATCCAGGGGACGTGACCGGGCTCCCGCGCCACGTCGGGGATGAGGATGGTCCGCTTCTCCTGCAGGGCGCGCCCGCAGGTCCCGTGGGACAGGGGATAGCTGGCCCAGCCCTCGGGCCGGGGGTCGCGGCAAGCCACCGACGCCACCCGGAACAGCCCGGAGTCGGGTTCGGGCACGAGCACGGAGACCAGGGGGTAGCGGAAAGCCTCGTGGATGCGTCGCACCGCCGTCTCCAGGATCCGGTCGCGGGAGAGGTTCCCCGCGATCTCGCGCAGGAGGGCGTTCACGAGGGCGAGCTGCTCGCTGCGCTCCTGCTCCGCCGCGAAGGCCATCGCGTTGGCGACCGCGATCGAGAGCTGGCCCGCGAAGCGGGTCAGGTACGCCAGGTCGTCGTCCCCGAAGGGCAGGGAGCCGGGCTGACGGGTCGCGTTCAGCACCCCGAACACGGCGGGGGTCTCCCGCTCGCGGTCGTAATGGGTCAGGGGCACGCAGAGAATCCGGGCCACGGGGGTGCTCCGGGGCACGAAGCCCTCGTGCCCGGCGGTGTCGTTTACAAGGACGGGCAACCGGTCCCGGGCCACGCGCCCCGCGATCCCCTCCCCGCGCAGAAAGACAGGCTCGGGCTCCATGTCCGCACCCGGCTCCCGCCTCCAGGCCGCGAAGAGGCGGAGGGTGCCCTCCCCCTCGTTCAGCCGGAAGACCGAGGTGTGGTCGGCGCGTATGAGCCGACCCGCCTCCTCCGTGGCCTTGACGAAGAGGAAGCGGAGGTCGCGCAGGGCGGCTGTCTCCAGCCCCAGGTCATAGAGGGTGGCCATTTGCTGGGCCATCTTCTCGGTGGCGGCTTCGCTCTCGCACCGGCGCAAGGCCAGGGCGAGGTGGCCGGCCAAGGTGGAGACGAGATTCACCTCCTCCTCGTCGAGGGGAGAGGCCGAGGAGCGCAGCAGGTAGAGGACGCCCAGGGCGTGATCCCCCGCCCGCACCGGCACCGCCAGCTCCAAGCCGAAAGCGCTCCTATGGGGACGCAAGGGGGTGGTGCCCCGCGCCGCCCAGCGCAGCAGCTCCGGGTCTGGAGGGGGGTGCCCGGGGAGCCCCGGGCCCGACTCGAACTCCAGGCGCAGGCCGTCCCTCTCCTCGGGGGCGTAAAAAGCCGCCCGCTCATAGGGGAGATCCTGCTGGATGCGGGTCACGGTGAGGCCGATGAGGCGCGCGCGCCCGGAGATGGCCGCCATCTCCCCCGCCAGCGCGGATAGGCGCTCCAGCCGGGCGGCGTGCCGCCGCTCGCGGTCGAAGATCTGCCGGCTGCGCAGGAAGGTAGCCGCCGGCCCCGCGAAGATGGAGAGGATCTGGGCGTCGGCATCGCTGAACCCCCCCGGCTTGTTCGCGGCCACCAGCAGCCCCAGCACGTGCCCCTCCGAGAGCATGGGCACCAGCACCACCGATTCCGCGCCCGAGAGCTCGACCATCTCCGGGATCAGCCGGGGGTCGGACGCCGCGCGGTTGCTGAGGTAGGGACGCCCGTTGCGGAAGTTCCAGAGGCTGCGGTACTCCGGCTTCATCACGTAGCGCAGCTGGCGCGCGACCTCATCCCCCAGTCCGTGGACGGGCAGAGCCAAGCCCATGGTGCGCGTGGAAGGGTCATAGAGGGCGATCCCGCACACCGGGGCGTGGATGAGCGCGGCCAAGCGCTGGGTCACCATCCGGTTGAAGTCTTCCGGCTCGGCAATGAGCGACCAGTCGCGGCCTACCTCATGGAGCAGAGCCAGGTCGCGAGCCCGGGCCTGGGCTTCCTCCCGGTTCCGCAGCATCTCGTCGTGCAGGCCCTTGATGCGGAGGAAGGCCCGAACCTTGAGGATGAGGGCGGCGGTGTCCACCGGCTTCTGCAGGAAGTCGTCGGCCCCCGCCTCGTAGCCCTGTCTCAGGGCGGCCGCGTCGCCGAAGGCGGTGAGCATGACCACGGGCAGGGAGGGTCCGTGGGCCTCCCGCAAGCGCAGGCAGGTCTCAAAGCCGTTCATGCCTGGCAGCCGGAGGTCGAGGAGCACGAGATCGAAGGGGTCGTGGGAAAGGCGGTCTAGGCCCTGCTCCCCCGACTCCGCCCGCTCGCCCGAGAACCCGTGCCGGCCCAGGATTTCCAAAAGGGCGCGGGCCACGTGCGGATCGTCGTCGATGACGAGGATCTGGGCCATGGGAGGGGGGTGGCTCCGCGGGATGATGAGTCAGGCGGAGAAGGGAGTCAAACGGGGGCGGTCGGGGGCTAGTCGGCGGGGGATGGGCGGAGGGGGGTGGGCGCGAGGTCGCCCTCTTTCACCGAGACTTGGCCGTAACGACTGTAGAAAGAGAGGGTCCGCCGGTAGCAGGTCCGCTTCTCCAGGTCGAAGGCCACGCAGGAGTCGATGGGCTGGCTATAGACGTGAAGGGAGATCACCGGCTCCCGGCCCTGCACCACCACCTGGTGGATGGTCTGGACCTTGTCCACCGTGTTCACAGGCCCGCCCGGAAAGCACTCCTGCACCTCGCGGCGGTCGATGTCCAGCTCGGTGGCCCCCGCCAGACAGTCCATGCCGACCACGTTCTGATTGTCGGACGCGTTGCAGCCGAGCCACTTGTAGTTGATGACGGCCAGAGCCCCCCGCTCCACGCTCATCCACCCGAGCTGTCCGTTGTGGGTGTGGATGACGGTGCGCTGCCCGGGCCCCCAGCAGACGGCCATCACCTCCATGAGCTCGTCGCGGTGGATCAGGTTCCGGGTATAGGCGTCGGGGAGGAAGTGCACGAAGGGATCGAGGGAGGAACGGTCGACCGCCGTCTCCCGAAGATAGTTGAGGATGCGGTCGCGGGTGATGGGCTCGTTCTGGAACGAGCGCAGGGTCTCCACGAAGCGGTCGACGGAAATCGTCTTTCGGCCCATTTCCCCCCTTCTCCCCCTGCCGCCAGTGTGTCGCGCCGGCCGCCCCGCGTCAAGGCGCGCGGGCCCCGCCATAATCGGCCTTGTCAGGCCCCCCCCAAATCCCGTACTCTCAACCCGGGAGCGTGCCGCTCCCAGGATCGGGGCTGCCGCGCCCTGACCGGCCACGGCGACCCCAGGAGGGGGACCACGATGGGAGTCGCCGGGGCGGAAGCACTCCTGAACCTCATCCGGCAGAAGCAGGACCTCCAGGGCTACCGGGAACGTCACTGGGCGGGCGGGTTCTCCGAATACATCGAGATCGTGATCTCGAATCCCCGGGTGGCCCGCAACAGCTACCAGCGGCTCTACGACATGATCCTGTCCTACGGGGTCGTCGAGTACACCCGTCACCACGAGAAGCACATCCACTACCGGATCTTCGACGACCCCATCGACAGCGGACGGGACGCGGTCTTCGGACTGGATGCCCCCCTCATGCGCCTGGTCAACAACGTGAAATCGGCGGCCTACGGCTACGGCACGGAGAAGCGAATCCTGCTCCTGCACGGGCCGGTCGGCTCCTCCAAGTCCACCATCGCCCGCCTCCTCAAGAAGGGGACCGAGGTCTACTCGAACCAGAAGGAGGGGGCGCTCTACACCTACGGCTGGAGGACGGACCCCGCGTCCATCAACCCCGAGGCCGTGCAGTGGTGCCCCATGCACGAGGACCCCCTGCACCTCATCCCCCTCGAGACCCAGGAGGCGGTCTACACCGAGGTGAACCGGCGGCTGGGCGCCAAGGACTACCGGATCGGGCCCACGGGCAACCTCTGCCCCTTCTGCCGCAAGATCTACCAGGACCTGATGACGAGCTACGACGGCAACTGGGACCGGGCCACGCGCCACGTGGTGGTGCGGCGGCTCATCCTCTCCGAGAAGGACCGGGTGGGCATCGGCACCTTCCAGCCAAAGGACGAGAAGAACCAGGACTCCACCGAGCTCACGGGCGACCTCAACTACCGCAAGATCGCGGAGTACGGCTCCGACACCGACCCCCGGGCCTTCAACTTCGACGGGGAGCTGAACATCGCCAACCGCGGGATCATCGAGTTCATCGAGATCCTCAAGCTCGACGTGGCCTTCCTCTACGACCTCCTGGGCGCCTCCCAGGAGCACAAGATCAAGCCCAAGAAGTTTCCCCAGACCGACATCGACGAGGTGATCCTCGGGCACAGCGTGTCCGGAGAGGAGCCGGTGCCCTACCGCTTCCGGGGCGCGATCGGCTGGGCCACCATGGCCGACCTCTACGGCCAGCTGCACGGGAACTGCGCGGGGCTCGAGGTCCTGGCCCACGATTTCGAGGATGGGGGGACGCGCTGGACCCCCGTGCGGTCCCTCCTTCGCCACCGCTTCACGGGGGAGATGCTGACCACGGACCAGAAGTGGGGGGTGGTCGAGACCACGCCGAACCACTCGATCTACGGCCGGGGGGGAACGACATTCTATCCGGAGGAGCGGGGCGAGATCATGGCGGCGCGGACCCTGCTCGGCTTCGCCCCCGAGCGCGCTCTCTTGATGGACGCCCTGGCCGGTGTGCCCGGGTTCGTGCGTTCCGATGTCCGCGTCACGGTCGGCGGCCCCCTGACGCGGCCCTGCGGTCCGCGGTGGGCGCGGAGCCTCCCGCGGCACGCGACCGAGGTCCAAGCGGTCTACCACACCGCGCGGGACGCCGCCACCCTCAAGGACCTGATCACGGTCCTCGTGTGGTATGCGACGGAGGGGCATGTCGACGGCGGAAACGGCGGCATCGTGATCAGCCAAGCCGACCGCCAGGAGCTCATGCGGGTGCGGGCGGCGTTCGCCCGGATCAGCAGCGCCGGCGGCTCGATCGATTCCGGCGCCAAGTCCGACTCCGCCTGGCGGCTCACCCTCGGCTCGCCGGCCATCGCCGCCCTGGCCAAGCATCACTGCGGGGAAGGGTCGGAGAACAAGCGGCTGCCGGACTTCCTGTTCGACCTCCCCGACGAGTTTCTGGGCCACGCCTTCGAAGAGCTGATGCGGACCGACGGCCGGCGCCGGCTCTCGCGGGAAGCGAGGAGAACCGCCTCTCCCGCCTACCGCGCCCGCCTCTTCGAATACAAGACGGTCTCGCGCATGCTGGCCGCCCAGGTGGGAACCCTGGCCAGCCTCCTCGGGCATGACTACCGCGTTCATCGTCACCACCGGCCCGGGCACGAGCCGGCTTACCGCATCCGCTTCGCCTCCGGCGAAGGCCGCATGGGAGGCCGCCCCCGTACCTTCCAGGCCCGGCTCCACCGGCGGGCCGTCTTCGGCGAATGGGTCTACGACATCGAGTGCGAGGGGCTTCACAACTTTGTCTGCGGGGTCGGCAACGTGGTCTGCCACAACACCAACGAGCCGGAATACCGCAAGCTCCAGAACAACGAGCTCATGGAGGCCTTCCGGGACCGCACGGTCAAGATCGACATCCCCTACAACACGGTGTGGAAGGAGGAGGTCAAGATCTACAGCCGGGACTTCAACGAGCGCCAGATCACGGGCAAGCACATCGCTCCCCACACCATCGAGATGTCGGCCATCTGGGCGGTGCTGACCCGGCTGGAGGAGCCCAAGAAGGCCCAGATCACCCTCATCCAGAAGATGAAGCTATACGGGGGCAAGACCCTGCCCGGCTTCACGGAGGACAACATCAAGGAGTTCCATGAGGAGTCCCCCCGGGAAGGCATGGACGGGATCAGTCCCCGCTACATCCAGGACAAGATCTCCAACGCCCTCGTGCGCGACGACACCGGCACCTGCGTGAACCCCTTCATGGTCCTGAACGAGCTGGAGGCCGGCCTCTCCCACCACAGCCTCATCACCCGGGAGGAGATCCGCAAGCGCTACCGCGAGCTGCTCTCCATGGTCAAGCAGGAGTACGAGGACGTGGTGAAGAACGAGGTGCAGAAGGCCATCTCCGCGGACGAGGAGGCCATCGCCCGCCTCTGCGGGAACTACGTGGACAACATCAAGGCCTACACCTTCCACGAGAAGGTGCGGAACAAGTTCACGGGGCAGGAGGACGACCCCGACGAACGGCTCATGCGCTCGATCGAGGAGAAGATCGACATCTCGGAGAGCCGCAAGGACGACTTCCGACGCGAGATCATGAACTACATCGCGGCCCTGGCCCTGGAAGGAAAGCAGTTCGACTACAAGACCAACGAACGCCTGCAGAAGGCTCTGGAGCTGAAGCTCTTCGAGGACCAGAAGGACTCCATAAAGCTGACCAGCCTGGTCTCGAGCGTGGTGGACCGGGACACCCAGGAGAAGATCGACATCGTGAAGGGCCGTCTCATCAAGAACTACGGCTATTGCGACGTCTGCGCGACCGACGTCCTGAACTACGTGGCCTCGATCTTCGCCCGGGGGGACACCAAACAGCGGTGAGGGCACGGCCCCAGGAAGCAACCGACCGGGGATGCCGCGCCTCCCCCGCGGGGCTCACTCTTCCCTCCCCCGCCCCCCGCGCCGCGGGCACCCCGCCCCCCGCCCCGACGGAATTGTCGTGACCGCCATGCTCAGAAAGATCGACCGCGACGTCAAGCGCTTCAAACAGATCGTGCGCGGGATCATCAAAAAGGATTTTCGGAAGTACCTGACCCAGGGCGAGCTGATCGGACGCCAGGGCAAGCACCTGGTCTCCATCCCCATCCCCCAGATCGAGATCCCGCGCTTCCGCTTCAGCTGGAGGGAAGCGGGGGGCGTGGGCCAGGGGGAGGGGGACGTGGGGGATCCCTTGGAGGGCGCTCCCGGAACCGCCCAGGGCGAGCACATCCTCGAGGTGGAGGTCAATCTGGAAGAGCTGGCCTCCATCCTGGGGGAGGAGCTGGAGCTGCCCCGGATCCAGCCCCGGGGGCGGCGGGTGATCCCGGTCGAGAAGGTGAAGTACTCCAACATCCGCAAGGTGGGACCGGAGACGCTGCGCCATTTCAAGCGCACCTTCCGGGAGGCCCTGAAGCGCCAGATCGCCATGGGCACCTACGACCCCGGCAACCCCGTCATCGTACCCATCCGCGAGGACCGCCGCTACCGCTCCTGGCACCTGCGCGAGGTGCCGGAGTCCAACGCCGTCATCATCTTCTGCATGGATGTGAGCGGGAGCATGGGCGACCAGCAGAAGGAGATCGTGCGCGTGGCTTCCTTCTGGATCGACACCTGGCTGCGCAGCCAGTACAAGAGCCTGGACAACGTCTACGTGGTCCACGAGGCCTTCGCCAAGGAGGTGGATCCCCACACGTTCTACCACCTGCGGGAGAGCGGGGGCACCAAGATCTCCACCGCCTACGAGCTGGTCAACCAGATCATCGACACCCGTTTCCATCCCGAGGCCTGGAACGTGTACCTCTTCCACTTCTCGGACGGGGAGAACAGCGACAGCCGGGACACCGACCTCTGCCTGGAGATCCTGCGCCGGGACCTGCTGCCCAAGCTGAACCTCTTCTGCTTCGGCCAGGTCCGCTCCTCCTACGGCGGGGGCCGCTTCAAGACCGACCTGGAGGAGGCCTTCCCCGGGGAGCCCCAGATCGTCACCAGCGAGATCCGGGACAAGGACGAGATCTACGACGCCATAAAGCGCTTCCTGGGCAAGGGGCTGTGAGGAGCGGGCCGTCACTCGCGAGGTGGGGGGGCGAGCGCGCCCGCCTCCTCGCGCCACCCGTGCTCTCCCCCGGGGGCGGCCCCGGGGTCGGGGGGGATGCCGACCCCCCGCTCCCCCAATGAACCTGAACGCGGACCTCGACCGCTGGCGGCGGGAGATCGAAGGCTACGCCCGCGAATACGGCCTCGACTTCTACGACGTCGTGTTCGAAGTTCTGGACTACGACCAGCTCAACGAGGTGGCAAGCTACGGCGGCTTCCCCACCCGCTACCCCCACTGGCGCTTCGGGATGGAGTACGAGGAGCTCAGCAAGAGCTACTCCTACGGCCTCTCCAAGATCTACGAGCTGGTCATCAACAACAACCCCGTATACGCCTACCTCATGAAAGCGAATGCGGCGGTGGAGCAGAAGCTGGTCATGGCCCACGTCTTCGGCCACGCCGACTTCTTCAAGAACAACTACTGGTTCAGCGAGACCAACCGCCGGATGATCGACGACATGGCGAACCACGCGACCCGGGTCCGGTCCTACATCGACCGCCACGGCCTGGAGCCGGTGGAGGACTTCATCGACGCCTGCCTGAGCCTGGAGAACCTCATCGACTACCACGCGGACTTCATCCAGCGCAAGGAGAAGCGGGAGCGGCCCCGGCCCGGCCTGGCCGAAGAGGAGGAGACGAAGGAGGTCCCCCGCCTGCGCAGCAAGGGCTACATGGAGCCCTACATCAATCCCCCCGCCTTCCTCGAGGAGCAGAAGGTGCGGCTCGCGGAGAGGGCCAAGAAAAGGCGGCTGGTCCCGGAGGAGCCCCAGCAGGACGTGCTCCAGTTCCTGCTCGAGCACGGCCCCCTCGAGAACTGGGAGCACGACGTCCTCGCCATCGTCCGCGATGAGGCCTACTACTTCGCCCCCCAGGGCATGACCAAGATCATGAACGAGGGCTGGGCGAGCTTCTGGCACAGCACGATCATGACCCAGCGGGCCTTGACCGACTCCGAGGTGGTGGACTTCGCCGACCATCACTCGGGAACCCTGGCCATGACCCCGGGAAGGATGAACCCCTACAAGATCGGGATCGAGCTCTTCCGGGAGATCGAGAACCGCTGGAACAAGGGGAGGTTCGGCAAGGAGTACGAGGATTGCGACGATCTGGAGGCCCGGCGCCGCTGGGACCACAAGCTGGGACTGGGCCGGCAGAAGATCTTCGAGGTGCGCAAGATCTACAACGACGTCACTTTCATCGACGCCTTCTTGGATGAGGAGTTCTGCGAGAGGCTCAAGCTCTACGTCTACGGCTACGACTCGCGGGCCGGCAAGCACGTGATCGTGAGCCGGGACTGGCGCAAGGTCAAGGAACGCCTTCTCTTCTCCCTCACCAACCTGGGCCAACCCATCATCCATGTGGTGGACGCGAACTACGGCAACCGGGGGGAACTCTACCTAAAGCACCGCTTCGAGGGCATCCCCCTGGACCTGGAGAAGGCCAAGGACACCTTGAAGAACCTTCACCGGCTGTGGCGCCGCCCCGTCCACATCGAGACCGCGGAGGAGGGCCGCGGCCGGCTCCTCTCCTTCGACGGCAGCGAGCACAAGTCCGGTCGCCTCTGAGGCGGGGTCGCGCCTAGCCCCCGCGGCGGTCTCTCAGCGGCCCCCATGCCCGGACAGGAAGGAGAGCGCGCTCGCCTGCTGGGCGCTCCGGAACGCATCGCAGAACCGGACCTGCTCCACCACGCTGTCGAGAACCCGCGGGCCACCCGGGAAATCACCGGCCCGCGGGCGGAAGAACGCTTCCAGGTCCGTCGCCTCCGCGGCCGTGCAGAGCGAGGCGCCCGCCTGGGGCAGGAGGGCGCTCAAGTCGGGGGGCAGTCGCGCGGTCAGGGCCTGGAAGTGGGCCTTCACAAAGGCATACGCCTCGGCCCTGGTCTTTGCCCCCTGGGCCGCGCTCCAGACGATCTCGATCGACTCCCGGGGATCTAGGCCCTCGCCCAGGGTGAGGGACAGCGCCCTATCCAGGAGTGGCGGATCGGGGAACGCGCCCAGCGCATGCAAGAGCTCTCGTCGCCGCTCCCGGTCCGTGGCGGCGAGGGCAGCCGCGCGGAGCTGCTCGAAGAGGGCGGGGTCGCCCCGGCGGGCGGCGGCCTGGAGCACCACACCCACCATGTCGCGGTCCAGAGCCTTGGGCTCGGAGAGCCAGCGCGGGGCGAGCGCGACCGCCTCCGCGCCCAGGCCCTCGTCCTCCCCCTCCAGGGCGACGAGGGAAAGAAGAGTGCGCCGTAGGAACTGGGTGTCCTCGTCATCCCCGGATCGGGTTTTCCAGCCCAGGCCGTGGGCGCGCTCCCCGAAGGTGTCGCGCAGGAAGCGGGCAAAGAGCGGCCGCGAGCCCTCCCCCCAGAGCGGCGCCCCCACGCTTCGGGCGACGGCGACCGCGGTCTCCACTACGTGGCGGTCGGGATCGCGGGCGGCGGCGGGCAGGAAGGAGAGGACCTCGGCCGCGGGGAGGTCGCCGCTGAGGGTGAGGGCTTCGACACTACCCAGGAAGCCGACGCGCTCGGCCGCGGTCAGGCCGCGCGCGCCGCTCGCGAGCAGCGGGCGCAGGAGCTCGCGCGGGTACCGGGTGAGGTAATAGCCGACCTCGCCGTCGTTCGCCACCACCAGGTCCGGGCACGCCGTCCCGTCCAGGGCCAGCTCACCCGTCGCCTCCGTGAGCAGGGTGCAGGCGCGGCTCGCCTTTCCGTCCGGGCCGGGGCGGGCGCAGACCGGCACCTGCCACGTGGGCCGGGAGATCCCCCCGGAGCCGAGGGGTCGATAGGGTTCCTGGCGGAGCCGCAGGCGCGGGGCCCCCCCCGGCGCGCAGACGAGCTCCACCGACACCTGGGGGATGCCCGGCTGGTCCAGGAAGGTCGAGAAAGCGGGGCCCACGTCCCGGCCCGCCTTGGCGCTCAGCGCGGCCAGGAAATCCGCGGTGGTCGCGTTGCCCCAGGCGTGCCGCCCCAGGTAGCGCTGCACCCCCTTCCGGAACACGTCCTCCCCGAGCCAGGACTCGAACATCCTCACCACCGCCTCCCCCTTGACGTAGGTGATGGAGTCGAAAGCGTCCACGATGTCGTGCTTGGTGACGATTGGCTGGCGGATCCGCCGCGCCCCGGCCAGGCGATCCTGCTGCATGGCCTCTCGGCGCGAGACTACCTGGGCCGCTCTCGCTGCCCATTGCGGCTTCCAGCCCTCGATCACCTTCGTGCCCATCCAGCTGGCGAGGCTCTCGTTCAGCCACACGTCGTCCCACCAGGTCAGGGTGACGAGGTCGCCGAACCACTGGTGGGCCAGCTCGTGCGCGCAGACGTCGGCGTAGAGCCGGCGGAAGGCAATGCTCTCCTCCTCCGGCTTGCGGAGGAGGAGCCCCTCCGCGTACGTGACCAGGCCGGCGTTCTCCATGGCCCCGAAAGCCATCGTCACCGGCACCGCGAGCTGGTCCAGCTTGTCGTAGGGGTAGGGCAGGTCGAAGTACTCTTCCAGCCGCTCGAGGAGACGGGGCGTGGTCGTGGCCGCCCAGGCCGCCTCGCCGGTCCGGCCGCGGGCGGTGAGAATGCGGAGGGGGGTGTGCTTCCGGCCCGCCACCCCCGCGTCCACGATCTCGAAGGGGCCGACCCCGACGGCCAGGAGGTAGCTGGGCAAGGGTGGAGTCTCTGCGAAGTCCACCCGCTTCAAGCCGTCCTTCTCCGAGACCGTCCCCACCACGGGCATGTTGGAGACGGCCACGTCCCCCTCGCGGACGTGGAGGGTCAGCCGCCAGGGGATCTTGAAGGAGGGCTCGTCGAAGGAAGGGAACGCCCGGCGGGCGTCGGTGGGCTCGAACTGCGAGAACACATACCACTCGTCCCCGTCCCGCCGCCGGAAGAGCCCCTCGGTCGCGGTGGCGCTCAGCGACCCGCGGTACTCGATGTGCAGGCGTACCTTGCCCGGCCCCACCGCGCGCTCGAAGGAGAAGCCCAGCCGGTCCTCCTCGAGAACGACCCGAGCCACACGGGATTTGCGGCTGAACTCCAGGCGGGCGGCGCTGACCTCCAGCCCCGTCCCGTTCAACCAGAGCGTGGACGTCGCCTCCCGAAGCTCGAGGTCGATGTCCACCGTCCCCAAGAAGCGCTCGGCGCTGGGCACGATACGGAGGTCGACGGCCTCGCGCAACGGGCGCACGCTCGCGCCGAGGCGGAGGCCGGAGGGAGGAGCGGGCGGGGGGAGAGCTAGGAGGAGGGCGAGAGCCAGGAGGGGCACACGGCCTTATACCATGGGCCCCGGGACGGCCCTTCGACCTTGGCGGTGGCTGCGCACGGACCCCCGCTCTTCGCAGGGAGTGGGTCGTTGGTCTCCATACGGGAGTTCCCGACCGCCATCGACTGAGTCGTTAAGAGCCCGCAGGCCCCCCTCCCGTCCCGCCCGGATCGGGGATACGGGGAGGCGGCGGTCATGACAGAATCGGCGTGATGTGGCGCCGCCGAATTGCGCTCGGGCTCCTGGGCGCGGCCATCCTGGCCGGGGCCGGGCTGGCCTTCGGCCCGGCCCGCGTCACCTGGTTCAACGCCGGCCTGCGCATCGACTACCCGTGGCCGCGGGGAGCGGCCGCCCTCCTCGCCGCCGTGGCGTCTGCGCTCCTGGCCGTCCTCCTCCGCAACCGGCTCCTGCGCTTGGGCGGGGCCGCTCTGGCCGTGGCCGGCCTCTTCCTCGGCCTTCACCTCCTGGCCTATCGCCTGGAGGCGGGCGAGACCGGCATCACCCTGGGTGGCCCGCTGGGCTCGACCAGCATCGCCTGGGGGGACGTGACCCGGGTGGACACGGGCGCGCGGGCGCTCGTGATTACCGACCGCGCGGAAGCCCAGGTCCGAGTGGGGACGGGCGACCTGGCCCCCGATGAGCGCGCACGCCTCGAGCGCACCATTGCCCGCCGGGTGCGGGAGGGCTCAACCCGGCCCGGGCCTTCCCGCTGAGGTCGCCGGAGGCCCTGAAGGGGTCTCCGTTGAACGTCAGATGAACAGGTGCTCGTCCTCGTCGGCGTAGCGGCGGGAGGAGCCGCGGCCCTGGGACTCGAGCCCGCGCAGCTTCCGGTAGACCTGAACGCCCCGGCGAAGCCCCTTCAAGAAAGCGGCTACGTCCACGAGCGGGCCCAGCGGGCGCAGGATCACACGGCGGATCATGTCCGAGGCTTCCTCGATCTTGTCCACGGTGTCCGCCAGCACATCATCGACCCGGCGCGCCTGCAGGGTGGCCAGGTCGGCGATCTCCGCGAGGTTCCGGGTGATGCGCGAGAGGTTGTCGAGGCTGGGGCGGATCTCCCGATCGATCGCCTTCTGCATGTCGTCCAGGCGGCGGGCCACACGCCGCCCCCCCACCGCGAGCCCGATCAAGAAGACGGCCTGGACGAGCGATGACAACGCGATCACGCCCAGGAAGAACACCATCCAGGAGTCCATCTCTCGCCCCTCTCCCGCTCGCCCCTACTCCGCCCCCGGGGTCGTTACATCTTTTCCTTCTCGTCGCGATAGGCCTGGCGACCGGCCTCCACCGCCGCCGCCAGCCGGTCCCGCCGCTTCTCCAGGCTCTCTTTCTGCTTGTCCAGGTATTCGGCCGCGTCCTCCAGGGTCTCGCGGCTCTTGCTGACCGCCCGATCCCGGAGGTGCTTCCCCCGCTCGGCACTCTCCCGGAGCTTTCCCTCTAGGAGCTCCCGGGTCTCCTCGCCGGAGCGGGGGGCGAACAGGACGGCCAAGGCCGCACCCGCCAGGCCCCCCAGTAGGAACGAAAGGATGATTCCCGAAGCGCCCGCACCGCGATCATCACTCATAAGGCCTCCTCACAACAACGAAGAAGGATAGCTTAGAACAGACCCACCTTGACCCGCAACTTCGACAAGTGGGGGTGGCCCTCGGAGTCGAGCTCCTTCGGGCGGCTTGCATCTGGACCCTCGGGCTCTGACGATGTGCGGCTACATGGGGGGCTCCGTGGCGCCCCCCCGCCCCTCGGCCTCCAGGATGCGGAGCAGGCCCCGGGCCACCATGGCCAGGTAGTCCATGGCCATCTCGAAGTTGTCCTCGAAGACGTCGATGAGGGCCTCCGCATTCCCCTGCAGGGCGACGAGGGGGGTCTCGGTCACGGCGTCGTACCAGCGGGGGGACCCCGAAACCGCCTCCAGGGAACCCAGGGGATAGCCGGGGCCGGGCCGGAACTGGAGGCCCCGGGCCACCGAGACCGCGCTCACGTTGCCGGCCAGGATCAGATAGATGCCGGGGGAGGACTCCCCCTCCCGCCAGAGGGTGACCCCGGGCGGAAAGCGAACCTGGGTGAGGCCGCGCGAGAGCTCGAAGAGAGCGTTGATGCTGCTTCTCTGGAAGGGCAGCATCTGCCGGAGGAAGAAGATGCGTTCCACCAGGTCCAGGTCGCGCCCCCCCGGCGGCAAGGGTGGGGCGGGAGGGATCCCCCGCCGGGGATCCACCTCCCTGCGCACCAGGAGATCGAGGAGCTGCCGACAGGTGTTCCGCAACACATGAAGGAGGATGGGAAACCGGTCCTCGAACACCTCCAGCAGGGCGTCCGCCTCCAGCTCCAGGGTCAAGGTGTCGGCGACGGCGGTGACGTCCCAGCCTTCGGTGTCGCGGGCGAAAAGACCCAGGCCACCCAAGCCGGTCCCGGGACCGAAGCGGCCCAGGGGCTTATCTCGGCGCCGGACCTCCACCTCGCCCTCCACGACAAGGTGGACCGCCCCCACCGGCTCCCCCTCGCGGAGGATGGGGCTGCCCTTCGTGAAGAAGCGTTCCGCGGCATGGTCCGCGATCACCGTCAGCTCGGCCGCGGGCAGGTCGGCGAGGTTGGGCAGTCTCTTGAAGAAGAGGATCCGCTCCAGGCCCGTGACCGCGTGGGGGGTATCAAGCATGGGCGAGGGTGCCACCCTCCGGTCCGGACAGGAGCCTGAGCGCGTGGTCGGCCACGCGGGAGAGGAAGAAGCCGGGCTCCCCCCGACGCAGGGTTTCCACCCGACCGCGCAGCGACCCCAGGCCCAGCTCCCCCACGTGGTACACAGCGATGCAGCGGAGCGACTCCCCGGGCTGCTCGAGGATGAGGGCGAGCAAGCCCTCGTAGTCAAGGGGGCGCGGGGTGTAGTAGGGCCCCGCCCGGGCCAGGCGCTCGGGGTCGGGGGCTTCGTCCACCAGGGCCAGGAGGGCCCCCCGCAGGGGGGCGGCCACGAGGTTCTCCAGCAGCTCGCGGCTCCCCGCTCGAACCTTCGGGTTGGTGTTGCGGAGGCCCAGGTAGATCCCCTTGAAGTCCTCGCTTCGGAATTGGAGGGAGAGGAGACGGAAGAGGCGTTCCCCGGCCTGCAGCTCCTTGTCCCGGAGCAGAGCGGAAAGCAGCTCGTGCCCGGGAGTGGCCCGTCGGGCGTCCTCGGCGGCCCCCCGGGCCAGGCTCAGCCGCCAGTCGACGAGGCGGAAGGCGGCCGCCACCGTGGCCTCGGTGGCTTCCCGGAGTATGGCCCCGTCGAACACGACCTCCGGGTGTTGGGCGGTGCGGTTGAGGCCGCGCAGGATCTTGAAGCGCACCAGCCCGTCCGGTTCCCCCACCAGGTGGCGCTGGAGCACGGCCGCCCCCTCGGCGGGGGGGAAGAGGCTGATCGTGCGCGGCAGGTGTCGGCGGACGTCATGGGGAAGGGCGTGGTCAGCCAAGGCGGAATCGAGGAAGGCGAGCCCCTCCGGCCCGAACGCGACCAGCGAGGTGCGGGCGGCGCTCCGGACCTCGCGCCGGCCGAGGAGCGGCAGAAGAGCGGGAAGGAAGCCCGCGCTTCGCACCGCTCCCATGGCCCGGGCGGCGTGGACCTGCACCTCCTTGTCGGGGTCCTCGGCCAGCCGGAGCAGGATCTCCGCGAACACCGGCGCGGGCTGCTCGCTGACCGCCCGGGCCAGGGCCACTCGCTCCTCGGGCGAGCCGTGCTCCAGCAGCCCGTCCAGGGTGCTCTGGGCCTCGTCGCTGATCCAGCCCCCGGAAACGAGGCCGGCCAGGGCCGTGGCCCGGACCAGCGGGCTCGAGTCGCTCCCCGCGGTCCTCAGGACCCCCTCCTCGCTGTGGACGGTGGTGCGGGCGCGGAGGGCGGCGGCCCGGACCTCGGCATCGGGGTGGCCGAGGAGCCGGTCGGCCACGGGGACAAAGTCGGTCCGTCCCGCCCGCGCGAAGAGATCGAGGGCGCGCAGCACCACCCCGCGTGAGGGGTGGTGGAGGATGAGGGCGGGAATGAGGCGGGTCCGGCCCTCCTCCGCGAGCAGGTCCAGGGCGGCTAGGACCTCGGTGTCCTCCTGGCTGTTGAGGGCGCTAAACAGGGTCTCCAGCGAGCCCAGGTCGAGGGGCGGGAGGTCCAGGCTGGGCTTGATGGAGCCTTCGCGGAGCGCGGCCCGGAAGAGGTCCAGGTAGTGGCCCCTCAGGTCGGCCGCCCAGGCAATCCAGACCAGGCAGAGCGCGGCCGAGGCCGCGGCCAGCACGGTGTCGCCGCGGTGGAGGGTGGCCTCGGAGAGGATGAGCAACGAGGCCAGGGCCTGCCCCCCGCGCTGGCCGACGAGGTCGATGAAGGGCTTGGCCCGGGCGCGGAGCAAGTCGGGCAGAGGCACGAAGAGCAGCTCGCTCCCCGTGCGGTGGAGCGAGTTCCGCAGGGTGCCGTCCGCTCCCTTCAGGAGCAGGGCCGCGGCCAGCCCACCCCCCAGCGCCACCCCCGCCGCCCCCATGAAGAGAAGGATGGGCAGGGCCCAGAGCGCGCGGTGGAAACCGAGCACCCGGAAGAGCCAGCCCGTGAGCAGGAGCTGGGCGGCGAGGGCCAGGAGGTTCAGGATCATGTAGAAGGTGGCGAAGAAGGAGCCGAGCTGGTCGGAAGGAATCTGGCGCGCCACCGCGCTCTTGAAGACGTAGTCGGCCAGGGTGAGGGCGACGGTGGAGATCAGCACCAGGCCAGCCAGGGCTCGCACGTAGGGATGGCCTTTCATGGCGCGCAGGGACTGCCGAAGCGTCGAGAGCCCGGGGGGCAGGGGGGGGCCAGCCGCCTCCGACCTCCGGAGCAGGAGGGCGGGCCCCAGCGCGGTCACCAACATGGCCGCGGCCGCACCCAGGACGAGCTGGGGCGTCGACACGCTCCGCGCGAGGAGGCGCGCCAGGCCCGCCCCCGCCGCCGCCCCCAGCAGGCTGCCCGTCCCCACCAGGCTGTAGAGACGCTTGGCCTGGGAGACGGTGTAGGTGTCGCTCAGGACCATCCAGAACTCGAGAACGGTGAGGCTCCCCACGAGCCCCGTCCATACGTACAGCACGTAGAGTTCGACGGGGTTTCGCCAGGAGCCCACGAGCCAAAAGATCAGGGTCATGGTTGCGCAGCCGGCGAGGAGCAGGGAGAGGCCGTAGGTGGTGGAGGAGCGGCGCTGCCCCCCCCACCGGCTCTGGGAGAGGCCGACCGCGACCGCGGCGATGACCAGATACACCCAGGGGAGCTGGGAGGCGGGAAGACGGGCCAGGAAAAGCGCGTCCCGCGCCGTCTCCAGGAGGGTGTGCGAGGCGAGGATGCCGAAGATGGTCAGGAAGGCGGCGGCGGTGCCGCGTCGTTCCTCAGGGCGGACGGTCGCCAAGCCCGAAAGCATCGAGCTTGGAGTATACGACGGGCCGCTCAGGCCAGGTCTTGGAGCAGCTCGGCCCGGGTCTCCGCGGGCAGATCGCTTTCCGCCGCGTAGTTCGGGTGATCGACCACCAGCCGCGCCCGCTGTCCAGCATCGCCCAGGGCGCGCAGGGCCTCCCCGGGGACCACGAAGCGGAGGTAGTGGACGGCCGCCATCTTCTCCTCCTTGCTGTGCCCTTCCTCGAAGCGGGCGGGCAAGGGGAGCCGCTCCCCCACCCTCAAGGAGACACCCTGCCGGTCGAGACCCTGGAAGCGGTTCACCGTCCGCCGCACCTCATCCTGGCTCATGTGCACGAGCCCGGGGATCTCGATGAAGAGGGTGGCCGACAGCTCTCCGGGCGCGGGGATGAGGGCGTTATAGGCGTCGATCTCGTCCTGGACCTTCCCCTCCTCGACGATGCGCTCCGTCCGGATCATCTCTTGGATCTGGAAGAGAACGGTCGCCCGGTTCTCGAAGAGGAAGGTCAAGCTGTCCCCCACCGAGACCCGGCGCCTCTTCTTCAGCTCGATGATGCGCGCGCGCACGGCTTCCCGGACCTTCTCGTACTCCACCAGGTTCTTGATCTCCGCGGGGCGGATCTTCTCCATCAACGCTCCTCGGGAAGGCCGTAAGCCTCCCGCAGCAAGCTCACCGGATGCGCGGGCTTTTGCCCGCGCACGGCCTCGATCTGGAGGGCGGAGAGGGTGCAGTCGGTCATGAAGGTCTCGGGCTGCGAGGCCTCCATCTCCTTCACCGCCTTCCTCGCGAACTCCAGGCTGATCGGGTAGTACTCCTTCTTCATCCCCCAGGTGCCGTCCATGGCCGTGCACTTTTCGACAAGGGACACCTCGGTGCCCGGGATGAGCTGCAAGACATCCCGGGTCTTGAAGCCCATGTTCTGGGCCCGGAGGTGGCACGGGACCTGGTAGGCGACCCGGCCGGGACCCGGACCCGGGAACTCCCGGCACAGCCTGCCCTCTTTCTGCCGGTTGGCCAGGTACTCGAACAAGTCCTGGGTGGCGGCCGCCACTTTTTGGGCGGCCTCCCCCGGCACCAGGGTCGGGTACTCCTTCTTGAGCACATAGGAGCAGGTGGGCTGGGGCACCACGATCGTGGCTCCCTCCTCGACGAGGGGTCCGAGCGCGGCCAGATTTTTCCGCGCGTTTTCGACGGCGGAGGGGATGTCGCCCCCGTCCAGATACGGCATCCCACAACAGACCTGCTCCGGGCAGGAGACCGCGCAGCCGTTTTTCTCCAGCACCGCCACCGCGTCGCGCCCGACCTGCGGTTCGTTGTAGTTTACGGAGCAGGAATAGAAGAACGCCACTTTGGACCCCTGGGCATGGCGGCCGCCCCTTCGCTCGCGGAACCAGCGCGCGAACGTCCGGTGATGGAATCGGGGAAGGTTGCGGGTGCGGTCGATGCCCACCACCGCTTCCAGGAGGAAGCGGTGCGGGGGGAAGCGGTTGGCCCAGTTGCTGAGAGGGGCGGTAAAGGAGCCGAGCGCTCCCACCGCGTCCACGTTGCCGAGCCAGGCGTCCGCCCGCGTGACCCCCTCCGCCTTGGCCCGCGCCGCCTTGGCCCGCAGCATAAGGCGGGGGAAGTCGAGGTCGAAGCGGTGGGGGGGCGTGTAGGGGCAGTGGTTGAAGCAGAGCTTGCACTGCCAGCACAGGTCGACGATCTTCCGGTAGTCGGCGCTCGTCACCTTGGCCACCTCGCCCTCGTGGTGGTCCACCCGCTCGAGCATGTGGTCGAAGGAGGGACACAGGCGATGGCAGCGTCGGCAGCCGTCGCAGATCTCGGTAACGCGGGCGAGTTCTCTCTCCACCGCTCGGGTGTCGAAGAAGGCGGGGTCGGAGGGATCGAGTGTCATCCACGTCCTCTCTGGCGACGATGGGCAAAGGGAAGCGCAGCCCACCCGGGGCGACGGGCCGGCGGGGGCGTCACCCCTGGATGGCCGCGGGCCCCCACGCGGGCCCCGGGGGCGGGGCCGCTACAAGGAGCCGCCCCCCCTTGATGTCCCTAGAGCTCTTTCAGGCCCTCGAGGCCCTTGGTGAAGCGGCCGGCGTGGCTGCGCTCCGCCTTGGCCAGGGTCTCGAACCACTCCGCGATCTCGAGGAAGCCTTCCTCGCGCGCGGTCTTGGCCATGCCGGGGTACATTTGGGTGTACTCGTAGGTTTCGCCTTCGACGGCCGACTGCAGGTTCTGGCGGGTGTTTCCGAAGGACACCCCCGTGGCCGGGTCGCCCACCGTCTTCAGGAAGTCCATGTGGCCGAAAGCGTGGCCGGTCTCCGCCTCGGAGGTGTCGCGGAAGAGGCCTCCAATCTCGGGGTAGCCCTCGATGTCCGCGGCCCGGGCGAAGTACAAGTAGCGGCGGTTCGCCTGGCTCTCGCCGGCAAAGGCGTGCTTGAGGCTCTCGTGCGTCTTGCTTCCCTTGAGCGTGCTCATGGTCTTTCGGTCTCCTTAGGAGCGTGCTGAGAATGATTCCTGAGTTTTGGTTCTGGCGCCTGACAGAGAGGACAGAGCCCGTGGATCTCCACCTGATGGCCCAGGATCCGGTAGTTCATGGCCCGTCCCGCTTCCTCCTCGAGGCGCGTGTCCACGGACATGGGCAGGTCGTTGACCCGCCCGCAGCCCAGGCAACGGATGTGGTAGTGCCGGCCGGTGTTGCCGTCAAAGTGCGCGGAGTGCCCGCCGGTGTGTATCTCCCGGATGACTCCCTCCTCCGCCAGCGTCTTCAGGTTACGGTAGACCGTGCCCAGGCCGATGCGGGGGAGGGTGCGCCGCGCCTGCCGGTACACCCAGTCCGCGGTCGGATGGTCCATGGTGGAGCGGACCACGGCCAGGACCACCTCCCGCTGACGTGACTTGCGCAACCCCATAACTGATAATTATTCTCATTTATTTGTAGAAGTCAAGCACGTTCTTTGGGGCGCGCCGACCCTGCCCTATACTGCGACCATGCCGCCGGTGATTGCCTTCATGGATGACCTCATGTTCCTGAGCCGGGTCAAGGAGGCGGCCCGGGCCCTGGGCCTGGAGGTCCACGGCGTGCGCACGCTCGCCCAACTCCGGGAGGCGTGCTCACCCCCGCCCCAGGTGGTCCTCATGGACCTGGACAGCCCTCGCCTGCCCGCGACCGAGGCCCTCGCCGCCTTGCGGTCCGACCCTGGCCTTGCCGGGGTCCCGGTGGTGGGCTTCTTCAGCCACGTGCATGGCGAACGCGCCCGCGCGGCCCAGGCCGCGGGCTGCACGCGCGTCCTCGCTCGCAGCGCCTTCGTTCAGAAGCTGCCGGAGCTGCTCGCCCGTCCGGGAACGGCCGACCCTGGGGGCGAGACGTGAGACCCCTGTTTGTGTCCGTCCTGGCCCTGAGCCTGGCCGGAGGCCTCGGCGCCTGCGGCCCCTCCCCCGCCCCCCGGCCATCCCCGACCCCGGAACCCGACCGTCTGCGGCCCCTCACGTCGCACGACGACCCGGCGCCGTCCCTTCCGCCCGCGGACGAGGCCCTTCCTCCGGGCCATCCTCCCCTGGGCGGAGGAGCGCCCGCGCCTGCCCTCGCGGGAGGGCAGCCCCCCCCGGGCTCCGTGTCCGGGACCCTGAGGCTGGCCCCGAAGCTCATGGGCGGGCCCCCTTTCGGTGTGCTCTACATCATCGCCCGCAACCACGAAACCAACGGCGTGGTCGCCGTACGGCGGGAGGAAAACGTCCGCTTCCCTCATGCATTCGAGATCTCCGCGGCCGACGTCATGGTGGAGGGCACTCCCTTCACGGGGCCCTTCGACGTCACCGCCCGCCTCTCCCGGAGCGGCGACGCGGTCGCCGCCCCGGGCGACGTCGAGGGTTTCGCCAACAAAGTGGCGCCGGGCGCGAGGGGCGTCTCGATCACCCTCGACACGGTCCGGCCCTAGGAGCCGGGCGAGGGGTCCACGCGGGGAGCGCTCCGTCCCAACCCCGGGATGGCCAACAGGTAGAAGGCGGCTCCCAGGAGCAGCGCCTGGTCGAAGCCCGCCAAGAGAGCCACGACCAGGGCCGCCACCGACCCCATGACGGACGCGGCTCCGTTCACGCCCCATGCCCAGGGGATGATCTCCGGCGCCTCCCGGGCCAGGATGCGGACGCCGGCGGGCAGGGGCATACCCATCGCAATCCCCAGGGGGGCCAAGAGGGTGACGGTGACGGCAATCCGGAGCGCGCGGTCGAGATGCACGAGGGCATAGAAAGCCGGCGATAGGCCGAGCGCCGCCGCCGCGATGAGCAGGGCCGTCCCCCCCAGAATCAGAGGGAGGCGCGGACGCAGTTGCTCGGGGCGGATGCGCCCGCTCAGCCAGCTGCCGACCGCGCTCCAGGCCAGCAGCGAGAACAGCACCACGGTGAGGGCGTAGGCGGGGGGGCCCAGGAAGAGGATGCATTTCTGCACGAGCGCTACCTCGACCAGGATGAAGCCCGTCCCCAAACAGGTGAAGTAGCCCAGGCGGGAGAGCTCTCCTCCGGCGGGGGTGCCCCGCAGGCGGCCGCGGGCGAGGGCGAGGGGGCCCAAGATGAAGAGGAGGGTGAGGGCGGTGGTGAGGCCGAGGAGGCCGAAGAGGACCAAGGTGCCGAGGTTTGTCTTGCGCCACTCCCCCTGCGCGCGCAGGGCCTCCCCCAGGTGGGAGGCGCGCACGGTCTGGAAGAAGAAAGGGCTGTTGTCGCGGGTGGGGGCCACGTCGCTCGCCAGGGATCGCCACACCACGGCGGGGTCCGCCGCCTCCAGCAGGCGGGTGAAGTCGTTGGGGGGCCGGGTGAGCGGGGTGTAGAGGATCCGGAAGTCATTGCGCGCGGCCAGGGCCTCGATCGTGCGCACCTCCCCGTCTGTGAAGCGGCTCTTCTTGAAGAGGAAGGTCGCAGGAGCCCGCCCGCTCCCCGCCTCCGGCGTGCCCCGCACGATCACGACGTGGCGGGGGGGATCCTCGAGGCCGAGCTCGCTCATCATGGCCCGGGTGAGCGTGACCAGCCGCAGAAGCTGGTCGGGAGGCTCGAGGTGCCAACGGGTGACGCTCAAGAGGCCGTCGCGGGAGAGGTGCGCGGCGTAGTCCTTGAAGGCCTCCACCGTGTAGAGGTTGTTCTCGGTGAGGGCGAAGGCGCCCGCCGCGGTGGCGGCCCAGGTGTCGACCATGGTGGCCTGGATGACGTCGTAGGACGCGGGCGCACGGCGGAGGAAGCTGCGAGCCTCGTCTACCACTAGCCTCACCCTTGGCTGCCCGTAGATGTCGCCCGCGTAGCTGCGGAACGGCTCCCCGGACATGACGTCCCGGGCCACGATGGGGTTCACCTCCACGGCCGTGATGGCGTGGGCCCAGAAGAGCCTCGCCGTGGCCACGTCGATGCCGCCCCCCGCCCCCATGATGAGGGCCTCCGCCCCCGGCTTCAGGTGATAGGCCAGCGACTCCACCCGGTCCGCCAGGTAGCGGTGGCGGCGGGGCTCGCCCGCGTCCTTCAGGATCAGGGTCCCCGCGTCGGCGTCGATCATGATGAGAAGGCTGGCGTCCTCCAGGCTCCCCCACACCGTGACGCGGGAGAACGAGTTCCATTTGGCGAAGATCACATTCTCCGCCTCGGACAAGCCCTTGGCCCGGCGCACGTCGAGGCGGCCGGTGGCGAGGTTGTGGGCGAGGAGGCCCGCGAGCCCCAGCCCCGCGAGCCCCAGAATCCCCCGATAGACGCGCCCGCCCGCGCCCCCGCTCTCGAAGATGGCCGCCGTCGCCGCCCCCCCCACCGCGATCGCGAGCAGGGTGTTCACACCCCCCAGGCTGTCCAGGACGGGGATGAAGAGGAGGCAGCCGGCGGCCGCCCCCCCCAGGTCGTAGAGGTAGAGGCG
>Ga0210399_10000022_pt1 | contig 112788 bp, 95 predicted proteins | sample IncBWC14MmetaG_FD_150865 | JGI IMG/M metagenome (GOLD analysis project Ga0210399, IMG submission 150865) | Forest soil microbial communities from Barre Woods Harvard Forest LTER site, Petersham, Massachusetts, United States - Inc-BW-C-14-M | ecosystem: Environmental > Terrestrial > Soil >...
AAGATGTGCTGGGGAGACTCCTGTACGAAAATCGACTCTGTGAGGAGGATCTGCGCGGATTGCGGGAAGAGAAGATGAAATCAATCCGTTCTTTCGCTCAGTTTCTCAGAGACGACGCAGCCTGATCCTCATTATGAGCGCTATCGCTTGATTTCAACAGTTACGCACTCTGACGTTAGCCTGTGGTAGCGTAAGTTCGGGATTCGGCAGAGTAGGAATGGTTTTCAAACCGGGAAAAAGGCGGCGATTGGAGTGGACATCGCAAACCGAGTGGCGGTGCCACTTGATTGGCCTAATCATTCTTCTGGCCGGTGCCACGGGCGTTGATGCCCAGCGCGCACGTGGTGAACTCCGCATTGAGGTCCATGATGCACGGGGTGCATCAGTCGCCTCTACCGCCGAGTTGGTTAGTGACGGGAATCAAGTTCACCGAAACTTTCACATCGATCACGACGGCCACTACGTCGCGCAAGACCTTCCATTTGGTGTCTATCGACTGAGCGTAAACGTGGAAGGGTTTGCTCCGTGGACAGACGTGGTAGAAATCCGCTCGGAGGTGCCGAAATACATTTCCGTGACTTTGAACCTGGCACCCGTGACGACACAGGTCGAAGTCACCGACTCGGTGACGCTGGTCGACCCCAACGGCGCGGGCACTCAGTACTCAATCGGACATCAGGCTTTAGCTGAGAACATCGCTACGCAGCCCGGAAGGAATCTTTCTGACCTCGTCGACAACCTGCCTGGATGGCTGTATGAGGCGAATGGTGTCCTGCATCCCCGAGGTTCGGAGTATGACGTGCAATACGTCGTAAATGGGGTTCCGATCACGGAGAATCGTTCGCCTGCTTTTGCGCCATCGCTTGATGCAGACGATGTAGAGTCGATGCGTGTACTGACGGCAGGTTATCCGGCCGAGTATGGAAGGAAACTCGGCGGCGTCATTGAGGTGACGACGGAGAAGGACGTTCCTTTTGGGCTGCACGGAAGAATCGATGTAGGTGGGGGTAGCTTTTCGACGGCGGTGGGTTCTGGAACGATTTCGTATGCACGTGCGGGGAATCGATTCTCGCTCGGCGGTGATGGGTTCCATACCGATCGTTATCTGGACCCACCAGTGCTCCAGAATTTCACAAACACGGCGAATTCGGGAGGATTTTCCGGTTCTTACGAGCGGGATTTTTCCGAGCGCGACCGGGTGCGCATCACCGCCACGCACAGCCTAGTTCGATTCCTTGTTCCGAACTATCTCGTCCAGCAAACGGCCGGACAACGCCAGAACATCGTGGACGCGGAGACTAGCGGGCAGGTTTCCTTCCAGCATCTCGTTTCTGCCGATCTCTTGTTGAGCGTTTCCGGCATCGTGCGGGATGCAAGCGCAGAGCTATTTTCCAATCTTTCAGCCACTCCCGTCATTGTTTCGCAGGACCGTGGCTACCGCGAAGGTTATGTGCGCGGAGACCTAGCCGGGCATCATGGCCGACATGACTGGAAAGTAGGCGTGGACAACATCTTCAACCCGGTTCACGAACGGCTGCAGTACACGATCACTGATCCGGGACAGTTCGATCCTGGTACGCGGCAGCAATTTCAGTTCTCTGACCACCGCTGGGATGTGGAGCCTTCCGCCTATGCGCAGGACCAAATACATCTGGGTAGCTGGAACGTGTCGGCAGGGCTACGCTTCGACCATTACGCGCTTGTCGTTCACGAGTCAGCGTGGAGTCCGAGAGTTGGCGTCTCTCGATATGTGCATTCGCTGAATCTGTTGATCCATGCCTCATATGACCGTGTGTTTCAGGCTCCGGCGGTAGAGAATTTGCTACTTGCGAGCTCACCACAGGTTGATTCTTTGAATCCCATTGTGGTGCGGTTGCCGATAAGGCCGGGACGCGCCAACTACTACGAGGTCGGCGTGACCAAGGCGGTGTTTGGAAAGTTGCGCTTCGACGCGAATGTATTCCGTCGTGATTTTCGCAATTATTCGGACGACGATGTGCTACTGGACACGGGCGTCGGTTTCCCAATCGCCTTTACACGGGCACGCATCATTGGCGAAGAGCTTCGGCTGGAGGTTCCGCGTTGGGGCCGCTTCTCCGGCTACTTGAGCTACGCTAATCAATCCGGCGTCGGCCAGGGACCGATCACTGGAGGGTTGTTTCTGGGTAGTGACACGGGGAACCAGTTAACGGACACGAGCAAGTTTGCGGTTTCGCAGGACCAGCGGAACACGGCGCGAGTCCGGGTTCGGTTCGAAGCACCACGTCGAGTGTGGTTAGCGGTAGGTGGCGAGTATGGAAGTGGGTTGCCGGCAGATACAGGCGGCACCGACCCAAGTCTCTTGCTGGCCCAGTACGGCCCGGCGATTCTAAGCCGCGTGAATCTAGAGCGCGGGCGTGTACGTCCGAATCTCTCCTTAGATGCTGCTGCCGGTGCGGAACTCTACTGCAAAGAGCAGCGCACCGCTTCGTTCCAAATCCAGGCTGCGAACTTGAACAACCGGCTGAATGTCATCAATTTTGCAAGCCTGTTTTCCGGAACGGCGGTTGCACCACCAAGGAGCGTTTCGGGGCGACTGCAGTTCACATTCTAACTATGTGTAGTTGGCGAGAACTCTGTATAGCGCTCAAACCCCCTCGATGAGCGCTATCGCCTGATAGCAACAGTTGACTTCCGGTTTGCCCGTCATCCGCCCAAATATCACACTGCGAGAGGTCGTGGCAGGTTGCGCCGGGCAGCCTGGCTCGCCAAGGCAGTCATCCCACGGCTCCCCGCTGGAGTCTTCATCCCTAAGCTCGCTGCTTGTCAGCCGGTCCTCTCCACTGCGTGTTTGACTCGCCGATGATCAACCTTTTGAGTTCAGCCTTTTTCATGATCCGCTCCTCCCCGTGGGATAGTCTCTGGAGGATTCGTACCCTACTCGCCGTGTCTCCGGGGAACCGCCAAGTAGCCGTGGAGGTTTCCCGCCCCATCGACGTACAGGCCGACAATCTCCCTCCGGTGGTTGATGGCGAAGGCATCGGTGAGAGTCGCGTTGAACGGGGGGCCGGCGGGGACGTCAATGGTAATCGGGGCATCCGCGCCCCAGCGCTGCAAGAATCCGTGCTCGTTGCCGTTGGCGTCGTCATATAGTCCAACGAAATCCGCTGCTGAATTGATACCCCAAGTCTGCGTAGCCACGCTGCCGGGAACGTCGTAGGACTGAAACGTGCCGTCGTGCACGATGTAGCCGTGGTATTGCCCGCTCGAATCCGGGGGATCGACGTAGAGGCCGACAATAATCGATCCATCGGGAGTGGCGCCATTGTTCATGGATCCCACCACTGATTCCGTGGGGTTCTTCAGTTCGCCGCCACCGGCGTCCAAGGTGATATACGTGTCGAGACCGATGCGGCCAAAGCCAACCATCGAAGTGAAATAGTCGTCGTCGTGATCGCAACCATAGATCGCTCCGTTCGGCGAGATGGCGTTCGGGATGGAGCCTTTCTTGCCGGGAACCAGCACATCAGAGAATTGGCCTCTGCGGTACAGAAATCCCCGCCGGCACTGGGGCGAGAAGGCTGGGGAATCGGCTGTGCAGGCTGGGGCTCCGGGCGCTCCCGGTGGAGCAAAATAGTCACCGACGATATCGCCCCTGGCATTGATGCCATTGGCTTCGGTTTGAAGCACCCCGGAGACGCCAACCAGGCTCCCTGGGACATCAACCGTGAAAAAGTTGCCGTTCTCTAGCAGAAAGCCATGCTCGTTGCCAGCGTTATCGTAGTAAATCCCCACGATGGCTCCGCGAGCGTTGATGCCGGTGGCTAATGTATTTGAGGCGCCCGGCACGTCAACGGAAGCGAATGTGAAGGTTGTCCCGGGGAGTTCATCCATGGCGAGTCTGGGGACCGTCTGCCGCGATTGGGGACGGCTGTGGTGGTCCTGCATTGAGGGCATGCCACGCATTCGCGGGTTCGTCATCGACTGCGCGACGCTGCGCCCGCTCAGCAGTAACAATGCCGGCATCAGAGCAAAAATGAGCAGGAGCAGAGCAACTTGCAGCTTTCCCGAGTTTTTCATTGGATCCTCCTAGGACTTCCCTGGTTGTTTCGTTCCCTTGCTACTGAGAAGAAGCGCAAACTGGAGGTCAACTCCCTCACGGAGATGGAAATATTTCTTGAGGGGGCAGAGTTTTTTGAAAAAATCCCTGTGTTTTCATGGAGTTGATTTAGGCTCGGAATTGGGATATATGTTCTGCGAGATTCTGCGTGTCCGGGCCGCAGACTGGGAGCCAGCACTTGCCGGGCACTGCGTCCAACAAGGTCACCGAGCTGCTGCGAAAGTGGAGAGAAGGCGACCGGGCCGCGCTTGACTTGCTGATGCCGCTCGTCTACGAGGAACTTCGCCGCGTGGCACACAACTACCTGCAGCGGGAGCGTTCCAATCACACGCTACAAAGTACCGCAATCGTACATGAAGCCTATCTCCGGCTGGTCGAGGGTGCTGTTGAGTTCCAGAACCGGGAACACTTTTTCGCTGTGGCCGCGCAGCTTATGCGGCAAATCCTGGTGGATTACGCCCGCAGACATGGTTCGCTCAAGCGCGATGGCGGCTACAAACTCGCGCTGGAGGAAGCCCTGAAGCTTCCTTCGAAGGACGTTGAGCTCGTCGATCTGGATGAGGCTCTCAATGAACTTGCCCGAATGGATGCCCGGCAAGGCCGCATCGTGGAGTTGCGCTTCTTCGGCGGCCTGTCGATCGATGAAACCGCTGAAGTGTTGTCGCTCTCCGCAGCTACGGTGGAGCGCTCGTGGGCTTCCGCGCGGGCGTGGTTGTATCGTCAGTTGAACAGGAATGCTTCATCATGACCGGGGAACGCTGGCAGGAGATCAAAAACGTCCTGGAAGCCGCTCTGCAAATGGATTCTGAAAGGCGGCGCGCTTATCTGGATCAAGCCTGTGCCTCGGATCAGTCCTTGCGCGGTGAAGTGGAGTCCTTGCTGGCGGCGGACAAACAGGCTCAGACCGACTTCCTGCAATCGCCCCCCTTGGTGATACTACTGGAAAAAGGTACCCGGCTCGGGGACTATGAAATTCAATCGTTACTCGGGGCGGGCGGCATGGGCGAGGTCTACCGGGCGCGCGACCTGCGCCTCCGCCGCGATGTCGCCGTCAAAGTGTTGCCCGCTATTGTTTCCAATGATCCTGAGCGCTTGCGGCGCTTCGAGCAGGAGGCCATGGCCGCGGCGGCCCTGAATCATCCCAACATTCTTGCCGTGCATCAACTAGGCACGTATGCGGGAACACCGTACCTGGTTTCGGAGTTGTTGGAAGGTGAAACGCTGCGCGAGCAGATCAGGCCCGGCCGCATCGCGCAGCGCCGAGTGATCGATTATGGCGTGCAGATCGCGCACGGCTTGGCGGCGGCGCATGAAAAAGGGATCGTGCATCGCGACCTGAAGCCAGAGAACTTGTTTCTTACCACGGATGGACGCGTCAAGATTCTCGACTTCGGGCTGGCGAAGCTGACCCAACCGGGCTCTGAGCACAGTGCGCCCACGATTGAGGGCAAAACCGAGGAGGGCGTGGTGATGGGCACGGTGGGATATATGTCGCCGGAGCAGGTGCGCGGACAGGCTGTGGATTCCCGGGCCGACATCTTTGCCTTCGGAGCGATTCTGTACGAAATGTTGACTGGCGAGCGTGCCTTCCAGAAGCCGACTTCACCGGAGACCATGAGCGCCATCCTGAACGAAGACCCACCGGGGATTTCGCAGTTCACTACCGGCCTCTCGCCGGCCCTACAGCGGATCGTGCATCGCTGTTTGGAGAAAAACCCGGAGCAACGATTCCAGTCGGCGTCGGACTTGGCCTTCGCGTTGGCCGCGCTCACGGACATACCGGAGATCATCAACGAAGCGTTCGCGAAAGGCCGCGATGCCCGGAAACAATATATTACTTTGGCCGCATGCGTCGCACTCCTGGCAACCGCCTTTGCGGCATCTCACTTTTGGCCCCGCTCGAACCGTCCCATTGGCCCGGCAAAGATTGCGCAAATCAGCCAGTGGAACAAACCGATGAAATACGCGAGGCTTTCACCCGACGGCCACAACGTGGCGTTTGTCTCCCCCGCGGGCGGCATCGCACAAGTGTTCCTCATGCTCACCTCTGGCGGTGAACCCCTCCAACTCACGAATGACGCAGGCGACAAGTTTGTGGATACCTTTTCGCGCGACGGCAAGGAGGTCTACTATGAGAAGACACTCGGCCACGATGAAGTCTGGGCCGTGCCAACCCTTGGCGGGGCTTCCCGCCGTGTCGCACCTGCAAGACACGTGGTTCCCTCTCCGGATGGCGCATTCATTTATTACGTGAAATCTGATAGCACCGCGATTTTTCGTGCGGGGAAATCCGGACTGAACGAGGAATCAGTTTACAACTCGGACGGCACTGGCCTGGACTTCATCCCACTTCTGCTGTTTCCTGGCGGCAACGAAATCCTTTGTGCTGCGGCGTCGAATCTTGGGGGCGAACAACAATTCCATTTTTACGGGGAGCAGCAATTCCATTTTTACAGAATAAGCCTGACCAGTCATGAGGCGGATGATTTAGGAGAAGTATCTGGGAAAGCACTTGACGTCGCGTGGGGCGAACCAGGGGTGACCGTTCTATTCGGCCGGAATGTGGACGGACTGACGAACATCTGGAATTACAACTTGAAGGACCGAAATCTGACCCAGATTACTTTCGGAGCAGGATCGGATGAAGCGCCCATGCCAGACCCAAGTGGAAAAGGGATTTACTTTGTGAATGGCAAATCCTCGGGGTTTCTGACCGCTTACCACGTTCATTCAAAGGAATCGACGGACATTGTGTCCGAGAATGCAACTCAGCCGATAATCTCGCGGGATGGAAAGCGTGTGATGTACATCACGCTCCCCGGAAAGGACCGGAACGAGCTCTGGGTATCGGACATCGATGGCGGCAACAAAGTGAAAATCGCAACGGGAGAGGCACTGTGGACGGGGGATTGGGCGCCGGACAATCTTCATCTGTCTTTTTGTGAGACGGGGACCGGAGCAGTGGCCAAGAACTATGTCGTGGGTGCCGACGGCAGCGGTCTTCGCCAGCTCCCGTTTACTGGAGTTGGGCCCATGAATTCCATATGGAGCCCTGACCAGAAATCCATTTACGCGAGTGGCGTGGAGAAGGCGGCCTCGACGTCCACGATTTGGAAAGCCAACGCGGATGGTTCAAATCTGGAGAAGCTCGTTGACAACTGCGGCGCTGCTACTGACGCTGACCCCAGCGGGCGGTACCTCCTTGGCATGGTATTCGAAGGAGAAAAGATGGGAATCTACGAGGTCTTCACCTCCGACAGGAAATGTATCCTATTGCTTCCCGGCGTAGTGACGTTCGGTGCGACATTCGCTCGCGATGGCAAGTCGTTCTTGTATGAAGTTGCTTCGAGCGGTGAAGTCATGATTTACCGTCAGCCGTGGACAGACGGTAAACTTATCGGTGCGCCTCAGGTCGCGTTAAAGGTCCCCTTTTCCTTTTCACTGTCTTACGACACGAACGCCTCCGATTGGTCTCGTGACCTCTCCACAATCGTCTATGCGCGTCCCGGCGGTAATGCCGACCTCTACCTTCTGAGCCAAAAGTAAAACGTAGTGTTGGGCTCCCGATTCCTTTTTCATCGCTGCCGAGTCCGTTTTTGCGAAACCGAAGTGACCTGTTCGCCTGTGAGAAATCCCTGTCGTCCATGTTCTGGTGTCGGGCGGCTGATCAGGCCCTGGTTTCGCCAACAAAGTGGAAATTCCACCACCTGCAGCGCAAGCTCGGGGTTGCGATACACTCGCTCCATGTGGTGCCTTCCACTGTTGGTGCTGGCCCTCTCGGTTTTGCTCTGCTCCCCTCTCGTAGGAAATCGTCAAGAGCCAGTTGCTTCCCGGCCCGATTCAAGGCAAGCAGAGGGTGAAATCGTCCTGACTGAGTTGCGCGGTGCGGCATATCCGCGACTTGCGCGGAATGCGGCTATTCAGGGCAAGGTGGAATTGAAACTTCGGTTCAAAGGAGACGGGACGCTCGAATCGGTGGATGTCGTCCGTGCGGACCCTACGCTGTTTGTGGAAGCCGTGATCGGAAGCGCCCGAGCCTCACGCTTTGAGTGCGCGCATTGTGTTGCGGTACCGGACTATTCGTTAACCTACGAGTTTCAGATTGTCGCGAGTGATCCAGAACAGTACTGCAAGACCCCCAATGAACAGACTCCTCCCAAGCTAGACCCCTCCCTTCACAAGGTCACCGTGTTCGCAAATGAGGTCTGGACCTGCGATCTGTCATCTGTGATCCGACGTACACCCACAAGAGTGCGTTCAGCTAAGTGCCTGTACCTGTGGAAGTGTGGTCTTCGTCTTGAAAGCTCGGATGCGTCATCTTTCGATTACTGACGGATGGACCGGATGCGACCCGAACCGAAAGAAGTCGAAATTTGAGTGAAATGGCCTTCCATGAGAAGGCCGGTCGGAGTCAAGTCGGATCTTTGGTTTTTTTCTTTGGACAAGAGCTCTTCTTTCTGCCGAGCCGCCACTGTCGCCATCCTTCCATCCGCACTCTTCGAGGAGCGATTTTGATTCGCTCGGTGCAAGTTGGGCGTTCTCGTTTACAGCCGGTGCTGCCACCTGATTGTCGACCTCTTTTCCATCGCACGATGGAAGTGGGCCAGGCCATTAACGCAGTCACCGGAACTCGGCTTTAGGCTTTTGATTTTCCCCTCCCTTGGAATGTTTTGACTTTATGCTGCTGCCGGCAGCGCCACTCGGTTGCTGTTGTGCAATGGTTCGTACACTTCTCCGCTTACCCACAGACGATGCAGCAACACCGCCAGCTTCCTGGCCGTGGCGATGATCGCCCGCTTCTTCCCGCTCTTCCCGCCACGCTCGGCCAGCTTCAGGCCCCAGCGCCTGAGATCGCAGTCGACACCAAACGGACCCAGAATGTGCTGCGCCCCTTGCACCAACAGCGTCCGCAGATAGGGATCGCCTTCCTTGCTGATGTGCAGCTGCGGCTGACTCTGCCCGGAGTTTCTTCTTCCTGGCTGCAGTCCCAGATAGCAGCCCACATCGCGGCTCTTGCGAAAGCGATGCGGATCTTCCAGCGTCAGCAGAAAAGTCAGCGCGATCAGCGTGCCCACACCTTTGATTTGCTTCAGCAGCGCCACCTGTGGATAACTCTTTTGCGCCAGGTTCTCGATCCCTTCATTGCACTCGCGAATGCGTTCGCTCAGCGACTCGATCCCCGCCAGCAGCGGCTGCAGTGCGCGCGGCAGTTCCGGGCTCAACCCCGCCGCCTTCTCGGGATTCATGTTGCGCACGTTGCACCCGCGCAAGCGCTCGCCGTAACTCTTGGCCAGGCCGCGGGCCGTGTTCACCAGCGACGTCCGGGCCCGCACCAGTCCTGCCCGTGCCCGGATCACCGTCAGATCCGCTTGCGCCTGCGCGCTGCGATGCTTCACCGGACACAGCAACTGCGGATCAATCCTGGCCAACCGTGCCAGCGTCTGCGCGTCCATCCGATCGTCCTTTTTGCGGCTCTCCCCGATCAGCCGTACGTTGCGCGCATGTGCCACGATCACTTCGTGCCCCAACTCAATCAGGATTCGGCTCACCCAAGGCGAATGCGTTCCGGTTTCCAGCGCGATCCGGCAACGCGGCATCACCCAAACATCCCGCGCATCGCTTTCGGAGTCGTGCCCAGTTCCTGCTCTTGCAGCACTTCGCCCACTTCGTCTAGCAGGCAATACCAACTCGAGCGATCGCCCAGGTCCAAACCAATCGTCAACTTCGGTTGAGAAAAATTCTTCGTCGCCTTGGCTGCAGCAGTGCTAACCTTCTTCTTTGCCGGTCTCCTTTTTATCTGTGCCTTGAGCACGTCGATAACTTGGGAGCGTACACCGCATCCCGTCCGGAGACCGGCCTTCTCATCCCATCTGATTTCAACCGTTACTTCCGGTTTGCCCGTCACTTGGGCATAATGTGGCAGTCGGGATTCAAGGACATGCGGTCATCCACCCTTACGTCACTTTCACCGGAAAACGTGCCATGAGACTCTTTCTAGCCGTTGCTATTGCACTAGTTTTGGCGCAACCCTGGAATCCGCTTTTTTGCGAAACGCCATCAGGCTTCCCCTCGCCGGCTTACGTGCTGCACATTCCCGGCTTGCTAGTCGCGGAAATGTCCCCGGAGGAAGAATATTTGATCGCTCTTGTCATGCGCTGGCCGAAGGGTGATCCACCAACCGCGGAGCTGCAAGTCTGGGACTTCCGCAAGGGCACGCTACTTCAGATCCACAGTCTGCCAACTCCAGAAACGAGCTCACCAGCCCTTCAGTCAGAATGGCAACTCGGGATAACTGCCCTTCGCTACACGAGTGACGGTCAACTACTGGTTGTCTCGATGTCTAGGGGACTGGTGCATGTTTTGCGCACCGCCGACCTTGAGGAGATTCGGACGATTAATGTTCCACTGCACGCAAAAATCCATACCTTCGAGGTTTCGCCAGCCGCTCATCAGGTTGCGGTTCGCGTGTCGGATGACGTTCTTCTGTACGATCTCGATTCCGGTGGGGAGATTCGGAGATGGAAGATCAAGCATTCCGATGGGTATGAACGAGGACTTGCCTGGCGAAGAGACGGTGGAGCTTTGGCGGCAAGCGTTGCCGACTATTCGCCCTGCAATAGGGGCGGCGGCATGATCTACGTATTCGATCCCAAGTCTGAAAAGATTTCCAACGTCTTTGATGTTCCTCTCTTGCCTGCGGACATTGCTTTTGGTCCCGGAGATAGCCTGTATGTCGCAAGCAATACCTGTGGAGGATATTTCGCTCATTGGACGCTTGATTTACCTTTCTTCGATTCTGCCACAGGCAAGAAGATGGGCCGGATTCCAGCCGGCAGGGTCGGATTCAGGACTCACATCACGATACCCACAAACAAAAACGTACTTCTGGCCCATGCCGACCGGGAAAAGACGACGTTTGAAGGACTCGAAGACACCCTCAAGGTCACAGACGCGCAATGGCAGGTCTGGGATCTCTCGTCTGGAAAGGTTGTCTTGACGATTCCGGAGACGATCGAGACGGCCAGGGACCGTTCTCCTTCCTTGAGCAACAACGGTCACTTTATGTATGCAAGGCAGGAGCAGGGATTGAAGGTATTTTCTGTGCCGACCGCAGAAAAGTAATGACAAACATTTTGTTCTATCGCAGCTCTTATCCCTACCATGAAGCAGAAAGCCGGGAAGTTATTCGAGCCAACTCGGCCGGCAATCGTCTCAATTGGCGAAATATCGCGATAACGCTCAAAATGGCCGGACCAGGGATTCTGAGTGCAACGGCCTGGTTTCAACAGCGATCGAGGTCGTCACTGCCCAAAATCATGTGACATCCCCTGGCCGGTTCCAAAGGCCGACAAACCCAGTCACAGCTCAGGCAATCAGAATGTAATCCGAAGTGCAAACTGCAGAACCCGAGGCATGTGAGCTCCGGTCGGGTAAAGGAAGTTCTGTGTGCCTACGTAGCTGTTCACGCCGTTCCACTGAGTGTGGTTGAAAACGTTGAAGGCTTCCGCGCGGAACTGGAGCTGGACTCTGTCTGTTGGTTTGAAGACCTTGTACACCGACGTATCGAAATTGGTGCGACGGGGCAGGTTCAGACTGTTCCGGCCTGAGTCGCCGAAGGTCAAGCCTTGCGGCTGCTGATAAGCGACACAGTTGAGGAGTGGGTGGCCTTTGGTGGCTGGTATGGTACAGCTCGGGTCCGGAGTTGCGTGAGGGTCACCAATGCGGTCGGCGTACGAACCATTATAGGTAATCCCGTCCGCGACCCCGGCGTTATCGCCGTATATACCGTCCACCACGGAAAAAGGATCGCCGCTCTGGTGTGTCATGACGCCGGCAAGCTCCCATCCACCGAGGAAAGTGTGGGTGAGTCCTTTGCCGGCGAAGTAGGGCTCTTCGTAAACCCAGGCTACGGTCAGAATATGGCGTTGATCGAAATTAGAGCTGGAGTAGTTGCTGTGGATGTCATAGGAATTTACGAAGTTCCCATCCAAATTGTCAGACGAATCATCCAGCGAGTGACTGTAGGTGTAGGCTACGTCGAGGGTAAGTGGACCGTCGGTCTTGCGCAGCGAAAATTGCAGGGCGTTATAGTTCGAGTTAGCTTCGGGCTCCACGCGTTGCAGTGAGTCCAGGCTGTAAAACGGCCGAAACGGATTCGGATCGTTTCCGCAGGCGATGTCGAGGTTGATGGCAGGCTGCCCTGTAATCCTATGTCCATTCACTCTGAATGTGGGCGTGAGGACCCCGCCGCCCTGCGAGTTGCAAATATCCGAAGTAATCGGTTGTCCAGGCTGAAATGGGTTTTCAGAGGCTGGTATCTCATGCAAAGAATTTTCTTCGTGGGTCAAAGTAAGATGCGTTCCCTTGGCGCCGACATATGCCAGCGTGGCCACAGTGTTCTTGATGAGATCGCGCTGCAAGTCCAAATGCCACTGCTGAACATAAGGCCATTGCTCCGTGTCCGGAATTGTGACGGTCGATAGAGGGAACAGCAATCCTTGCCCACCCACGTTGTTGTAGCCCACGATGTTGTATTGGGTCGGTTCCTGGACGAGCGGAGGCGAGGCCTCGAGACTCTCCGCGTTGGCCTCCTGCCCATTGGTGTGCTCGAAGAAAATTCCGTAGCCGCCGCGGACAGCCATCTTGCCGCTTCCCAGCGGATCCCACGAAAATCCCACACGCGGCGCCGGATTAAACAGATGTCCATTTAAACATCCCCGCGGCACCACTCCCACACCGCACTGCACCATGCCGTCAAACGCGGTTGTCGAAGGGGTGAGAATGAGCGCTCCCTCTTGCCCGGTTACATTGCCCGTCACGTCAATCTTGGGGGCCAGGGCACGGTTATAAGATAGTGGATCCCAATTAAATACCTGATGGTTCTTCTCCCAGAAGGTGCCGAACAAACTGATGCGCAGGCCCAGATTCAAGGTTAGATTCTTGCTGATGTGGTAGTCGTCCTGAAAATAGGGCTCAAACATCTTGTAGTTGGTGTGATATTTCGGCTGAGCATTCGCCTGCTGGAAGTTCGCAATGTTACCCATTAGCAGGTCGGCAAAGGCATTGCCAGTCGAGACTGGCACGGTACTGTCGAACGTCAGATCGCCGCCCTGGTCGGAGAACGAGTATTCGTTCTTTTCCGCGTTGACGAAGTAGCCGCCGAATTCCAGTTTGTGCTTGCCCAGACTTTTGGTGACATTATCGCGATAGGTGAAAGTCGGGTTCGAATTCGACCAGGGAAGCGAATAGGGGCCTTCGCAGAATCCGCCGCCGTAGTCCCCTGATGTACTCAGGCAGATGTCTGGCAGCTTGCCGTTATTATTGGGAAATAACCCAGGCATAGTGAAATTACTGCCTCGCGTCCAAACCACTGGGTTATTGGGGGTTATCGTTAGGTGATCCGTGGTATAGCTTGCGGCAAATTCGTTAAGCAAGGTCGGCGAAATCGTGCCCACAATCCTCGCGACCATCTCCACACCTGGACCGACGAAATGCGATCGGATTGTGGGGAAGTTGGTGCTTTCGAAGCTTTCGGTGCCGCTGCTAAAGTTCCAGGAATCGTGAATCACGCGGAACGTCGCGCGTAATCTCGGATTGAAATCGTGATCGATCCGGACCAGGTTTTCGAGCCACTGCATCGGTTGACCGACCGCCTCGGCGAACGTGGCCTGTCCGCTATTGAAGGTGTTGGGTTCGGGAATCATAGGCAGCAGGATCTGCGCATTGGGATCAATGAACGGAATTGTGTTGTTGGGAAACGGGTTCCCGGTATTCGGATCTACGGGGCAGTCGGTTGGATTGGGAGTAATTGGGGCACACTGGTCACTGAAGTCTCCCTGGCGGTTCGCCATCGACGGAACGTAATTGAAGAAGTTGTACGGAGTTACTTCGCGGCGCCAGTTCTGCAACCAGAAAAAGAAGGTATGGTTCTTCCAGATCGGGCCGCCCACGCTGTATCCGAAATCGTGTTTGTGGTAACCGGCGACGGGCGTCCCTGGCTGGTCGAAATAGTTGTGGGCGTTGAACGCCTCGTTCCGCAAGAACTCCCACACTGAGCCGTGGAATGCGTTCGTACCCGATTTGGTTTCCACTTCGACCGTGCCCGAACCGTTACGGCCGTATTGCGCTCCGTAGTTTGAAGTCAACACCTTGACTTCACCGATGGCCTCGACGCTGGGATAGACGTTCAGCGAAAAGTTGCTGCCGTTATCCATCATGTCGCCGCCATCCACTTCCCAGTTGTTGTATTCTGTGCGGCCGCCGTTCACACTGTAGTTGACATTCGCCGCGGCCCCCACCTCGCCTTCATCTTGCCCCGTCTGATTGCTCACGCCGGGCACGAGGGTTATCAACTGGGTAAAGTTGCGACCATTCAATTGCAATTGGAGAACCTCCTTGCCGGTAATCGTGCCGCCCAATTCGTTGGACTCCGTATTCACCTGGGCCAGGCCTTCTCCGTTCACGCTGACTTCCTCATGTGTGTCGCCAACTTGCATGGTAATGTCGATGCGGGCATTCTGGGCCACGCGAAGGGTTACGCCTTCAGCCTGATATTTACGGAATCCAGGGGCAGATACGGTGATGTTGTAGCGTCCTGGCGGTAACGCGGCGGCTACATACTCACCGGCGGAGTTACTGTGGACTTCACGAACGACGTCCGTAGCAGTGTTGCGAATGATGACATCGGCTTGGGGAAGTAGGGCCCCCGTTTTGTCACGAATCGTGCCCGTGAGGGTGGCCGCGTCCTGAGCCAGCGCTTCGCTCGGGAGCAGCAAGAGTCCCAACAGAAGCCAGCAAAGCCCCAAAACCTTTTTCCCCATGTTCTCCCTCGTTGCTCTCGAAGCAAGGCTTTGCAACTCCGAGTGCCTGCGCTGCCCTGCGGATCGGCTGAGAGCCTACGGATCCTTGGCCACTTCATCGAGCAGGAATCTGAGGGCGACAAAGCGGCCGAGTTTAACAGTCCTCGGCTTTGTAGACGACGCCCATCCCACCGCCGCCGAGCTTCTCGAAGATGCGCTAGCGCGAAATGGTCTGGCCGATCACTGGAGCAGAATCCTACGTCTGTGAAACAGGCAAGTCAACGAAAGCGATGGAGTTGGCGATAGTTCAAAAGGATGGTTGTTGATAAATCGCCATTTCACTCATCTTCCCGTCAACGGGGAATTCAAGTGCAATCGGACATATTCGACCGTTTATGATGGTCCTGCTGTCAGCTTTTTCACATCCCCCACAAGAAGGTTCATACAATCCTCGAAGTTCTTGCGGGCAGTCGCGGTGCGGCTTGCGCCTTCTACTTCCCGAGTGAGCGCCCAGAGCGTAACGCGGGTTTTGGGGTCTAGGATCGAAAGGTGCACCTCCAGGCGAGCTTCTCGCGAATCGTAAGAGCGGATTTCAAAAACAATATCGGCATCGGCGGGAGAGGACACCAGTTCGTACTTCCCCCAACTCTTTATGCCTGCATAAAACTGATTGTAGGTTAGGTTTGGAGCGTGAAGTTGATGCGGGATTATCCAATCATCATCGCCACCATTTGAGATGAAAACCTTTCTCGCTGCGAGCACTTGGGCAGGAGTTGGAGCCGAAGGCACGGCTTCTTGTTGGGCCATCAGCATCGGCATGGACAGGGTTCCCATCGAAAAAAGCAAAGACAAAGCCGCTCGTTGAACGGGTGTCATACTCGGCACCTCCATATAGAATTTCGCTCACGGTTTAACCCCGGTCAAGTCAATTGGCGATAAATCGCCATTACGCTCATCATGGCTTTCCGCTGGGCACTTGAGTGTAGCGGCCTGGTTTCGACAATTGAGCTTGCGCCACGGAATACAATATCGCGAGTGGGGGAACTAAAATGCGGCTGAATCGAGTGGTTGCAGGTCCGGCTCTAGTTGTTGCATTGCTGCTAGGTTGGCGAACACCGTTGCAGCACGCATTCGCTCAGGTACAGGGCAACTCAGGCAATCAGGAGCCACTCATTCCAGAAGGCCAGAGGAAACCCGCACCCAATTTCATCCTTACAGATGCGAAGGGGGACACCATCAATCTGTCGACCTACAAGGGAAAAGTTGTTCTTCTCGATTTCTGGGCGACATGGTGCGGCGGATGTAAAACGGAAATCCCGTGGTACATGGAATTTGACGCCAAGTATAAGGATCGCGGTCTCGCGGTGATTGGCGTGTCGATGGATGAGGACGGATGGAAAACCGTGAAGCCCTTTCTAGCTTTGGACAAAGATCCGGAAACTGGCGGACACACGGCAATGAAATATCCAGTTGTAATTGGAAGTGATAGCTTGGCGAAGCAGTATAACCTCACGAGCATGCCCATGACGTTGTTGATTGATCGAGAGGGGCGCATCGCTGTATCTCACACGGGGATGGTGGTCAAGGACGACTGGGAGGGCAAAATCCGGTCTTTACTGAAATTGCCGAGCAGTGTGGTCGCGACGTAGTCTTGTCACTTGGCGAAAAATCGCCATTTCACTCATTGACCCCAGACGGGGGCTGACCCAGGGTCAATCAGAGGCGCGCCAACCGCAAGCTTTCACGGTCCAATTCGCGTGACCTTATTCTACCCAGGTGTGCTTATTCCCTTCTTGAGCATTTCAATGGCTTTCCCTATTCGCTTCAATCGGGTTTCTTCCTTCTTGGCGTCGGTAATCCAGCGGCAGTACTCCTTGCGGTGGGTGTAACTTAGTTTTTCGAAAACTGGAAGCAGCCCTTCTTTCTTGATCAACTTTTCAAATTGAGCAGGCACTTCGACGGTTCTTATCTCTTCATCTTTCCAGACAACGACTTCAATCGTATCACCCGGGCCTTTCCCAGTTTCCGCGCGTACAGCTTTAGGCATCCCCAACACATGAAGGGGCTTGCCGTACTTGATAAGCGAACCCGTATCGGGAACACCATTGAAGGTCGCCTTTACGGGCACCTTTCCTTTGGTGGCGAATTCCTTCTCGGTATCGTAAGGAAAAAACACGTAGGCCCCTCCGCCATCGCCTGCTTCGATTTTCACCTTGAATTTGTACTTCTTCATCGCTTACCGGGTTTTCTGACCGCGCGGCCTTGGTCACTCGGAATTAAACCACTTTCCCTTGTAGCGGGCTACCCAAGCAACTACTCAGCGATTGTCGGCAAACCGGAATCTACCCGGTTGTTGGCCATAAATCCCCATTTCACTCATCGTCTCGAGGAGGCGTCAGCTCGACTCGGGAACCATAAGTCGGTTGAACTACCGCAGCTTCCCACGAACCACCGTGATCGACCCGGCTGGGAGTGCGTACATGCCGTCGGGCTTGGCGGCGATCGTGATGTTCTTGTCCTCAGCAGGGGTGTTGCAATATTGCACCAGAGCTACAGATCCGACGAAAGGATGGCTCATGTGCTTGGCATCGTCGATGACGAGATGAACTTGGTGAGCCGCGTTCAAATCGTGGTTAATTAGCATTAACGACCAGTTCCCGTCGGGACGTTTGACAGCGTATGAGGTAACCACGGTCCGATCGGCAGCGTCCTTAAGGTCGGCCGATGCCGGGAAAATCTTGTTCGCTCCCTCATCGTGCTGCAACCATTCGAAATTAATGATGTGTGCGGAAGAATAGGGAGTATATGCAGGCGTGCCATACGCCCCGCCGCCATCAGCGCCACCCTCGGGGCTAAGACTTCCGTGACCAGTGGCGCCATTATTGATTGCCGGACGATAGAACGCCGTGCCGCCCTGTTCAAAGAATGTGCCAAACGCATCGCACTCCCAGATGGAGCGGCCAGTCACGCCCAAGTAGCCCGGTCCGCTTCGACCCGCTGTGATTCCACTCTCGGAAATAATCAGAGGCACGTCCGCGGGGACGCCGTCCTCACGCCACATGTGCAGGACGTGCTTCATAATTCCGGGTTCAATGTAAAGGGTCGCCCAGTCGTTCGGCGGAGTGAATCCGTTGATCATGAACGGGTAATGTTCGAACGACATGAATGCGAGATCCTTCAGATGTCCGTGGGCCTTCAGGTAATCGACGAATCGCTCCAACCAGGAACTGCGTCCCTCATCGTCCGGCCAGAGGGTGATGTCTTTATCGACGCCTTCGAAAATCGGGCCGCCCAACTTGGCGCCGGGCGTTAGCTTGTGGACCGCATTTGCCACTTGAATGTAGATGGCGCCATAGTCTTCCGGTGTCATGTGCTTGCCGTCGCACTCCTCTCCCACTTCAATTCCCACCACTGGATAACCACGCTGGTGAATGTAGGAAACCTCATTGGCGCAATCTTCGGGAGTGTCGTAAATCGCCGCACATGCAACCAGCGCGGGATGGCCCATGGTCAATCCACTGGTAAAGAAATTGTCCATGCCGTTGTATTGATCGCCGCCTCCGATGATCAGGTTGTCAGCTTGGTGCCAGGGATCGATGGAAGAGGCGAAAAACGATCCGGCCAAGTCTGCCTCCGAACCGGCGATAACTTCTTCGTCTCCAGCGCCCTCGAGCCGTGGAGGCAGCCCAGGTCCGGGCTCTACACCGTTAGCCGGATAAACAACCGCGTATTTCCCTGCGGCATCGATCGTACCGGCCGACAGTGTCTGAAGGGCGTAACCGACGCAGTTCCGAATATCCTGCGCCCCGTGAGTGTCACAGGTTCCGGAGGATTTCGACATCAAAACGCGCACGAAGCGCGTTGTGACGGGCGCATCCGAAAGCTTCAGATGGATATCCCCGTCGCTGCCGTTCAGCACCGCGCCCGATGAGAAAGCCTTCCAAATACCGTTCGGGCCCATGTCCCAGTCCATCGCGTTGTTGTCGCCGACCCAGTACTGCACGACATAAACCACGGCATATGGATTTACCCATTGCATATGGATCGCGTTGACAGCGCGGGCGGTGCCCATATCGATTACTACCCATTGCGGATGCAGCGTATCGCTCTCGCCCGTGAAGTGACTGGTTAGGTAAGGATTGCTCTTCCAGTAACTTTGAAAACCAGCCACCAAAGGTGAATCGCCGCTGGTCATAAAGTCGCGATGGGGCAGGGAATACGAATAGCCGTAATGAATCGGTTCGCCTAAGTCTGCGCTGCCGACGTAATAACCGCTCTTCGTCGCTGGATCGCTCCATGTGCCGTTTTCGTTCCAGTGCCATGCAGAAAGGCGCAACTCGCTGTTGTTGCGCATGGTGATGGAGCCCCAACCCAAGTTCTTGACCCCCTGAATCGTCTCGGGCTTGCTCAAATTATCGACCTGCGTCTTACTTAGATCATCCATCCACGCGCCGGTCGCAGTGTCGGGATTGATCGTATTCAGAACGTGGTCCGGCGTTACGTCAACGTGGACCGTGGCGACGGAATCCACCGTGCCCACCTTGGCAACCGAATCCGCCGGGAGTTCCTGTCGAGCATGTCGTGGGTGAACCGTTTGTCCCGGAGCCGTTTGTGCATGGACGCGCAAAGGAAACTGCATGGACACCCCGATTAGCCCGAGCGCCGCAACTGCGACACACAGCCAAATGCGAGACGAGGCACGTGGTTTGCAACGAGTATTCATAATGTTGTCACTCATATTAAAACGATTGAATTGAGGATTGCACGTCGAGTTTACACGAATGGCAGACCCGCCCGTGAGTCACGGTTGTTGAAATATCCCCATTACGCTCAAAACCTCCCAATGAGCGAGGTGGAGGTTACCAGCAAACTGCTTCATAGTTGCCCGTCGTGGCGGACTACTTTAGCCTTGCGAACGGAAGGTAGGAGCAATGGCAGACAACAAAACCAAGTCCACCAAATCCAGTGTGGCGGCGTTTATCGATGCCCTCACGGGCCCGGTCAGGCGCTCAGACGCCCAGGCACTGATCAAGGTGATGCAAAACGCGACCGGAGAAAAGCCGCGAATGTGGGGGCCATCCATCGTGGGCTTCGGCAGCTACCATTACAAGTACGAGAGCGGGCGTGAGGGCGATATGCCGGTTATCGCTTTTTCGCCGCGTAAGGCCGCGACTGTTCTGTATGGGGTGACCGGGTTTGGCGAGGCTACGGCGCTGCTTGCAAGACTTGGCAAGCATTCGACCGGCAAGGGCTGCCTCTACATTTAAGAAGCTCGCGGATGTGGACCAACCCACCTTTGGAGACCCTGATCGTCAAATCTCTGGCTGCCAAGCGCGCGAGCACGAACATCCAAAATCAATGAGTGTAAAGGCTGGTAACGACAGCTACGATGGTGCGTCTCTATATAGGGACGATTCTGTGCAGATTTTGAGGCATGCAAGAGCGATCTCTCCTAAGGAGACGCAGCGAGAATGTTCCACTTGGGCCGCTATCTTACTCTGCTTCTGCGTGTTGTCACTTGCGCCGCCAGAAACGTGGGGGCAGCAACCCGGGGCCGTACTTGAGAAGCAGGCTGGAGAGGAGGTTGCGAACCTGGTACAACAGGCGCGTAGCCAGAACAAGCTTCCTGAGCTGGAGAGAATCGAAGACCCAAATTTACGCGAGGAGGCCTGTGCGCGCGCTCAAACCGGTGCCACATCCTGGAATGCGAGCTCTGCAGTAGTTGTCCGAAATGGGGCTGTTACTCTCTCGCGTATTTCATATTCGACACCCGATGCTGCTCATCGAGTTCCTGAATTGCTGTCGTGGGCAGCGCGAAATGAACGCGGAGAGCCCCGCCGGTTTGCAGTTGGCGTGTGTTTTGTGCGCCCGGCAAGAGATCCAGAAGGAAGATACTGGATCGAAGTTCTCACATACATGGGAGCGACAAAGTCTCTTTTCTATCGTACCGGACTTGCCTTGGCTCACCTGTGGGCACGATGAGGTGGGTGGTCAGTGCCCGACCTACCCAGAATGAGGGCAGCCCCAATTGTCGAAGAATCGTCACTCACTGCCCCTACTACCATCATTGGCTCGCGACGTTGGAGGGTCTCCTCACGGCGAAAAGACGGTCGGACGAGGTGGCGCTGCTGACGAGCAAGGAAGCCTGGGATCAACAGCAGCGATTTTTCTGCGCGACGCTGACCGAATTGTAGGCCGTCCGAGATCGCCGATTGGCGAAAAATCCTCATTACGCTCATTGACCCCTACTCATCCGAGAGTTTGCACATTGACCAGCTTCTGGGACTCGCAACGGGTACGCTGTAGTTGTTAACGAACGGAAGACGGTCATGGGTTAGCGACTGTACGTCATTCGACCCTCACGACCGGTTCAAACTCCGGCTGGACCCAACCTCTGAGTCTGGCCTCTTTTCTTGCCGGCGTACCCGACTTGTTTATTCCTCGTCAGTTGGCGCTAAATCTCGGTTACACTCGTTGCCTCGGCTCGCCAATTCTCGGCGCCAATCGGCAAGGCGCGTCAGCATCCAACCCCCACCTCTAACCAGCTATGCGATGGCTCATTCGTTCCGCAATGCCAGAAGTGGGTTAACCTTTGTGGCTCCTCGGGCCGGCAGATAACACGCCAGCAATGCGATCATTCCCAGCACTAGTGTCACTGTAGCGAAGGTTTCGGGATCGTAGGTGCTGACGCCGAACAGCAGGCTGCCCACAAAGTGCATTAACCCCAGACCTGCGACAACCCCAACCAGCATGCCCGCGCCCGCCAACCGAAGCCCCTGGCCAATTACCCAGCGGAGCACCTCGGAAGGGGTGGCACCGAGCGCCATCCTAATTCCAATTTCGCGCGTCTGCTGATTTACGGAGTAGGAAAGCACGCCATAAACACCTATTGCCGCGAGAATGAGCGCCAGGCCGCCGAATAAGCTCAGCATCGCGGCTGCCATGCGAGGCGCCCACAGTCCCTGGTCCAACACCTCTTCTATGGTCTGAATATTCGTAATCGCCAGGTTGTGGTCCAGCGCTTGAATCTGGCTGCGCACAGTGGCAATGACCGCACGTGGATCCCCCGAGGTGCGCACCTGGAGGGTCGCGGCCGGAGAGTAATCCTGGGTCAGTGGAAGATAAGCAAGCGGTTGGGGGTCTTCGCCGATCTGGTTGATCACCGTGTTGCCTACGACCCCTACGACCTCAAGCAACTTGGGGTCGCCGAAGAAGTGGAAGCGCTTGCCAATCGGATCCTGATCCCGCCAGAAATGACGAGCCATGGCCTCGCTGATCACAGCCACGGGCGGGGTCTGATTCTTGTCGAGATCGGTGAAGGCTCGCCCCTGCTTGAGGGGAATTCGCAAAGTGTCGAAAAACCCCGGAGAAACGTCGTCAAGTTGCGTCATGGTGCCCCTATAGCCGGATGTCTCGTCCTTTCCTTCAGGAAATACAGTGCGCCCAAGGCCGCCGCCTAGCGGGAGGTTTGAGGCAACCGCCGCTGCCTCCACGAAGGGAGAGGATGTCACGCGCTGAATGGCGTCACGATAAAACTGCTGCCCGTGTGCCTCATCGTAGTGAAGCGCCCCAAGGTCAATCGCTATGACGAAAAGTCGTTGCGATTCAAAGCCGAGATCTGTTCTCTGTGCATTCTGCATGCTTCGAATGAACAGTCCTGCACCGACGAGTGTGATGAGGGCGAGCGCGACCTCGGAAACGATCAGGATGCTGCGTAACGGACCGCGAGTCCAGGTAGCGCTTCCGCCCCGGCCACCGGCGTTGAGCGCCTCGGATACGTCGGCCCTGGAAGCCTTGATGGCCGGGGCCAGGCCAAAGATGATTCCGGTCAGCAGCGCAAGGCCGAGGGTAAACAGCAGTACGTGAGAATCGAGCGCAAGGTCGAGATCATTATTCTGTATGAAGGCTGGACGAAAAGCCCAGAGCAAGCGGCGGCCGGCGAACGCAAGTATAAGTCCGACTGCGCCGCCGGACAGAGATAACACCAGACTCTCGGTCAAAAGCTGGCGAACTAGGCGTACACGGTTGGCGCCTACAGCGATGCGGATGCTCATTTCACGTTCCCGGCGTGCTCCCTTGGCCAGAAGGAGATTGGCGAGATTGACGCAAGCGATCAAGAGAATGAGTCCGACGACACCCATCATGAGAGCCCCGGCCACGACAAATTGGTCGTGTTGATTGATGCCCACGGCGGCGTCAGCCAGTGCGGAAACCGCAACGCTGCGTCCAGCATTGTCTTTTGGGTAATCATGCTCGAGCCGTGAGGCGATCGTCCTCAGGGAGGCTTCAGCCTCTGCCCCGCTAACTCCCGGTTTTAATCTCGCCACTGTAAATGTGTTTAGAAATCGCCTGTCTCTGAAATTATCTTTCACAAATCCAGCGAGGACCTGACCATACATGCTGACCGGAATCCAGACTTCGTCGGCGGGACCGATTGTGAATGTTCCCTTGAAGCCTTTCGGGGCCACTCCAATGACGGTGAATAGCGTCGCGTTGAACGTCACTGTCCTGCCAATCAGGTTTCGGTCCGAACCGAACTTGTTAGCCCAAAGACTATAGCTAAGGACGGCCGCATTGTTGCCGCCTGGTTTGGTGTCTTCATCAGGAAGGAAGAAACGTCCGACGGCTGGTGTCAGGCCGAGGACCTGGAAATAGTTTGCGTTCACCAATTGGCCGGCGACCTGCTTGGGTTCCGCTTCTCCGCTCCAGGTCAGTAGAGTGCCCGAGATACACGAGAGTCCGGCGAGCACCTGGTTCTGTCGTCTGTAATCATCGCAATTGGCATAGGACATGCCCAGCTTGGTGGTGCCGGCCTGCGTGACCTGAGTCTTGCTGTCAACGGTATCGAGTTGCACCAGGCGAGAGATTTCAGCGACTGGCAGCGGATGGAGAAGGACGGCGTTGACGACCGTAAAAATCGTGGTGTTTGCCCCGATGCCCAGTGCCAACGAAAGAATGCAAATCACCGTGAAGCTGGGACTCTTGCGCATCGAGCGCAAGCCGAAGCGAATGTCCTGACCTATGCACTCAAGATTCATCATGGCACCCCCTGCAGAATTGTAGGCTTGCTAGTGAGACGCGGTCGCGTTTTTTTAGAAAGCAGGGCTTTAACGTGCGATGCAGCTCATTTGAGGGCTTTTGAGCGTTATGGCCTTCCATGAGAAGGCCGGTCGGAGTCAAGAGGGTTCTTTCGTTGTTTTCGTTGGACAAGACTTTTCTCCCGCCGCGTTGCCACTGTCGCCACCCTTCCATCCGCACTCTTCGATGAGCGGTGTTTGTTCGCTCGGCGCAAGTTGGGTGTTCTCGTTTCAGCCGGTGCTGCCACCTGTTAGTCGACCTCTCTTCCACCTTGTGGATGGAAGGTGGGCCAGGCCATAGACGCAGTCACCGGAACTCGGCGCTTAGGCTTTTGTTTTTCCCTCCTAAGAATGTTTGACTTTATGCGGCCGCCGGCAGCGACAGTCCACGGCTGTTGCGCAGCGGTTCGTAAACTTCTTCCGCTTACCTGCAGCAAAACAGCGAGCTTCCGTGCTGTGGCAATCACCGCTCGTTTCTTTCCATTCTTTCCGCCACGCTCAGCCAGTTTCAGGCCCCAGCGCCGCAGATCGCTGTCCGCTCCAAACGGACCCAGAATGTGGTGCGCTCCCTGCACCAGCAGCGTGCGCAGATACGCGTCCCCCTCCCTGCTGATATGCATCTGCGGCTCGCTTTGCCCCGAGTTTCGGCGTCCTGGCTGCAATCCCACATAGCAGCCCACGTCGCGGCTCTTGCGAAACCGACGCGGATCTTCCAGCGTCATGGGTTAGCGACTGTACGTCATTCGACCCTCACGACCGCTTCAATTTTAAGACTCTGCGACCAGACCCTCCCTGGGTCTGGTTTTCCTTTTCCAGTTCGGGTTGGTTGAATGATCCCGCACCGGAGGCCACTCCGGCTGTCTCAAAATCTCCATAGCACCCAAAATGGCCGTCCGAAACTCGTGCTCATTGACGAAGCCTGGGTACCGGCACTGGGCAAGGACCCTCGGCTTGCCTATTTTGCAGACCTTCGAGTGGACGACGTTCAGGCGCAAATTGTTCGCGAACGACCGTTAGAACAGTTCATTGATGGGTTTTACTGCGATCGATGCAACAAGGGCTTTGTGTCAGAGGAGGTTCTTAAAGAAGGTCGGAGGCGATATCGATAAGAAGCACCTGTTGGCTTACAAAACTTTCAATTGGCGAAAAATCCCTATTACGCTCATTGGCCCCCTACAGCCATCCTGACCTCCTGCGGTGGGAAGAGGAACATCCTCTGTGGCGATTCAAATGCAATGTGTGGCTTCCGACACGCTGCCCTGCGCTAGTAGGCGCCCTAAGCAAACTCAGCCCAGGTTGCGTCTTCTGGTGCTGCAATTGCTGTCCGAACAGCATTCAAGAAGGGAAACGGGAGGCAGAAACATGGAATTAGCAGCCGCGATCTGGACACGTTCCCGACGATCATTCAACGCAGCGTCCCTCATCCTCGCCCTCTCAGTCTCGGGATGGGCGCAGCAAGCACCCTCAACCAGCCAGAAGCATCATGCCGCTACGAGGCAGACGAGAACCATCGAGTACAGAAATACAAGATACGGTTTCAGCTTTACTTTGCCCGAATCGTGGAAAGGCTACCGAGTCCAGTGGTCAGAGTGGGGAGGCAGTGTTCTCAGGGATGATGGCAGCGTGGCGAGAGAGTATCGGGGGCCTGAACTGCGAATCAGACACCCTAAATCGACGCAAGAAAATCCCCGAGAAGATATGCCGATCATGATCTTCACGATCGCTCAGTGGAACGAGAGTCCTATCGTGAGTGCAGCTCCATTCAACCCGGCAGAACTTGGGCGAAATGAAAAGTATGTGTTTGCAGTCCCGCCTCGCTGGGACTACGACTTTTCCGAAGGATACGAGGAAGCGGAAAAACTTCTAACTCCTGCCTCCCTTCACACATTTGCACCAGGAAAGTGACCAAGGGAGCCCCCGATTGGTGAAAAATCCCCACAGCACTCATCATGCCTTGCACTGGGCACTTGAGTGTAACGGCCTGGTTTCGTCAGTTGTCTGGATTTCGTCAGTTGTCTGGAAATAAGCCTGCGTCGGGCGTAGAGTGCTGGGGTGAGTGAGTCGCTCCCGTCTCGCCTATTAACGCGCCATTGGCCCCTTGTGATACCAGCCTTGGTGTGGCTGCTGCTTTTCACAGGATTTCTTCAGTCGGAAGTCCTTCGCGCCGCGGTGGCGGTTGCGTGTATCGCCTTAATGCTTTACCAATGGCTGGCATATCGCAAGACGAGCACTGGAGCACGATTCGTCTTACTGTCTTTCATCGTGGCTGGTTTCGGCCTCTCATCTGTCTGGCTTGCACTTAATGTCGTTCGGTTCTATACCTATGGCCATGAATCCGACGGCATGGGCTTGTGGCATGTATACGTTATCCACGTTCAGGACATCCTCCTGTGGTTTATAGGGGCACTTGTGGTCGTCGCCTCGGTCTGGGTAGGGTCCGGTTGGTGGATTCAAAGGCAAGTTGCTCGTAGGCGCTTGCGCAAACTTGGTTTCAGCGCCGATGACATGAGGTCCGAAGACGCGATTTTCAAGAAGTGGGGCGAGATTGCCGCCGCAAAGTTCCCGCAGAAAATATCTTTCAACGAAATCACTTCGCATTCTTGGAGCCAGCCGTCAAAGTATGAACAGTCCAAAACGGCATTTGAAGCGCTTGGTTTCCGACGAAACGGTACGTTTGTAGCCTCGCCGCAGAATTGGATCGTGGAGTTTTGGCTTAGCGACGAACCCGGACTTTTTGCGACGATCGTTGACGCCAAGTCACGCGGGGTCTATTCGGAAGTCACGGTTATGAAAAACGACGGTTCCACCGTTGGCTTTGACAACTTAGAGGATTGCGGACTGCAACACTTCAAACCCGATAGCTGTTTTCACTGCGGCTTAATCGCGCCCGATCAGCTAGTTGAGAGGGCGTTTCAGGCGAGGCAGCCAAACGATTTCAAGCAAACGGGCCTGGCCGAATGTGTGAGGGTGTACGAGCAGAGTGTCAACGAATACCTTGCCTGGAGACGAAGCGTCGGGATCAGCGGGAGCGAGATGAAACAAACCCTCGAGCGCCTAAAAAGAATGGGTTCGCTTAAAAAGTGAACTGACGTTAAATCCCCATTACGCTCAAAACCCCAGCTGACGGGCAAACGAACGGCGCAAGCTTGTCACATCGCCTGATTACGCCAGATGGCAGAGGGTTGAAATCCGGACTAAAATCCAAGACATGCGGATATAGGTCACGCTTGGCGCCCTGTTGGCGCTAGCGGCGACGGGTGTAGCCGGTCAGATCGCAACCGGCATTCATCTGCACGATGTCCGCTTCAAAGGGTTAATCGCCTGGTTGCGACGCAAAATGCAGTTCCCGCGCGGAGCAGTAGCCAAGCTTCTCAGGACCGCAGGACGGTGCCCAGTTCGGGCAGTGTGGGTAGGTCCATGTCCTTCAGAAAGTTCGCTTCAAGCATGGCGTAGTCGCGGAAAGGATTGTAGTTGGTGCTCGTAAAGGTGTGTGCGGCGAGCATTGCCAAGTATTCGTGCCGCAAAAAGTACTTGAGTGCCTCCAGCCTGTCGACGTCGTTCTGCAGGAAATTGTAAATCTCGTCCTTGCTGGAAACCGAGGCATCGTAATAATCTAGCGTCAAGGGCCGATTCGCCTGAGACATGTAGAGATTAGACATCTGGTGAGCGAGAAATTCCTCGCTACTTCCGCAGTGCGGCCCCTTTGGGCTTGGGTTGAGGTTGTCAATGCACATCGGACTGAACTTCTTGTAGGAGTACCGATAGGCATGCACCAGTTCGTGAAACAGAGTATCGTCCCCTAGTTCAGGCTTGAAAAGAATCAGCGTGTCCCCAGAGCCAGCTCCGCGAGCAACGCTATCCTTTTGAATCTCATAGTTCAGCGGACCGGTCTGCGCGCAACTACATTTCTTCCAATCATCGGTTTCTGGATTGATCCAGACCGTAGTCTGCTTGTTTATCAGCCCCAGAACGATGCGTCCTACCGGATTGCCTTCGATCTGTCGAAGGCATTGGCAGATAGTCGTTTCCCACTGCCTGATCTCCTGCTTATAAAGATTATTCTCTATTCCTGCATCAGAGGTCCTCGTGGTCTTGATGTAAAGTTGTTTTTCCTCTTCCCGTCGCCCCATCCGATACAAATCGTCCTGCTTAGGGTTGTTGCGCAGCTGCGTATGAAGGTTGTAATTGACGACGACCGGATATGCCCCAAACTTTTTCATACAGCCCTCCCGGCGGCCTGCTTGTGGAATTTGTTTCCACCCTTTAACAGCGCAAAGCAGTAGCCGAATTGATCATCAGGCAACAAAATCTTAGTAACCTGGCCAGAGACTTGAAGTATACGATTTAATCACTTGAACGCTGACCCAGACTGTTTGCAAGCCATCGCCCTTCATACTGTTGAAACATCTTCCCCTTCCTACCTCTTTGTCCGTAAGAAAAAGCCCCCTTCAGGACTCCGCCGACCTGGTCTTTTTCATCGCCCATGATCAAATTCGCCGCCCCAGTGCGCTCTTAGGAAGTAGAGAGCGCAAGAGAGGCTCCAAACCTCCAAGACGGGAGATTTGAAATATGGCGGCCATTCCAGGCTTTTTTCAATATTCATCGAATATCTGGATACAGGACCCCGTTACGCTTGCCTTAGGCGGGTACGCCTATCGGCGGGAGGTGGCGAGAGTCCTCGACCTTATCCGTGGCACGCATTCGGGGCGCACCCTCTTCAGATTCATCAATCTGAACAAGCAGGGGCTATTCATCCGGCCATTTCAACCAACGCCGGGCAACCCAGTCAACGCTGCGGCACAGCCGGTCAACGTTCGTGACGCCACTAGATCCGGAACCTCAACCATGCGGGCGGTGCCTTCGGCCGGCGAAACAACGATCATGCTTCCCACCGGGTCCGTGGGCACCGGCGCTGGTACCATGGTCAGATTGTTTTTTCACCCAGCAAACGCTCAGCAAGTGATTGTCAACAAGGGCGGAAAGATCGACCCCGGAGACGGCGCCGGTGAAAAGTTGTTCCACGAAATGGTTCATGCACTGCGGATGCTCGAGGGGATATTCTCAGGCGCAACAATTGCCGAGGGCCTCACTGACGGCATTCACATGGACGATGAGGAGGAGTTCTGCGCCATTGCCGCCCAAAACGTCTACCGTTCCGAGCGAGGCTTTAAGCAGCTAAGAAAGGACCACCACGGCCACAACAAGCTCGGTTCGGCCCTCGAGGACTCAGAGTCTTACTATGAGGAATTCAAAGATTCGTTCGAAGACTGGTACAGCACCCAGAAGTTGTTTTGCCTTGAAATGGCCAATGTCAAAACGAAATTCAACCCCTTTGTCGTGTTGGCGTACGCCCACGGCCTGAAGCCGGTCACGCCCATGGCCCATCGTTGAATCGACTTGGAATGCCCCTTGCTGCACTTAAGCCGCTTCTGTGTCGAGAGCATTCCCATCGCAGCAGCGCATTCCCTTCGCCGAACGTGCTGCTACCGCTTACCCCTCGTCCAAGGCGAAGGTTCTGAATGTTGACACGCAGAACAATGTTCTCGACTTGGAAATTGATCATCGCACCGAACTTCGACTGTGCCACTCCCTCTTGAAGTTTGAAACAAGACCGTGACAGCCCCCTGCCGTGCCAATTCCCTAATTTGGATGCGAGGTTCGATTTTTCTTGACATTGGCTCATTGCTCTGGAACTATCCCGTGTCGTTGCATCGATAATCTGTCTCCCCCACCACAGAGGAAGTCGCCGTATTCTCCCTGCTCACTGTCGACAACTGACAGGTTGCATTTCTGAGTGGTGCGCCACTCTGAAGGAGGGTCGAGACATGCGGGTAAGCGAATGTTTTGTGCTCGTAGCTCTGGCGCTTGGGTCCGGCTCGTCACCGCTGGCGTCAGCGCAGCAGTCTACCAGAACAACCTTCCCTGAGCAGAAGAGCGATTCATACGCCACGTCCACCTTGAATTCGAGGGTAACCGGGCCGGATGCCCGCGAGGGCGAGGCTGATGGCGATTTCGCTCGCAAGCACAATGAATGGTTCATCCGTCAACGCGCATATCCCCACGCTCACATTCCCCCAGGCGCTCGCGACAACGCCCTCAGACAGCACCGCTTGTTGAAGCAGTCGGGTCCCCATTCCGTGCTGGCAGTTCCGCCAGCAGCATCCGGTCTCAGTGCAAAACCCGACCTCAAAGTGAAGCGACTGGATTCCTTTGCCTCGCTCGCATGGAACTTCAATGGACCCAGTTTGATCTCATCGGGAGCCGGTCAGACCCCCTATTCAGGTCGAGCTACATCGCTGGCAATCAATCCCACCAACCCCCTGATCATGTACGTCGGCACTGCGGCCGGCGGCGTCTGGATGACCACCGATGGAGGTCAGAGTTGGACCCCGCTCACCGACTCGCAGCCCTCGCTGGCCATTGGAGCGCTCGCCATCGACTTCAACAACCCCAACACGATCTATGCCGGAACTGGCGAAGCCGACTATAGCGGTGACAGTTACTACGGCGAAGGACTGCTTAAATCTACAGATGGTGGAAGCACCTGGACGCAGATCTCCGCCCCGTTTGTGACCACAAGCGGTGCCGCCGCCCCCTTTGCCCAGATCGCCCTCCAGCCCGGAAACAGTTCTGTCTTGCTTGCAGCAACCGAATCAGGCGTGTACCGTTCAACGAACGCCGGCGACACCTGGACCAACCAATTGCCGAGCTATGCATCGGCGGTGATTTTTGACCCCACAAATGCCAACGTTGCATACGCTGGAATGAACGGTTACTTTAACTCTATTGTCGTTCCAAGCGTAACCGCTGCCATTTACAAGTCGATGGATGCAGGTGTCACCTGGACGGCGTTGACCGGAGCTTCGGGCAGCCCGCTTCCCTCCGGACAGCTCGTCTGGCGAACCTCGTTGTATTTGGATTCAGCGGGAAACCTGCTTGCCGGACTAGCCCCATCTTCTGGTGGATCAGGCACGCCCTACAAGAGTACGGATGCAGGCAACACCTGGACGGCTCTCACCGCCCCTGGCGATGGTTTGGACTGGTACCGCGACTGGCTGGTGAGTGTGCCGGGATCCCCAAATGTCCTGTATGTCGGCGGAGTCGATCTGTTTCAATCGCTCGATGGAGGCGTAACCTGGACCAAGAGCACGGAGTCTTACGCAACCCTGCTGTGGGCTGACCAGCACGCCGCCGTATTTTCTCCGAATGGTTCCACCATGTACATCATGGACGACGGTGGAATCTTCGCAACCACCACTCCGACCGCTATCAATCCTGCATTTAGTTCGTTAAACAATTCCATCGGAAGCATGACGTTCTACCCCGGTTTCGGCATTACCGGAACAAATTCGAGCGCAACCATTGTGGGGTCGCAGGACCATGGCACGCAGATAGGAACCAGCGGCGCCTCGTGGAGCTACAGCGGGGGAGGAAACATCTGCGGCGACGGCGGCCCTGTGGTCATCGATAGCGCGGGTGTCTATGCCTATGCCCATTGCCAGGGCAGTCCCTTATCAAGTTGGATGTCCAGCGCAACTGGAGGCGCGGTGCTTGGGCAGCCGTGGCCTTATGGATGGGTGTCGGCGCAAGCGGGCATTACCACCACCGATCGCACGTACTGGGTTCCGCCCATCGCAACCGACCCCAGCAACGCTGCCAATGTTTACACGGGAACCTATCGCGTCTATCAATCCACCAATCACGCGGCGCAATGGACCCCGATCTCGGGAGACTTGACCGCGGGACAAGCCGGCCTGAATACCATAGCTGTCGCGCCCACCGACGCAAACACCATCTATACAGGAGCGGGAGACGGCACCGTATCCGTAACACACAATGCGCTGGCGGGAGCCAGCGCCTCGTGGAGCAAACTTAGCGGACTGCCGAACCGGTCAATTTCTAAGATCGTGGTTATGCCCGACAGCCCGCAGGATGTTTACGTTGTAGTGAGCGGCTTCGGCGCAGGTCATATCTTCCACTCCACCAATGGTGGGACCACGTGGAGTGACCTCTCCGGGAATCTTCCTGACACGCCGGCCGATAGCGTTGCCGTCGATCCATCCTTGCTTGGAACCATCTATTTGGCCACCGATACCGGCGTGTATGTGACATCGAATGGAGGAACCAATTGGGAAGTCCTCGGCTCCAACCTTCCCAATGTCGTGGTGCAAGACATTCAACTGGTGCCGTCTTCGCGCCTGCTTCGTGTCGTAACGCACGGACGAGGCGCCTGGGACACCACGCTTCCTTTGAGCGGCTTCGACGCATCCGCAAATCTGCTCACCTTCGGCTCCCAGTTGTTGAATACCCCCAGCAGCGTACAAACCGTTACCTTACGCAACGACTTCACTACAGCCGTATCCTTAACCGGCATCACCGTGTCGCCAGGCTGGTCGCAGAACAATACCTGCGGATCGTCGTTGAGCAGCGACACCACCTGCACGGTGAGCGTCACTTTCACGCCGACGGTGTTGGGGTCGACCACCGGCACGCTTGCCATTCAGTCGCCGCAAGGGAACATCTCGGTCTCGCTAACCGGAACCGGCGTAGCCCCGGCCGTCGTGTTTTCCGCTCCCTCCGTCTCCTTTGCCGCGCAGCCGCTGGGTCTCGCCAGTTCAGCCCAGGCGACCAGCCTCGAGAACACCGGTACCGCTCCGCTCACAGGGATCGCCATTTCAATTACTGGAACCAACGCTTCGGATTTCGCTGAGACTACCGCGTGCGGAGCGACCCTGGCTGCCGGGTCCAACTGTTCCATCTCAATCGTCTTTACGCCGGGCGCGGCGGGCTCCAGGGCTGCGACCCTGAGCGTGGCCGACAGTGCCAGCGGATCTCCGCAGACGGTGGCTCTCCAGGGAACTGGCGTAATCCCATTCGCGCTGTCGGCAAATCCCTCATCCGCCAGTGTGGCGCAAGGCGCTACCGCGAACTATTCGTTAACCTTCACCGCCGCTGCGGGCACCCCCACCAGCGCCGCGGCCACGCTCAGTTGTAGCGGTTTGCCCTCCGAGAGCAACTGCACATTCACTCCTGCATCCATTCCCGCCGGCACCAGCTCGCAAACCGTGACGCTTGCAATCTCCACCACCGCCGCCACTGCTTCGCTAAGAATCCGTAATCTCGAGGGGCATGCGACGGCTGTGTTCCTGTGTGGAATCCTCGCGCTCTTGCTCCTGCCCCGCTCGCGACGTCGAAATTCGCTGGCCGTCGTGCTCCTCATGTTGATGGCGGGCAGCCTCGCAGCCTGCAACCCGGGAAGTTCCACTCACTCCAACCCTGGAACAACCCTCGGAACCTCCACAGTGACTGTGAGTGCGAAAACCCCAACCTATACTGCCAGCCAAGCTCTCACATTGACGGTTACCCCATGACAAGCCCCAGCCGCAGCAGCCGACTCGGACACATCAGCAAGCAGGGCAACGCATTGCTGCGTTTCTTGCTGGTAGAAGCGGCCCAGGTTACGGTGCGCAGTCAACCGCCGACGGCCCTAGCCTTCGAGTTAGTAATTGGAACTCCGGGACGCTTTCACTGCGGGAAACAGATTGCCAGCTACGTGGGTCTGGTTCCCTCGGAAGAATCCAGCGGCAATCGCCGGGCCCACGCCGGGATGCGTCATCAGCCGCCGCGTCACCGGGCGCTTCTCCACTTCTTCTTCCAGCGCTCGAGTCCGTTCCTGGATCTTCGGGGTGAGTTGGCCCAGTACGTCGAGCAAGTCCTGGCGTCGTCGACTGGCCCACGGAGCCAGTTTCAACGACTCCAGTTCGTTGCGTCCTGCGCCGATAGACAGTTTCACGGCCTAGACTCACGACGGTAACGGGCGTAGGCTTTCAACTTGAAGCGCCTCCCCCAAGGTGTTCAAGGGCCCCGCGTCGTCTGGGATGGGCTTGTGCGACGCGGGCTTTCTTAATCTGCGGCTGGCATCACAGCCACGGCCTCACCGGCACCAACGTGCGAGGGCGGTTCAACCATCGGGCCAGAGACACACGGCGTCCACTTGTTGAGAATGCCTGCATCTGTTCGATAGGCAAGTGAGGACTGCAATGAATGGCAGACATCGAAATTTGGGTTGTTGGTCGAGCGGGCAAGCACCCGCCATTCCACCCGCCGTAGCGCCTGCGTTCGAGAGGCGCGCCGATGAGTTGGGACTTACCGCGCCAACCTACGTTGAATCTGGCGAACTACGCCGTTGGTGCCAGGACAATCGGAACAAGTGTTACATCCCCGAGTGGCTGCTAAAGACTTGGGGCATCTCTGTTGACTCCGATTTGCGGTGAGCGTGACCAGTCGCACTGCCATCGATCTGCGCTAGGAGCATCATGCCCGTGTTGGCTCACCGGCACGTGCAGCGGCAGGTGAACCATCGGGCCAGGCGGCGTATGATGATCTTGTCCGTCGAGAGTAGGAATATGCGATGTCCGCCAGCAGTTCTCCACCGCCTCACCGCATCGCAATCGTAATCTCCGCCGACGGCCGCCTCCTGCAGTGTATCGATTGCCACCTGACCTACCCCTTCCCGAACGGCATAAAATTCGGCGTGGTCTCGAAGCAATTTGACGCACACTCATGCGTTACCCCGACTCGCACACCAGCCTGGCAGACTGATCGCCGCTTCGTCATCCTCCGGTACGAAGGTAAAGTTCCGACCATGGCCTCATGCGCCAAGTGCGCGCGTAAGTTCTTCACGCCAACCGCGCTCATGCGTGATGCGAGTGGAGCGGAAATGTACCTGGGCCGCAAGTTCGATCTGCATCTGTGTGAGCCCGATCCGCAGCTAGTAGGAGATGCAGTGTGAGGTTCGGAGCGAAGCAGATCCATGAATCGCACAAGAAGGTCGCTTCCGAGAAGGCCGCCGAGAGCCGGGAGAAGATCAGCCAGTCTGTGGATGACGCGAAAGACAAGGCCAGGAGCAGGATTGATGAATTCAAACGGCGCGCCACTCTGCGTGACACAGGACGCTCCGCAGTTTGAACTCGTTACAGTGACCGTCTCAGTCAGTTTACGATAGAACGTTACACTCAAAACCCCCGTTCCGGGCCAATGAGTGAAATGGCAATTGTTCACCACTTGCGAAGCGGCAGTGTGTTTCCGCCCATTTTTCGCGTGGGCCGTTGACTTTCGACATCAACGGTGAAATCCTTATTTCGTCGAGTGCGGAGCGGGTTCTGCCCCGCAATGTTGACGTTGCCTCCAAGCGCTTTCATACATCCTTTCCACAGGAAGTTGCCTTTTGCGCATTCGTAGCTCTTGAGAGGGGCCAATGATGCCGCCCGTGGCAGCGTCCAAGAAAATCATCCAATTCGATCCCAAGACATTCCTTTCGACTATCGAAGGCGGCGGTAGGAAGGTCGCAGCTTTTTCCAAAAAGCAAACGATCTTTGTTCAGGGCGACTCGTCCGATGCTGTTTTTTGTATACAGACGGGAAAGGTAAAGCTCACAGTTGTGTCGAAGATCGGGAAGGAAGCCACAATCGGCATTCTGAACGAGGGTGATTTCTTCGGCGAAGGTTGCCAAACGGGGCAGCGTCTTCGCCTGTGCTCCGCAACCGCAATGACCGAGGGCAATCACTCTCCGCTTGAGAAATACAACGACGAGTTCGAATCGCCGATGGCCGCGTGGCCGATCTCGTCACTGGTCGAAGACCTCGCCGGCACGTGGCTGGCGGACTTGCTGGACAAGACTCAAACGTCTGGGAAAGTGTCCGTGATGTTCCGGATTGGAAAGGATGGCAAGCGAACCTAGTCTCCCGTAGACACCGGCGGTGTTCCCCTCTCAAAAATGATGGACGCTTAGTTTTATCTCGGTCCGAGGGATCTGTTGCTGAAGGACCCACACCCAGCTGAAGTGTTCCTCGATAAGGATTACATGACCGAAAGGAGGGCAGCCATCATCGGAGAAGGATCGGTGACCGATCAAGCCGATCCTGAAAAGCTTTCGGACCGCGATAGCAGTCCTTTCTTGTACGACCCGAACGAAATGCAAAAGATGATGGGATTCCAAAAGATGGGGTTCGGTCCAGCGCCACCAAAATACATAGTTGGCGAAGCGTCCCCATAGCACTCACGACCCGTGTCCAGGGGATTCTGAGCGCTATCTCCTGTGGTTGTTGAAAAACTCGATCTCTGAAAAATGGTCGAAAAAACTTTGCGCTAGGAATCCCTACAGTCGACGTTCTTGGTTTTCCTGGACATTTTCTATCCCCTAAATCCGGCTATTTTGACAGAACGGGAGTTTTTCAACAGCCACTCCTATTATCGACATGCAGCGACGCAGCAGTCAGCGCACTCACTGCGAATCAATGCCCAAGCCAGCAGAAGCACGAGGCCCGCGATGAGACGCCACTGCTCGTGATTGCCGACCGGGGAAACCGCAGCATTCAGACTTTCACACTCGACGGCGCCCACTTGCGGACGATTAGGGACCAGGCGCACTTGCGAATGCCATGCAATTTCCAGACTCAGGGGGAGTGGATGGTTTGCCCTGATCTGGATAGTCAGGTATGTATTCTCGATCGGCAGTTCAACGTGGTTGCCCAGTTGGGAGATGGAAAGGCGGAGAACGGCGAAGTGGGATCACGCCGAAGCCAGTCGCGTCCGCAATTTACGTCGGGAAAGTTCATCACCCCTCACGACGCCATTTTCCTCCACAATGGCGACATCCTGGTTGCCGAGTGGTTGCCGATCGGGCGAATCACACTTCTGCGCAGGATGAATCCGTTGAACTCAAAATTCAAGCTTGCCTATCAAAGCCTTGGGGACAGAGAGCCCGGCTGGAATCGCCGTTTGGCCGACGTAGCAATGCACTAACTTGGGGAGCATCGCGATTGTCGGCAATGCTGCAGGCGTCACCGGGGTGTCGAAAACATTCATTGATTCGAGTTGATCCAGGGCGCCTAGACCTTGCACCATGGTGTCGGTAATTCTAGTGTGCATGAGTCGCAGGACGCGAAGTCGTTTCATGCCGGCTATAGCGGTCACAGAACGGTCAGTGATCGCTGTACGAGAGAAGTCGGCGACCGTAATATGTTCAGCGAGGGGAGACAGGACTGCTAGATCGGTGTCGCCAAATTTAGGTCCCAGGATCGAAGCGTTCAAGAACAGATCGGCAGAACCTCGTGACTCGTACTCCAAAGTGTTCGGAAATTTCGCTTGCAGTCGAGCCAGCTCGGGAGCGACTTGTGCCCGCCGCCTGGTGACGGCCGCAGCATCAATCTCCTCGAAAGTCACTTCGGTGACGACAGCAGGGGACGTGGAACCAGCGTCTTTGATGGCATCTATTGGCAGCGTGCCTGAAGCACCTGCCGCAATCCACAGTTCGATCAGCTTCACCTGGCCTGCCGACAACGGCCGTCTGGCCGCTTTGGGCATGAAGTCATCATGGTCAGGAGGCAATGTGATCCGACGAAAGAGTTCGCTGGCTTGGACGTTTCCGGCTCGGACGACTAACCCATCCTTGCCGCCTCTCATCAGCGAACTGTAACCGTCGAGTCTCAGATTGGCTCTATGTCTCTGTGGACCGTGGCAGGTGACGCAGCGTGCCGCGAAAATGGGCTCAACCCGCGCACCGTAAAAGGTGTTCGCTCCGCTCGACGAGATTGGTGGGCCGGCATCAGAGATTCCGAGCGAGTGCCGCAACCTCATGGGCATGTACTCGGTCAGATGATCTTCGCCCTGAGACAATTGCCCGCCGCGGTATCCAGTCCAAACCACCAGAACAACGCCAGTCGCAAGCGCGATCGGGTAGAGAAGCCCCCAGCCCGGCCAGTTCGCGCTCGCACGCAGCATCCAGCACAGCCAGCAGACTGCCGCCAGCGATATTCCACCCCACATGTGTTGTGTCAATATTGGCCCGGAATATCCGCCGCTGCGCGCCAGACACCATCCGAGCATTGCGGCCACGATTGTGCCGACCGTTGCTAGGCCGAGGACAAAGCCAGCGGAGAGACGCAGATAGGACAAGCGAGAATTGAGCCCGGCTAATTCCAGGATCGGTACCAACAGGAAGAGGGCAATTGGAAAGTGGACGGCCAAGGGGTGAAAGCGTCCGATGAATTGCGCCCACTTCGCGCGCTCGTTCCCATCCGGAGGAAAAAACACCAATAGGACGAATACGAACAAAATGGGTGCCAGCGCGAGGAGGCCCAAGCGCAACTGCCTGGAGACGCGGTGACCCCACAGTGTCACCAGCACTCGCACCTTCGGAAACGGTTTGTGCACAGATTCAGGAAGTTTCTCATGCCAAAACCTCAGCCACGACGCGCGCCGGTTTCACGCTGGTCAACTTCTGTTCCAGGCCCTGAAAGGAATAGTTGAGTTTGTGGTGGTCGAAGCCGAGCAGGTAAAGCATCGTCGCATGAAAATCGCGGATTTCGACTGGATCCTTCACGATCTCGTATCCCATCTCGTCCGTCTGGCCGTGTGTGATTCCTGGTTTGACGCCGCCGCCAGCGATCCAAATCGTGAACGCGCCCGGGTTATGGTCTCTCCCCACATACTTCATTTGTTGACCGTTCCTGTTTTCCCGCATCGGCGTCCTGCCGAATTCTCCGCCCCAGACGACCAGACTATCTTCGAGCATGCCGCGCTCTTTCAGATCAGCTAGCAGGGCCGCAGTCGGTTGATCCACTTCACGGCAACGGTCCATGAAGCCGAGGTTCAGGGCTTCCTTCGCGTCTGCCCCGTGAGAATCCCATCCCCAGTGGTAAAGCTGAATGAATCGCACACCGCGCTCCGCCAAGCGCCGCGCCACCAAACAATTGTTGGCAAAACTAGCCTCGCCCGGCTTCGATCCGTACTTGGTGAGTACCGTAGCGGGCTCTTTGCGAATGTCCATGGCGTCGGTGGCATCCATTTGCATGCGAAACGCCAGTTCGTATTGGGCGATGCGCGTGATCGTCTCGGGGTTCCCGAACGCGGCATAAGTTTGCTGATTGATTTGATCGATCGTGTCTAACATGCTCCGGCGCAGCGGGCGGCTTACTTCCGGCGGGTTGTCAAGATACAGCACCGGTTCGCCATGCGAGCGACATTGCACACCCTGGTAAACGCTGGGCAGGAAGCCGGCACTCCAAAGCTGCTTTCCGCCGTCGGGCGACTTGCCTCCCGAGAGCAATACGATGAATCCCGGCAAATTCTGATTCTCTGTACCCAGTCCATAGAGCACCCAGGAACCGATGGAAGCGTACCCAAGGCGCGCATTGCCCGTGTGCACCAATAGTTGCGCCGGTGCGTGATTGAACTGGTCGGTATGCATGGACTTGATGAAGCACAGATCGTCAATGTGCTCTTCGAGATGAGGCAGGCGATCAGAAATCCAGTGACCGCTTTGTCCGACTTGGTGGAACGGGTACTGCGACCCTAAAAGTTTGGGGACGCCGCTGATGAATGCGAAACGCTTGCCTTCCAAAAACGACGCGGGACAATCCTGGCCATCGAGCCGCTTCAATTCAGGTTTGTGCTCGAAAAGTTCTAATTGGCTTGGCGCCCCGGCCATGTGCAAATAAATGACGCGCCGCACTTTGGCCGGAAACTGAGGAGGCAATGAGGCAAGGGGAGTGGATGAGTCGCGCGTAAAGTCGAGATTCGAGGCTTCGGAACGGCCCGTCTCATACGCGGCGCTGGCATACTCTGCCATCGATGTTCCGACGAACAGAGTTCCCAGCCCGCTGCCCAAGGTGCGCAAGAAATGACGGCGAGTCTGTGCTTGCAGTAAGGCCGTCTGCAAATCATTCAGCCGATGTTTGGAGTTTGACATGAGAATTACCTAGTCAAAGCGGCATCGAGATTGAACAGAACGCTAGCCACGGCGGTCAATGCGGCCAGTTCGTTCCCCGATCTGCTCTTCGCGCGCGTACTCTCAGCGACCTTCACGATACGAGGCGCACTCGGCGCGCTTAGAGCTTCTTCATATAATCTGCGCAATGCTGCCAGCTCATCGTCTGTCGGATTACGCGACAACACTAAGCGTGCGCCGTATTCAAGCCGCCCGTCAAGGCCGTCTGTCTGTTTCATCATCCGCAGCGCAAGCGCTTCGGAAGCTTCCTGATACACCGGATCGTTCAGCGTGACCAGAGCTTGCAGCGGAGTGTTGGTCCGTATCCGGCGTGCCAGACTCACATCGTGCTCCGATGCATCGAAGGTAAGAAAGCTGGGATAGCCGCTGGTGCGCTTGATATAGGTGTAAATCGCCCGCCGATAACGATTGGGGCCAGTCGCGTCCACCCACTTGCTGTCGTTGTAAACCGAGTTCCAAACACCCTGGGGCTGCGGCGGCATGACTGGAGGTCCGCCCATCGTATCGCTCAACAGACCGCTGGCAATGAGAGCCTGATCCCTCACCATCTCTGCCGTGAGCCTTTGCTGGGAACCATGCGCCAGCAAGCGATTCCGTGGATCTCTCTCGGTAAGTGCCGGCGTAGCTTTAGCACTCTGGCGATAGGTAGCGCTTGTAACCAGTTCGCGCAATAACGCCTTCATATCCCAGTGGAGATCGTTCTGAAAGTGAAGCGCCAGCCAATCGAGCAGCTCGGGATGACTCGGCTCTTCGCCAACACTCCCAAAATTTTCCAGCGTTTCAACAATTCCGGTGCCGAAAAGCTGCTCCCAATAGCGGTTCGCCGCCGTGCGCGCAGTCAGAGGCTGCTCTGGCAGAAAGAACCACTTCGCCAGCGTCAAGCGATTGCGAGGAGCACCGGCCGGAAGTTTTGGAAATAATCCGGGGACATCCGGGGTGAGGGCGGGGCCTATCTTGGTGAGAAAGTTTCCGCGTTCGAATTCACGCGTTTCTCGCTTCTCATAGTCCGCCTGGTCCACCATCACAGGAGTTCCGACACTGTGAATCTTCTGCAACTGGCGAGTCAGGTGCGATAGCTCGGCAAGGCTGGCGACAAATGTGGAGTCTGGCGTCAGTGCTGACCAACTCGAATCCCCACTAGCTCCCATACGCGCGCGCCTCACGAGGGCGGGCTTGTCGCTGACATTGTCCGTCTGTGTCAGGTGTACTTTCAGTCGGCTGCCTGGGGATAGCCGCAGAGGCGAAGCGGGAACTCCGATTGTCCACCGGGCGCGGAAAAGATTTGGATTTGCCGCAAAGCCGCCCGTTTCCGGGTCTGGCTTGGACTTCGGCCCCGATTTGACGGCCCGCTCCACTGCCGCTTGCAGATTTTCTTCGGAATCCGAAATGAAATAACGGAATGGAATCTTATCCTGATGGCGATTCGGCTGTACGATCCAAGCGTCTATCTGGTCGACAATAAAACCGTCTTCGGGTGTATGGCGGGCGAGGTCCGGATTCGCTGGCAATACCTCAATGCGCAACGCAGTCATCACCGTCGCATCCACTGTCGCGGTCAGCTCGTAGACCGACTGTCCTGGGGTGTTGGCGGCAGCCCGCATTTCTCCATCGTGAATCTGGAAGGCTACGGGCTTCTCTCCCGCTTTGAGAGCTGCCAGTTTCTTGGTTTCGGTGATGGCCTTAACCAGATAGTTTCGTTTGTCCTCTTTCTTTTCGGCCGATAATTTTTCATCCGGCAAACGCGCAAGCTCGCGCTCCATTTGATCCGCCTCCCAACGCAAGGCGGGTGCCTCCCTGGCGGACGCCGCGATAATCGGCACGGGTATCCATTGTGCCTGACCCTCCAACTGTCGCCCTCGATCCACCACCGAATGCTTGAGCGCCGCGATCTCCTGCTGAAGCTTCGCCGCTTCTGAATATTTGGCCTTATCTTTTGGAACATACAAGACAGGCGTGTCCTCGGGAAGGTCGGCATCCCGCGATGTATTGAAGAAGGCAAGCGACTTGTAATACTCGGCGTGGCGGATCGGATCATAAGGGTGGGAGTGGCACTGCACACAATTCATCGTGACGCCGTTGAGCACGGACCACGTGGTCGCCGAGCGATCCATCGCAGCCACTAACCGGAACTCCTCATCGTCCGTTCCGCCCTCATCGTTGTTGGGAGTCTGGCGGTGAAACGAAGTAGCAATCTGATCCTCAAAGGTGGCGTTCGGGAGCAAATCGCCTGCCAGTTGTTTGATCACAAACTGATCGTAGGGAAGATTGCGGTTGAAAGCGTCAATGACCCAATCGCGGTATGGCCACATTCCAGGCCGATCCCGATCGGCTTCATACCCCTTGCTGTCCGCATACCGCGCCAAGTCGAGCCACATCGCCGCCCACCGCTCGCCATAGCGCGGCGAGGCGAGCAAACGATCGACTTGTTTTTCATATGCATTAGGCGACGGATCAGCCAGATACGTCGCTTGCTCCTCGGGCGTGGGCGGAAGTCCAGTGATATCGAAAGAAACCCGGCGTAGCAGAGCGGATTTGTCAGCCTCGGGCGAGGGTGTGAGATTTTCTTTCTCCAGTCGGGCGAGAATGAATCGGTCCAACGGTTCACGTACCCAATTCGGACGCTTCACCGCGGGCAAGGTTTGTGCTTTGGGAGCAACGAAGGCCCAATGGTCCTCCCACTTGGCTCCTTCTTTAATCCATCGGCGAAGCAACGCGATCTGCTGTGGGGGAAGTGGCGGGGCGTGGTACGGCATGCGCGCTTCAGGATCTTTCGAACTTACCCGCGCGATTAGTTCCGATTCCTCCGGCTTGCCTGGGACGATCGTAGGACGACCGGACTTCCCGACGCCCAGTGCTTCCTCTCGGAAAATGAACGAAACTCCGTTCTTCTGCCGAACTCCGCCGTGACAGACAACGCAGTTCTGATTCAGGATGGGCCGAATATCACGGCTGAAGCGCACCTGATCACCAAGCCGCGTATAACGGAACGGACCCACACCTCGCCATGTCCCTAGCCCGGCGCCGATCAGGACGACTGCAACCAGAGCCATCATCCAATACCTGCGATGGCGAGTAAGACCGTTGGGCATAACACTATATGAGTAGCACAGAATCTGGCCTATGAGTAAACAGAGCGTTCCCGCGACTTAGACTGGCGACCGTCGAGACTTTCGGCCAACGGCTGTGACCAAACCAACTGCTGCCCCGGACGAACACCAGGCCCAATATAGTTTTCCCGCAGAAACTTTGCGGCTCGGATCAACGCGGCAACAGCTTCTGGTCGGCACCTGCTTCGATGGTTGCAGAAGCTTGTGCGCATGGACACCAGTCTCAGTTGTCAGCTTCGCTAGTCGGCCTCACCTTCAGCGCTGGGTCGATTGCAGGCTATCTCGTACTGGGATGGCTGGCGGATACCTTCGGCCGGAAGCCGACGATCTGGTTTTACTACGCGGGTGCGCTGACCCTCTCGTTGTGCTTCTTCCTGCTCGTCCGAGGATCTATACCGCTGGAATGAAGCACTCACCGAGAACGGGAAACTGGTGTCGGCTGACTCACTGAAACAGATGTTCACTGAATACCCTGAGGCTACGCATGAAGGACAGCTTTATGGCTATGGAGTCGTGATTTCCCGGCTTAAGTTTGGAAAGTTGCTCTACTACCACGGAGGAGGCGTTAAAGGTATTGTCGAACCTCGATTCGTACAAGCCTTGGGAGCTAGCGACCATATCGCCTCCGATCTATTTGGCCTTCCTCTTTCGATTGCTCATTAGAACTTAAACCGGCGACTCTTGGTCACAGATCGTTGTTGTTAAATCGCGATAGCACTCACTGACCTGTGCAAGGGGTTCTGAGTGCTATGGCCTGGTTTCAACAGTTGACTTCCGGTTTACCAGTCATCCGGGGAGAAACGACTTGCCTTGGGTTTCGCCAGCAAGGACTAAAGGAAATTTGTGGCGGGAACCGATCGACGTATGCCCCTGTCGATGTACCGCCTGTAGGAATTGCTGAATTTCAGAAAAACATCAGACGTGCTACAAACGCCAACTCGAAGGGCAACAATTTAAGAAGAACTGTTTGCCGAAGGAAAGAGCCGCTGGCAGAGCAGCAGAAGGGTTGTCCATTCTCTAGATCTCAAACAGTTCCCAATCAGGTGTTCTTCCTTCGAAACGCTCTGGTCCACGGAAACCAATAGCGCAAGCCCCTTCTCCGTGATTCTTGCAACCGACTCGCGACGATCCTCGCTGGAACGCCCACGCTTCACATAGCCGGCTGCAGCGAGGCGGTTGAGAATTCGTGTGACATCAGGAGATTTCTCTACGACCCGAGCCGAAATTTCGTGGCGTGGATGACCTCTGGGGCCGGCGCCTCGTAGTACCCGGAGCACGTTGTATTGCGGGCGGGTGATGCCGTGGCGCTCGCATGCCGCGCCCACTCGCGCCATGATGCCTTGCGCGGCGATCACCAGGCTGAGAATTCCCTTGGTGTGCAGAGCCAGCTGCTTCGTGAGCTTGAGCCTTTGTTCCAGTGTCTCCATCCGGCGACGTTAGCACTGGCAAGTATGAATTGACAAACGAGAATGATGCGTGTTACAACACACATCTTGGAAGGGTGGATGCATGGACTACGTGGCGACTGCGGTTGCGACCTCTGGTATTCGGAAGCCCCTTCCCGGACGCTGCTTCGACCATCTCTTCTTTTCCGCCACATCGATCCTCGTTCTCATCTGCGTGCTGATCGGATTTGGCCCCACGTACTTCTTCGCTGGTGTCATTCGAGCGCATCTCCCCAATCTCATCGTTCATATCCACGCGGCCGTATTTTCTTGTTGGATCTTTTTTCTGGTGATCCAGACGACTCTTGTCTCGGCTCATCGTGTCGATATTCACCGTCGTTTCGGACTGTTCGTCTTTGGACTGGCCTGCCTCATGGTGATCCTTGGCTTGCTGGCCGGCGCCAATTTGCTTGCCCGCAACTTCGCCCCTCGCGGGATGGATGCGCGAACCTTTTACGTTATCCCGTTCAGCGAGATGGTCATGTTCCCGATTCTCGTCTTTCTGGCATACCGTGCGCGTAAAGATCCCGTTGCTCATAAACGTTTCATCCTGATCGCCACGGTGGCACTGTTGGGGGTCGCCTTCACTCGTTTTCATGTGGCGTTTCTCTATCGGACAATCTTCCCCGCGTTGTGTGCCTCTTATTCCTTCCTGTTGCTGCTGGGACTGTACGATCTGTGGTGCATGCGCAAATTGCACCGCGCCACCTGGTTCGGTGGTGTTCTGGTGATTGGTGTGGGACTCATGCGGTTCCCGTTTGCGCACACCACAGCCTGGCAAGCCTTCGCTGGCTGGGTTCAATCGCATTCACACTGGCTGGCCTAAAAGCGCTTCGGGTATGAGATACGAGGCGTTGCGGACGAACCGTCGGCAAACCGGAAGTTACCCGAACCGCCAGCAATCGTCTCACTTGGTGATAAATCCCCATTGCACTCATTGTTGTGCCTTGCAGGCGGCTGGATCATTGAAGTCTCAACCCTAGCGCGGACCAAATAGCGGTTGTACGGGATGTGGGGTACTGAATCGAACACCCTATGCTTGCCAGACTGGGGTTAAAGCCCAAGTTGCCGCTTCGCCGCAAAACGGAGGCATCATGGACAGTAATCGAGCCGAAGCCCTCCGCAAGGAACTCGGCCAACTCCTACGGAAACAAACTGAGGTTTTGGAATCACGAACCTTCGGTGCAGACACCGACATTCTGGAGTATGGGATCAGACAAGAGATCATTCACGAAATGTGCAATCAACTCGCCAATTCGGACGCGACAGCGTGAAGGACTCAGGAAGCGCAAGCCTGGCCGTCTCGCCTTCTCCTAGCTGTTGTAACATGCCCATTACACTCAAAATCCTCAAGGACTGGTCTCGTTTGTCTTGTGCCCGACCCCAGTTGTCTCGCGCCTCTTGGGTGGGTGCTCTGCATCACAAAATGGGCATGCCAAGGCAAGCTCGCCGGTTTTCACATTGCGACGCAGTTTTAGCAGCACCTTGTGCTTGGGGCATTTTTCTTCGGCCATGCTGGTAGTTTACGCCTTGTCGAAATCCCAGTGGATTTCAAACTGCATCACTACGGCGGGATCAGCCCGTTGGTAGTTGGCGAGAAATCGCCATCTCTAACAATGTCGGCGAAGTCAAGCACTATGTACGCGCACCACCCCATGCACTCTTGGAAGAGGGCCATTTTGCTCTCGTGGATGGTTTGCGCTTTCCAACCTTGGGCCCGCCTCTAATCGTTCGGGGTCAGGCACTCAGTCCGACCCAGCCATCTCTTCGATCCCCAACTGCGATCATGATTACTTGTTCGAACTCCCTGGTTTTGGGAGCAGGATGCCCAATCATTACGTCGGTGATTTACTGCACACCATGGCGATTTCCGGGCTCTCCCGCGTGCGAACCGAGCTTGTTCATCTGGCCATAGTCCAATCCCTGACGCCACATCCAGTACAGATGCACCGCCAGCTTCCGAGCCATTGCGACCTTCGCGATCTTCCGTCCTCGTCGCAGGGCGAGGTGGAAGAATGTGCTGCGCCACTCGGAATGGCTGCGCACGGTGACCTGCGCCGCTTCCACCAGCAGAAACCGGAGCAGCACGTTGCCCTGCTTGCTGATGTGTCCCAGTCGGCGTCGATCGCCGCTGGAATTTTCCTCATGCACCAGCCCGACGTAGCTGGCAATCTGTTTGCCGCAGTGAAAGCGTTCGGGCGTTCCGATCACCAACTCATAGGCCAGTGCCGTCAGCGGGCCGACCCCAGGATGCGTCATCAACCGCCGCGTCACCGGTCGCTTCTCCACTTCCTGTTCCAGCTTGCCCGTCAGATCCTGTATCTTCGGCGTCAGTTGATCCAGTAAGTCGAGCAAGTCTTGGCGTCGTCGCGTGGCCCAGGGAGCCAGTTTCAACGACTCCAGTTCGCGCGCCCCGCCGGCCGGCACAGCGCCTTCTTGCGTCGAAAGCCTTCATTGAGCGCCACCACATGCAACTGATTCATCACCCGCGTGCGCATCTGCACCAAACGATGCCGATGCCACAGCAGTTGCCGCAGGTCCCGGTTGGCTGCGTCGGGAACCCAGATCCGGGGAAAGCGATCTTCCATCATCAACCGTAACAACAACTGCGCATCCTGACGACCCGTCTTCTGCTTGCGTACCCGCTTGGTGCGAATCTCAGACGCATCTCCGATCCACAACTCAAACTGCAAGGCTCGCAACAAACGCTCAAACCAGCGCGAGTGCCCGCTCGATTCCATTCCCACCCGCACGGCTGCATTTCGCTGCTTGAGGTCTTGGTAGAACTGCTCGGCTTCTTCGCGGTGAGTTAATCGCCGTTCGCCGCAATCCCCGGTCTCTGTATCCACAAAGGCAATTTGTTGGAAGCCCGGATGATAGTCACAACCTATAATCAGCATGTTCGGCTCCTTTCCTCCGAGCCCTCTGGTTGGTTTGCGCCTCCAAAGTTTACTCGGGCCTGGGAGCCGACATTGTTATGGAATCATTACACTCAAAACCTCACTGACGAATCGGTTTAGACATCTCTAGCATTGTTATCGAAAATCTCTCATGGGGGAATGCACGGTCGATCTGCCAACCATGGCGGCGATAAAATTCGACGGCTGCTACGTTCGATTGAACGACGCGGAGACGCATTCTGGCGATCACAGTATCAGGCCTCAGACATCGGAAAACTGTTCAGAATTGACCGGAAAGTGGATGGCGTCCAGCCGAAACCGTCTAGCCAAAACCATCTAGGTCGAAGGGTAAGCCGCTGCCAACTGTTGCAACATCCCCATAGCACTCACTTACAGGTTGCGAGGGCTGTGGGAGGGCATCTCGTCGCGGGGTGAGACACGTGGCCCGGCCTGCCAACCGTTCGCCTTCGGTCGAACCCAGGACAGTGGAAACGGTAAAAACATGTGCCGTCCCTCACCCCGAGACTAAGGCAAAGCATAGACCCGGCCAATAGGCGGGTTCAAGAGCCTTCAGAGCTGAAGTGTCAGCGCCCCTGTAAAACGGCCCAACCGAGTGAATGCGAAGGTGGAGATGAAGAGGCGCGCCAGGAATGGGCTCATGAATGCCGCGACGGAACACGCTTCTGTAACGCCGTCTCGCTAAGTCCACCAGGTCGGTGGTAGGTGGATGTCAGTGCTGCGAACGTGTTCACAATTGAACAGTTCGAAAGTGTTCCTGGGACTATTGTTGCTTCAGTCGATACAAGGAGGGTTAGATGGCTGCTCCACTTACCGTACCAATCGAACAAACGGCTCTGCGTTCGCATGAGAAGTCACAGCCTACCAGCAAGGAGAGCGTGGCTGCGATCCTCACACGCTGTAAGACCGCTCTCATCGCAGATTGGTTGACACGATCAAAGAAGACCCCGCAACTCAACCACTTTCATCTCACCGATGAGCAGCGCACTGGACATCTCCCCAAGTTGCTTAACGACCTAGTGACACGTCTGGGCAAAGCCAACATACCCAATAAGGACAGTGACGCCGCTTCGTCCCCCGCCGCCGTCGAACATGGCAAACTCCGACGAACGCAAGGGTATTCTTCCGCCATGCTGATCCATGAATCACGAATCCTTCAAGTGACCATCTTTGGAACACTGCATGAGAATCTAGGCGTGCTGGATTTCAACCTGCTGTTGCCGGATGTCATGGTCATCGCCGACGAAGTGGACTCGCAGTTGACCCAAACGATGGAGAGCTTCACCAATGGAGCATCCAAATCGGCGAAGGCGCACCTTGTGAAGCCGAAGGGATGAGTTGGGTTTGAAGGGGTTGCTGCTCAGAACAGTGAAGTGGAGCGGTCAGGAGGATTGACCTCTGTTGACCATCTCTATAACTGTTCACTTTTGAACATATTCCCACGATACACCTGAGCCACACTGGAGTTTAGTTCGTGACGAGAGGCGGTGCTGTATGACTCCGACCGAACGCCCTATCTCCCACAAGGTTCTGCTTGTGGATGATGACAACGCCGTCCGCGGCATGATGACTGTGACTCTTGAACACAAGGGTTTCGCTGTGGTCGCTGCCGCCAACGTGACCGAGGCCCTGAAGCTGATCACGACGGAGAGCTTCGATGCCCTGATCACTGATCTCCACATGCCGAACCCCAGCGACGGTTTTGCGGTAGTCACCGCGATGCGCCACATCCAACCGAAGGCTCTTACGCTGCTGGTCAGCGGCTACCCCGACGTGAAAAGTGCAATGGACGCTATCCTTCTGGAAGCGGACGAAATCATCGTGAAACCATTCGAGACCAAGAAACTCGCTGATCTCGTCCATAACAAGATGGTCACTCGCAAACCAGCTGCCCCGACGCCAAAGGAAAGTGTGGCGGGAATATTGCAGCGTTGCGCTGGCCTTATCGTGGAAGACTGGCTGACGAGGGTCAAACAAAACCGGGAGCTTAGCCGCGTTGCTCTTGGCGACCAAGAGCGCACGGGATATCTTCCCAAGCTAATTGACGACTTGATTGTGCGCCTGAGATCGCCCCACATCACCATACAGGAGGGCGGTTTTATCGGTTCTCCTGCTGCCGTCGCCCATGGCAAATTGCGAAGATCGCAAGGCTACACTTCAGCCATGCTGGTGCAGGACTCACGAATTCTACAAGTCACCCTGTTTGGGACGTTGCAGAAGAATCTGAGTGCGCTGGATTTCAGCCTACTCTTACCCGATGTGATGACCATCGCGGACGAAGTGGATTCTCAGTTAACGCAGGCGATGGAGGGATACACGGACGCCGTTGGGACCACAGCGGCGGCGTAGGTCCTACTCGCAACATGAGAGGGATACGGGCCGATGGTGCAACTGCTAATACCGCAGGAAATCAGGCCAATCTGACAAATCAAGAGCAGTGGATGGGACTCTGCGAACTCGCCTACAATGAACACGACCAAGAAAAACTGGGGGCGCTTTTTGAAGGAATACTTCGCCTTCTGGAAGCCCAACAGGTGGACCTGCTGTATTGGCTGCCTCGCGGGGTTGGTCGCCGCGTTTTCTTCCAAACAGGAGCGCTGGTTTGGCATGAAATGCGAGAACATTCACAGCGGTAAGAAATACAAAATGGTGGACTGCACCAAAGCAAAGAATCCGCCACACAACGTGGTCTTTCCGTCGCAATTCGCGCGCCTTTTGATCGAATACCAGGAGCATCCCGAAGCGAAAAGCCTTGCTCCCGATGGCAAGCCATGCGAGGCAGACACGAGCGGACTGCTACAGCGCGCCCGCATCATTGCAGGAGAATTTCGTTACATAGGCAAAGAAACAGATCGCAAGTGGGAAAAAGGTGACGACATTAGCGTGCAGGAGTTCAAGACCACGGAATACGGCAGAGCGAGGAAGGTTGTTGCCGACGCCGCGATGGCAGATAGAATCCGAGCAATTGGGATACGCAAGACGCTGAAATTAACGAAAATGAGTCAGCACACGATAGAGAAGCTGCTTCGTGGAGAAGCAGTGAAGCGCAAAACGCACGCACATGTCCTCAACGCGATTCGAGCAAACCCCAAATGAGTATAATTCGCGGTTTACCGCTATAGCTCTGAGGCTTTTGGGGCGGCGAGGCTTCGTTTCGTGGCGGTGTGGGCGCACGGCGATGTGCCGATGTGTCAGCACTCCTGCCGAAATGTCGGCGACGGCTCTGTTCAATTTTGATGTGGAGCAATGTTATGATCCTATGTTTCCCACGCTGGGGCGCACGGCCATCGGGGTGCAGCATCATCCTCTAACCTGGTGCCAACTCTGACCGACACAACGTTAGTGATCTGCTGCCCATATTCTCTGGTCGGTATCGAGCGCAGGCCCATGATCGCGTATAAGGATGGGCGGTTCGTCTGCCGTGACTGCACCCATACGGTACGACCTGGGGTTGCGGAGTATAGATGCACCTGTCGTATGTGCCTGCGATGGCGTAGGGAGACGACGCCGGGGGGGGTCAGATCGCCCGTCGGAACCTCTTAGGGCAAGTTTTCCATAGAATTCTCCTAAAGTTCTTTGGACGTTGGTCGATGACCCTCTTTAGGAGGGCACCATGACCGATGCCAAGTTTCCCGTTCCCGCTGCTCAGTACGTTCGGATGTCCACCGAACACCAACAGTACTCGCTCAACAACCAGTCCGCAGCGATTCAGAAATACGCAGAATGCCACGGATTGACTTTGGTTCGGACCTATTCCGATCCGGCAAAGAGCGGGCTCTCCCTGAAGGACCGGCGTGGACTGCGTGATTTGCTACAGGACGTGACTGGTGGCAACACCGATTTCAAGGCCATCTTGGTTTATGACGTAAGCAGGTGGGGACGGTTCCAGGACACCGATGAGGCCGCGCATTACGAATTCTTGTGCAAATCGGCTGGCGTTCCGATTCATTATTGCGCCGAGACCTTTGTCAACGACGGGAGCTTGCCCAGTTCGATAATGAAGGCACTTAAGAGAGCCATGGCCGGAGAGTACAGCCGGGAGCTGGGCGTCAAAGTTATTGCCGGTCAGAAGCGTTTGGCTGAACTTGGTTTCAAACAAGGCGGTATTCCGGGATACGGGTTCCGGCGCTTGTTGGTCTCCGAGAACCGTACTTCGAAGCAAGTCTTGGCGCATGGCGAGATGAAGAGCATAAGTACGGATCGCGTGATTCTCGTTCCGGGGCCTGCGGGTGAGATTGAGGAAGTACGAGAGATATTTCGGAAATTCACGGTTGACAGACTGAGCTTCAAGGCCATAGCCCGCGACCTCAATCAGCGGGGAGTTCCAAGCGTTCGAAACAGGCAGTGGACTCACTCGGTCGTCGCAAGTCTGCTCTCGCATCCGAAGTATGTAGGCTGCAATGTATTTAATCGCACGACGACAAGACTCGGGTCCGCTCCCGTAGCAGTACCACGATCAGATTGGGTCATCTGTCCGGGGGCCCATAAAGAGATTGTAGATACCAAGACGTTTGCACTGGCTCAGGAGATTCGGGGCCGAACAGTCCACAAGACCAACGAGCAACTGTTGGAAGGGCTTCGCTCATTATTGGCTGTGAAAGGGAAGCTGAGCAACCAGATCATCGACGAGTGCGTCGGGATGCCAAGCTCCCGTACTTTTGGCCATCGATTCGGCGGCCTGCGTCGTGCTTGCGAGCTGATCGGCTACGACTGGAGGCACAACGGGCGCACAGCGGATGAGGAAATGTTGCAGCATCTGCGTTCGTTGTTAGCCTCACATGGCCGACTCAGCAAGCCAATCATTGACACTGCGCCAAGGGTGGTTTCTTCGCACAAATTGAGGCGGCGGTTCGGAAGGCTCGACCGAGCGTATGAGTTGATTGGCTATGACTGGAAAAAGGATCTGTCGAAAGCGCAGCGGAAAACATAGGGGCTGCGCATTGCGATGATGACAGCCGGATTGTTCGGACTTGCCGTTGGGGCCAATTTGCAAACTGGACGGTAGCATTGAAGCTCAGATTCGTCTGCGTCCAGTTGTAAGCAGCCAAGGGAGAGTCTCACCCGACCTGCCTGGCGTAGAAAGGTGGAAGCCACATGCTCGCACAAGCTCTGATTCCGACAGGCTGAGGGCGTCAGAATGTTGACCTAGATCGACTATAAGGAGGCAATTGAGATGCCAATACAACCGCTGATTCCGGTAGCGGAATACGTAAGGATGTCCACGGATCTTCAAGAGAGTTCGATCCCCCTTCAGCAGGCAGCAATTCGACGGTATGCAGCAGCGCATGGGTATGAAGTAGTAGCGACCTACTCAGATGAGGGGAAGAGTGGTCTTCAGATCAAACACCGTTTGGGACTCCGGCGGCTGATTCAGGACACGGTCAGCGGCCAAACTCCCTACCGCCTGATCCTCGTTTACGACGTGAGTCGATGGGGAAGGTTTCAAGATACGGACGAATCGGCTTACTACGAGTTTCTATGCCGAAATGCAGGTGTTGCTGTGCATTATTGCGTCGAGCAATTTGAAAATGACGGAACAATGGCCAACGCGATCATGAAGTCTCTGAAGCGAATGATGGCGGCTGAATATAGCCGGGACCTCTCATCCAAAGTGTATTCGGGGCAGAGTAGGATCGTGGCTCAGGGCTTCCGGGGCGGGGGAATCGCTGGCTACGGTTTGCGCCGGATGCTGGTCTCCTCGGATGGCTGTCGCAAACAAATTCTCCATACCAACGAACGCAAGAACTTAAAAGCCGACCATATCATTCTGGTTCCGGGGCCCCAACATGAAGTCGAATGCATACAAAGGATCTTCTCCCTTACCGCACGAAGGCGGAGAACGCCGCAGCAGATTGCCGATGAACTCAATCTGAGAAAAGTGAAGTACCTCGATGGAAGACAGTGGAATAGTCAATGCGTATACAACATTCTCAAGAACGAGAAGTATATGGGCTGCAATGTTTGGGGTAAGAACGAAAAGCGGTTCAATACAACCGGGCGTAGATTGCCGCCGAGTGCGTGGATCATCAAACCCAATGCCTTCGTGCCAATTATCGACCCCCCGCAGTTTGCCCGCGTGCAACGGTTGGTGCAAAACCGAAGCACTCACCTGATCAGATCGGATGAATATCTTCTCAACAAACTGCGAAGAGTTCTAGCTAAGGAAGGAAAACTCACCGAGAGATTACTCAAGAAAGGGGGCACTTTCGATCAGCGGATATACCTCAAACATTTCGGATCGATGATGCGGGCCTATGAAATGGTCGGCTACAAGCCTTCTCCTCGCGCCTTTAGGAGTCTGGATGGGTGCAAGAAGATGACGAGCCTCAGAAAGAATTTACTGATTCAGCTCAAACAGATATTTCCGTCTTTGCAGATTGTGAAACGTCCGGGACAAAATCAACGGGCATTGCTCGAAATCGACAACCACCTCCAGATTGGCGTCCACATTTGCCGGCCTCTAAGTCCAACCCGACAAGGGAAATCCAGATGGGTGCTGCGAGGGCAGCCCAAAGAGCAAAATTTGCCCGCATTGATTTGTGTTCCCGATAAGGCTTTGACCCACCTAGAGACTTTTTATCTGATACCCGAATTTGGCAATCTAGTCCGAAAGTTCAAGATTGTGAGAGAAGGGCACCCTTGGTTGGCAAATGGAGAGCGTCTGGAATCGTTGACGCAACTATACGAGCTTGCAAACAAACTGGTGCAACGTTGGGAGCCGGGAAGTGAGATCAGGCGGGAGGGCGACGTGATACTCCGCGAGCGCACTTCGACCGTCACGATAGCGGGCAAGGAAATCTTGCTATCTCCCGTTGAGGCCGCACTCTTCAAAATGCTCCTGCGTAATGGCGAGAGCGCCTTAGCGGCTGAGGACCTATGTCGTGTGTTTGACAAATCGATTCAATGGTTAAGGAATAGCATCACCGCACTTCGACGGAGGTTGGGACGCGACTTTCGAATGAGGGTCGTCACAGTCAAAGGCGAAGGATACATGTATAAATCAGTCGCCTGAAGACGACGACACTGTGTTTAAACAAGAACAGAGGCATAGCACGCCGATAGGCCCTTCGCGCGACGCGCGGGCGGGCCCTGGCCAAAGTCAAAATCGCAGGGTGTTCGGGTGGGGGGGAGCACTTTTGCCGCCTCTATACACTACCCCCGCAGGGTGCGGCCCCAAGCGATTTGAGTTGCTTCGGGGGCAAAACCTTTTCCCGCCAGTTGCGTCTTACTGTCAGTGGTAGATAGACTGGTGATGGTGAGATTATTGATCAAAGTCGGTGTTTCCGCGCTGGCGCTGATGCTGGCTGCGCTGCCGGTTGCGGCTTGCGTGTTGCCGGGTGCAGCAATGACATCGGCCGAGCGCGAGTGTTGCAAGAAGATGGCGGAACAGTGCGGAGACATGGGGATGGCGAAATCCCATCCTTGCTGTAAGGTAACCGCCACGCCTGCGGACTTTCACGCTCTGAAGACGGCCTCTTCGCAATTGGATCATGTCAGTTTGGTTCTGTTTCACGCGCTTCCCCTTACTGCCCAAACCGACGCGTACGTCTCGCTCGCACAATGGTCGTCGCGTGTTTCGTGTACGCATAGTCCGCCAGGACTAGAGTCTCTTGCCACCACAGTCCTAAGAATCTGATCGTCTTTCCTCTGAGCTGCTAACGCACTCGTGCGTCTGCACGTTCGTGCGCCTACAAACTGGTGTTTGTTTGCGGAGGAAAGATGCAATCCACTTATCTATCCCGAAGTCTCTTCGGGTGCTCTCGTATTTCGTTTATCGTTGCGGCTCTGTTCTTTGGAGTGCTAGGCCTTGCCGGCAATGCCGGCGCTCAAGAGCCAACGAGTCCGCAGAGGCGGACTCCTGAATCGCCCGGCATGGCCGAGCACGCGGGGATGCCCACGTCTCTGCGCGAGCTAATCCAAGAGGCAGAGCAGAAGAATCCCCAGATTGCTGCCTCGTTCCACGCGTGGCAGGCTTCTCGAAATGTTCCGAAGCAGGTCTCCGCCCTGCCCGAGACACAACTCTCGGTGCAACAGTTCAGCGTGGGCAGTCCACGACCTTTCGCGGGCTACAGCAACAGCGATTTCGCCTACATCGGGTTCGGGGCATCGCAAGACATCCCCTACCCCGGTAAACGGCAATTGCGCGCCAGTGTCGCCGAACACGAAGCGGCCTCTATGGAAGCGCAGACGGATTCCGTTCGCAGAACGGTGGTGGGAAATCTCAAGATGGTCTATTTCCGCCTGGCCTACATTCAGCAAACCCTCGGCGTTCTCCAGAGAATTGACGAGCTGCTGAATCAGGTACAGGAGGCGTCCGAGGCACGCTACCGCGTGGGCCAAGGCAATCAGCAGGATGTGCTAAAAGCCCAGTTGCAGCACACGAAGATTCTGCAAGAGATCGCACACCACCATCAGGAAGAAGGACTGCTTGAAGCCCAGATCAAGCAGGCTTTGGGACGACCGCAGGAGTCCGCGGACATCGTTGCGGAGACTCTCACAATTAGACGCCTTCCGTATTCCGCAGCCGAACTGTTGCAAAAAGCGTCTGAGCAAAATCCGGATGTGCACTCAAAGCAAGCCTCTATCCGGCAGCGGGAAAGCCAGGTGGAGCTGGCGCACAAGAATTTCCGTCCCGACTTCAACGTTCAGTACAACTACGAACACACTGGGAGCCAGACCCGCGATTACTACATGGCGACGTTCGGCATTCGGCTGCCCAATCGTGGACGCCAGAAGGCCGAACTTGCAGAAGCACAAGAGAACCAGGAGCGCGCACGGCAAGAGCTGGACGCTGAATCGCAGCGCGTACTCTCGGAAGTGCAGCAGCAGTATGTGCGCGCCAAGACTTCGGAAGAGCGGTTGAAGATCTACAGTGACGGTCTCGTCCCGCAATCGGAAGCTACCTTTCAATCCGCCCTGTATGCCTATCAATCGAACCGCCAGGACTTTGAGAGCCTGCTTTCCGGGTTCCTCGATGTGCTGAACCTCGATTTGGAATATCGAAATGAACTGGTCGAGCACGAATCGGCTCTCGCTGAACTGGAGCGGCTGACCGGAGTGGATGTGCCATGAACAAGCGAAACGTCAGAACGAATGCGAATGAGGGATCAGACATGCTCCGTACAGAAAACAATCATTATCGCCGCGCGTTTTGGATAGCAATGACTACAACTGCTGTGTTCGCGATTGTGGCGTCGGTCTTGTGGTGGCGTTTAAGCCATGCTGGGCCTGCTTCTCAGCCGGGCACCAGTTCCGCAAGCGAGTCCACGGAGGCGATGGCACAAACTTCATCGGCCAACGCCTCGGGTTCCGAGCAAGGAGCGGCAGGCGATCCTCAGGCCGGCGATATGCAGGAGACGCCGCTTGCCCCCTTCCAGCTCACGCCCCAGCGGATGCAGAGCATCGGCATGGTGCTTGGGAAGGTGGAATCCAAGCCGGTCGACACTGAGCTTCGGTTCTACGGCAATGTGCAGGTTGATGAGCGCCGACAGGCCTATGTGCAAACCCGCATCGCCGGATGGATTCGCAAAGTGTATGCCGACGCTACGGGCAACTTTATTGGCAAAGGTCAGCCGTTGTTCACGATCTACAGTCCTGACCTGGTCTCGACCGAGCACGAATACTTGCTGGCAAAGAAGAACGCCGAGTCTTTGCAACAGAGCAAAGTGAGCGGGGTGGCTTCGGGTGCGTCTTCTCTTCTCAGTGCTGCCAAAGAGAGACTGCTGCAATGGGAGGTGTCTCCTGCTGAAATCGAGAAGTTGGATCAGGGTGGAAAGGCGATTACGGATCTGACCGTCAATTCTCCCGTCTCGGGTTACATCACACAGAAAAACGCACTGCCCAATATGTACGTTCAGCCCGAAACAATGCTGTACACCGTGGCTGACCTTTCCGACGTTTGGGTCCTCGCCCAGGTATTCCAAAGTGATGCAGGCAGGATCAAGCCGGGTGATCCCGCAGAGGTCACGGTCGATGCGTATCCCGGCCGAGTCTTCGTTGGGCGCGTGGATTACATCCTCCCACAGCTGGACGTGAACACGCGCACGCTGCCGGTGCGGTTGGTGTTTTCAAACCCCGGTCTGAAGTTGAGGCCAGGAATGTATGTGAATGTTCGCGCGAAGCTGCCGATGGGACGGCAGTTGGTCGTCCCCGCCAGTGCAGCCTTTCATTCCGGAACCAAAAACTTGCTCTTTGTCTATAGCGGCGAAGGAAGCATTGAGCCGCGCGAAGTCGAATTGGGGCCTCAAGTCGGCGATGAACTGGTGATCACGAAGGGCATCAAGGCACAAGAACAAATCGTCACTTCCGCAAACTTCCTGATTGATTCCGAGGCCCAACTGCAGGCGGCAGCGGGCGCCTTCATTCCTCCTCCTCCCGGTGCCGGTCAGGCGGCTTCAATGAATGCCCCTGCACAACAACAAGCGAATGTGGAACTGACGACTGATCCTGATCCTCCGCACAAGGGAAGCAATACGGTTCGCGTGAAGCTGAGTGGACAGGATGGTAAGCCGATCGCCGCAGCCAACGTGACGGTGACCTTCTTCATGGCCGCGATGCCGGCGATGGGAATGGCCTCAATGAAGACCGTCATCAATGCCAGCGAGAAAGGCGGCGGAATGTATGAAGGCAAGGGCGATCTCGGCTCCGGCGGCACTTGGCAGGTTACCATTCGGGCACAGCAAAACGGGCAGACGATTGCCAGCAAACAGCTCACGCTCAATGCCACGGGAGGTATGTAATCGTGATCTCCCGAATCATAGAGTGGTGCGCCCACAATCGCTTTCTGGTCTTCACCGGAGTGCTTCTTCTCACGTTGGCCGGAATCTGGTCCATGGGCCACATTCCGCTGGACGCCCTGCCGGACATCTCTGACGTACAAGTGATCATTCACACCAACTGGGAGGGCGAGCCACCCAACATCATTGAGGATCAAGTCACATACCCGATCGTCACTGCTCTCTTGGCTGCGCCGAACGTGAAAGCTGTACGCGCACAGACCATGTTCAACGACTCGTATGTCTTCGTTGTGTTCGAAGACGGGACCGATATTTATTGGGCTCGTTCTCGCGTTGTGGAGTATCTGCAGACGATTGGCGGGCGCCTTCCGGCAAATGTGCATCCTGCCATCGGTCCTGACGCGACCGGTGCGGGTTGGGTCTATGAGTACGTGCTGGTCGATCACAGCCACAAGCAGAGCCTCGCCGATCTGCGAAGCATTCAGGACTGGCACCTGCGTTACCAATTGGCAACCGTTCCCGGTGTGGCCGAAGTGGCGAGCATCGGCGGGTTCGTGCGCCAATATCAAGTGCAGCTTAATCCGAACAAACTACTCGCTTATGGCATACCCCTCTCAACCGTCATCGACCGCGTCAAGTCGAGCACGAATGAAGTCGGAGGCCGGGTACTCGAACTGAGCGGTACGCGATACATGATTCGCGGGCTGGGCTATCTCAAGTCGCTCGATGACCTGGCGAACGTACCTGTCATGGCAAAGAACGGAACGCCCGTACTCATCAAGGATCTGGGCACGGTTTCCTTCGGCCCAGACCTACGAGAAGGTGTAGCTGAGTGGAACGGTGAAGGCGAGACCGTGGGTGGCATTGTCGTCATGCGGTATGGACTAAATGCTCTCAACGTGATCAATGGTGTCAAGAAGAAGCTGGTTGAGATCAAAGGATCGCTGCCGCCGGGAGTCGAGATCGTCTCTGGCTATGACCGAGGCGGACTGATCAGCGAATCAATCGACACTTTGAAACATAGCCTGCTGGAGGAAGCAGTCATCGTTTCCTTGGTCATTATTGTGTTCTTGTTTCACTTCCGCTCAGCGTTGATCCCGATTCTCACCTTACCGATCGCGCTCGCACTTTCTTTCATTCCGATGTACTACCTCAATGTCAGTTCCAACATCATGTCGCTAGGCGGGCTGGCATTGGCGATAGGTGTGTTGGTGGACGCCGCCATTGTCATGGTGGAGAACGGATACGGGCATCTTTCCGAGCAGGCTGTACCGCCATCGGAGCGGGACCGCCAGCGAATTCTGATCGACGCGGCCAAACAGGTGGGGCCCGCGCTATTCTTTTCACTCCTTATTATTGTGGTCTCGTTCCTCCCAGTGTTCCTGCTGGAAGCGCAGGAAGGGCGCATGTTCCGTCCGCTGGCATGGACGAAAACTCTGGCCGTGGGCTTCTCGTCCTTGTTGGCCATCACTTTGGTTCCCATCCTGATGGTCATTTTCATTCGAGGGAAACTGCGGCCCGAATCGGCAAATCCGATTTCAAAGGTTACGCAGGCACTTTATTTGCCGGTTTTACGACTCTGCCTGAAATACCGCAAAACGACGTTGTTGCTCAATCTCGCATTCCTTTTGCTGACGTTTCCCTTAATGTTCAGGATGGGCAGTCAGTTCATGCCGCCTTTGTTTGAAGGCTCATCGCTCTACATGCCCACGGCACTTCCTGGTATTTCGATCACACAAGCCTCGCAGCTCTTGCAAGAACAGGATCGGATTCTTCGGTCCTTTCCAGAAGTTGAGACCGTCTTCGGTGTGGTCGGACGATCCGACAGCGCTACCGACAATGCTCCTCTCGATATGTATGACACGACGGTGATGCTCAAGCCGCGCGAAGAGTGGAGGCCAGGGATGACCTATGAAAAGCTCATTCGCGAGATGGACGAGAAGCTCCAGTTTCCGGGGCTGACGAACACCTGGACCATGCCGGTACAAAACCGCCTTGACATGGCTCTGACCGGGATCAAGACACCTGTGGGAATCAAACTCCAAGGAACGAATCTGGAGCAAATCCAGCAGCTCGGGGCACAAGTGCAGAAGATTCTCTCGGGGTTACCGCAGGTACGTTCGGTTTTTGCCGAGCGAGTTTCGCAGGGCTTTTACATCAACGTAGACGTGAATCGTCCAGAAGCGGCGAAATACGGTTTGACCATTGCCGATGTACAACAGGCCGTGGAATCGGGCATTGGAGGCATGAATGTTGCCGAAAACGTCGAAGGCCGCAGCCGCTATCCGATCAATGTCCGATACCAGCGTGACTTTCGCGACAGCGTCGGAGAACTGAGTCGTGTGTTAATCGCCACGCCTGCTGGCGCGCAGATACCGATTTCTGAAGTAGCCAAAATTTCGTTTTCGCGAGGGCCGGCGATGATCCGCGATGAAGATGGCCAGCTCACGGGATATGTCTACATTGATCTCAATACCGCTGACTACGGTGGTTTCGTAGACCAGGCGAGCAAGACGCTTCGGCAGAAGTTGCAATTGCCTGCCGGATACACCTATCAGTGGTCCAGTGAATATGAGTTCCAGCTTCGAGCGAAGGAACGAATGAAGATCATTTTGCCGGTGGTGTTCTTTATGATCTTCCTTCTCCTGTACATGGTCTTCCACAACCTCACGGAGGCCATGGTCCTTATCTTCCCCACGTTCTATGCGATGACCGGCGGGCTGATCTTGCAGTGGCTGCTCGGCTACAACTTCAGCGTCGCCGTGTGGGTCGGATATATCGCACTGTTTGGCATCGCGGTAGAGACCGGTGTCGTGATGGTCGTGTATCTGCACGAATCGCTCGATAAGCGCATCGCGTCAGGTCGTCCGCTCACAGATGCCGATATTCAGGAGGCGGCCATCGAGGGTGCAGTGCATCGGCTCCGGCCAAAGCTGATGACGGTCTGTGCGGTTCTCGCCAGCCTGATTCCCATCCTCTGGGCAAGCGGTATCGGCTCTGACGTGATGAAGCCGATTGCCGCTCCCATGGTGGGCGGAATGATTACGTCCACGATTCACGTACTGATTCTGGTTCCGGTGTTCTTCGTATTGATGAAAGAACGGGCACTGCAGCGCGGCACGTTGCCGCCGGAACCGGCGGAGTAGCGGAGGTGAAGGAACCGACGCTGATCATAGAGCCAAATCTGTTCGGCCGCAGCACTGGTGAGTCTCGAACTGCCGCACGACCATGTCGAAGTGTGCCCCATCTGGAAACTGAAAGGTCAGGTTGCAGCCTCTGCACTGCAAGAAACGGCCATCGTGGGACATTAGAATAGCAATGCGGTGAGCATTAGACGGCGGAGAACTGCAGGCTGGCATAACAGAGTCCATGTGCGTGATACCTTCCGCACAGATGCTCGGCCTACGTCTGTGCCCAAGTTGTAATTGTGGGCTGTTGCCCATCGAAGAGGCGTTACGAGATTATCGGCGAGGGCGCAGCCGCGTGTCTCTGGCACGTTGGTTCACCTGCCAGAGCACGTTGGTGGTGGTGTGGCCAATGCGGGCAAGGAGGAGCGCAGCTTCGTCGTTCCCGGTACGCGCCCTGTCGAACATAGCACTCTTGTGCCATCGGCACTGGCACCATCGCGCTACAACTTACGAGTGAGGGAATACCTTAAACGCTGTATTAGCGAATCGGCTTGGGATACAGCAACCTGACGGCGTGCCCTCCCTTGAAGATCGAATCCGCGAACTGTGCATCCAAGCTCTCTCCTGTGGCGATGACGACCTCCCAGAGATTATGAGGCAACTCCGCTCGGCTATACGCGAACACGTCGAGAGTGTGCGAAGGATGGCGGTCGAACAACTCCAAGGAATAGAGGAGCGCAGATCCCGCGCAACTGAATGAGCGACGGAGCCAAAAGCCCGCGCCGCAGGAGCCATCCAAACGATGCGGGCACTTGAGCACTTTTTGGGGAGGCGCTCAAGTTGACACCGGTAGCCTATGCTCGTCACCTACGTGAGTCCAGGTTGCGGGACTGTCGGTAGCGGTGCAGTTTGAACTCCCACAGGTGCTAGCGCTCTGAGCCGACCCTGTGGGAAACTAATCGGCATGGCAATGAAGTTGATTTCGCTACCCCATGACCGCTTCTGCTATCGGTGTGAGGAATGTGGCAAGGAATGGGCAGAGATGAGGGCGACGGATGCATTCAAGTCGCCGCAGCCGGTACATACCTGCCCGAAGGGGACGCCAGCCAAGCCGCTGCCCGGATCGTGAGAGAAGCTACTCACGATTAAGCCTTTGCCAAACCTCACACTGCATCTCCTACCAGCTGCGGATCGGGGTCACACCGATGCAGATCGAACTTGCGCCCCAGGTACATTTCCGCCCCGCTCGCGTCACGCATGAGGGCGGTTGGTGTGAAGAACTTGCGCGCGCACTTAGCGCATGAAGCCATCGCTGGAACTTGCCCCTCGTACCGGAGGATGACGAAGCGGCGACCAGTCTGCCAGGCTGGTGTGCGGGTCGGGGTAACGCACGCGTGTGCGTCAAACTGCTTCGAGACCACGCCGAATTTTATGCCGTTCGGGAAGGGATAGAGGAGCTGGCAATCGATGCATTGCAGGAGGCGGCCATCGCGGGAGATTACGATTACGATGCGATGAAGGGGCGGGGAACTTGTTGCTGACATTCCCAACTCTCCGATCCTAAACGCATTGGATGCCCCAGAGTGTGGCATGGGTTCGTCCCGAGACTAAACCGCGCTGTGGTTAGCGAGGCAGTCACCTGCAAGCCTGGACCAGCGCCGGTTGGCGTGATGGCCGGGCGGGAAGGGAAGAGCTACGGCCCAACCCCCAGGATCGCCGAACATATAGCAAACAAACGCTCTGCCCAATCCAGTAGCTCGGCTCCAATGTTCAAAGTCGTTCCCGCCTGGGACGCCAATTCAACAGCCTAGGGGAGAAACGTCTACTCTCTGTTTATAACGAGGAGCGGAAATCGTTGGGTTCCGTGCGCCTACGTCACTCATATAATGAGTAGACCCTCCCGTTATGCCAGGCATACAGCGCTGCCATCTATCGCAACCCGCGCGCTGGAGATGCTGAGCGATCACGTCGTTTCTTCCCGCTCTTCGCCTTCCTTGTGGCGTTTTCGCGGAGGAAATGTACCGCGGAATAGGCCAGGAAGACCACGAACGCAAGCCAGTGCACAAGGAAAACAACCTCAAAGACCCGTTCCCCTTGATCGAAGAACCGGCCCCACGGAAATGAGAATGCTGGAGTGGTAAAGAGGTGAGGTTGATCTTCAGGCATTCCATCTGTGTAAACCAGAGTGCGGGAGACTGAGATCCTATCTTGTGGACTTGAGCAACATCTTTAGAATGTGCCAGGGCTATCTTCCGGCTACCTCCTGAAGGATCCATTTTCCAGCAGGGATGTCTCCTGCGAGTTTCCCCAGCGGCAAGGGCTCGCTAAAAGCGCTGGGGAATTCGGCGACCTGTAGACCTTCGGACATACTGGAGAGCACCATCATCGGAAGATCGTCGGCCGCGATCGCTTCCTGGGCAAAACACCAGAAGTAGAGATTGTGTCCCTTGAATTCGGGGAAGCGATTGCGAAAGCTGTCGACCCGCACCTCGCCTTCCCAACCGCCTCCCGACTGTGACTGCCACCGCAAGCGGAGCGCATTGGGCGGCGTCAGAAACGTCTTGGTCTCGACCGGCAGGCGATTGTCTTTCAGTTCCAGGAAACTCGACCCGTTGGCCATGCCGCGGCTGTAGAAGTAAGTGTCGGACGTCAGGCTGTTGTCGAACACGACGTGGCGATAATATTCGGTGCTTCCCCACGCGGCTGCGGTAAACCAAGCCATCGCCAGCGAGCAGAGGAGTAAATTCGCTGTGACGGAGAGAGTGCGGCAGCACGCTTTCATGCGCGTGTGTGAACACCTTTCTTGAAGTTGTCGCGGTCGAACACAATAACCACCCTGCATGTCACTACTGCGGGAATTGCAGGCGTGGCTGAAACGCCCTCTGGTAGCGGCTGCAGCGGGTGCGTTTTCAGCACCGTCCGAAATATTCTGTCAAGTTTCGGCCCCGCCCTGTCTTCCCTAAAAAAAACTGCACGTAGGCTTATCGCCGCGCCGGCGCCGTGGAGTTGCGTACCACGAGATCCGTCTCCAAGGTGTAGTTCGGCCCCTTCTGGCGTTTGACCCTCAACATCCTGTCCAGCGCTTCGAAGGCCTTCACTCCGAGTTGTTCTCGAGGAACGCTGATCGTCGTCAGGGGAGGCCGGGCCAGGAAGGCGAAGAAGATATTGTCAATCCCGAGTACAGAAACATCTTCCGGCACACGCACTCCAGACTCTTCCAGAGCACTCATCGCACCCATGGCGATCAGATCGTTTCCGCAAAACACTACGGTAGGTTTTTCGGGACGCGACAAGACCTCCCGAACAGCCGAAGCGCCGGCGTCGACCCTATAGTTGCTCTCCAAGACACAAACTGGCTTTAATCCACGGGCTGTAAGCCCGGAGACTAGAGCATTCTTGATCGTCACTGCAGTGCGGTTTTCGGCCGGACCGGCAATGACCGCTGAGCGGCGATGGCCCAGTTCGACGATGTGCTGAATCGCTTTCGTGACGCCATGCTCATAATCGATGCGGATGTTCCCGACCAACCTGGTGGCATGATCGGAGTTGCAAAAAACCAAAGGTATACCTGCGTCCGTGAGTTCCGATGCCATGTCCCGGTCCACTGCGGAAGTAACAACCGCGACTCCACGAACGTCGCTCTCCCTCAGCTTTCGCATGACCAGCTTGGTTCGTTCCCGGTCGTATTCGGTGTTACAGAGGAGCACGTCAAATCCGCGGCTCCACGCCATAGCCTGATAGCCCCGGATGATCTCGGGAAAGAAGGGATTTGCTATCTCGGAAATGACAAGGCCAAATAGGTCGCTGCGTCCGGTCGACAGGCGCCTGGCATGCACATTCTTGTAGTAGTCGAGTTCACGAACCACTTCAAGCACACTACGGCTGGTTTCTTCGGAAACATATTCGCTGTTGTTGAGCACGCGTGAAACCGTTGCCAGTGATACGCCGGCTCGCCTGGCGACTTCACGCATAGTGTGAGCCATAGATCTGTAGATCTCAGACAGAACCCAGGAAGGTAGTTCCCGCGACATCCTTGCCGCGGGGTGTTTCCTGAAGGGAAAAGCCTATCACGACCCTTGGCGGAACACGCGCGTGCACTGCAATCAAGAGCGTGGAACGCCTGGAACAATTTCGAGCCCTGAGATTCCGTCACTTGACTTCAGATTGGTCGTCGACTTGAGTCCCCATTCTCGTTCCGCCATTGGCCTGGATGCGTTCGGCTTCCGACAATTCCCGGGTCGCGTTTTCTTCCTGTCCTAGCTGGGTATACGCTTCAGCCAGTAGTCGGTGCGGGTCGATCGCGTCCTGGTGGAGTCGCGCGGCCTTTTGCAAAAGGGGCAGGGCGTCGGCCGCTTTCTGTTGCTTTATGTAGATGCGGCCCAACAAGAGATTGGCAGCGAAGTTCTTCGGGTCCCAGCGCAGAGCATTCTTGAACTCGGCCATAGCCTCATCATTGCGCGACGTCCGCTGATACACGAGCGCCAGGTAAAAGTGCATCATCGCCGAGCTGTTCATCTGAGACACGGCAGCTTCAAACTGCGGCGCGGCTTCGTCCCACCGTCCGGTCTTCACAAGGGCGCATCCCAGCTCGTAGCGCGCCAGAGAGTTGTCAGGCGTCGTCGCTACAACGTGCTGAAGAGGCGCGATGGCCTTCTGAAACTCCTTCAAAGACACGTAAGCCCGTCCTAGCAGCAAGGAGGCCGTCAGAGCGTGCGGTTCCTGTTTCACGACCTCCTCGAGGATCGGCACTGCTTCCGGATATCTTTGGCTCTCCATTTCAACCATTGCGTCGTACAGCAGATTGGCGACACCGATCTTTTGCTTGGCGTCTGGTCCACCTTCGTCCTTGGGGTCGCCACTTGCTGCCGAATCCGATCCCATATAGCCCAGCGCGTGCAAGCTCTCGGTCTGTTCTGCCGTCAACTGCGTCTTTTCCGTGCTTTCGGCGTTGGTCTTTCGACGAAACTCGGCCATTTGCGCCGCCGCAGTTTCCGCCACGGCCTTTGAATCGGAGGCGAGGTTATGCTGTGCCTGAGGATCCGTTGCCTGATCATAGAGCTCACGCTCCGGGGCGTCGACGTACAAGTAGTGCCCAGCACGCCAGGCTTTGAGCACGCTCCATCCGAAGGAAAGGTGACCATATCCACTTTCCGAATACACCGCACGCTCGGAGTTTGAACTGCTCCCTTCTTCGGAACGCCCAGCCCCTGTTGCGGAAGCCAAGAGAACCTGCCCTTGCATGGCACCTGGAACGGGAAGATGCAGCGTGTGGAGGATGGTCGGCGCGACGTCCACCAACCCGACTCGACTCTCCACTTTCATTCCGGTCTTCTGGCCAGGCCGTTTGAACAACAGCGGGACGTGGATTGTTTCGTCGTAAAGAAAGATTCCGTGATGTTGCTCTCCGTGTTCTCCGAAGGCCTCGCCATGATCGGCCATGACGGCGATCACGCTGTTGTCGAAAAGACCTTTCGCCTGCAAATCTTTGAGCAGCTTCCCGACGATGGAATCGGTGTAAGCAATCTCCCCGTCGTAGGGTTCTGCTGCATATCGCGTTCGGTAAGGCTCCGGAGGCGCATAGGGATCATGGGGATCGTACAGATGAACCCAAAGAAAGAAGGGCCCCGCGGGATGTCTGTTGAGCCAGGCGACGGCACGACTCAGGACCTCTTCTCCCCGGCGCTCCAGACTGTGGTAATTGTCTTCTCCGGGGCGCCGCCGGTGAAATCCAGCATCATAATGATCGAACCCGCGCTCAAACCCAGGCGCTAATTTCGTCGGGTCGAGCACCAGTGCTCCTACAAAAGCAGCTGTCTTATACCCATTCCCGTGAAGAATCTCGGGCAACGACGGCAGCCCTTTGCCCAACGGATCTCCCATGTAGTTAACGTGATTGAACTGCGGATAAGTTCCCGTAAGGATCGTGGCGTGGGAAGGTGTGGTCAAGGGAACTTGAGCATAGGCGCGAGAGAAAATAATTGCTCCGCGCGCAAACGCATCGAGATTTGGAGTGAGGCCACGGTTTGAACCAAGGAATCCCATGCGGTCGGCGCGGGTCGTGTCCAGGGTAATGAGGACCACATTGGGATGGGCCGAAACACTGTGTTTGGCGGACGACTGCGCCGCCACCCAGCTAGGGATCAGCAGAAGGATGGCCCACTTTAGTATTTGGGCTGTGCGGAATCCCATGGGGAGTCAGTTTACCTCAGAGCGTCCGCCTCAGAGCGTCCGCCCATTTTATTGTCTATTTTATTGTCTTGACTGTTCAATCGTATCTGGCATATGCTTCGCCCATTTTGCGGGGGTATGTAACCGGTTTCATTTGCGACGGTGTCGGGAGCGCCGGATTTTCCGCGCGGGGGACATCCATGAAATTAAAGCTTCTCGTCGTTACCGCTAGCGTTGCCGTGATCGCAGTGTGCCTCGCTACGCCGAGTTTCGCCCAAACTGTGTTCGGAACTATTCTCGGAACAGTGACTGATTCGTCCGGTGCAGTCGTGTCCAATGCCGTGATCACTGTCACCAACCAGGGCGAAAACATCTCGCGCCAGGTACGCAGCGACGCCCAAGGAAATTATCAGGCGGAAAACATGAAGGCCGGGCTTTACACGGTTTCGGCGACGGCCACCGGTTTCAAAGACACCATTTTGACGGACGTCCGCCTCGACGCGAGGCAGACTGTGCGCGCCGATATGAAGCTGACGATTGGCAACACGGAAGAAAAAGTCACGGTGGAAGCGAACGCCGAGCTGGTGAACACGGAGACGCAGGCGATCTCCTCCAACGTCACCAGCACCGAGGTATTGGGGTTGCCGGCCAACTACCGCGGGAATCGAAGCACAAGCCCATATAACCTGCTGGCTTTTCTCCCCGGCGTCACGGGCGACGAGAATGGCAACATCTCGGTCCAGGGAACAGGGACCAATGAAGCCGAATATTCGATAGATGGTATTAGCACAGTCGATATCCGCAATTCCGGCCCTCAAAAAGAGATGTTCCCCTCTGCCGAAAGCATTTCAGAAATGAAGGTGCAGGGGTCTGGCGGCGGAGCAGAATATGGCAGCCCGGCGGACATTACGACGACCAGCAAGTCCGGCACAAACGCATTTCATGGATCGGTATTTGAGTATTTTCAGAACGCGGCCCTGGATGCTACGCGATTCGTTGTTGGAACTCCGGGTAAGGCTGCTAAGAGTGCCAACACGTTCGGAGGATCCCTCGCCGGACCCATCTTTAAAAATCACACCTTTTTCTTTGGGGACTACGAAGGCATGCGCTTCCGGAGCCAAACGGCCATCCTGGAGACGGTACCAAACCAAGCCATGCGGAATGGTAATTTCTCCCAATTTTGCGATCAGTATGACGTAAACCAGATTTGCAGCGAACTGGATCCAACGCGTCCCCACCTCCAACTGCAACACCTGGACGGAACGCCCTATCCGGGCAACATTATCCCAACGGGTGAGTTCGATTCGAGAGCCCCCGCGATTCTCCAGTATTATCCGCTGCCAATCCAGGGAGGCGTGGACAATTTTGCGCCCAACAACCACACACTCAACGTTCCCAATCCCATCCTTTCCGATCAGTTTGATATTCGCATCGACCACACCATCAATACCAAGCAGAATATCTTCGGGCGCTGGACCTACAAGAACAATAGGCAGGTGAGCCCTTCTGGCCTGGGCCTTCCGGCGGAAGCAGATTTCGAACATGACAATCAGATCGTGCTCGCGCACAACTATGCCATTACTTCAAACCTGGTGAATGAGTTGCGCGGAGGAATCAGCCGCAGACAGAATGGCGGGACCTTCCCGATCGATGGACCAGCATTCATGCAACAACTGGGGTTGAATCCCCAGCAACTGGGCCCTTTCCCTCCCGGCGGGTTCCCCGACTTTGTCTTCGAACCCAGGAATGGCAACATCACCAACATTGTTCACACCCGGCCCAATCCGGAGCGTTCCCAGAACTTCCAGATCAATGAGAACCTGACCTGGATCAAAGGGAAGCACACCATGAAGTTTGGCTTCGATCTCCGCAAGCTCCACCTGATCACTGCCTGGTACTCTGGATCGTCGGCCGCCGACGATTACGGAGACTTTTTCTTTAATGGCCAGTACACAGGGAACAACTTTGCCGACTTCCTGCTTGGAGTTCCCTACTACACCTACGTCACCCACACTCCACCGAGGAACATCGATGGCACCACAACTCACTACTACGGTTACGCGGCGGACACATTCAGAGCCACTCAGAAACTGACGTTGGACGTTGGCCTAAGGATTACGAGGTTGCCGCCTTTATACGATCCCATTAACCTCACCAACTTTGACCCGACGGTTCCAGTCACGGGACGCGTGATCATCTCCTCGGACCCCAGGTCCCTGGCGGCAACGCAGCCTCTGTGGGCGGAGGCCGTCAATGCCTGCAACTCACCCAACAATGTCAACCCCAATCCCGGCCCGGCTCCCTGCACTCCTTTCTTGACCTCTAAACAGGCGGGGTGGCCGAAGCAATTGCGCGATACTTACACAGACTGGGCTCCTCGCATCGGTTTTGCATATCGACCATTTGCGGACAATAAGACAGTGATTCGCGGCGGCGGCGGCATCTACGACGTTACGACATTGGGAGCCGTATTTTTCTCCGTGGCGGGTATCCACGACGGCTTCCAGGGTAATTTTTCAAACGCTGGATTTGGCGCGCCGGGATTCTTCCAGTTCCCCAACGTGCTAAATCCCAACCCCACTAACGCCGGCTTTGGTTCGCAATCGTTCTTCACCGCGAATCAGCGGGCCAAGAAGGACCCCTATAGCATTCAGTGGAACCTGTCAGTCGAACGGGTGCTCCACGGCAACACCGCGCTGCGTGTGTCATACATTGCCAACCGCGGGGATCAGCTCACCTGGAGCCCGAATCTAAATCAAGCCCCTATTGTGAATGGCAGCCCCGGTCCCACACCGTTTCCAGCCTGGAATCATGTAAGGTGCCGTTGCGGCGGCGCTGTCAGCACCTATGAGTCGATGCAGACCGAGCTAATCCACAAGTATTCCCACGGGCTCACCTTCCAATCCACTTGGACTTGGGCGCGTAATCTGGCGGACACTGAATCATGGCCCGGTTCCAGCTTTTCCGGAGAAGTTACGGGCGACGCGATGAACCAATACAACTTGAGAGGGGACTATGGCAATCTCGGTGGCACCCGCAAGCATCGCTGGATCACGACCATGGTGGACGAGCTTCCGATTGGGAAAGGGCGCTACCTGCTGGGCAACGCCAGCGGCGTGCTGAACGGGATCGTCGGCGGCTGGCGGCTGAGCACAATTTTCTTAGATGAAACGGGCCCCTTCGCAACGCCGTTCATTCAATTCAATTCCTCCGGGAACGCCAATAACGGCTTTAACCGGCCCGACCTTGCGGGCAATCCCAACAACGTTCCCCACAATCGCACGCAGTGGTGGAATCCGAACCTATTCTCTTGTCCCGGCTTTGCCCCAGGAACTGGCTTGTCCAACAACGCGCTTAATTGCTCACTCCTCACCAACGGCGGCGTCGTTGGCCGTTTTGGCAACGCTGCCGTGGGGTCGTTGGTTGGCCCCGGAACCGTGAATCTCTCCCTGGGGCTCGCCAAGGATTTCCGGCTCACTGAGCGAGTCATGTTCAAGTTCGAGAGCAGCTTTAGCAATCTCCCCAATCACCCAAACTTCGATGATCCGCGCCAAAATCTGACTGAGAGTACCAACGGTCAGGGCACATTCGGACAGGTTCTCGCCTCTCGCATCGGCGACGCTGGAGGCAACCGGGTTGGTCAGTTCGCGCTGAGAATTGAGTTCTGATCCCAGTGGTAGTCTTGAAGATCTCTCTGTGGCCGCCACCGAATGGGGCGGCCATTGTTTTCATCCCTTGTGGCGACGAGGTCTCTTATGGTGTTGCGCAGGATCCAAGTAATTCTATTCCTTCTTCCGTTTCTGACCGCGTCTTCTCTTGGGCACGCCCAGAGCAGTGGCAAACCCAAGCCCCGCGTGATCGTGATCGGCGTGAATGGTATGGAACTGGATGTAATTCGGCCGCTGATTCTGAAGGGCGAACTCCCGAATCTTGCCGGTGTGATCAAGAACGGTGTACACGGCAAGCTACGCACCGTCGATGCTCCCAACTGCCCGCGGGTCTATTCGACGATGTTCACGAGCACGCAACCGGCCGAGCATGGTGTTACCGGGTTTGTGGTCGGCGGGATTACTGCCAACACGAATATGTTGAAGCAGGAGCCCTTCTGGTCCGTGCTTTCCAAGCGCGGCGTCACTGTCGGGATGGCAAATGTTCCCGCGACGTTTCCGGTGTTGCCGGTCAACGGCTACATGATCAGCGGTATGCTGACTCGCGGGAAGAACTGCGAGGACGGTATCCTGTGCGCTCCAAAACTCTCCGAGGTCGAAGGAGGAGATCCGGTCTATCCTGCGTCAATGAAGGCGGAACTGATCAAGAATGTCGCCGATTTCTACATCGACTGCGAGCGTATGCCGTTGGCCGCGGAACTGAAGGGTCACGAAGCGGATGTCATCGACGGCTGGCTGAAAAAAGTGCAACTGATCCGCGATCAGCAGACACAACTGTTTGATTATCTTCTGACCAAACATCCCACTGACTTCACCTGGTTCGTCCAGTCCTGCGAAGACCGCACCGGCCACTGGCTTTATCCCATCGCCCCTTATAACGTGGGCTACAACCCGAAGGTCAATGACGTCCGCACGGATGCATTCCCCAACCAGTACATCGCCTTCGACAAGGTGCTTGGGACAATTCTGAAACATGCGGACGAGAACACCTATGTTTTCATCGTGTCGGACCACGGCATCAAGCCGCTCCGCGAATTCGAGGACACCGATCCTCACGCCCACATGGATCACGAGAAGACAACGCCGGTCATTGCCAAGCACGATTTCGCCGATGGCGACGATGTTCCCGGGTCTTTCTTTGCTATGGGCCCGGGGATCAGGCGCGGGGTGCGCTTGATGGGGTTCGTGGCATCCGTATATGACCTTGCCCCAACGATCCTTCACATTTATGGCGTGACGGCGACTCCGCAGATGCGAGGCCATGTGTTGAACGAGATTTTTGAAGAATCACAAAGTGCAGTTGCTAAGCCATAGCTGCTGATGGGAATTTCGATTCCTTCGGCTGCCAACCTAAATCTAACGGTGATTGTTGCGTAAGGAGTCTGCGTGGCGTCGAGCCTGCTCGGCTTCCTCTGCGCGACTCAACCCGGCATAAGCACTCGACAAGAGTTCGAAAACCTCCGAAGTATTCGGCTCGGACCTGGAGAGAAGAAGCAGGTTGCGAAGCGCCTCTGAGAATTTCCCCAGGGCGATCTGAGACTTCGCCAATTCGAGTTGCACCTGAAGGTCTTGCGGTTGAAGTAATGCAGCTGCCTGCAACTGATCTTCTGCAGCTTTCGCGTCTTTCAACTTCAAATACAATTGCCCAAGAAGCAGTCGCGCTGAGAATTGTGCAGGCGAGAGCTTCACGCTGGCTTCCACGGCTTCGGATGCTCCGGCCAGATTACCCAGCCTTTCCAAAGCCCGGCCAGCCTCTAATGCGAGCTTTGCATCGTTTGGCTGCATCGCTCGCGCCTTGTTCAGGTGGGAGGCCGCTTTTGCATCCTCTCCAGTATTCAACTCCAGCTCTCCCAACTGGCCGAGTGCTGCCGATGAATCGGGATTCAATCGCAACAGATTCTCCAAAGCAATGCGAGCTTCGCCGGAGCGACCGTCTTCCTCCGCAATCATTGCCTTGTGAAGCAGGTTCTGCTCCTGAATGTGGTCCTTAGGATCCGGCAGCATAAACGGCTCCGGAACGCTGGTCGAGCTGACAGCATCGTTGCGACCGAAATACCCCAAAGCTTTGAGTTCATCCATCGTGCTTTCGGGAACCGATACCTTCGCCTGATTCATTGGAGGCGACCGCCTCGACCAATCCGACAAGATCGAGCGAGATTTCTGGACCGTTGAATCCCAAGGAGCGTATATGTTTTGAATTTCGCCGGGATCGGCGAGTAGACTGTAGAGTTCTGGTCTGGGGGCCTCGATGAATTTGAATCCTTCCGTACGGACCGAACGGAGCGGAGCCCAACCAAATTGCTGGGGATAATTGGTTTCGCCTAGAACCAAGTGGCTCTTCTTGTCGCCATCGAGATAAGGCAAGAGGGACTGTCCGTCGATTCGCTCCGGCCGAGGCACATGTAGCAAGTCGAGCATCGTCGGGAGGATATCCAACGTGCTTACCTGCGCGTCCACGACCGTGCGAGCGTTGCGGTGATCAGGAAGCTTAACGATCAACGGTACGTGTGTCGTCGAATCGTAAAGGAAGATGCCGTGCGTCTCCTCGGAATGCTCACCTAGGCCCTCTCCGTGATCTCCAACGGCAATCACAATGGATTTCTGATACGAGTCGTGCTTTGAGAGGTATTCAAGAAAGGTGCCGAGTACAGAGTCGGCATAAGCGATCTCGCCATCATACGGCCGGTCTTTGTAGTTCTGAGAAAAAGGAGTTGGAGGCTCGTATGGGTCATGCGGGTCGTAAAAATGGATCCAAATAAAGCGAGGCTGCTTAGGATGGCCATCCAGCCATGCCTCAGCGTGTGACGCAACTGTCGCAGCCCGACGTTCTAGACTATTCCATCGTGACTTGCTTTTCCTTGACTTCGTAAAGTTGTCGTAAAGATCGAACCCTCTATTCAGTCCCGGTGCAAAGGTTCTGCTATCAAGAATGATCGAGCCAATGAAGGCCGCGGTGCTGTAGCCTCTGCTCTTCAGCAACTCCGCCAAAGTTGAAAGGTCCGCCGAAAGCGGGACGCCGAAGTCGGAGACTCCGTGAGAGCTGGGCATCAATCCGGTGAGGATGCTTGCGTGTGAGCTGTTGGTAATCGGACTCGGCGTGAAAGCCTGCATGAACTGCACGCCATCCTTCGCGAGACGATCGAGGGCAGGTGTCTGAATCCGGTCGTAACCATAGCAATGGACGTGGTCTGACCGAAGCGTATCGATCGTAATCAGAAAAATATCAGGCCGGGTCGGCTTCCGTTGATCAATCTGACCAGAACAAACGTTGGCTGAAACTGCACACAAGAGCGCCATCGCGCTGACCCATCGCATGAACCAGTATCATACTCGCTTAGGAAGTTGAGGTTCTTGGTCGCGGAAATTCTATTTTCTCTCAACCAACAACTTGGAATGAGCAACACAATGTACAGATCAGTGGGGAAAACGTTCTTGTTGTAAAGCCCGCCTTTCACGGAGGCTGGGCGAGCACATTCTTGTTCGCCGTGGGCTGGAGTCTGGGTCTTCTCGGGAAGCTCCATGGCGTGCCGGAAGCGGACGGAAGCGAGTAGAAAAGGGTTTAGAAATGCGCCAAGATTTCGACCATAGCAACCACAGTAACGAAGGTGAGACCACAACGGGGTTCACAGCATCACACACTCTTTGTTAGCGTTCTCGACCAGCTAGTCGTCGCCGAGGATCGTTCTTCGTGCGCCCTCATCACCAGTCAGCGCCCCTAGGCTGACAAATACTCCAACAGAATTAGGAGTGTTAGAAATCTACACATTTCTAATGCTATGTGTGGAAATCAGATCTGCCAAGCCTCACCCAAACCTGAAACGGCCAGTTTCTAGATGCTCGTTGTTAAAAACTCGTGGTACAAGAACGGTACAAGTTGAGCTTGTTCCTTCACCTTCTTAGCCGTTCCTTACGAGACATTGCAGTGCGACCGCTGCCTTGTAATTACTACGTGATCCAATAGATCCGCGCCCTTTCACGGCAGTGACGCAGGTTCTGTTCCGCCGGGGATGCCAAGGTCGAGCCGGATTTCGATACAACGAAGAAGAATGGACCCAAGAAACATCAGCGTCCATTAAGCGACCAATAGCTTGTGGAGTTGTTTGCTCTCGCTGAATTGTGGAGGTTTGATGTGCCATTCGCGCCTCCTAATTTGTTGATTTTGTTAGGCGGCGCTGGGTTCGAATCCCACTCTCTCCGCCATATTTTCTAATTCCTTGAAAATAGGAGCCTAGCGCGTCCGGCTACCTATTTCCGCTAGATCCCGGCTACCTAAAGAGTCTGCCATCAGTCAATCTGTGCATCCGAATCACTGACAAGAACGAGTATTATGTCTGCCGATGAGCGGAATCACTGGTGGGATGAGAGGGTGGCGTGATCGCTGAAACACCGTCAAGCTGAGCTCGCCGCTATGATCTTGTGGTATCCGCGTAGAGAAGATGTCGAACCTTCGGCTCGCCAGCCACGTAGGTGTTGACGCGCTGCTCCCCTTCACGATCCGCTTTTGTCTGGCGCTCGTGTTGACGAAGGTGTTCGGCCCACGAATGCACGAGGAATATCTCCACAAACCGATTGGCCAGTTCGGTGTCGCGATAGATTCCCCACTGATAGGCGCCATCGCGACGCCTTGTCCGGGAATATTTGCGGATCGCCTCGATAAACTCTGCCTCATGCCCGGAAACGACAGAGTATTCGACTGTAACCAGCACCGGGCCCTCAAGAAGCTCGGCGCCAACCTCTTTGACGATCACCGGCATACGCCAATGATTCCACGGAGTGAGATCTGCCGTAGAGTCCGGAAGTCTGGCCACCAGCGCAAGTATCACACTCCCAACGGTTCCGAATCCGGAGGAGAGGAGAGCGAGCCCGATGCTTCGTCGCTGCGCCACACCGCCCCAAAACGCGCTTCCCAGCGCAAAGCTTCCCATATAGACGAGCGTGAAAATTGCAAGGACTCTTGCTCGTACCCAGTCCGGCGCCAGGTTTTGGACCAACGCATTGATGAGAGAGATGAACAGAACCCATGCCGCGCCGCCCACCACGATGACAGGAGCCAGGGCACTCAAACTGTGCAAACGAGTGATCGTTACGATCACAATGCCGACAATCACAACGCCCGCGGAGACAATCAGCTCCGTCGAGAAGCGGGCGCGCAGCATTTGCATGATTAAGGCACCGCCAATCGCACCAGCTCCAAAGCACCCTAGTAACACCCCATACCCGATGGCACTGTCATTCACGCTCCTGGCCACCGACGGCAGTAGCGCGAACAGGGAACTGGAAAAGAACATGACGATGCCGGTCCGAACCAACACAGCCAGAATCGCGGGAGAGTTGCGGACATAGCGAATCGCCGCGACCGTGGCTCCAGACAAAGTCTCCGCCGGGGCTGTCCGATTTTGAATCGGTCTCTTCCATCTCGCGACCACCAGAATGACCCCGAAAAACGACACGACGTTCGCGACGAAAGCCGTCGCGACGCCTGCTGCGGCGATCACCATGCCCGCTATTGCGGGCCCCACTGCTCTGGCGAGATTGAATTCGATCCCATTCAGAGCTGAAGCCTCAGCTAGGTCGTCCTTAGAGACCAATTCCGGAAGGATGGCGCGCCAGGTTGGAGTTTCAAACGCATCTCCGGCGGAGAGGGCAAAAGTCAGTGCCAGCAGCAACCAGGGCGACATCGCGCCGCTGATGGTCAGAACCGCCAGAATCACTGCCACCCCGACCATCCAGGATTCGGTATACAAAATCAGTTTGCGGCGATCGAATATATCGCCGGCCGAACCCGCAGGCAGTGCCAGTAGAAAGTAAGGCAGCGAAGCGGCCGTTTGAATGAGCGCGACGTAACCTGGGCCGGCGCGCAGTGAAACCATCAGCCACGCGGCGCCAACGCTCTGCATGAAGGTGCCAATATCGGAGATAAGATCTGCGATCAGCAGACTGCGAAAGATCGGAACCCGAAGCGGCCGCCCTAAGCCTGCCGAGTTTCGCTGTGCCGATCCTTTTTCTGCGTTCGTGGCCAATCGGGTGCTCGAAAAATTCTGGAAACGGAAGTAAGCCTTGATTCTAGCGCGGGGGCGCGCCTGCTAGAAGATGATCTTGAACCTGAACTCGATTTCAGGTGCCAATCCGAGCGTGAATACCCCGGTACCCACGCCGACGCCGATAAGGAAACCCGCTGCTATCGTTGTGCATTATTGGCGAGGAGCTGCCTTATCATCCTCGAGTTCGATGATTCGATGTTCGCGGAGTTCTGCCTGGGAGTTGACACTTGCACAGGTGCTCACCGGTAGGGCCTACTCAAACTGGATCTTGGCCATCATGCCCTTGTCTTCATGACTCAGCACGTGACAGTGGAATAGCGACATTCCTCGGATTAGAGGGTCGGTGAAGTCCATGATCAGATCCACTGAGCCGCTGTACGGCACATTGACCGTGTCTAGCCATTCCGGCGAATCCGATCCTACCCCGTTCTCAGCGTAGGCCAGGAAATGAACCTGATGGATGTGGAAGGGATGGACCTCTCGCGTCGAGTTCACGATCCGCCAGTGTTGCAATCCACCGACGCGCACGCGCACCAGCGGCTCGTCCTGCATGGAGAACTTTTTCCCGTTGATGTAGAAACCATTCTTATCCTCAGTGAAAGTGACCGTGAAATCTGGTTTGCTAGCCTCAAGCTCGTGAACCAGTGTGTTCCCGACCTTGTCGTGCGCCAGCGGACCGCCGGAATCTACCACGGTGCGTATGGGGGAGTGGTCCCCGGGCGCTCCGACATCCGCGATCACCATGGCAGGATTCGCATCGCCATCGGGACCAGTATCGACGCAGCGTGTACTGAGAGTAGCTTCGCCCCCTGAGGGCGGCCCAACTACGATGGCTTCCAACCGCCCGGCAGGCGGCAGAAGAACGTGATCGACTTTTCGTGTAGATCGTTTAGGGTCGTGGTAGGCAAGCGGCATGCCATCCAGGGCCACAATTTCGAACTGCCCGCCACTGAGTTGAAGATCGGCATAAAGATCTGGAGACGCATTCACGATGCGCCAGAACTGACGCTCCCCGGAATCGATCGGAATCCGAGGTCGAATCGCGCCGTTGAGAGTGAAGATTCGCTCGCGTTTCTGCTCGGTCGCGGTTCCGCAAGGGGATGAGGTTACTCCCACTCTCCGCAGCATCCGTTCGCGAAGGCCAGCTTCGCTGTGCTCGATGTCTTGATCCCGGAGGATCAAGACACGCTCACGCATATTTCTGATCTGCGGATAATACTGATCAATGCCCTCGACGATGATTGCTCCCGACATACCGTCAAGATCCTGACGAGCGCTCTCTCCGTGGGGGTGCGTGTGATACCAATACAATCCAGGTGCAGCGTAAAGTGGTACTTCGACCTTGTAGTCCAACGCTTCCCCTGGCATCGCCATCATCGTGAGCACATCATCCTGAGGACTCTGTGGCGAAACGTGCAGACCGTGAAAATGCAAATTGGTCATATTGGTACAGCGGCTGGTTGCGCACATCTCCTCGGACTGGATTGGCAGATTGTTTACATAGTGCAGTTTGATAACGCCACCCGGCATGACGCGAATCACCGGCGGTACCGAGATGCCGTTGTAGGCAAACGCGTTGTGCCCAACGGCCGGGTCGTACGTGGCCACGAGCGTAAATGGACCACGTACTTCCGGAGGATCGACCACAACCTGCGGTTGCGCCCAGAGCGGCATCACAATCCAAAATGCACTCACGATGAAAGCAACGACTTTCATACACACCTCAAGTTAAGGCACTCGCGTTAACGAGTTGCGACTAGTTCCGGAACACCGGCCAACTCTTCGTACTCTTCGTCGTTCAGGCGGAGAGAGGCCGCTGCCACGTTCTGCTGTAAGTGTTCAATCGAGGAGGTTCCGGGTATCGGCAGCATCAGCGACGACCTGCGCAGGAGCCAGGCAAGGGCCACCTGTGTCGGGCTAGCATGATGCGCCTGAGCGACCCGGTTCAGAGCTTCCCCGGCGATGCGACCCGCACCGAGTGGGAACCAAGGAATGAACACGATCCAATTTCGCGCGCAATAATCCACGACATAGTCCCATTCGCGGTCGGCGAAACTGTACCGGTTCTGGACCGAGGCGATCGGGACGATCCGGCGAGCCCGCTCAATGTGTTCCTGTGTGACGTTGGAGAGGGCGACCGTGCGAATCTTCCCCTCACGCTTCAGTTCGGCTAAAGTCTCAACCGAAACGTCAAAAGAAACGACATTGTCAGGAGCGTGCAGCTGATAGACGTCAATTCGTTCGAGGCGCAGTCTCTTCAGACTTCCCTCGACTGCTTTCCGAAGATGATCAGGAGTTGCATTGTGCGTCCACTGATTGGGTCCGGGGCGCTCCCAGCCGCCCTTGGTTGCGATCACCAGGTCAGATGGATATGGATGCAGTGCTTCTGCGATCAGTTCTTCACTGACATGCGGCCCGTAGGAGTCGGCAGTGTCGATGAAATTCACACCAAGTTCCACGGCGCACCGCAGAACTGCCAACGCTGCATTGCGGTCTTTTGGTGGCCCCCAGATGCCCTGCCCCGTCAGACGCATTGCGCCATAACCGAGGCGGTTCACGGAGATTTCGTTACCTAAAGATACTGTTCCAGCTTGCGTTGCAGAGACTTCTTTCTTACTCATGGTTTTTCCCTCCAATTAGTTCGTGGTTATTTTAGTTCGTGATCATTACAGTTTTCCTAACACCTAGCGCATTGACGCAGCCTGAATCGGTCGATTTCGATCGGTCGATTTCGACCCCAGGAGGTGGCTTGCGTTCTTCATATCCTTGTCGCGCGCCGCAACCGTGGTCAGTCTGATCACAGCGGCCGCGGCGGTGAAGCGCACGACCTGATTCTTGTCGGACATAGCAGGGATGATCGCAGTTAGAAGATCGGGATCTTCTCGCTTGGCGATGGCGAGTAGCGCCGACGCCCGCACGATCCAGTTCTTGTCAGAAGTGGCCTGGACCAGGGCCTTGCCAACGCGAGGATCCGAATCCTTAACGAGAGCCCGCGCCGCGCTGGCGCGCACAGGCGACGCATCATCCTTCCTGATCGCCTTCACGGCCGAGAAGCCGATATCGCCGAATGGCACAAAGCCGAGCCCCTCCTCGAATCCGAGTTTCACTACCTGCTTCCTATCTTTAAAGGTATCCATCTCCTGGGCAATCAAGCCCTCCGCAGGCTTGCGCCCACCGGTGAGTAGCTCGTAATAAATTTCATCGCCGGTTGGGTCATGAAGGAGCTCAAGAGAATGCGCTGCGGCCAGCACAACCGCGGGTTTCTCGTCTGACGTCGCTTTCTTCAGTGCTGGGATGGCTTCTTTCGCGCCCATCAGCCCTAATGTGGTTGCTGCCGCTACCCTCACATTCGGGTTGCGATCTCGCAGGGCGTTTTCCGCCATCTCCGTTGCTTCGGAATCGCCCGGTAGAAGGCGTAATGCACGGACAGCCTGGAAACGCTTTCCGCTGTTCTTCTGATTTACGCCCGACCGCAGCATGTCCCACGCGCGCTGCTCTGGTGTCTCGGCGAACGCCGATCCAGAACCTGCCATCATCGCGACGAGCGCAGCATAGGCTGCTCCGGTTCGGAGAAAATCCAGGAGTTTGCTTCGTTGAGAAGTCATTCGTGTTGTTCGTAGTGTCATCATTTTCTTATCTCACGTTCTTATCTCACGCCTTTGGGCGATGCACTATCGCTTACGAGCTTTCCGCAGCATTCCGGGCGATCGGGCAGATTCGATCGGTCCCATCCTCCACCGAGCGCTTCGATGAGTAACACGGCGCTCGCCATACGCCGGCCGAGGATGTTGACCGCGGTCACTTCATCCGACAGCGCCGCGTTCTGCGCAGTGATCACTTCCAGGTAGCTGGTTACTCCACCTTCGTATCTGGTATTCGAGAGATCCAGTGACCGCTGTGCAGATTGCACGGCGGTGGCCTGCACTCCCGCCTCCTGCTCCAGCACCCGCAAGGCGGCGAGGTTGTCTTCCACCTGTTGAAAGGCACTCAGCACGTTTTGCCGGTAGGACGCCACTGAGGAATCGTATGCCGCCTTGGCTTCGTCGTTCGCGGCGTGCCGCCGCCCTCCATCAAAGATGGTGGTGGCCGCAGCTGCGCCAACCGACCACAGAGCGCTCGGTCCCTGCAGCAAAGTGGTGATGGTTCCGCTTTCCAATCCGCCCGACGCAAGGATATTGACGAGCGGATAATAGGCCGTCTTTGCCAGGCCAACCTGAGCATTTGCGGAAGCTACCCGCCGTTCCGAAGCGGCGATGTCAGGGCGCCGTTCCAGCAACTCGGATGGAACGCCAACCGGGATGGGCGGTGGCGGAGTCGTAAGGGGCAACGGAGGCAAACTGAAATCTGCCGGAGCCTTGCCGACCAATACAGCGGCCGCGTGCTCGAACTGCGCCCGGGCAACTCCCACATCCACGAGTTGCGCTCGCGTGGTTTCAAGGATAGTTCGAGCTTGCTCAACCTCCACTTCGGAAGCCAGCCCGCCCTTATAACGCTCCTCGTTGAGCTGCAGTGCTTGTTCGTATTGCGTAACTGTGTTCTGAAGCAGCTGCTCTTCGGCATCGAGGGTTCGCGCGGCGAAGTAATCAATTGCGAGATCGCCGTGCATCGTCAAATTCACCACCGCCAGATCGGCAGCGCTTGCCTGCGCCTGCTCTCGATAGGACTCTACATTCTTGCTGACGCGACCAAACGCGTTGACCTGATAGGAGACATTGACGGGCAGCACGAAATCGTTGAAGGTCGCCCCGCTAACCGCACTTGCCGGGCGGTTGCCTGAATATCTTTCTCGAGTAGCCGAAGGGCCGGTGCTGACCGTCGGATAATAGTCGGCACGAGCATAGCGGAGTGCAGCACGCGCCTGCTGGTACTGCGCAACCGCTGCTTTCAGGTTCTGGTTCGAGACCTCAATCTGTTGTTCCAAAGCGTTGAGTTGAGGGTCCTGAAAGATCTCCCACCAGTTCCCGCCCAGATTCTGATCGCTGGGCTGCGCGGTTTTCCAGTTCCCGATCTCTTTGTATGCAGGCGGCGTCGGCAGCGCCGGAGCTTTGTACTTAGGCCCCACAGCACAAGCAGCGAGGAAAAGAATCGTCGTGCCCAACAGAACGAACTGCCCGATGCGTTGAGTCTTGCGCGCCAGTGTTTGAGTGTTTGTCATTGCGCATCTCCTGGCAGAGACGCCTGCACAATATTCACTTGCTGCCCAGAGACCAGAGAGTCGGGCGGATTCATCACGACCTGATCGTTAGCCTTCAGTCCGGCGACTACTTCGATTTCGCTCCCGAAGTCGTGACCCGGAGTAAGGTCGGCAAGTTCGACCTTGCCATTCCTGATAACGCCTACCTGCAACCGCTCCGAGCGGAAAATGAGCGTGCCGACGGGAATCAGGAAGGTCGAGTTCGCGGTAGGGATGTGCAAGTGCACTTCCGCATACGAACCGGTTAGGAGAATGTTGCCAGGATTCGGAAGGTCAATTTCGGTCAAAAGTGTGCGAGTGGTTCCGCTGATCGCTTCGGCGGTGCGGACGACTTTTCCAGGAAACTTCTGACCCGGAAATTCGACGAGAACGATATCTGCCTCGGTCGCTCCCGGTTGAATGCCTCGCGAATACTCCTCAGGAACATTTACGTACACACGCACGGTGCCGGTCTGGGCGATGTGAAATAGATCGGTCTTTGCCGTGGAGCTGCTTCCGGCATTGATCAGGTCACCGATGTCAGTGTTGCGCGCGGTGATTACTCCATCGAATGGCGCATATACCTTTTCGAAAGAAACGAGTGCTTGGTAGTGGCGCACATTCGCCATGTCGGCCTCGACCATCGCTTTATTGGCGCTGTATGTTCCTTCTGCATTGTCCCGATCTTGCTGAGCGACAGCATGCTTTTGGAACATCGCTTCGTAGCGCGTCTTCGTAATGTCAGCCAGATTCAGGTTGGCTTGAGCGGTGGCGAGCGTGCTTTGCGCTTGCGACAGCTGTTCATCGACCTCGGGCGACTGAATTGTCGCGAGGAGTTGGCCCGCTTTCACATGCGCTCCAATATCGAAATACCATTTCGTCAGGTAGCCATCGGTGCGCGCGTAAACGGGGGATGAGATAAAGGGTTGGATATTTCCCGGCAGGATAATCTCCTGCGCCGGTGAAGCTGGCTTTGGTTGCACGACCGAAACCGAAGGCACGGCCATCTGTGCCGTCACGCTCCGCAACCTAGCCTCTGCGTTGAGGCGCGACCGGATTCCAAAGAACAAAACGGCCAATGCAACGACGGTGATGATCACTGGCATGAGCCAACGGCGCTGCGATGGCCGCCCCTTCTCCGGCTCCGGGTTCGGGTCCAACGGAACGATCTCGACGCTGTTTTCTGTTTCTTTAATTTCGAAGTTAGTCATATTAATTCACCTCTTGCGGCTGTTGGGTTACTGCAGCCTTATGCCGCCATCCGTGCAACAGGCTGAAAACCGTTGGAACGAAGAAAAGCGTAGAAACCGTAGCGAAGAGAAGGCCGCCGATCACGGCTCGTCCGAGCGGCGCGTTCTGTTCGCCTCCATCACCCAATCCGAGGGCCATCGGAACCATGCCGATGATCATTGCCAGAGCGGTCATCAGAACCGGACGAAACCGCGTGAACCCAGCTTGCAATGCCGCTGTGATCGGATCTTTCCCTTCACTTATTTGTTCTCTGGCAAAGCTCACTACCAGAATGCTGTTCGCGGTGGCCACGCCCATGCACATGATCGTTCCCATCAGCGCTGGCACACTGAGAGTTGTGTGGGTTATGAAGAGGAACCACGCGATTCCAGCCAAGGCCGCCGGCAATGCGGAGATCATGATGAAAGGATCGAGCCAGGATTGGAAATTCACCACGATCAGCAGGTAGTCGAGCAAAATCGCAAATAGCAGGCCGATCAGGAGGCCGCTGTAAGACGAGCGCATCGTCTGCACTTGACCGCGAACCACTACCCGTGATCCGCGCGGCAGTTGATCGCGAGACGAATCGATGATCCTGTCGATGTCACGGGAGACTCCACCCAGATCGCGTCCATCCACCGATCCGAAAATGTCAACCACCGGCGCAACGTTGTAGTGCGAGACCACGGCCATTCCGCTTCCACGCTGCATCGATACCAGGCTAGCCATCAGCGAAGGAGTAGCGGAAGGATCCGTGCCCGTTATCGGCGTATTCACCAGCTGCTGGATGCTCGCTGCCCGATACTGCGGGGTCTGCGTTGCGATCGAATAACTCACACCGTTGCGCGGGTCGACCCAGAATGTTGGCGAAGTCTGAAAGCTGCCGCTGAGCGAGACCAGCAGATTCTGGGCGATGTCGTGAGCTGAGAAGCCAAGCTCCTGCGCCTTGGTCCGCTCAATCCGCAAGTGCAGGTATGGATTGTCGAACGGCTGCTGAACTCTCAGATCGGCTGTGCCCGGCACATATCGAACCTTTTGCATGAGTTGATCGGCCCAGACTCGGTTTCCTTCCACGTCGTTCCCAATTACTTGAATGTCGATAGGCGCCGGCAACCCGAAGTTCAGGATCTGGCTCACCATGTCGGATGGTAAGAAGGCGAACATCACGCCGGGGAATTCCTTTGCCAGGTCCAACCGCAGCTGTTCGACATAACGCGCCGTCGGGTGATGCTTCGGCGAAAGCGTGACGAGAATATCGGCATCGGAGGCGCCGACCGGCGCCGAATTGCTGTAGGAGAGATTGATTCCGCTGTAAGGCAGTCCAACGTTGTCGATGATGCTGGCCACTTCGGAACCAGGGATGTGTCGGTGAATCGAGTTCTCGACTTCGTCGCAAAGAAACGCGGTATCTTCAATGCGCATCCCGGTGGGCGCTCGCAAATGCAGTTTGAAGCTGCCGGCATCGACGCTGGGGAAGAAGTCCTGGCCCAGCCATGGGACGATGACGGCCAGCGATCCCAGACACGCCGCGAAGAAGGCCACCAGAAAGGCCCGGCGATGCTGGAGACAACGCTCCAACAAGTTGCGATAACTTTCACGCATCCGGTCGAAGGCAGCTTCGAATCGTTGCTGGATCCGAACGAACACATTGCGGCTCGTTCCAGACCCTTCGTGCGATCTGTCGTTGCGAAGAAGGTACTTGGCCATGGTCGGAACGATCGTCCGCGACAGCAGATACGACGCCAGCATCGCGAATACCACCGCCTCGGCCAATGGCAGAAACAGATACCGGGCCACGCCCGACAACAGAAACATCGGTGCGAAAACGATGCAGATCGACAGGGTTGATACAAACGCCGGAGTGGCAATTTGCATGGCGCTGTCCAACACCACTTCGTCCATATTCTTGTCGGGCTCCGCTTCGCGGTTGCGGTTGATGTTCTCAACCTCGACCGTTGCGTCGTCCACGAGGATGCCGACTGCCAGCGCCAGACCGCCCAACGTCATGATGTTGATCGTCTGACCAATCAGACTGAGAGTAATGATGGAACACAGAATTGCCAGCGGGATGGAAGTCGCGATAATAACCGTGCTCCGCCAATTCCCGAGGAACATCAGAATCATGAATGCAGTCAGGCATGCCGCAATCAACGCCTCGCGTACGACTCCGTTGATGGCTCCAAGAACAAAGATGGATTGATCCGCCAGAGGAGACATCCTGAGCTGAGAAGGAACGGTCGCGGCAATCCGGGGCAGAATGGATTTGATCCCGGAGATGACGTTCAGGGTTGAGGCGTCGCCCGCTTTCTGAATCGTCAGCAGCACGGACCGCTGTCCATTCACTCGCACGATATTGGATTGCGGTGGAAAGCCGTCGCGCACCCAGGCAACGTCCTTCATGTAAATGGTTGTGTCCCCGACGGTTTTGATCGGGATGCGATTCAGGTCAGCGATCGTTTGCGGAGCGGCATTGGGGATATCGACGTCGTATTCCTTTCCGCCGATCTTCGAAGTACCGGTGGGAAGAATGAGGTTCTGCACCGTGATCGCATTCACCACGTCCAGCGCGGAAAGACCTTTGGACTCGAGTGCCGCCGGGTTCAGATCCACCTGCACCTGCCGCTGCTTCCCCCCGTAGGGATACGGGACAGCCGTACCCGGGATCGTGATCAGCTGAGTACGAATAAAGTTAAGTCCGTAGTCGTTCAGCTGTTGTTCAGAGAGGCCATTGCCCGACAGAGCCAGCTGCATGACCGGCACACTCGATGCGCTGTACGCGATGACCAGAGGTGGCGTGGTTCCCGCAGGTAATTGCCGGAGCTGGGTTTGGGAACTGGCGGTGATCTGCGCAATGGCCCGATCCAGACTGGCGTTCGGCTGGAGAAAGACTTTGACGACCGCGATGCCATAGAGCGACTGCGACTCGACGTGTTCGATGTTGTCCACGACCGTCGTCATGTTCCGCTCAGTCACGCTGACGATGCGGTCGCTCATGTCCTTGGGAACGAGGCCGTTGTAGTTCCAGATGATGCTGACGACCGGGATATTAATGTTCGGAAAAATGTCGGTCGGAGTACGGAGAATGGCAACTCCACCCGTGACCAGGATCAAAATGGACATCACCACGAATGTGTACGGCCGCCGTAATGCTAGTTGAACGATCCACATATTGATTCCTTTGCTCGCTAAACCTGTTCGTTTCGGTTTTTCGTGAGCTGCATTCCATCCCGCTCTCGGGAAATCCACTCTCGAACAAAAGCAGAACAGTTCCTGAGTCTGGCCCCCTGAGCCTCGATCTCCCCCAGGAAGCGCACGGCGTCTCGGTCCACCAACTTCACTTCCTTCAGGTCCAGCACGAGACTGTGATCCGGCAAGTCCGACTTGAGGAGCGCCTGTAGCTCCGACACCTGCTCTGCCTGAATCCGGCCGGTGAGGGTGAAAACGACCTGATCACGTTCATCGGAGATATCGATTCGCAGCGTCATTCGCTCACCCTTTCACTGGGGTAAAAATGCAAACAGGTGGCCAAACGGTAAGTGATTGATGCGGAGGTGTTTAGCCAGTTCTCTGTCGTCGCGAAGTTTCGGAAATTTCCGAGATTCCGTGAGGCGTCATATAGCTTCGGCTTCTGGTTCTATGGAAGATTTTGTGGGAAACGAGGAGCTGGTGTTCAGGATGTACGCCGGAAACATCGGAGGGAGAGCTTAGGGCTTCGCTAAGCTCGACGAAAACGCTGCTTGTTGATCTTCAGAGCCTTGATTTTGGAATCCAGGGTTGACTGCGGAATCCCGAGCTTAGCCGCAGCTCCGCGCGGGCCCGAGACCTTGCCATTACTTTCCTCAAGCGCCGACTCGATCATCTCTCGCTCTTGTGCAGCCAGCTTCTCGGAAAGAGGGTGAATCCTCGAATCGGTGCTTGCCGAATGTCCGACGAACCAACTTTCATCGATGCAAAGATTTTCCGAATCGGAGATGATCACCGATCGCTCGATCACATTTTGCAATTCGCGGATGTTCCCAGGCCACCCGTAGGATTGCAGAAGTTCCATACTCTTCTTAGAAATACCGGTGATCTTCTTTCCCGCCTGGGTGGTGTAGCGATCCACAAAGTACTCCACTAGCAGAGGAATGTCTTCCCGTCGTTCCCGCAAAGGAGGCACTTCGATGGGAAAGACGTTAAGCCGGTAGAACAAATCATCGCGAAACTTGCCTTCAGCGATGGCGGCTTGCAAATCACGATTCGTTGCCGCAACCACCCGCACGTCGGTCTTGATCGATTCATTTCCGCCAACGCGCTGAAATTCTCGCTCCTGCAAAACCCGCAAAAGCGCGATCTGCATCTCTGCGGGAAGTTCACCGATTTCGTCCAGGAAGATGGACCCTCTGTCCGCGGACTCGAAACGTCCAAGACGCCGCTGCGTGGCTCCCGTGAACGCCCCTTTTTCGTGGCCAAACAATTCGGAGGCAATAAGGTCGCGGGGGATTGCAGCGCAGTTCACACTGACGAAAGCGCGCGAGGCACGCTGCGAGCGCTTGTGAATGGCCCGCGCGATCAGTTCTTTGCCCGTGCCCGTCTCTCCGGTAATGAGAACTGTCGAGTCCGTCGGCGCAACCTTCGCCACTCGAGACAAAACCACCTGCAATGCAGGAGATGATCCAACAATCTCTTCGAACATCCGGTTGACATCGATCTCTTCGCGCAGCGCCACGTTCTCTTTGTACAACTGGTCTTTCAAAACCTGGATTTCCTCGAAAGCATTCTTTAGAGCCGCCACGTTTTCCTGGAGTGCTTCCTCTGCGCGTTTGCGTTCCGAGATTTCCTGATGTAAGTCTTCATTTGCTTTCGTCAACGCAGCAGTTCTCTTGGCGACCCTGGATTCCAGCTCATTCTTGGCTCGCGTCGCTTGCAGCATGAAGAATGAAAACAACACAAAGACGCAGTCATAGGCAATCCGCGAAATCCAATCCACCTCAGGCTGGAAGAGAAATGTCCGAATGATCACAGCCAGCACAAGCGCAAGGACGCCGGGCCCAATTCCCGCATACCAAAAAGTGATGGCGATGGCGCAGAACGAGAAGGACATGATTGCCAGGGGAAGGTGGAGGTCAAGAAATGTGCGAGCAGCAACGAACGCCAGGCCCACAGAAGCCACAGCTAGTAGATACCGTAAGGCGGGACGCAGCCTGGGTCGCGCAAGCCACCTGGCTATGAACTGGTCAGACATTTCTCCCCTCGTCAGCAGCTTTGCAAAGTACCACGAAAAGTACCATGAACTGCTACAGATCCTGCTACACGCATCGCCGCGCTCACCTCATCGAAAAAGCCCAAGCTACTCTACCTAAGTATAGTGATACCTGTCCCGTGGCCTTGGCCTCAGCGATTCTGGTAGCCATTGCAATCCGTCATTCACCCCCTTGCGTATGGGGCCTGGGTCTTCCTACGACCTCAATCGGAGACGGCTCGTCGCCGGCTAGATCAACTGCCGCAGATTTTTTGTATCGCGGATAGCCGCTCACATCATCACATCGTAATCGAAAGGGGAACAGCTTATGCCCCATCATCTCTATTCCCAATTGCACGGCAAGATATGCGCTCCCACATTACAGATCCGTCTAACGTTCAGCGAGCGCAATGAGCAACATCTGCCGGTACATTGATTCGCGCCTTCACGAGAAGCCGGCTTTTGCCAGTCAAAGGCAGGGAGTTGGAGCGTCAAATTTGGTGCTTCGAATATCGAGGGAATCAGAGGGCGGGCGATCGATCTCAGCGGGTCCGACACCTGAACCCGATCAAGTGTGATATACCGTTGTAGATTTTTTATACGACCTCTGGGGTGAAAATGCATCGATACAGTTGACCGATGCGCCAGCGGTTGCCTTACGTGCTGTTTTCGCAATCGACCCGGTTACCCCGAACCGCAGAACCGGCACATGCGGTTCGCAATACCGGGCGCGAGAAAAAGTTGGGGGAGACACCATGACCCAGGTCCAGAAACGCAATCTGTTGATCGGCGGAGTTCTTGGCGTGATCGTTCTCGCTCTGATTGTTGGAGCCATTCGGCCGACCAAGCAGGCCATGGGTGCGCCAAGCACTCCGGATGTCGAGGTGATGGAAGTTCAGAAAGAAGATGTTCCCATCTACTTCGAATGGATTGGTACCCTCGACGGACTGGTCAATGCTGACGTCCGGGCGCAGGTCACTGGCTACCTGCTGAAGCAAGGCTATCAGGAGGGGGCTTCGGTTAAGCAGGGCCAACTCCTTTTCCAAATCGATCCGCGGCCTTTTCAGGCGGTGCTCGATCAGGCCGAAGGCCAGCTTGCTCAGGCGAAGGCCGCGCTCGCCAACGCCGCTGCGGTTCAGCGTCGCACCGAACTTGACGTGCAGCGCTACAAGCCGTTGGCCGAGCAACAGGCAGCCAGCCAGCAGGATCTCGACAACGCAGTTCAAAACAATCTCGCCGCGCTCGCAACCGTAGAAACTGCCAGGGCTCAGATCAAAACCTCCGAGGCTGCGGTTGAAACCGCGAAAATCAATCTCGACTTTACCCGCCTGGTTTCGCCCATCGACGGTGTGGCCGGCCAGGCGCAACTACAAGTTGGCGCGCTGGTCAGCCCTAATAGCGGGGTGGTCACTTCCGTTTCTACAGTGAATCCGATCAAGGTTTATTTCACGGTGAGCGAGCCTCAATATCTTTCCTGGAGGAGACGTTTTCCGACCGAGGAGAGCCGCTTGCAGGCGGACAAGGAACTACGGCTGCAACTGATCTTAGCCGACGGCTCAACCTATCCCCAGGAAGGAAAGTTTTATTTTGCCGACCGCCAGGTCAACGAGACCACCGGAGCGATTCGAATCGCCGGGCTGTTTCCCAATCCCAACAGTATTTTGAGACCCGGCGGTTATGGCAAAGTCCGCGCGGTAATCCGGACCCAGCCGGGGGCCTTGCTGGTTCCGCAGCGCGCAGTGTCGGAACTGCAGGGCGGCTACCAGGTGGCTGTAGTTGGCGCCGACAACAAAGTTGACGTTCGAACAGTCACCGTGGGCGACCGGGTCGATAACCGATGGATCATCGCGAACGGGCTCAATCCCGGAGACAGAGTCGTGGTTGAAGGAGTTCAGAGAATGCGCAGCGGTGTTCACGTGAACCCCAAGCCATTTACGGCTCAGAACCAAGGATCGGCAAACCAAGGTCCGCCAAGCCAGGGATCGGCGAATCGATAAGGACGGATGACCCATGTCGAAATTCTTCATCAATCGTCCCATCGTCGCCATGGTGATTTCCATCGTCATGGTGTTGGTCGGCACGCTCACCGTGCTGAGCCTGCCCGTCGCACAGTTTCCCAACATCACTCCACCCGAGATTCAAGTCCTCGCCACCTACGTCGGAGCTGACGCGCAGACGCTCGAGCAAGCGGTGGCTACTCCGATCGAGCAGCAGATGAACGGAGTCGACAACGAGAACTACATGTACTCGCTCAACGCCACCGGCAACTCGACCACCAGCCTGATTGTTGACTTTGACGTAAAGACCGACCCGAATACCGATTTCATTCTCACCCAGTCGCGGGAGACCCAGGCCGCTTCTCAGCTTCCATCGGACGTCACCAACTACGGCGTCACGGTCCGAAAATCGGTCACTGCCCCTTTGATGTGGGTTGCCCTTTATTCTCCGCACGGTACGTATGACGCAAGGTTTCTCGCGAACTACGCATATATCAATCTCACCGACCCGATTCTTCGCTCACCAGGCATCGGCAACGTGCAGGTATTTGGCGCTGGTCAATACGCGATGCGCCTTTGGGTAAAGCCGGACACGTTGGCGAAACTTGGCATCACCGTTCCGGAGATCGTCACCGCGATTCAGGCACAAAACACCGTGAACCCCGCCGGCAAAGCCGGAGGCGAACCCGCTCCCAAAGGGCAGGAGTATACGTATTCGGTCCTGGCTCAGGGACGCCTGGTGTCGCCGGAAGAATTCGGCAACATCGTGGTTCGCGAGACGCCGGATGGTGCGACCGTGCGCGTGCGCGACGTCGCTCGCATCGAACTGGGCGCTCAAGACTACAGCGTTGCCGGACGTTTCAATGGCAAGCCGGGCGCGATTATTGCAGCCTACCAATTGCCCGGATCGAACGCAGTCGACTCCGCTGACGGGGTCAAGAAGCTGATGGCGCAGATGAAAGAGCGCTTCCCCGAGGACATGGATTTCGCCATTTCTCAGGACACAACTCTTGCCGTGACCCAGGGCATCAAGGAAATCATCTGGACTCTTCTGATTGCGCTCGTCCTGGTCATCATTGTTGTGTTTCTTTTCCTTCAGAGCTGGCGCTCAACGCTGATTCCGCTGCTGGCTGTGCCGGTCTCGCTGGTGGGAACCTTCGTGCTCTTCCCCCTGTTCGGTTTTTCCATCAATACACTCTCGCTCTTCGGGCTGGTACTGGCGATCGGCCTGGTGGTGGATGACGCGATCGTCGTCGTCGAGGGCGTGGAGCGGCATATCGAAGAGGGCATGACTCCAAAGAATGCAGCGCTTAAAGCGATGGAGGAACTGTCGGGCCCCGTCGTAGGAATCGCGCTGGTTCTCTCCGCCGTATTCGTGCCCACCGCCTTCATTCCCGGGATCACTGGCAGGCTGTATCAGCAATTCGCAGTCACTATCGCCATCTCGGTAATTTTGTCAGCGTTCAACGCGCTCACGCTCAGCCCTGCCCTGGCCGCATTGCTCCTTCGACCGCGCGAAGAGAGCCAGGGCCCGCTGCAGAGATTCTTCGACTGGTTTAACCGGGTTTTTGAGCGAGCCACTGAGGGCTATGTCAGTTGGAGCGGTGTCCTGCTCAAGAAGACAGCAGTGGTGGTCGTGCTTCTGGTCGTCTTTTGCCTCGCGGCGGGATTCTTCGCCAATCGGGTGCCGTCGAGTTTTCTTCCCGACGAAGATCAGGGTTATGTCTATGTGAATCTGCAATTACCCAATGACGCGTCGTTGGAGCGAACCTCGCAGGCAGCGACCCAGATCGAGAACATTCTGGCTAGCACGCCGGGGGTGAAGTACACGACCAGCGTCATCGGCTTCAGCTTGCTCAGTTTCGTTCGCACCAGTTACAACGCGTTCTTCGTCGTCACTCTGAAGCCGTGGGACGAGCGCAGCTCCAGAGCCGAGCAGTTTCAAGCGATCAAGGCGCATTTGAATCAGCAGCTTTCCAAATTGCCGGCGGGAATCGCATTCAGTTTTTCGCCGCCGGCCATCCCGGGCGTCGGCACTGCCGGCGGATTCACCTTCATCCTCGAAGACCGCTCCGGCGGCAGCATTCAATTTCTGTCGCAAAATTTGAGCACGTTTCTGGACGCCGCGCGAAAGCGGCCGGAGATCGCCAGCCTGAGTACGACTTTTCTGCCCAGCGTTCCGCAGAAGTTCGTCGACGTCAATCGTGACAAGGTGTTGAAGCAGGGAGTCAATCTTTCCGACGTCTACCGCACCATCCAGGCGTTCATGGGCGGATATTTCATCAATTACTTCAACCGCTTTGGCCGCCAGTGGCAGGTCTACATCGAAGCTGAAAGCGAAGATCGTGCCAGCGCGGAGAACGTTGGGCGATTCTATGTCCGCAACAACAAGGGCGAGAACGTTCCGCTGTCTACGCTGGCCACGGTGAGATCGCAGCTCGGGCCCGAATTCACCCAACGCTTTAACGAGTACCGTTGCGCACAAATCAACGGGAGTGCAGCGCCGGGCTTCAGCGCGGACCAGGCGACCGCAGCCCTGGAAGATGTTTTCAAACAAACCATGCCGCGAGAAATGGGATTCGACTACTCCGGGATCTCGTATCTGGAACAGAAAGCGCGGCAGGGAGTGCCCCCCGCGGCCATCTTTGGGCTGTCGCTGTTGTTCGTGTTCCTGATTCTGGCGGCGCTTTATGAAAGCTGGTCTCTGCCGTTCAGCGTACTGCTCAGTACGCCGGTGGCGGTCTTTGGAGCGTTTCTTGTGCTGTGGCTGCGCCGCATTCTGCTCAGCGTCTTCCTGCCGCCGTATATGGTGCAGATTGAAACCGACGTCTACTCGCAGATCGGCTTGATCATGCTGATCGGTCTGGCGGCGAAGAACGCGATTTTGATTGTCGAGTTCGCCAAGGACCAGTACGAACAAGGAAAACCGCTGGCCGACGCCGCGCTCGAAGGCGCAAGGCTGCGCCTGCGACCGATCCTGATGACATCGTTCGCGTTTATCCTCGGCTGCGTTCCGCTGTGGACGGCGAGCGGGGCTGGCTCGGTTGCCCGCCAGATCATGGGAACGGCGGTGATCGGCGGAATGCTCACTGCCAGCGCGATCGGAATCTTTTTCATACCGGGCATCTTTTATATGGTCGAGAAATGGTCGGGCGCTGGAAAGGAACCCGCGTCCGGCGTATTGCCCGCTGCGCCTTCACCCGCGCCCGGAGACTGAGACATCCGCATGGTTGCGAAGCAAACGCGGGCTCAATGGAATCGAGTGCCATGAAAGCCGAAAAAAGAAACACCGGAAAATTACTAACCGTCATTGTGGGATCGGCCATGTTGGTCGGTTGCATGGTTGGGCCTAAGTATCATCGGCCTGCCGTTCAGACTCCGAATTCTTTTCGAGACCTGGCAGACAACCCTCAGCTTCAGGCGCAGACCGCCTCGTATGCCGATCTTCCGTGGTGGCAGGTGTTTCAGGACCCAAAGCTGCAGGAACTCGTACGTACAGCGCTCAAACAGAACTACGACTTGCAACTCGCGACGGAACGCATCAATGCGGCCCGTTCGCAGCTTGCGATTACGCGTTCGAGCCTGTTCCCCCAAGTATCGGGTAACGCCGATTTCAGCGGCGGGAAAGAACATCTCATCCAGTCCCGGTTCAACTTCCTTACCTTAACGGCCGACGCCGCGTTCCAGTTGGATTTCTTCGGCCGCTTGCGCCGTGCCAGCGAAGCCGCTCGCGCCCACCTGCTGGCCACCGAAGATGCGCGCCAGGTCGTTGTACTTACCCTCGTCAGCGATGTGGCGAGCGACTACTTCACTCTGTTGCAACTTGATCTGCAACTCACGATCACGCGTGAGACGGTCAAGACCCAGACCGATTCGGTCAAACTTACCCAGCTGCGGCTCGACCACGGCGTTGCCACCAAGTTGGATGTGCTTCAGGCCCAACAGGTGCTGGATACCGCCAATGCGGCGATCCCGGACCTGGAGCGACAGATTGCCCAGGAAGAAGACGCCATCAGCATCCTGCTCGGCAACTACCCACAAGACATCGCACGCGGGGTTCCGCTCGTCGAGCAAACACTTCCCCCTGATGTTCCGGCGGGCCTTCCATCTTCAATCATCGAGCGTCGGCCCGATATTCGAGAAGCGGAACAGATCTTGGTTGCCGCGAACGCCGACATCGGAGTCGCCAAAGCGGAGTTCTTTCCGCAAATATCGCTAACCGGCTCGGGAGGCGGTTCTTTCGGTCGCAGCAGCACCTTTTCAAGCCTCATGACAACGCAGCTCGGCATCTGGTCTTATGGCGCGCAGGTGAGCCAGCCAATCTTTACCGGAGGCGCGCTGAAGGGGAACTTGCATCTGGCTGAGTCTCAACATCAACAAGCTCTGATCGCTTACAAGGAAGCGATCCAACACTCTTTTGGAGAAGTCTCGGACGCGCTCATCGGGTACGAGAAACTCCATCAGGTCCGGACACGCCAGCAGGATTCGGTCGCCGATCTGCAGGAAACCGTCCGCATTTCCACGCTTCGCTACAAGGGTGGCACGACGACATACCTCGAAGTACTCGACGGACAGCGCTCGCTTTACGGCGCCGAACTGACGCTCGCAGCCGCACGGGGAGATGAATACCGCAGCTTGGTCCAGCTGTACAAAGCGCTTGGCGGGGGCTGGCAATAGTAAAATCTTCGGTCAGTAGTCTATCGACGCGGCAGCGGGGATTAGTGAATGATGACGACGATGCGTGAATACCGATGTGAGATCTGCGGAATTGTGGACACCCGTCCCATCCACTGGTTCGTTATTCAGTGCGGCGACTCGCAGCTCACGGTTCATCGCTGGAATTCAGAGGCCGCGAACGCAGTTGGCGCCCGGCACTACTGCGGTGAAGCCCACGCCGAGGTATACATCAGCCGATGGTTCGATTCGGTCTGCTCGCCGCCCAAACCCAATTTCAACCTGCCTTCGCCAGCCAAATGAAACGGCGATCGTAAAGCGCACAGAGAACCCCACATATCAGGCGAGGGCTCCGATTGACCCGACTGGCTGCCTGCCATCTCAGGTAAACTGTTCGCAGCTGTCTCCGTCTCAGCCAGTCGCAGCCAATGATCAACGGTAAACGCATCGCAGTCGTCATGCCCGCCTACAACGCGGAGAAGACTCTCCAGGCCACGGTAGGGGAGTTGCCGGAGCTCGCCGATATACGCATCCTGGTCGACGACCACAGCCGCGACCGTACCGTCGATCTCGCGCGCGAGCTCGGCCTGTTGGTCTTCCAACATGACCGCAACTACGGCTACGGACGCAACCAGCAAACCTGCTATCGCGAAGCTCTGACCGCCGGCGCCGACGTGGTCATCATGCTGCATCCTGACTATCAGTACACGCCACTGCTGATCACGGCCATGGCCAGCATGGTGGCCTACGATGTGTATGACGTGGTGCTGGGCTCGCGCATCATCGGAGGCCGCGCCCTGCTCGGCGGCATGCCGGTTTACAAATACATTGCCAACCGCCTGCTCACCGCTTTCGAAAATCTGTTTCTGGGCGTCAAACTTTCCGAGTACCATACCGGATACCGTGCCTTCAGCCGCAAAGTGCTCACCCAACTGCCGCTGCTGGAAAACTCCGACGACTTCGTCTTCGACAATCAGATGCTGGCGCAATGCGTACACTTCGGTTTCCGCATCGGAGAAGTCTCCTGCCCGACGAAGTATTTCGAAGAAGCCTCCTCCATCAATTTTCGGCGCAGCGTGAAGTACGGTTTCGGGGTGCTGGCTACGACCCTGCAGTTTGCGTTGCAGAGGATCGGCCTGGCTCATCTGCCGCGCTTCAGCGACAAAGGGCGCAGGCTGGAAGCGGGCGGCGAAACCTACTACGCAGCCCGCTCGGAGACCGCGCGCCCGGCCTAATGCCCGTGGCCCACGACTGAGCGTCGTGTACGCTCATAATTCTTCAACGGAGAATCCATTGCTCACCAACATGAAAAACATGGCGCGGCTGCTTGGGTTAACCGCGCTTGCCATGCTGGTGCAGGGCTACCACCCTGGCCTCGAGGACGACGCGTACTACCTGGCGGCAATCAAGAACAATCTGAACCCGGCCTTGTTTCCCCACGACGCAGATTTTTTCCGCGTGCTGTTTCAGGCCACCGCCTTTGACAAGCTGATCGCGCTCTCCATCCACTGGACTCACGTCCCGCTGGTCTGGGGACTTTTCTTTTGGCAGTGCGTCGCAATTTTTCTGATGCTCTGGGGATGTTTGCGAATCGCCCAGCGATGTTTCGATCCGGAGCAGGAGCACGAGCAGTGGGCCGCGGTCGCCCTGGTGGCCGTCTTGCTCACGCTTCCGGTTGCGGGCACAGGCCTCAGCCTGAGCGACCAGCACCTGCATCCGCGGGCCTTGGCCACGGCGCTGATTCTGGCGGCGATCGTCGCCGTGATCGACGGCCGGCGCGTTCTGGCCGGCGTGCTGCTGCTGGCGGCTTTTCCTCTGCACCTCAACATGACGCCCTTCGGCGTTTCCTACTGCGTGTTCTTGGCCTGGAATCCGAAGAAAATAGAGCATCAGCATACCGCCGTGCTCGCCATGCTCATCATGCCCTTGGGATGGATGTTCGAGCCGGCGACGGATGCATGGCGGCAGGCAGAGGCCACTCGGGACTTTTATTTCCTGGGGCGCTGGCATTGGTATGAATGGTTGGGGGTCGTCGGCCCGCTGGCGCTGCTGTGGTGGTTTCGGGCGCTGGCGCTCGGCCGACGCTCCACTGTCATGGGCTCGACTGTCATGGCACGCATGGCCGAGCGCATGGTTTACTTTGGCGTCTTCCAGCTGGCGGTCGCGGTGATTCTGATGCTGCCTCCTCCGCTGGAGCGTTTTCGCTCACTTGAGCCCATGCGCTTCCTGCATCTGGTATATCTCCTGTTCGTGCTGTTGTCGGGAGGATTGCTGGCTCGCTATCTGCTCAAGCAGCATGTGCTGCGCTGGCTGCTGCTGTTTGTGCCGCTCAGCGCCGGAATGTTTTATGCGCAGCGCCAGCTTTACCCTGGGACCGTCCATCTGGAACTGCCGGGTCGGCCTTCCGGCAACGACTGGGTGGAAGCGTTCCGCTGGATTAGTCAGAACACGCCCGTGAACAGCGAATTCGCGCTCGATCCGCAATACATGGAAATGCAAGGAGAGGATTACCACGGATTTCGCGCGCTAGCCGAGCGCAGCGTGTTAGCCGACGCGCTGAAGGATCCCTGCATCGTCGTCCGCGTGCCGAGCCTGGGTCCGCGCTGGCTTCGCGAAATGGGTGCGCAACGCGGGTGGCGCGACTTCCAAAAGCCGGACTTCCAGCGTCTCAAGTCGCAGTTCGGAGTGGACTGGGTGGTGCTGACGAATCCGCCAGTAGCGGGGATGACTTGTCCGTACAGCAACCGACGCGTCTCAGTCTGCCGGGTGGAGTGAAGCGCGAACCGCCTTGGGTTCCAGTTCGGCGAGCAACGATTCCGCTCGGGGTGTAAGGGGCTCGTCAAAGCCCAGAGTTTCCCGCACAAAATAAAGCGGGCGGCGTTTGTTCTCGCCGTAGGTTCGCCCCAGATACTCCCCGAGGATTCCAAGGCACAATAACTGCGCGCCCCCAAGAAGCAGCACGACCAGCACGACCCACCCCCAGGGCGCAATCCATTGGCCGTTGATCAGCCCAAAGCCGGCGGCAATCACCGCCCCCAGCAGGGCCATCGCCGATGAGGCGACGCCGATCGCAGTCGCAAGCCGCAGCGGTGCGATTGAGAACGACAGAATACCGTCAACCGCAAAGCGTGCCATATGCCACAGCGTGTACTTCGAATCTCCGGCGTGACGGGGTGCGCGATCATAGGCTACCGATTCTTGCCGGAATCCCACCCAACTCACCATGCCGCGCATGAAACGATCGCGCTCGGGCATCGAAAGTAGTGCGTCGACTACCTTGCGATCCAGCAGGCGGAAATCACCGGAGTCCAGCGGGATCACGACGTCGGAGAGGCGATTGATGAATCGGTAGAACCATTTCGCGGTCAGGGTTTTGAAAGCCGTTTCGCCTTCCCGATTTTGACGTGTGCCGTATACCACATCGCAGCCTTGCTTCCAAAGATCCACCATTTCGCAGATGACCTCGGGAGGATCCTGGAGATCGGCGTCGATCAGAACCACGGCTGCGCCTCGCGCGTACTCCAACCCCGCGCTGATCGCCACCTGATGGCCGAAATTTCTGGAGAGCCGGACCACGCGGATGCGCGGATCGGACCCATGAAGCTCGGTCAGGAGGCGGGCAGTGTTGTCCTGGCTTCCGTCATCGACGTAAATGATCTCGAAGGGCCGGCCAATGACTTCTAGGCTGGCGATCAGACGCCGTGTAGTTTCTGACAGCACCGCATCTTCATTGAAGCAAGGAACAACGACCGAGATCTCGGGCTTCGGCCCGAACGATCCAAAGCGCATTCAGAAACTCCCGACGGCGAGAGGATTTACAGGTGATCTCTTATGATACGCTAACGGGTCCCGAATCCCTAGACAAAACAGCTCCAGGCGTCAACCTGCAACCGGTGTCTTTCTCGGTAACGAGGTCGGTAACGAGCGGGGCGACTATCCAAATGGCCGAAACGCAGGACGCAAAAGGTGGACTGGCCGCCTATGGGCCAATGGTGGCGGCGGCGCTGGTGGCGCGCCTGGCCGTCATTCCGTTCCTTTATCACGACTGGCTCGATCCTTTTGTGGTGGAACACTGGGCCTACGGCCGGGTCGCGCGCTCGCTGGTGGCGGGGCACGGCTTCGGAAACGTGTTTGCCGATACCGGGCCGACAGCAGTCCTCTCGCCCGTCTACGCGTATTTACTGGCAGGAGTTTTCCGGCTGTTTGGATCGAACACGCCCGCGTCCGTCGTGACCGCGCTCGCGATCAACAGCTTGTTCTCGGCGCTGACCTGCATTCCGGTTTTCCTGCTGGCTCGCCGGTGCTTTGGCGATCGGGTCGCGAAGTGGGCGGGATGGCTCTGGGCGTTTTCCCCCTATGGAGTTTATTACGGCGCAGACTGGGCGTGGTCCACATGTCTGCTCACGTTGCTGCTCTGCTGGCTTTTTCTCATGGCGCTGGAACTCGAGAATTCCGGGCGCATTCTGAGTTGGATCGGCTTCGGCCTGCTCTGCGGCGTGTCCGCCCTCACCGAACCGGTGGCGCTTTCGGTCCTGCCATTCCTGGGTGCATGGACCTCCTACCGGCGTTACCGGCAGGACCTCACATGGGCGATGCCCGGCGTGGCTGTGTCGCTGGCATTCCTCGCGGTCCTGTCGCCTTGGATCGTTCGCAACTACGAGATTTTCCATCAGTTCATTCCGGTGCGCAGCGGCCTCGGGCTCGAGCTGTATATCGGCAACAACGGTTATTCAGCGCGCTGGGTGAACAGCGCCCTGCATCCCAATCACAGTGACGCCGAACTGGAGGAATACGAGAAGTCCGGCGAAGTCGCCTACATGGAGCACAAGCGGCAGCAGGCAGTCGAGTACATCCGCGCGCATCCCGGCTGGTATGTCCGCATGACACTGCGACGCGTGCTTTATATATGGACCGGGTACTGGAGCCTGGATCGTGCTTACCTCAAGGATGAGCCGCTGGATCCCCCCAACATCCTGGTCGCTACCACGTTTTCGGTTCTAGGACTGCTGGGTCTGCGTCGCGTATTCCGGCGAGACTGGTCTCTGGCCGTCCGCTTTGCCATTGTGCTGGCCTGTTTCCCACTCGTCTATTACTTGACGCACCCGGAGACCTATTATTTTCGTCCCGTCGATCCGCTCCTTGTGGTCCTCACGGCCGTCGCCGTGGCCGGGCGCTCCCGAGAGTCCACAACAGAGCCAGCAACATTGCAGCCTCGCGCGAGCCGGGTTTAACATCTAACTGGCGATGGCGAACGCAACCGCTCTATCTCTCGACACTCCGCGCCGCTTCACGATCGGATTCAACGAAGTCCTGAGCTTCGCCTACGATTCCTTCTGCAGCAACAAACTGCAATTCATACTCACGTCTCTGGCCATGGCCGTGGCCACGGCCTCGGTGATCCTGGTGGCCACAATCGGACTGACGGGAAAGCAATATATCCTGCGCCAGCTGCAATCCATCGGCACCAACATGATTTATGCCGACTACCAGGGCGGAGCGCAGCGGATCGATTCCACGCCCGATCCCATCATGTTCGACGATGTGCAGGCGGTGCGCGAGCAGGTCTCGAGCGTGGTGGCCGCTTCGCCCACCGTGAACCTGGGAGACCGCATCGATGTGGGCGGCGGCAAGCAGAGCGATATCCTTGTCATCGGCGTGGATCCTGAGTATCTTCGCGTGCGCAACCTGAAGGTTCTGGCCGGCCGCTTCTTCGATAACGAAGATTCTTCCGGCCGAAACAAGGTCGGCGTGATCACCGAAAAGCTGGCACAGAAACTTTACGGCTCGACTCCGGTGGCGGTGGGCCACATCATCAAGCTGAGCGGTGGGCTTCCCTTCACGATTGTGGGCGTGTTCAAGGAAAGCGTGGACACCTTCGGGCAGTCGGAGATTCAGGAAGACACCATGTTGATTCCGTTCACGGTCAGCCGTTTCTTTAAGCCCACGGCCATGGTGAATGAAATTTACATTTCGGTGGCCACAGCGCAGGATGTGGTCCCGGCCACCGCTGCCATCAAGCGCGTGCTGCAATCGCGACATCGTCCTGAATCGGTCTACAGTGTGCAGAACCTGAACCAGCTTCTCACCGTGGCGGGAAAAATTGCCGATGCCCTGACGCTGATCCTGATGCTGGTGGCATTCGTCACGTTAGTGGTGAGCGGCATCGGCATCATGAACATCATGCTGGCAACGGTGACCTCGCGCATCCGCGAGATCGGGATTCGCAAAGCCATCGGCGCCACCAACCGCGCCATCCGCTTCCAGTTTCTGGCGGAAGCCATTTTGATCTCGCTGGCCGGAGGCGTCGTCGGCATCGTGGTCGGCCTTGCCATCCCCTGGTCGGTGCGCTTCTTCACCGACTACCGCGTGCCGGTCTCTGGCTTGTCGGCCATCATCGCCATCGTGGTGTCCTCGATTGTCGGGATTATCTTCGGCACGGTTCCGGCCACCCGCGCCTCCCAGCTCGACCCGGTCGAAAGTCTGCGCCACGAGTGACCCGGGGCGAAGATCCGTTTTCCTGAAGACTGCTGATCTTAGTGTTTTCTGGCACGTTCCGGCGGTGAAGACCGCCCGAAAGTGGGCTAGCAGATTGGGTCCGGCTCGCCTATACTGGGGCGCGTCAGCCCTTCAGTGAGTAAGGTATTTACCCGACACACCCGGACCCTGCACGACCACGAAAAATGTCAGCGAGCAACCCATCTACTGGCAAGCGCCTGGATTCATGGAAAGAGATCGCGGCTTTTTTTGGCCGCGATGAGCGCACGGTCAGCCGCTGGGAGAAACTCGGCCTGCCGGTTCACCGTCTCCCGGGAACCAAAGGCCGAGTCTACGCCTATACCGCGGAACTCTCCGCGTGGTTGGCCGCGCCTAAAGATGGCGCCGCCTTAAGCGAGGAGATCCCCGCAAGTTTTCCGGCCCCTTCCCCCGGACTGACGATCGTAGGCGGGCGAGAAAACGTCGCTGCCTCCATACCTCTCGAACACCCGTCGGGCGAACAAGTCAGGTCGAATTCCGCCGGGCGCCGGCGGAAGACGATCCGGCTAGCAGTCGCCGCAGTCCTGGGTGTGGGCGCACTGGCTGTGGTTCTTTTGCCTCCCCGGGCAAACCGGAGTCCTAGGAGTGCAGGCCATGCAGCTGTCCCTCAGTCCTCGTCTGGCGGTGCGGTGCTCGCCTCGACGCCGATGCACGATCCCGAAGCCGAACAGCTTTATCTCAAGGGCAGGTATTACTGGAACAAGCGCACGCCCGACGACTTGAACAAAGCGCTGGACTATTTCATGCAGGCGGTCGTTCACGATCCCAACTACGCTCAGGCATACGTGGGGCTGGCGGATTGCTACAACCTGATGCGGGAATACACGTTGCTGCCTTCGAGCGAGGCGTATCCCCGGGCCCTGGCGGCGGCGAAAAAGGCCGTGGAACTGGACGATCAGTCTTCCGAAGCCCACGCCTCGCTGGCCTTCGCGTCGTTCTTTGGGATGTGGGACCTGGCCACGGGGGAGCGGGAGTTTCGGCGGGCCATCGATCTCAATCCCAATAGCCCGGTGCCGCATCACTGGTATGCCAACGCGCTGCTGGTTCTGCACCGGTATCCGGAATCGCTGGCCGAGATTGACCGGGCGCAGGCGCTCGACCCATCTTCGAGCGCGATCCTGGCCGACAAAGGAAACGTTCTTGAAGTAGCCGGCAGAATGGACGAGGCGCGCAGCCTGCTGAAACAGATGGAGAAGAGGGAACCGAGCTTTCGCTCTCCTCACCTCTACTTGAGCTACGTTTATTTGAGGACGCGGGATTACCCCAACTTCGTGGCTGAGTTGCGGAAGGATGCTGAGTTAGTGCATGACGATTCTGCGCTTGCCATCGCGACTGCGGCGGAGAGGGGGTTCACCGCCGGCGGATCGCGAGGCATGTTCGAGGCCATGCTCAAGGTTCAGGAGAAACTCTACGCGCAGCAATCGGTTTCGCCCACCGCCGTTGCCTTGACCGAGGCGTTGCTGGGGAATAAGAGTGAGGCACTGCGATACTTACAGGCTGCCTACGATCAGCGCGACGGCGCGGTGCTCTTTGTCGATACCGACCCGGCATTCAAGAGCCTGGACAACGAACCTGTCTACCGCGACCTGCTCGCCCGGATGAACCTTCCCGTACAGACTGCCCAGTAGCTGCCGCGGACGTCAATTTCACTTGCGCTTGGACATCAGCATCAGCGTGTAGTCGTCAAGGTCGATCAGGGCTTCATCGCTGACCGCCTTGAGCCGGTCGCGGCGTTTCTGCCGCAACTCCGCCTCGGTTGAATTCGCGGCTTGGGATCGCTCCTTCGATCCAATCTTGTTCTTGCTGCCCGCGAGCTGCTTCGCGTAAGTTTGGGATGCGGATGGCTTGCTGGCGTCGCCCGCAAATTCGGAGATGGCCTGGTCCGCGGCATCGGTCTGGGCATACCAGAGCAACATCAGCAGGGTCTGTTGCGCAGTTGGATCATGCTCGGTTTTCAGTCGATCCAGCGCAGGTTGCAGCCAGTAGTCCGGATCGGCGGGCAGCAGCATATAAATGAGGACGTAGTTCTGCCCCAGCGTCAGGACATGTTGTGGAATAAATACTTTGAACTTGGGCTGCTCGAGGATGTGGAATGCGGCTGCCGTCGTGTTCTCGTTCAGGGTCGCCAGGCGGTGCACCTGCAGGAAGTAGTCTTTCTGTTGTACGTCGCGCAGGTCGCAGCGCGACATGGCAGCCAGCGCGGCCTTGCGATCCGCCGGAGTATCGGAGAGGCTCAGCAGCAACGTGCTCCCGTCGTAAAGAAAGAATGGCGGGTTGTTGAAATCGCCAAGCTCCTGGCGAAGCGCGGGGACATACAGCGACGGCTGTGCTTTTGCCTTCGTCCAGAACTGATCGAGGACGGCCGACTTGGCTGTGATTTCCTGACTGCTGAGCAGGTGAGGCTGGAAATTGTACGTCTGCTGAATCTGTTGGTGGATGGCAGCAGACTGGCCTACGGCTGAGATTGAGAGCAACAGCAGCGAAACGAGGCCACCGACAGCGCGGCGTTTCATCCCGCCATTCTACATTGGTACGAACTGAGCCGGCTCAAGTGGTAGCGTAGGTGCTCCAGAAACCACAAAGCCGGGCTGGTTGGCCCGGCTGTTTTACTGTGGAACTGGTTCGTTCGATCTTGTTTCGATCGCCGACCCAGGATGTCAAAATCCTCAGGATGTTGTTTCGATCTCCGCGACTTTCCAACCCACGACAGCTTGTTTTCTCACGCAGTTGGGAAGGGCCGAAATCTCAAAATGCGTCGCGGGGTCACCGGCCCGCGCCGCACTGAACACTTACACCTACATCACCATTGCCAGGTTCTCCAGCTCATGCACCAGGACTGGCATGGCGCATCCGGCCATCTCGACCCGGCCTGCCGCATCCAAAGCTGCCTTGGGAGAAACCCCATAGCCACGGCCCATCAGAAACACCTGGAGCAGTTCGGCGGCTTCGTAGGAGTCGATCATCCCACCCTGGAGCAGATCGTTCCTGAGAGCTGCCAGCTCGGTCATGGTGAATCTGTCTTTGTCGTTCATCTTCGCGTTCGTCATAGTTTCGCTCGTCATGGCCGTCATCACCTCCGACTCCGACCTGTTACGCCTTTGCCGTATTAGACTCATCGGCAGCTGTGATAGTTGCATGCAATTCTGCTGCCGAAATTGCCCTGTATTTCCTATTACGGTCCCCAAGCCCATCTAGATTCATTTAACCCCTGTGGATATCGAAAGTTGCGGTCAGACGGGAAAACGGCTCCCGCCTCCGGAAGTGCCCTTCGTACCCATCAGGTAATCTCAAAACTGACACAATGTGTCAGTCCCCGACGGTCCGCCAACAAAGAACGGCGGTCTGCCCGGTCTGCGGGGAGGAGCAGAAAAAAGCCCACGTCTTTGTCGGTTCGACCCAGAGCTCAGTTGACGCAGGCCGACCTTGCCACAGAGAATCGGGAATTCCGCAACGGAAACGGATGTGACCTCGACATTCCTTTACGGAGAAAAACGATGTCGACTCGAATCGCTTTGGGGTTTGTTTGTTCCCTGGCTCTGATGCTGCAAAATTCTGACGACTATCCAATGAACCCCGTGCGCCTTATCGAGCCGTTCGGGGCGGGTGGTGGTCCCGATCTGGTGAGCCGTGCCCTTGCCCAAAAGCTCACTGAGCTTTGGGGCCAACCTGTGACTGTAGAGAACATCCCCGGCGCGGGAGCGACGGCGGGCCCCTCGCAGGTCGCGAAGTCGGCAGCCGATGGGTACACGTTGCTCGTGAACACCAGCGCGCAGGCGTACAGTGCGGCGCTGCTGAAGAACCTGCCGTATGACCCGTTGAAGGATTTCATCCCGGTCGCTCCACTGACCAGCCAACCCTACGTGCTGGTCACCGGCAAGCGCACTGGCATCACGGCGGTTGGCGAACTGGTTGCGGCGGCGAAAGCGAAACCTGGTTATCTGAAATTTGGTTCCACCGGCAAGGGCACCGGCTCACACCTGGGGATCGAGAAATTCAATCTAGCGGCGGGAATTAAGGCGGTACATGTACCCGCACTACCGAGCGATGCGATCGCCGACACGATTGCCACCGTAGTCGCCGGGCGTACGGACTACTTCCTGGCGCCCATTCAGCTCGCCTTGGTCGACATCCGTGCGGGTAGGCTGCGGGCGCTAGGCGTGAGCACCATGAAGCGCTCGTCCTTGCTACCGGAGGTGCCGACCATCGCGGAAGCCGGCGTCACCGGTTTCGACTGGCCGATCTGGTATGGAGTATGGGCCCCCGCCGGCACTCCCGCGCCAGTGGTGGACAAACTGGCGAAGGACATCGCACGCGCGCTGGCCGCACCGGATTTACGCGAGTGGCTTGCCAAGCACGGGGCCGAGCCGATGAACATGACGCAGCCTGAGTTTACACGCTTCGTGTTGAGCGAGAGCGAAAGCGCGGCACATCTTATCGAAGCCGCTGGAATCAAACCCCAATAAGCGTGGGGTTTGATCCCCGGATAGAATGGGCATTTCGAGCCTTCTTCGATAACAGGAAAGGCCTCCTATCAACGCCCAGTATTAATGACAAACGGACTTGTATGAAAATCTTGAAAGCGGCCCTTCTTGTGTTGCTTGTGATCATCGTCCTTGGCGCCGTGTGCGGCCTGCTGCTGCTCCGGCGCGGCTTCCGCGCTACCGCGGCGCCCTCCGCGTGGGAATCCGTGGTGGCCCGAACCATGCGAAATCTGGGCATCCCCGGCCACGAACGCCGCCGGAAAAATCCCCTCGCGGCTACCTCGAACAGCGCGCGGGAGGGCCGGGAATCGTTCCTGACCCAGTGCGCGGCATGTCATGGAATTGACGGCAGCGGGATGACACCCATGGGGCTGAACCTTTACCCCAGGGTGCCCGACCTGCGCGCCGCGGCAACCCAGGATCTCACCGACGGCGAAATCCACTACATCATCGAGAACGGAGTCCAACTGACGGGGATGCCTGCCTGGGGCAGGCCGCACATGGAATCGTCCGAAAGCAGCTGGAAACTGGTGGCCTTCATTCGCAGCCTGCGTCCGCTCACCTCAGGAGAACGGGTGCAGCAAGTGGCGACCGCGGCCTCGGCCCACTATGTCGGTTCCCAGGGCTGTGAGAAATGCCACGCGGAAATCTATGCCCGCTGGAAAAAGACGCCCATGGCGAACGTGGTCCGGGATCCACGGCTTCATCCCGACGCCATCATCCCCAACCTCGCCACGAACACTGTCGCTAAGTTCGGTGCCGATAAGGTTGCCTTCGTCTACGGCAGCCTGTGGAAGCAACGCTATTTCACCAAGGTCGGCGATGATTATTTTCCTCTATCCGCGCAGTGGGACGTTGGCAATCGCGTGTGGCGTCCGTATCTGGTCCCCAAGGGCGGAGACTGGTGGGCGGCCGTGTACCCGGCCGACAACATGCAGCGGCCCACCGGCCCCTTGTGCGATGGCTGCCATTCCGTCGACTACAACATCCAAACCAAACAGGTCGCGGAATGGGATGTGGGCTGTGAGCGCTGCCATGGACCGGGCAGCGAGCACGTTGCGCATCCCACGCGCGGCGACATCCTGAACCCGGCGCACTTGGAGGGTGTGGGCGCCGATGTCGCCGCCAACGACACCTGCATCCAGTGTCATTCGCAGGGACAGCCTCTGAAAAACCCCATCGAAGGAAAGTATTACGACTGGCCCGTCGGCTACCGCGTCGGTCTAAGACTGCAGGACTACTGGAGACTCGAAGACTGCACGCTGGGCGAAACCACCTTCTATTTCTTTCCGGATTGCACCGCCCATAAGAATCGCATGCAGGGCAACGACTTCGCGCAGAGCGTCATGTACCGGCATGGAATCACGTGCGCCTCCTGTCATGACGTGCACGGAACGGAAAACTATGCCCAGCTAAGAAAGCCGGCGAATCAGATTTGCCTGGATTGTCACGGGCCCTCGTCCGCGAATGGTCCGCACACGGCCACACTTGAACAACACACACATCATAAAGATGGAAGCACCGGAAGCCAGTGCGTGGCCTGTCACATGCCGGCGATCGAAACGGAGGGCGTTCCCGGCACATTTGTGCATGCCCATACGTTCCGCTTCATCTCCCCGGCCATGACCGACAAATACAAAATCCCCAATCCCTGCACTTCCTGTCATACCGACAAATCCACGGCATGGGCTGAAGACGCCATGAGCCGGTGGCCCGAGCGGTCGCCCTGGAGTCTTCGCTAGCTGGCTGGTTGGGTGCTGGTGCGCGTTTACGACGCTTTGGCCGACCCGGTTTCAGCTGCCGCCAAGGTGTCGTAAAACTGAAAGAACTGTTCCACATGCGTCACTTGCATGGTGTTGCGGACCCGCTGGGTGACGCCCACCAGCGCCAGGCGACGGCCGTCCTTCTGATGGTTGACATAGGCGCCCACCAGCGCACCGATGCCGGCGGAATCAATGTAGGGAACCTGGGTCAGGTCGAGGATGAGGGTGGGCGAAGTGCTGCCCCGCACCATAGACTGAAACGCAAAGAAATTCGAGAGGAGGACTGGGCCATTCAGGCGCAACACCCGTTCGCCGGCTGGCGTTCCGCTGACGTCTTCGATCTGCAAAGGCTCCTGAGGCATCCGCACATCGTATTACGGGAATGTGAATATTGTGTTAAAGGACGGCAACTGGCTTCTTGATCCAGCGTTAAATCGCCCCGCGCTAAGGTTCGACCGTGGCCTCATCGACCAGCATGTTAGGGATGTCGTCCTTGACCGTGTAGACCAGATGGCAATGCGTGCACTTCAAACTCTCGGGGTTCTGCCGGTACTCGAGCGCCTGCTTGCAGGCCGGACAGACCAGAATTTCGAGCAGTTCCTTGGGAAGCATGACCTGAGAATTGTACGACAACCGCACTCCGCCTACTCGGCAGTGTAAGATTTTAGAGCGGGAGCCAGAAGGCGACCCCCCAAGCCCAAACCCATGTCAGCAACCATCCTCGACGGAACCAGGATCGCGCAAGAAATCCGCAGCGAAGTCGCGGCGGAAGTGAAAACTATGGCGGCCGCGGGAGTGCGTCCCGGGCTGGCGGTCGTGCTCGTCGGACACAACCCGGCGTCCGAGATTTACGTGCGCGGCAAGGTCAAAGCCTGCGAGGAAGTTGGTCTCTACAGCGAGCAGCTGACGCCGCCCGAATCGGCCACCACGGCGGAACTGCTGGCTGTGATCGAAGACCTCAACCGCCGCGACGATATTGACGGGATCCTGGTGCAGTTGCCGCTCCCCGCGCAGGTCGATGCGAAGAAGGTTCTGATGGCCGTCGATCCGGCCAAGGATGTCGACGGATTCCATCCCGTCAACGTTGGTTTTCTTTCGACACAGCGTCCGGGCCTGGTGCCGTGCACGCCCGCGGGAGTGATCGAGATTCTGAAGCGCAGTAACATCCCGATTGCCGGCCGCGAAGCCGTGGTCGTGGGACGCAGCGACATTGTAGGCAAGCCCGCCGCCATGCTGCTGCTCAACGCCAACGCGACCGTGACAGTATGCCACTCGAAAACGCATGACCTGCCCGGAGTGTGTCGGCGGGCCGACATTGTGGTGGCCGCGATTGGACGCGCTGGCATGATCACGCGGGATTTCGTGAAACCTGGCGCGACCGTGATCGACGTGGGCATGAACACGGTCACTGATCCGGCCGAGTTCCAGCGCTTCTTCTCTGGCAATAGCAAAAGGGAAGAGAACTTCCGCAAGAAAGGGTCGACCCTGATCGGCGACGTGCATCCCGAAGTTGCCGAGATTGCCGGCGCCCTCACGCCCGTGCCCGGTGGAGTAGGCCCACTGACCATCGCCATGCTGATGTTCAACACCGTGAAGGCCGCGAAGATGCGCCGTGGAAACCGCGTATCGGAGCTGTCGCGTGCTTAGTACTAACCACAGAGTACACAGAGGACACGGAGAAATCTTGGAGTCCTCCGTGTCCCGGGTGTTCTGTGTGGTGAGGCTCCTCTTGGGATTCTCATGCTGAAAGTCGGCCTCACCGGAGGCATTGCCGCTGGCAAGTCAGTGGTGGGAGAGATGTTCGTCGCGCTGGGCGCGCATCTGGTGCAGGCCGACCGCATTGCGCACTCGCTCATGCAGCCGGGCGAGGCGGTCTACAACGAAGTGGTGCGCCACTTCGGTCGTGAGATTCTCAATCCCGACGGCGGCGTCAACCGCGCCAAGCTGGCCGAGGTCGCATTCGGCCCGGCCTCCGACGCCGACGGCAAACGCTCGTCGCGCATCGAGGAACTCAACCGCATCGTGCATCCCGTGGTCATTCGCAGCCAGGATGAGTGGATGCACGCCATCAGCCTGCAGGACCCGAAGGGCGTGGCCATCGTCGAGGCAGCGCTGATTCTCGAGGCCGGCGTGGCAAACCACTTCGACCGCCTGATCGTTGTGACTTGCGGCGCCGAGCAGCGCGTCGTCCGTTTTGCCGCCCGCCAGAAAATCACCGTCGAGGCCGCGCGCAAAGAAGTTGTGCGCCGCATGGCCGCGCAACTTCCCGACGAAGAAAAAATCAAAGCCGCCGACTATGTGATCGACAACTCCGGCTCACTCGACCAAACCCGTGAGCAGGCGCATCGAGTGTGGGAGAAGCTGCGGGCAGAAACGCAAGTATCCCGAGGCCAATTTAGTTTGTCATCCTGAGCAAAGCGAAGGATCTGTGCAATTCGCCGGCGGTGCATCGCTGCCAGCGAGGCGACATAGGTCCTTCGCTTCGCTCAGGAGGACTGGGCTACACGTGCGCTAGAATTTCGCCATGAAGCCCAAGACGCTCTACCTCGCGCTCTGTCTGGCCGGAGTGCTGCTTCCGTACTGGCAGTTTTTTCCGTGGGCGATGCAGCACGGACTAAACCTTCCACTATTCGCGCGCGAACTTTTCGCCAACCGCATCGGCGCGTTCTTCGGCATGGACGTCGTCGTCTCGGCCGTAACGCTCCTCGCCTTCACCCGAATCGAGACTACCCGTCTGGGCATTCGAAAGCGCTGGCTCGTGCTGGTCGCCGTGCTCACGGTCGGAGTCTCGCTCGGCCTCCCGTTGTTTCTTTACTTGCGGGAACTGGAACTGGAACGCAAACCGCGCGTCGCATAGAAGATAAAGGTTATGTGGGGACAGCCGCCCTCGGCTGTCCGTCGAGCGCCAGTTCGACTGGTTTTAACGGCGCTAATCAGCCAGCCGGACGAGCAGCGGACAGAATCTGAACGATAGCCGAGCGCCGCTGTCCGCACATAACATTCTGCCCGGCAGCGTGCCGAAGCGCGAACCATTGTTTAAAATCAATTCAGGGACCTTTCCACTCCCCGATATCGTACTTGCCTAGGGATGGTTTGAATGGTGTTTGAATTATGAAAGTCATACGGCCCTTAATCTTAGCGCTGGCCATTGCCGGCGGATTTTTCTACTTCACGACCTGGCGCTCGAACTCGCAGGTGGGCGGATTGCATCCCTCGACCTGGCTGAGCCATCCGGCGCAAGTGGAGATCACCGAGGCGGCGCCCGGCGAATCGCTCGACGGCGAAGAGCAGAACAATATTTCCGTCTACAAAAAGAATATTCCGTCGGTGGTGAACGTCACCTCGCGCGCCATGACGTTTGATTTCTTCTACGGCCTGGTGCCGCAGGAAGGGCAAGGCTCGGGGTTCGTGATCGATAAAGAAGGACACATCCTGACCAACTATCATGTCATCGCAGAGGCGCGGCAGGTGGAAGTCACGCTGCACAATCGCAAGAAATATAAGGCGACGGTGGTGGGCACCGATCCGCCGCATGATCTGGCCGTGATTCAGATCAAGGCCCCCGATCTGATTCCGGCCGTACTGGGCGATTCGCACAATCTGCAAGTTGGGCAGAAGGTGTACGCCATTGGCAATCCGTTCGGCCTCGCGGGCACCATGACCCGCGGAATCGTGAGTTCGATCCGCCCAGTACGCGAGCCCAACGGAGCGACAATCGACGAAGCCATTCAGACCGACGCGGCGATCAATCCCGGCAACTCCGGCGGCCCGCTGATGAACTGGCACGGCGAGGTCATCGGCATCAACACCATGATTCTTTCCAACGCAAACCAGAGCGCCGGCATTGGCTTTGCCATCCCCATCAATACCGCGAAGGTCGTGTTGAACGACCTGATGACGCTGGGCCGCGTGCGGCGTCCGGCGCTGGGCGTGCGCACCATTCCCATCAGCCCTGAACTGGCGGACGAAGTCGGCCTGCCCGCCGACTACGGGTTGCTGATCATCCAGGTCACTCCCGGCGGCTCGGCTGATCAAGCGGGCCTGCACGCCGGTACGGAACGGGCCTACCTCGGAAACACCGCCATTATGCTGGGTGGCGATTTGATCGTAGCCATCGACGATCAAAAAGTGCAGGATGAAGACGACCTCTCGCAGATGATGAACAACCACCGCGCCGGTGACACGGTAAAGATCACGATCTTCCGCAACAAGAAGAAGATGGACGTGAGCGTGGCGCTGGGCGAAGCGCGGCAGCAGGTGTGACGAGCACGATCAGAGAGTTGCCCACCGCTGGTGAGCGCTGAGCATTGCCACCCAAAACCCAATCCCGATCGCGCCGCAGCTCCGTTGCGCTCGCACATAATCTCGTTGCATATTGGAAGTGATGTCTGCGGAAAACCTTACACTGCAAGGCAAGCACATCCGCCTCGAACCGCTGGACCCCTGCCACGTCGACGGCCTCGTAGCCGCAGCCGGCAACGACGCCGAACTGTACCGATGGAGCCCCGTCCCCCGCGGCAAGGCGGACGCCGCGACCTACATCGATACCGCCCTGGCTTGGAGAGACGCAGGCAGCGCGGTTCCCTTCGCGATCGTGCGGGCCAGAGACAGCATCGTCCTCGGCTCCACGCGGTTCTGGAATATCGAACGATGGTCCTGGCCCCAGGGCCATCCTTCCCACGGACGCGGCGTTCCCGACGCTTGCGAGATCGGCTACACCTGGCTGACTCGCTCGGCGA
>Ga0210399_10000024_pt1 | contig 106568 bp, 91 predicted proteins | sample IncBWC14MmetaG_FD_150865 | JGI IMG/M metagenome (GOLD analysis project Ga0210399, IMG submission 150865) | Forest soil microbial communities from Barre Woods Harvard Forest LTER site, Petersham, Massachusetts, United States - Inc-BW-C-14-M | ecosystem: Environmental > Terrestrial > Soil >...
CACAAATCTGGGTCTTTCAGTGTAGCGAAAGCTCCGCACGCCGTCCAACCGGGCCGGCTGTCCGGTAGTGGGTCAGTTTCCGGTTACGCGACTAACCGGGAGTTAGCCGCGGTCGTGTTGTCGCGGTATACACCATCGAGCAGCTAAGCCTCTGAGCACACCTGTACTTCCGGGCTATTCAAAGTCCGCAGGCGAAATCCCAGACTTAGGAATGAGTGATCATTCCGGCCATCGTTCAATACTTGTGAGGAAACGACTATGAAGAAGGTCGCTTTATTGGTGTCCACTGGCATCCTGTTCTCCATTTCAGGCTGCTCAGAAAATTCGCAGAAAACCGCCTTGAAAAGTGCACCGGGAATCGTGCAAGCGTCGGCGGCACCAACCAGCACGCCTCCACTTGTGACGGTAGCGGCCCCGCTTCCTGCGCTGTTGGTCGGACAGACGAATCAGCAAGTCTGGCGCTCTGAAAAAGTCAAGGACAGCTTCGGCAGCGCGGTCGCGCTAGAGGGGACTTCATTAGACGGCAAATTTGATTTAGTTATACTCCAGAGAGGAACCTATACTTCCGTGTCTTTCGTTAGGCACGCGCGGTGGGCGTCTGTATATAACAGGCCAGCCAAAGGCAACTTAACGTGTCTACGCATAAAATTCGATGACGGCTCGGAAGAACGCGTCGAATGGGACGAACTTGGGCTCGACACGGGAAACCTATACAGCGTCTTATGGTCGTACCCCGCCAAGACAAATGCTCCCATCGGTCCAATGCCGAAAGGCACCACACTTGATACTCATGAGGGTGACGAACGCCTCCTTGAAGACATGCTGAAGCACAAAACGATGCTCGTAGAGGTCGAACCGGGGAGCACGACACAGTTCGAAATGACCGGGCTCGCGCACGAAATACAGAAAGTTCGCACTATCAAAATCGAGCCAGTGCTTGATGCCAGGCAAACCTCCGAATAGGCCTTCAGGCTGCAAATCGTCCTCGTGGCTTTGGGTAAGTCCCAATAGACGAGCTACCGGACAATGGAGCAACTTGTTCGGTAATCCGACGAAAATACCGACGGGAACAGTGTAGTAGACGGAAGCCAGTCTACCCGTAGTATTCGAATAGCCCAGTTGCTTCCAGCCGAACACACCAAAGCCCCATCCAGCAAGAAAAGATAGGAACATAAAGCCCAGAACGATAACGACTGTCGAAGCGAAACCCGCTACCAGCCCGGTCAGGATTGCTCCGATTGTCTCCAGGAAACGGTTAGACGATTTGATATTTGGTCCCAATGATACTCAGACAGAGCTGCGCCGCAAAGCATAGGCAACGTTCAACTCCTGATAAGCGCGGCAACCGGAAACTGACCCACCACTGCCCGCCTTCTTGAAGGCACGCGTTGGCATGTGCTTCAATAGTACTGCCCCGCGCTGCTGTCTCTTTAGCCACCAGTACGCTGGTACGGTTGCTCGCCTGAAATTTGGTGAGCCATAATCTAACGCAAGTACTTTGTTTTGTGCGGTGGAGTCTGGCTGCCTGTGGGTGCAAAACGCCTGCACGCTCCTCGGACCCGTACGGGTTAACAACCCACGCAACATTGCGCTTTGAGCTGCTTGGTTCGGTCGTGCAATTGGCCCCAGGGGCCGCGCGATCGACGGAGAACCAGTCGACCTTGACTCACGAAGGCTTCATTGCGTTGGCACTGCTGGCGGCTACCTCCCTGGTGGCCGGCTTCTTCGCGTATATCTATAGCCTGAAGCGCCAAACCTATCTGGTGCTGTGGACCGTCGGATGGAGCCTGTTCGCGCTGCACTATCTGAGTCCCGCGCTCTCCTGGTGGATCCCCGACGGCGCGTTCACGGAGTCCCTGAATCACTGGCTCTATGCACTGGCGGCGCTATTCTTTTTTCTGGGCGCGCAGCTCTACGCGCAGCGCAAACCGTGGGTTGTGCCGTGCGCGATAGCCGCCGCCGTTCTGGGCCTATGGGCGGCAGCAAACGCGTTTAATTTTCTAACCGTGGCGCCCGTGGTGGTCCCGTCTGTCTTGCTCTTTGTTGCCGTTGCCGCCGTTTTCTGGTTGGAGAGCCGCCGCCAGGAAACGCTCGCCGACCGCTTGCTGGCGGTATCTTTCTTCGCGTGGGCGGTCCTTCGCATGGCTGTCTTTTTCTTCTCCCAGAGTGCGCCGGGAGCGACTGAGATCGGCTTTCGTCCCATTGCCGCGGTACCCTCGGCATTTGTCGCCATGCTCATGGTCATGGCTACTTACGAGGAAGAGAAGCGCCGCATTGAACGCAACATGCTGGCGCTGTCCAACCTGAACCTGGCGACGTCGAGTTTCGTCGGCGGTGAGATTCAACGCATGCTTTCGCAGGCACTGGACCGCGTGCTCGGCGTGGTGCGGTTGCCGGCGGGCGCGTTGTTTCTGCATCACGGCGATCCTCAGGGCCCCACGTCGGTGGTGGCCGCGGGGCTGAATGATGATTTCTGCCGGGTGGCGCAGGAAGAAGGCCTCGACGATTATCTCGTCAGCCTGGTTGCGCGGCTTGGCGGACTGCTGGGCTTCCGCGATCTGCGGGACTCCTCGCTTGCCGCCCTCGAAAAGGAAGAATCCATACGGCGTTTCCGGCAACTGGCACTGGCGCAGGGGCTCCGCAGCGTCGTGGTTATCAGCCTGCAGGCCAAGGAGCAGGCTTTCGGCGTCCTGCTGCTGGGCACGCCAGACAACCGGCGTTTTACTCCCGCGGAACTTCGTCTGCTTCTGGCTCTGGGCCATCAGATCGGCATGGCCGTCGAAAACAGCTATCTGGTTCAGCAGACCTCCCGACGCTCCGAAGAGCTGCACGTCCTGAATGAAATCGGCCGGGCGCTTAGCTCCACGCTCAACAAAGAAGATCTGCTGCGCAAGATTTGGGAAGAGCTACGCCGCCTGTTCGACGTGGAAAATTTCTATATCGTCGGGCTCGACCCCTTGCTTGATGAAGTGCTCTTCGATCTCGAGATCATCGACGGCATGCGCATGCCGAAGCGCACACGTCCCGCGGGCAACCACTTGAATGAGTACGTGATCCGGACGCGGCAGCCGGTCTTGATTCGGGAGAACTATCTCGCGGAAGTCCAGAAACTTGGTGTCGAGCCGATCCGCGCCAAGGGCTGCATTTGCGTCGTGCCGCTGGTGGCCTACGATCACGCCATCGGCGCCATGGGTGTGTTTTCCGATCAGGATCACGCCTTTGACGAAGGGCATCTGGAGTTGATGCGCGTGCTCGCCAGCGAAGCGAGCATCGCCATCGAGAACGCCCGCCTGTTCCACGAAGAGCGGACCAAGGCGCGCCATCTCACGCTGCTCAACACCATTTCGCGAAACGCCATCGCCACCCTCAATCCCGACGAGATGCTCGCCAAGATCACCGAGCAGCTCGAGAACGGCCTGAACCAGGATCACATCGGCATCGGCGTCCTGGAGTATTCCTCGCGCGAACTGGTCATCCAAGCGGAAGCAGGCGCGCGCCGCGGTGCCGTCGGCCAGCGTATTCCGCTCGGTGCCGGGCTCATCGGCCATGTCGCGCGAAACGGACAAATGGCCGCGTATAGCGCCGCGAAACCCGCGGATGCCGCTCTTAAGCCGCTCTTGCCGGAGTCCCTAGCCGCCATCGCGCTGCCCATCTTTTACGCCGAGCAACTGCACGGCGTGCTTTATGTGGAATCTTCGACCCAGATGGATTTCTCCGAGGAAGAAGTGTTGTTACTGCGCACGCTGGCGGACCTGATCGCCGGGGCCCTGCACAACGCGCTGACGTTCCAAAAGGCGCAGGAGCAGGCCATCACCGACGGACTGACCGGCGTGAAGACGCACCGCTTCTTCATGGAAGCACTCTCCGCGGAGTGGAAGCGTTCCACGCGTGCCGGCCGGGCCTTTGCGCTGGTATTGATGGACCTGGACCGCTTCAAGTTCGTCAACGATTTCTACGGCCACCTGGAAGGCGACCTGGTTCTGCAGCGCGTCGGACACATTCTCGAGACCAATTGCCGACGTTCGGACGTTGTGGCGCGCTACGGGGGCGACGAATTCGTCATCCTGATGCCAGAAACCAATATGGAGCACGCGCGCCAGCTGGCCACCAAGCTGCGTGGATGGGTTTCGGCCGATCCCTTGCTGCGCGAGAAAAATATCAGCGCCAGCTTTGGTATCGCCTGTTACCCGCTTCATGGCTCGACTCCTCAGGAGTTGATCCAGGTCGCGGATGCCTCCATGTATCTCTCGAAGCACCAGGGCGGCAATGCCGTCTCCACCGCCGATCACTTTGATCCCAACGAAGCCAAGAAGTGGAAGCGTGACGTACTCGAGGCGTATCTTGGGGTTACCCTGAAGCGTCTGTTCTCAACCGGTCCCGAGGCTTTTGAGGAAATTTATTCACGGCTCAAGCAGTTCACCGAGTCCCTTGCCTCGACGGAAGTCTCAACTGGCACCGAAGCTCCCGAGATACCGCAAGTTTTGCCGCAAGCGGTGCTGGATACGGTCACGTCGTTGGCTTTCGCAATTGATGCCAAAGATCATTACACGCAGGGCCACTCGCAAAAGGTATCGGCCTACGCGGCGCTGATCGCTGAAGCTCTCGGCATGAGCGACGTGGAGGTGGAGGAAGTCCGCTTGGGCGCGGTCTTGCACGACATCGGGAAGGTGGCAATCCCGGAGGGTATCCTGAACAAGAGCGGCCCGCTCAATCCCGACGAGTGGGATACCATGAAATCTCACGTCACCTTCGGCGCGAAGATTCTCGATCCGCTCACGCCACTCGCGCGTATCCGCGAGATGGTTTTACATCATCACGAATATTTCGATGGCTCTGGCTACCCCGACTCCTTGAGCGGTGAACAGATCCCGCTGGGCGCGCGCATCATCGCCGTGGCTGACGCTTTCGATACCATCACCAGCGACCGCACCTACAAAAAAGCCCGGGCCGCCACGGAAGCGCTCGCCGAGCTCGAGCGCTGCGCCAACGCCCAATTCGATGGCAGCATCGTTGCGCTCTTCGTCCGCACCATGCGCCAGCTCCCCAACCCCATCATCGAAGTCGCTTCACTGACCCGCAATTCGTAGTCCCGGTAATCGGCAGTTCTGGTGCCACTAGATAGGCGCTGGGCCTTTAGCCGGGCGAACTACCCGATGTCATCCAGTCCTTTCACCCAAGTGCTCTCCGCGTCTCTGCGTTCGGCGCCGTTTTTGCTTGCTATCTTTCCGCTCCAAGATGCGTCCAAAAGCAGCAACGAGCCCTGTACCCGAATTTCCATTTGCGTATGCTGCCCCGAACACAAAGGAGAGCCATCATGAGAAGACTTCCCCGCCTTCTACTCCTTCTGCTTCTGATCCTGATCGCTATCGCGCCACTGTTCGCGGGAGCGAACTCGGCGTCGGCGTTTAAAAAGCTTCAGGCGCTCGCAGGCGACTGGGAAGGAAAAGACGACAAGGGCAAACCGGTCAGAACGAATTTCAAACTGATCGTCGCGCGCACGGCTATGATGGAGACATTGGCGCCTACCGGAATGGAAGACATGGTCACGGTCTACAGTTTGGATGGAGACGGCATCGCCTTGGTACACTTCTGCCCGACGAACAATCAGCCTCGCATGCGCGTCGTTCCGGTCACCAGCGATCCGAAGGAACTGGTCTTTGATTTTGTAAGCGCCGGCAATCTTCCATCACTTGCGACTGGCCACCAGCATCATCTGGTCATTCGCTTTGAGGATCCCGACCACATCAACGAAACCTGGACGTGGCGCCAGGACAATATGGACATGCCCATGGTCTTCCACCTGGAACGCAAGAAAAGCTAAATCCCCGTCCGCTCTGGACTCCGAGCTTGCCCACACGGTGAGTCATGATATAGCTTCTACTCACTCATGAATCTCATTCTGCAATCGCAATACATTCAGGGCGTCGCGGTAATTCGCTGCCAGGGCCGCATTGTTGTTGGCCAAGAGGTTGGCTTACTTCAGGAGGAAGTGGAAAAGCACCGCATTGAAACGCAGAAATACGTGCTGCAATTGGCCGATGTCAGCTATCTGGATAGTGGCGGACTGGGCGCGCTGGTTCGCCTCCTGGGCATGCTGCGGGCGCACCGCGGCGACTTGAAGCTCTGCGAACTATCGCCCTTCGTGCAAAACGTCCTGAAAGCCACCAACTTGCTGTCTATCTTTTGTGTTTATGCCACCGAGCGCGAGGCCCTTGCGGCTTTCACCCAGCGTCAGGCGGCTCGCGAAGAGCATTCGTGGACCACGAACCCCAAGGTGCTTTGCGTCGATCCTTCCAGCGATTTGCTCGCGTACATGTGCGCCGTCCTGAAACCGGCAGGCTTCGACGTAACGAGCGCGCGCTACCTTGCCGACGCGGCCACCCTTTTTACGGCCATGAAGCCACGCGCAGTAATTTGTGGCCCCGGTGTACAGTCCGCCACGCCCGCGTTTGAGAAGTTTCGCCGTTTGGATCCGCGCGTCCCGATTCTGCAGTTGGCCTCGGACTTCCACACCACCGACGCTTGCGATGCCGGATCTGACTTGATCAACCGCCTGCAATCCCTGCTTCAAGCCTAATCCGGCCCCTTCGCCACGGACCGGAGCTCCGCGGCAGTTTCGACTTTTTTACTGTCGAATTTACTGTCGAAGATGAAATCGCTCAAACCGCCAGGGCCAGGCTGCCGCTCGCCATCGGACCGCCTGCCCGCGGCCGCCGGTGTTTCAACTGGAGAAGCAGCTCGCGCAGACGCTTGCGGGCTTTGTGCAATTGCGACTTCGAGTTGCCGATCGAGCAATCGAGGATTTTTGCGATTTCGTTGTGCTCGTAGCCGTGGACGTCATGGAGTAGAAACATCCTCTTGTAGCCCTCCGGCAGCTGCTCGACAGCGGTTTGCAGATTTGCGCGGTCGAAGACGCCGGTCAACCGCAGGTCCAGGTTGCCGATCTCCCATCGCGGAGTGTTGTCCTCGTCGTTGATTCGGGCGAGTTCGTCGAGGGACGCAACGATCGGCTTCTTCCTGCGGAAACTCATCAGCACCACGTTGGCAGTGAGCCGGTGCAGCCACGAGGAAAACGCGGATTCGCCGCGGAACGTGTGGATTTTGCGGAATAGCTGGAGGAACGCTTCCTGCGCCAAATCTTCCGCTTCGATCGGGTCGCCGAGCATGCGCAAACAAAGCGAATAAACCCGCCGGGAGTGCAGCCGGTAGATTTCCTCAAATGCCGAGGCATCGCCGCGTTGCGCGAGCCGGAGCGTTTCATTGAAAAGGGCAGTGTCGGGTTTGCGTTGTCGCGTTGCCGCCGCCGGTTTAGCTTCTGGTTCCGTGACCGTAGTTCGCCTGTTTGGAGTGCGCTCTGCCGCACGCGCCCTGCGGCGCGCCGGTATCGCACTGGAGTGCCCAGCGGGTGCGATGGCTCGGATCGCGTAGGCTTCCCTAATCATAGTGGGGTCAGACCTCTCTTCGCCGGACGAAGCTTCGTTTGGCCGGCAGTTCAACCTGCTTCTTTCCACGTCCATCGTCGCCGCTTCCCGCTTCGGCCTTGTCATGGACGGGTCATACCGGTGTCATCTTTATGCGTGAACTCAAGGGCCCTGGGATTACGGGGGTGCGCGACCTCGCCTGAGATACTTGCTAAAGTCAACTATTTGGATGACAATGGCACCTATCTCGGTCTCTGGGGGGCCTCCCGGTCATGAGCAAGGAACACCTCGGCCAACGTACCGACGCCGTGCGGCGCTTCAATCGCTTCTACACCCGTCAGATTGGCCTGCTGCGGGAAGAATTGTTCGGGACCTCGTTCTCTCTGGCCGAGGCCCGGGTGCTTTACGAATTGGCTCACCGCGACAAGTCCACCGCCGCTCAAGTTGGCAATGAACTTGGCCTCGACGCCGGCTACTTGAGCCGCATCCTGAGCGGCTTCGAGAAGCGAAAGCTGATCGAGAAGACGCCCTCCGAAGTGGACCGCCGCCAGAGCTTGCTTGCCTTGACCAAGCAGGGCCGAAAGGCCTTCGCCCCGCTCGACGGGCGCTCCGCCGCGCACGTCGCGGCCATGCTCGGCACCCTGCCCGACGCGAGCCAGGATCGGTTGATTGGCGCGATGCAGACCATCCAAAGCATTCTGGGTGCGCCGGAGCCGGCCGGCGCGGACCGCGCGCCTTATCTACTTCGGCCACACCAGCCAGGAGACATGGGTTGGGTGGTGCACCGCCAGGGCCTGCTCTACGCGCAGGAGTACGGATACGACGAAACGTTCGAGGCGCTGGTGGCGGAGATCGTCGCGAAGTTCATTCAGCATTACGATGCGAAACGCGAACGCTGCTGGATCGCGGAGCGCAATGGCGAAATCGTCGGCTCGGTTTTCCTTGTCGCGGATTCGAAGACGGTAGCCAAGCTACGCCTGCTGTATGTCGAACGGTCAGCGCGGGGACTCGGAATCGGCGCGCGGCTGGTTGCCGAATGCATCCGGTTCGGTCGCCAAACCGGGTACAAGAAGATCCTCCTGTGGACACAAAGTGAACTCGACGCTGCACGGCACATTTATGAGAACGCGGGCTTTCACGTCATCGAGAAAAAGAACCACCATAGTTTTGGCAAAGACCTGACCGCCGAAACCTGGGAGCTGTCGCTGTAACGCCGAGCCTTGAACGCGGCGAGTCCCTCCACCTTCCTGCTATTCTTTACACAGCACGGCAGGAGACACGCATGCAAACAGCCCACGTCCAATGGATCGGAGAACAAAAATTCGTCGCGACCAGCCCGTCAGGACACGCCATTACGTTGGACGCCGACGGGACCTCCAACAAGGCACCTAGCCCGATGGAGTTGCTTCTCATGGCGCTGGGCGCCTGCACCGCGGTCGACGTTGTGCTCATTCTCGAGAAAAAAAGGCAGAAGCTCAAAGCGCTAAACGTGATTTGCTCCGGCGAACGTGCCGCCGATCCACCCAAGGTGTGGACAAAATTTGAGCTGCTCTACCAGCTTCGCGGAAAAGTGGACGATGGCGCAGCAAAGCGCGCAATCGAACTAAGCGAGGAAAAATATTGCTCGGTCTCGGCGATGCTCAAGAAAAGCGCCACACTCACATGGCGTTATGAGATTCTGCCATCACAGGATTGAGGGGTGGTTGTCACCTTTCGGCTACCTCGCATAGAATTTAGCGTCTTTTTGCGCTGGTGGTGAAGCTCAAGGAGTGCCATGTCCCATCGCATCGCGGCCAAGATAACCGGCGTCGCGGGTTACGTTCCGCCCAAAGTGCTGACCAACGCCGACCTCGAAAAAATGGTCGATACCAATGACGAGTGGATCCGCACGCGAACCGGCATTCGCGAACGCCACATCGTCGAAAATGGAGCGGCCACCTCGGACTTGGCCACCGAAGCCGCCAAACTGCTGCTCGCACAAACCGGCACTGACCCCAACGATATCGACCTGATCATCCTTGCCAGCGTCACCCCCGACATGTTTTTCCCGGCCACTGCTTGTCTGGTGCAGGACCGTCTGGGCGCGAAAAGAGCGTGGGGATTCGATCTTTCCGCGGCGTGCTCGGGTTTTGCTTATGCCCTGACGGTGGGAGCGCAATTCGTGGGTGCCGGCACGCACAAAAAGGTGATGGTGATCGGCAGCGACGCGATGAGCAAAATCCTGGACTATAAGGATCGCGCCACATGCGTACTGTTCGGCGATGGCGCCGGCGCGGTTTTGCTGGAGCCCGCCAAGGATGGCGAAGGAATTCTGGACTTCGAGCACGACGTTGATGGTTCCGGCGGAGCTTACCTGTACATGCCTGGCGGCGGCTCGCTGAATCCTTCGACGCACGAAACCGTGGACAAAAACATGCACGTCGTCCATCAGGACGGCGGGCAGGTCTTCAAGTACGCGGTACGACGCATGGCAGACCTGGCTGCCTGCCTGCTAAAACGTAATGGATTTACCAGCGACGATCTGACGTTGGTCATTCCCCATCAGGCTAACTTGCGGATCATTCGCGCGATGCAAGAACGCCTTGGCGTTGAGGATGCCAAGGTGATGGTGAATATCGACAAATACGGTAACACCACCGCAGGCACGCTCCCGCTGGGCATGCGCGACGCGGTTGCGGAAGGCCGCCTCCGAAAGGGCGACCTGGTGCTTCTGGCCGCAGTTGGCGCCGGGTATACCACGGGCGGGGTGCTCCTCCGCTGGGCCTTCTGAGCGAAAGCAGTTGGGCATTCTAGTCGCCCTCTGTCCTTAGAGGGATCCAGCGCGGTCTCGATTTACTCCACGAACTTCAACGCATTTGACTAGCGCGTCTGACTCGGCGTAAACAGCTGGAGGTTTTCGGCCTTCCAGCGCATGGCCGTGTAAATCCGATTACGCCCGCTCGGATGGTCGAAGAAAATCCACTCCTCGATCGGACCAGGACTCATCTTGCGGTATTCGCCGAGATGGATGTCGGCCTGCGCCTCTCCGTCGGGCTGGCGGCTGGCGTTGATGCCGTACATATCCGCTTCGAATTCGGTAGTGCGCGTATGCGCGTTCAAGATCGGCGTCAGCACAAAGAAAAAAACCGAGCCTAAGAGAAATACCAGCGGAGTAACGGCGGTGTCACCCACGCCGCGAATCTGCCAGCGCTCTCCCCAACGAGCGAGACACCAGTCCAGCGACCAACGCAGAAGGGCGAATCCGACGACGATGACGACAAAGAAAAACAGGAAATCCTTATAGATATGATGCAGGACGTAGTGGCCCATCTCGTGACCCATCACCGCCTGTATCTCTTCGGGAGAACCGCGACGCAGCAGGTTGTCATTCAGCGTGATGCGCATGGTCTGCCCGAATCCGCTGACGTTCGCGCTCATCCGCGTAGTCTGGCGCGAAGCATCCATTTCGTAGACTTTGTCGGCAGGAATCCCGTTAGCTCGGGCCATACTCAGAATGGGTTCCGTGATTTTCGGATCATCCAGCGGCGTAACTTTGTTGAAAATCGGCACGATGTAGACCGGCGCGATCAGAACCGTGAACGCGAGCAGCACGATCGAGACGACCGAGCCCCAAATCCACCAAGTGCGCGGCACACGGCGAACGACGCCGAATAGAAGTGCGGCGAATAGCCCGCCGAGCACGATACCGACGAGCAGACCCTTGAACTGATCACCCATCCACGGGCCAAAGGTTTGCGTCGCCAGGCCATATTTCCGTTCCCGAAAAAATCCCTCGTAGACCCCGAGAGGAAAGCCGAGAACGAAGGTAAGGATGGAAAATTCCGTCCAGTAGACGAGTGTTTGGAGCGGCTTAAAACGCGTGAGCCGCTCACCGAAGTCGCGCATGGCGGCGGACCAACGAAAGCGCAAGAGCACGATGTAGATGATGACGCCCATCAAGAAGTCCCAAAGGATCAGCCAGTAGCCGCCTTCAAAATAGGCGTTCGAGCGCGCGGTCGCCTCTGTGGGAATCTGTGCGAGGTACGCGTCCGTCGCGGCTTCGGCGCTGAAGTGGGGAGACGGTTGCGCTTCGGGTGGCACAGTGAGCACCGAAGGCATCTCGGTTGCTGGCCTGGCGCCCGGACCTGGAGCGTTCTGTGCCTGGACGAGAGTCGCGCCGCACAGCAATGCAAGACACAAAAATCCTGACCGCAGATTCATAACACCACCTTTAAGGAAGACAGTGCTGGCGAGTATACGCGTGAGCCACCGGTTTAGACTCGCGTGTTTTCAGTGAGATGAGACCGCTCAGTTGATCTTTGTAGGGGCGGGGCTTGCCCCGCCCGGCGTAAGCCCCGGCACAGCGCCCTCCGTCCAGCGCATCATCGGCGGCTATTCGTAGCGCAGCGCGATGATGGGGTCGACGTGAGCGGCCCGACGGGCTGGGATTGCGCAGGCGGCTGCCGCAACGATCAACAGGCATGCCGACACCAGCGTAAATGTGAGCCAGTCGCCAGGCGTTACGCCATAAAGCAAATCGCTCACCAATCGCGTCAGGAAAAGGCCGGTCACTACACCGACCGCTACGCCCACGCACGCCGTCACCATGCCCTCCCCAAGAACCAGTCGCAGAACGTCGGGGCGTTGCGCTCCCATGGCTACGCGGATGCCGATCTCTCGCGTGCGCTGAGTGACCGAGTAAGAGATGACTCCGTACAATCCAATCATCGCCAGAACGAGCGCGAGGCCCGCGAAACTCCCGATGAGTAATGAAGGGTAGCTGCGGAGAAAGACGGAAGGCGCCTGCCCGGCGACCTGCTCGAGGGTGCGCGGCTGAATCAACGGTAATTGGGGATCGATGTCGTGCAAGATAGATCGGGCAGCGCCGACGAATGCGGATGGTTCTCCTTTGGTTCGCGCGACGTAACTCAGATAGGTGTCGCCGCTTTGTTCGTTCGGATCGTAGATGATCGGAGGAGGTGGCGCGTCGAGATCCAGCAGAGCGGTGTCGCCGACTACGCCAACGATCTGGCGGAAAGGCTGCTTCGGGCTGTAGGTATACCGGATGCGTCTGCCGATTGGATTTTCGTTGGGGAAGTAGCTCTTCACGAAGGCCCGGCTAACGAGGACGACTTCAGGCGCATTGATCTTTGTGTCGTCCTCGGAGAAGAACCGGCCTTGCACCAAGGGAATCTCCATGGTGGCGAAATAGCCGCGGCTGATTCCGGCGATATTGCACTCGTCTTCCCGGCCGAGCGCGGTCGGACGCCCCTCGACAAGAAACCGGATGGTGCTGCTGTTCCCAGCCGCAGGAACAACCGTCGTGGACGCGACATTTACCACGCCCGAAGAGTTGCGAAGCCGCTCGGCGAATTCGCGTGCGAACTTATCCGCACTGGAATTCTTGTCGGGATCGTCTTTATCGTTGGGATAGGAGCTATCCGGTAGGTTGACATCAAAGGTCAGGACGCTGTGCGGATTAAAACCCCGGTCGTGGCGTAGGAGCGCGCCGAGGCTTTGCAGCATCAGGCTGCCGCCGACCAGCAGCACCAGGCAGACGGCGATTTCGACCACGACAAGAGAATTGCGCAGGCGCGCGTGGCTCGAGCTGGTGCCCCCGCGGGTTTCGTCTTTCAGGACATCATTCACGGTGGATTGTGCCGCAGCGAGCGCAGGCGCCAGTCCGAAGAAGATGCCGGTGGCCAGGGTTACGCAGCAGAGGAAGACGAGGACCGGCAGGCTGGCTCCGGCCGTTCGCAGATACGGCAACGCGCGGAGTTGCGCTTCCGGTATCGCTGCAATGAGCAGGTTGACGCCCCACTGGGCGCCCAGGAAGCCTACGGCTGCGCCAAGGACGGACAGGAGAAGACTCTCCGTCAGCAATTGCGAGACGAGGTTCGTACGTGTCGCGCCCAAAGCGGATCGCACCGCGAATTCCTTGCGGCGGCTGATGGAACGGGTCAGCAACAAATTCGCGACATTGGCGCAGGCAATCAACAAAACAAACCCGACGGCGCCCAGCAGCACCAGTAGTAGCGGCCGGATTTTGCCGGAAATTCTTTCGCGGAAACCTGCCATGAGGAAGACCGTTGATTCGTCTTCCTTTGGATAGGTCTGCGCAAGCTGTGCGGTGATCCCTTTCATTTCAGCTTGCGCCTGCTCCGGCGAAACACCGGGAGCCAGCCGCCCGATCACGCTGAACCAGCGGAGACTTCTTCGCGCGCTCAGATCACCTGCGGCATGCAGCGGAACCCAGAGCGGCGCCGACTTCGCGGGCGCGAACTCAAAGTCGCGCGGCAGAACGCCAACAATCGTGACTGGCTTGCCATCGAGGCGAATGGAAGTGCCAATCGCGTTCGGATTCGCGCCCAGTTCCGTTCGCCAGAACGCGTCGCTCAGGATAGTGACGTGAGGACCGTCGGGCTGATCTTCCGTTTGCAGAAAATCACGACCAAGGGACGGCTTCACGCCCAGGGTGGAAAAGAAGTTCGGCGTAACCCGCGTGCCAAGTGCGAGCTTAGGCTCGCCACCGATTTCCAGCGTGAAACCGTCTCCACCGTAGCCCGCAAGGGATTGAAAACTCTTCGCGGCGTGCTTCCAATCCAGAAAATCAGGATAGGAGGTCTGGGCCATATCGATAGTCGGGTATTGCTCGCGGGATTCGCCGAGAAAGAATAGTTCGCCCGGACGCTGATACGGGAGCGGGCGAAGGAGCGCTGAATAGACCACCGAAAAAATGGCGGTGTTGGCGCCGATCCCCAGCGCCAGCGTCAAGACGATCACGAGCGTGAAGCCGGGGCTCTTGAGGAGGAAGCGCGCGGCGTAGCGAAGATTCTGCTTGAGCATGAACGGACCTCCCCGCGGGACCAAACCAAAGCAGCACGCCACGCTCCGTCGGGAACGCCAGCTAAATGCTTCTATCGCAAGCACATAATCCCCGCAAGAGCCGGTCGTAAAGTCAGCGGTGACCGCTCTTGGGACTTTGGATTGCGAAACCGAACAAGAACTGAACCACGCGAGGCTTAGGAAAGACGGGGAGACAGAAATTCCTCGAACAACAGCTGCGACAAGCGGCCCGCATTGTGGCGGATGACCCCGTGTTCGTCCAGTAGGTTGTCGAGAACCACGCGATAGCCCAGCTTCTGAAGATCCCTAAGATCGACGGCGACCGGTTCGGCGCCTTGGGCGCGGTAGCGTTTGGCGACTTCGGGCGAAATCGGTTGCCGATTGGCGACCACCCAATCGATCACCCGCCGGGAGGTGTGTTGGCGGATGGCGCGTAGATGGTCGGCAAGCGCGTAGCCGGAGGTCTCGCCGGGCTGGGTCATCAGGTTTGCAATGTAGACGCGCGGCGCCTTGGATCTCGCGATGGCGTGCGCGATCTCCGGGATCAGCAAATTCGGCAGAATGCTCGTATACAGCGAGCCGGGCCCGAGAAGTATCAGGTCGGCTTCCTCGATCGCCTCGAGCGCCTTGGGCAATGGGCGCGCCGAGCGCGGCCACAGAGAGAGCTTCTTGATGGCCGCGCGGCTGGCCGTGATACGGGTCTCCCCATGAACGCGGCGCCCGTCGGCCAGGGTGGCCACCAGCGAAACGTTGGATACCGTCGACGGAAAAATCTGCCCGCGGATCGCGAGGATCTTGCTACTGACGCGAACCGCTTCCGCGAAATCTCCGGTGACGTGGGTCAACGCGGCGAGAAACAGGTTGCCAAAATTGTGCCCGATGAGACCCCGCCCCGCGTGAAAGCGATATTGGAACAACCGCCCGAGGAGCGCCTCGTCCTGCGAGAGGGCCACCATGCAGTTGCGAATATCGCCGGGAGGCAAGATGCGGTTTTCGCGGCGAAGGCGCCCGGAACTCCCGCCATCGTCGGTGACCGTAACGATCGCGGTAAGCCCCGCGATGGGGTGGTGTTCGTTGGCGGGTTCGTCGCGGCGGCGTATTACCAGGTCCTTTAGCCCGCGAAGCAGCGTGGAAAGTCCCGTACCGCCGCCGAGTGCGACGACGTTCAGTCCCCGAGAGAATGGCTTCGACCTGGAAGAACTTTTTTTCACTTCAGACCCGGCATGCAGCATTCTACCGAAAACACTGAGGCGGCGACCGCACAAACAGTGCCCAGTACTCAAATCAATTACTCAAATCAAGCAATCAGCGATGGGAGGGTAAACTTCTGGCGATCGCGATGGCTATGCAATGCATGCGTTACAGATTCGCTTCTTCATCATTCTCGCTTAGAGCGAGCGAAAGGGTTACTCGGCGTCAACAACACAAAAGCGCTCAGCCAGCCGAGCCGTCTTTCTCCGGATAAAGCATCTCGGTGAACCGAGGATCTTCCTGAAGGAACGCAAAGTCTTCGTCGTTGCGCGCGTGGTAACGATTTTCCGGGCGCAATTCGATCGCCACTTTCAGGTTCTTCATGGCGGAGTCCGCTTCGCCCGTCAAGCAATCCAGCGCCGCGAGCGCATAGTGGATGTAGTCCGCCTTGGGTGCCGCCTTGCGCGCTCGATCCAGGCTTTCGCGCGCGTCATCCCACCGGCCGATGTTCATCATGGCCACGCCGCGCTGGTAGTGCTCGTCGGCAGTGCGGGGATTCTGCTCGTGGCTCGGCTTCATGCGCTGCTCGGCAATCTTCAAGTGCATGCGCGCGCGATCGGCGAGCTCTTTGCTCGGGCCTTCAAGAACTTTCTCCAGCTCCTGCTTGGCCTTGGCAAACTTCTGCTGGTGGAACAGAGACAGCGCTTCGTCGTATACCTTGAGCTGCGCTTGGACGCGCGGGTCGACCATCTCGACGCCTCCGCGCTGCGGGGGGTGTTGCGGAGTTAAAGTTTTTGTTTTCAATAGTTTAGATTTACCATGCAAGGCGCTCTTGGTGCGCCCGGAACTTCCCGAATTGGGCTTGTGCGCCTTGGTCATGCCCGCGAAGATAGCAGAGCAGGTTACCCACGTCAACGCGTCTTGGGAGTAACTCTTTTGTAACACTGCGCGTTATCTCGTTAGCGCAGGCCGCGAAAATTATTCTACCGAACCAGCCGTGACTCACCGAAACTAGATACGAGTGGCAAACACGCGACATCCGACACGTTGAAAGGGTGGCCTGCCTGTAACGCGTGTGCTATAAATTTCTAAACAAGTTCCGGAGCAAGGACCGGCCAACGACAAGTGCCTTTCATCAATTTTCCCGCGCGCGAAATTAACTGCAAGCTGGTGTACTACGGTCCAGGTCTGGGCGGAAAGACCGCCAACCTGCAATGGATCTACGACCACACCGGCCAAAACCAGAAAGGGAAAATGGTTTCCCTGGCCACCGAGACCGACCGCACTCTCTTCTTCGATTTTCTTCCGCTCGACTTGGGCACCGTGCGCGGCTTCAAGACCAGGTTCCACCTCTACACCGTCCCCGGACAGGTGTTCTACGAAGCCAGCCGCAAGCTCATCCTGAAGGGCGCCGATGGCGTTGTCTTCGTCGCCGACTCCCAGGAAGAGCGCCTGGATGCCAATTTTGAAACGATGGAGAACCTGCAAGAGCACCTGAAAGAGCACAACCTCAATTTCGACACCATTCCCTACGTGCTGCAGTTGAATAAGCGAGACTTGCCGAACGCCCTCCCGATCCCGGACCTCACCAAGCAATTGCAACGAAAGGGAGAGCCCGTGCTGGAAGGCGTGGCCGTGACGGGCCAGGGCGTTTTCGAAACGCTGAAGGAACTGGCGAAGCTAGTCCTGGCGGAGCTGAAAAAGGGCGGCTAGGGCATCGATTCGTTATGCTGAGTCTCTCAGGTACTTGAGAAACGAACCTCAACAGGCACGATTACAGGTACAGGAGTTCCGTCTCGGCCTGCCGGTCGGAACTTCCAATCGCTTACGACTTCGATGGCCTTCTCGGTAAACCCATAGCCCGCATCCTTCGATCTTTTGATTTTGATGGCGTTTCCCTTCCTTGAAACGGTCACCGTCAGAATAACCCATGCCGACGTAATCCCCGCTCTGCGGCCCTCTTCGGAATACTCTGGGTTCGGACAGTGGGCGCAAGCGGGCACGTCTACTCCATTCGCTCCTGGGAGTTCTGGATTTCTAGCTTCGGCGTCCAAGCCTGCAGGGCTGAGTAAATCCAAGACTTGCGTGTGGGGAACCGATTGCGAGAGCGTGACGATAGCTAGCCCATCCGACGCTCGGTGCAACGTCGCCGTGACGAGATAGTGCTGCGCGGAAATCGCGACGGTGCCAATGACGACGGCCGCGACGCCCCAAGAGTCAGCGATTCGTTTCAGCGATTCTGCTGAGGCGATGTCTTCGGTGGTTACCTTGGAATCCAGCAATTGCCCGCGGTTCAAGAGCCGGAAGCCTTCAGACCTACCCTGCAGCTTGTCCGATAATTTGCTTGCCAAATACCAGCCGAGATCGGAGGGTTGTCCATCGGCGTCCAGGAAATCCGCGACGGCCACCAATTTCGTGCCAGCTTTTCTGACGTGCACCGCCAGTCGCTCCGCGATTGGGTCGAGATTCACTTTCTCGGCGGCGGCACTGAAGGACGCGGTCGCGCACAGAACAATGGCAAGCAAGATCCGAAGTGAAAACCGCTCGGACTTGAGTTTCATGTTCTCCTCGACCACCTGGAAGATCGGAGGATGCTATGCGAAGCTGGCCAGCGCCGAAGAATCCGTCTCAAACGTAGGAATCGCCTCGACCAGCCGCGTCACCGTCAGCGCATCCCGCACGCGTCCGTGCCCGCAAACCAGGTGCAGCGCCCCGCCCTCTCTAGCCAGCTGAATCGAGCTCCGTACCAGCGAAGAAATCCCCGAGCTGTCGATCTGCGGCACGCCGTTGAGGTTGACCACCACCTTACGGCCGCCACCCTGCACCAGCGATTGCAGCACTTCCGTCAGTTGCTCGCTCGGCTCACCGATGGTCAGACGGCCGTGCACTTCCAGCGTATGCACGCCATTCGCTTCACGCACGGAGATTTCCATGGGCAGACGTTCGGTCATTGGGAGGTCTCTCTCATGGAATGTTCACGCTAGCCTAGTCGAAAAATTACGCTTCCGCGAGCAATTGTAGCGGCCGCTTTCGGAAGCGAGCGCCTCGTTCCCTTAGCATACCCCGGCGCTCCCTCCAAGGGAACAACCGGGGCGGGAGCCTCGGCAGCACCTCGGTGAGCAGCTCACATTCTAGACGCCAGCACGGCATTATACGATGATAGCCGCGCGAGACAAGTGGCCCGTAGCAGTAGCACCGGTTTGCCCCGACCTGGAGGGGCATCCCTGCTGGCCCTTGCGCGTATCCTTACCTGAGTGGGGGAGCCACCCGGTCACCTGAGGGACCCATTGACACATGCTCGGGTTGGACCCAAAATAACGTCCTAGGGTGGCCGTCGAAACGGGTCCGGGACTTGCGCCGCAACATTCCATTCCTTCCGTTAAAAGCACTAGCCATTGTCGCTGGCGTTCTTTCGCTCGCGCAGGCCGACGTTCTTCGGGCACAGCGTATTGCGGTACCGACACTCCTACCTGAGTCCGCGCCCTCGGCCATCACTGGCCAAGTCAACGTGCGCGTACAACAAGACACCGGTTCACCATTTAACAGTCCCTTCACGGTTTCGCTGCGCTCCATAGATATGAAGGTCGATCTGTCAGGCAGCTACAACCAAGCCGGGCAGACCGCCTTTACCGCCATCCCTGTCGGCCAATACCTGGTCGAGGTTAGTGCCGCGGGATATAGCACCGTGCGCGAGAACGTCTCCATCGACAGCAGTGGACAAGTCCGAACTGTCGTGGCGGCGATGATCCCGGAAGGCTCCGTGTCCCTGTCGCGCGCGTCATCAGGCGGTGTGGTGCCTCCCAAAGCGATCAAGGAAACCGAAAAAGGTCTTCACGCCTTGCAGGTCGGGAAGCTCGACGAAACTCAAACGCACTTGACGCGCGCGCTCACCATCGCACCGAATTTCGCCGACGGCAATTATTTGATGGGTGTACTCCTTCTGCGGCGGAACGATTCCGCGAAAGCACGAACGTATCTGCAAAAGGCCGTGGACCTGGCCCCCAACCATGCACCCGCATTGCTGGCATTGGGCGAGGCCGCATATCTTCAGCGGGATTTTGCGCACGCCACCGACGCGCTCGAACAATCCCTCCGCGAACAACCGCGCGGCCCGCAAGCGGCCACTGCGCAAGAGCTGATCGCCCGCATGCGTGAGTCGGCTCCGTCTAAAGTAGGGGGAACCGCGGGAGAAGCTAAGTCCTCCGCTGCCGACCTCGCCGGTTACAAAATATCAGCCAATACACTGCTGGACCTGGCGGCGATTACACCCGTCACCGAAACCAACTGGATCCCGCCCGATGTCGATCAGGAAAAACTGGTTCTGGACCCCGGCGCCGCCTGCCAACTGGACGATGTAATCCAGGCTACCGGCGATCGCGTAAAGGAACTCGTTCAAGATGTTGACCGTTTCACCGCCACAGAAAAAGTAGACCATTACAGCCTCAGCCCGCTTGGTCTGCAAATCTCCAAGGAAAGCAGGAAGTTTGATTACATGGTCGAAATTCGCCAGTTCGGCGATCACGATCTCGATGTTCAGGAATACCGCAACGGATCGGTTTCCGCGCAGCAATTCCCGGGGCATATCGGCACCATCGGTCTTCCCACGGTTGCTCTCGTTTTTCACCCTTACTACCAGGAGAAATATGAATTTTCCTGCGAGGGCCGCGGAGCGTGGCGCGGCAAGCCTGCCTGGCTGGTTCATTTTCAGCAACGAACGGACCGTAAAAGCGCAATGCTCGTCTATCGCGTTGGCGGCAAGACCTATGCGGTGGGGTTGAAAGGCCGAGCGTGGATTGACACCACGAATTCTCAAATCCTCGCCATCGAAACCGATACGATGCGCCCGGTGCCCGAGATCCGCTTGATGCGCGATCACCAACTTATCGAATACGGACCAGTCGACTTCCGAAATAACACCATGCGCCTCTGGCTGCCGAAAAGCGCGGATTGGTACTCCTCTTTGTCGGGACAGCGATACCACCGGCGTCACACCTTCAGCCAGTTCTTGCTGTTTTCGGTGGACGACTCGCAAAAGATCAGCAAACCGAAAGAACCCGTCGAAGAGACCCCGAAATCCTAGATTTGCCTTCGCGCGCAACGCTCTCTATCAGAAAAATCAATTTGGTAGATGCAAATTTCAAAGTATCTCTTCCCCGCGCGCCGCGTATAATTTCGCTTCGATTAGGCATTTGGTCCCCAATAAGCGGCTTTCTTACCAGGGAAGCGGTCACTTTTTGTGTGACCTGGAAGCCGTCAATTCTCGCAGCGGAGCGGACATAAACTATGAAGCAGGTGGTGGTCTTGAAGTGCTGTTGTATCTTCGCCATGCTGCTCCTGCTCCCAACAATTCCGCTTCTCGCACACCAAACCCCCGCCGCGCCTGCAACTTCTTCCTCGTCCGTCGACTCCTCTAAAGCCCTCAACGACAAGCTCGCGCAACTCGATCAGCGCGTCACCGCCGCGCAATCGGCCGGGGACAACGCCTGGATGCTGGTGAGCGCCGCTCTCGTCCTGTTAATGACCGGCCCAGGCCTGGCGCTTTTCTATGGCGGCTTGGTCCGCCGCAAGAACATGCTCGCCATCATGATGCAAAGTTTCATGCTCATGGCGGTGATCTCGGTCCTCTGGGCCCTGGTCGGCTACAGCCTGGCCTTCGGCGGAAACGGCCCGGTGATCGGCGGATTCGAGCACGCTTTTCTCCGCGGCGTCGGCGCCGACCCGAATCCCGATTACGCTGGCACCATTCCGCAAGCCACCTTCATGATCTATCAGCTGATGTTTGCCATCATTACTCCGGCACTGATCACCGGCGCGACTGCCGAACGAATGAAGTTCAGCGGCACCGTTCTCTTCCTCATCCTCTGGTTTCTCGTCGTCTACGCCCCGCTGGCTCACATGGTCTGGGGCAAGGGTGGCTTGCTCAACGCCGCGCTTGGCGGAAAATTTCCCACGCTGGATTTCGCCGGAGGCACCGTCGTCCACATCAGTTCCGGCGTTTCCGCTTTGGTTTGCGCTTTGTATCTTGGCAAGCGCGTCGGCTTCCCCAAACAACCCATGCCGCCCCACAGTTTAACTCTCAGTTTTGTAGGCGCGTGCTTACTGTGGGTAGGCTGGTTCGGCTTCAACGCCGGAAGTGCCCTCGCAGCAAGTTCCCTGGCCACCAGCGCATTCGTAGCTACGCATTTTGCCACCGCCGCCGCCGCCATTAGTTGGAGCCTGGCGGAGTGGCTTAAGAACGGACGCGCCAGCGCGCTGGGCGCGATTTCCGGTGCGGTCGCTGGGTTGGTAGCCATTACGCCCGCCGCAGGCTTCGTAGCACCCATGCCCGCCTTGGCGATCGGATTCATCGCCGGCCTGTGGCGATCGGATTCATCGCCGGCCTGGTCTGCTATTTCATGGTCACGAAAATTAAATCCATCTTCGGCTACGACGACGCCCTCGATGCTTTCGGCGTACATGGCGCAGGCGGCACCATCGGCGCTCTGCTGACCGGCATCTTTGCGCAGCAAATCGTCAACCCTATATTCGGCGCGGGCAAACCGGTGGGTGGCCTCGACGGCCACTGGAGCCAGGTCGGCAATCAGGTTGTCGGCGTACTGATCGCCTGGGGCTTCGCATTGGTCGGCACCATCATCCTCCTGAAAATCACCGACATGATTACCGGCCTGCGCGTCACCCAGGAGCAGGAGATTGAAGGTTTGGACATTTCGCAACACGGCGAAGAGGCTTACAACCTGGAACTCTAAGTAGACTGGAAGGGCTCGAGCGTCGCACGCAGTGCTCGGGCCGCGCCGCGGATTTGCAAAACCGCGGAACGATAAGGGGTAACGCGGGAGCGCAAATTTTCATGATGAAACTTGAGGCCATTATTCAGCCCTCGCGATTTGAATCCGTCAAAGATGCCTTGCGCGAAGTTGGCATCGAAGGCATGACCGTCACCGAAGTCCGCGGCCATGGCCGCCAAAAGGGCCACACCGAGGTTTACCGTGGCCGCGAATACACCGTCGATCTCCTACCCAAAATCAAGCTGGAGATGGTGCTGCCGGATAAGCTCGTGAATACCGTTGTGGACACCATACTGAAGACCGCGAAGACAGGAAAGATCGGCGACGGTAAAATATTTTTGTCGAAGGTTGATGAAGCGATTCGGATTCGCAACGAAGAGCGCGGCGAAAACGCTCTCTGATGACGACCGCAGCCCGTCCCGGTCTCCATTCGGCCCATCCGCCCGCTATGAAAATGCAAGACGCTCTTACTCCCCTGTCCGTTCTCGGCCCGCAAGCCGACGACGAACGCCAACGCATTCAGAAACAGTTCGAGTCGGGTGTCAGCGCGCGGGAAACGGTGCTCGCTCTGTGCGCGCTAGCGGACAACAATGTTCAGCAGGTTTTTAGCGAAGTTCTCCGCGTTCACAGCACTCCTTCCGAGGGATTGTGTTTGGTGGCGTTGGGCGGATATGGGCGCCGCCTTCTTTTTCCTTACTCCGACCTCGACATCTTGTTTCTTTTCGGCAGCGAAAAAGCCGAGCAAACTTTCCGGCCGCTCATTTCCGACTTTTCTCGCACGCTCTGGGACCTCGGTTTTCGCGTCAGCTCCGCCGGCCGCACGCTCGAAGAATGTAAACGCATTGAAGAAGATAACGTCGAATTTCACTTGGCACTGCTGGATCGCCGCTTTCTGGCCGGCGACGCCGAGCTTTTCGACCGGCTGAATACCAAGGTTCTCCCCACCTCCGAAAAGCAAGCCCGCCCCTTCCTTCTTGCACAACTCCACCAACTCACCAAAGACCGCCTGGCCCGCTATGGCAACACCATTTTTCACCTCGAACCCAACGTGAAGGAAGCGCCCGGGGGACTCCGCGACTATCAAGCGGCAGTGTGGTTGCGCCAGATCGCCGGTGAAAGAAAAGAATTACTGAACAGCAGCGCCGCCGAAGAGGAACTCGCGTCAGGCGCTGTCGATTTCCTCAGCGCGATCCGCTGCTTCCTGCACTACAACAACGGTCGCAACGACAATACATTGACCTACGAACTCCAGGCCGCGGCCGCGGAGCGCTCGCTCGGGGTTGCGGACCAGATACCGCGAAACGCCGCGGAATGGATGCGTCTCTATTTCCGCCATGCGCGCACTCTCAATCGCTTGTTGCTCCGCTATCTCGAACAGAAAGCGCTCGTTCCGCAAACGCTGCGGCAGCGACTGTTCAGCGTCGCTCGCGGCCCCAAAGTGGAGCCCAGTAACGGCAAGCCCTTCGGCGTGCGCGATGGCCTGTTTGAAGTGCTGGATCAGCAGGCGCTATCGGATCGCGCGCAGGTTTTTTCTCTGTTCACCGAAGCGGCCCGCAGCGGTGTACCCCTAAGCCGCCAGGCGGAGCGCTGCATCGCCTACATCATGCAGCATCCCGAACTTCCCGTGCGCAACGCGGAAATCGCCTGGCCGACCTTTCGCGAGATTCTGGCCGCCAACTACCCGGGCATCGCGCTCCGTCCGATGCAACGTCTCGGCCTGCTCACCCAGATCCTGCCCGAATTCAGCCGCATCGATTCACTGGTCGTGCGCGATTTCTATCATCGCTACACCGTGGACGAACACTCGCTCCGCACCATCGAGCATTTGCAGGAATTGGCCGCTCCTCCCGACGAGCAAGGCGCTCATTTTGAACCGCTGTGGCGAACCGTAGATCGCCGCGACCTGCTTATTTTTTCGCTCCTCCTGCACGACGTCGGCAAAGGCATGCCCGTCGAAAATCATGTCGCGGGCAGCCTGGAAGCTCTTGCCAGCGCCGCCGGCCGCCTGCAACTCTCCGAAGAAGAAACCGCCGAGGTCCACTTTTTGATCGAGCATCACCTGGAAATGTCCGCCACCGTGCAGCGCCGTGACATTTTCGATCCGTCCACCATCTCCTCCTTTGCCGCCTCCGTCGTCAACCAGGAACGCTTGCAGCGCCTCTGCCTGCTCACCTACGCCGACATTCACGCCGTCAATCCCGAAGCTCTGACGCCCTGGAAGGCTGACATGCTGTGGCAGCTTTTCGTCGCCACTTCCAATTACTTCAGCCGCACGTTGGATCGCGATCGCCTGCACGCTCACGACGAAGTTTCGCTGCTAGAACAGGTGCGCGCGCAAATCTCCACCGCGACCACCGAACAGATCGAACGCTTCCTGGAGGGCTTCCCGCGCCGCTACCTGGCGGTACATTCCGCGCCCGAAATTGCCGCGCAGTTGGCCATGTATCAAAAATTGGCGACCCAGCCGGTGCAGACCGAATTGCATTCGACGGGCCATGCGTTTTCGTTGACTCTGCTGACCGCCGATCGCCCCGCGCTTTTCGCAACCATCGCCGGGGTGCTCGCCGGATGGGGCATGAACATCATCAAGGCGGACGCCTTCGCGAACGCGGCCGGCGTCGTGCTCGATACCTTTCACTTTGCGGACCTGCACCGCACCCTGGAGCTGAACCCCACGGAGATCGAAAGGTTCCGCCGCAGCCTGGCCGACGTCGTCAACGGCAAGGCTCCGCTCCAACCGCTCCTCCAGGGCCGCGACAAAGCCAGCCGCGAACGCCCTCCAAAGGTAGCCATCGAAACCAAATTCGCCTTCGACGATGACACGTCGGAGCACAGCACGCTCCTCGAAATCGTCGCCCAGGACCGCCCCGGCCTACTGTACGACATCGGCTCAACGCTGGCCCGCCTGTGGTGCAACATCGAAGTCGCCCTGATTGACACAGAGGGCCAGAAGGCCATCGACGTCTTCTACCTCACCGAGCAAGGCAAAAAACTCGGCCCCGAAAAACAGCATGCACTGCTGCAAGCCCTCCAGGAAAAACTGGGCTAAGAAGCGCGCGCGCGGCGGGTCAAGGAGCCGGCCTCATCCGCTGACGGGCATGGTCTGTGACCCTTGTCGTTGGTTAACCCTAACCATCCCTCCCCCTCGCTTTTCCGTAAGTGTTCATTCTGCCGAATTTCGATATATACGGCTCATTCTAATGCAGAACAGTTACATAACTATATGGGATATATCGAGCGAAGATAATCTGAGGGCGGACGGCGATAGAGAGCATTGAAGCGCGAAGACTGGAAACTGTGCCTTGCGTTGACGCCGGGCGGGGCAAGCCCCGCCCCTACAGGGGAAAACGCGGGTTCAATCCGGAATACGGACTTCAATGCAAGGGAGTTCGATTCACGCGCGGATTTCCATCCAGGCGCGAAGCTCCATCAGGCGGGGAGATCGATCTAACCGTGTCGGAGGCTGGGTCAGGTCTTTGCTGTGACCCGCCAGCTGAATTCTTTGTTGGACTTGTAGTTCCACAGGGTCACAAGGCCAATGGCAATTAGATTGGCCAGGTAGCGGTCCATGTGGAGAAGATTGAATTCGATGTTGATGATGACGACATTGAAAAAGATGCCGAGCGAACAGATGGCGTTGAATTTCAGGAAGCGCTTTACGCGCTGGCCGAACGTATTCTGATGTTTGGAGATATCGCCGAACGTCCAGAGGTCATTCCAGATGAAGTTGTTGAGCAACGCGGCCTCGGCGGCGAGGATCTTGCTGCGCGTCAATCCCCAGCCGAGCATTTTCGGGTCGCTCAGAAGAAAAAGGAAAGACATATCGATGACCACGCCGCTGGCCCCAACGACACAGAAGCGGAAGAAGCTCGAGATGTGAAGCAAGTAGAGGCGCAAGCGAAACAGGTGCTGGAAATATTCGAGATAAATGCGATTGGTGAGCTTGCTCGAGCCTTCGACGCGCTCGCGGAAGGTATAAGGAACTTCGCTGATCCAGCCCACTTTGCCGCGGCCCAGCACTTCGACCAAGATCTTGTAGCCCAGCGGACTAAGCGTGCGGTCCTGGATGGCCGAGCGACGAATCATGAAGAAGCCGCTCATCGGATCGCTGATGCGCCCGATCACCTCGGGCAGCAGCATGAATCCAATCATTTGCGCCCCGCGGGAAATGATGCGGCGGGCGAGGCTCCAATCGCTGACGCCCCCACCTTCCACGTGGCGGCTGGCGATTCCCAGATCCGCGCCGCGCAGCATTTCCTTGCACAATTTGGCGACGACTTCGGGCGGATGCTGCAGGTCGGCGTCCATGACGGCAAGAATGCTTCCCTGGGCAATTTGCCAACCGCGAATTACGGCGGTAGAAAGGCCGCGCTGCCCTTGCCTGCGAATCACGCGCAATCGCGGAAATCGGTCCGTCAGCGCGAGGGCGATTTCCCAGGTGCGGTCGGGACTGTCGTCATCGACAACGATAATCTCGTATTGAAGGTTTGGAACGGAATCGAGAACAGGAACAAGCTGTGCGATCATCGCGGCGATGTTTTTGCCCTCGTTGTACGTGGGAAGGACCAGCGACACGTCTACACGCGAGTCGGCGCTGGCCGCAGCGATCACCAAGGGACCGCTGGGACACGTCTGTAATGAAGCCATCGCTAACATTTCTCCGTCCACGCAAACCATCACTCTTTGTGGAAGCGCCTCACCAAAATCATTGCTCTCTCGCTCACTCTTAAGGTTGCACTACCTTCGGTGTGTACACGTAAGATCTTGTGGTGGCGAAGCTAAAAGCGTAATGCGCATCCAGATCGCGCAGAAATTCGCCCCCAAAATGAGTGTCCGTGTACCAGGTTTTTCCTTCCGAAGTCGCCGGGTCCCGCTCGAGGACGATTGCCGCGAATCCCTGATGTTCCATTCTCCCCCAGAGATCCGCGGCCAGCTCCGGATGTTTCATGGCGAGGATGCGGAACATAAACGGGTCCAGAAGATAAGGCGCCCTATTGGAATTGATGACGATGAGCGGATTCTCCGCCAGAACGGGACGTTCGTCCGCAGGGAGGCGCTTCAGCACTTCAGCGGTGTCGGCGGGAAAGGACGGCCTGGTCAAGTCGCCGTGGAGACTCTGCGATGTCGGGATGAGGGCGACGACCAAGGCAAAGGCGAGCAAGCCGGTGCCGGCTACGGCGAGGGCCGGAGCCGGCAAGGATGCCGGCGCTGCCAACCCGGGAGCACGTGAAATTGACGTGACCAGCAGAAGGACGGCGGCGATCTGCAAGTCGAAGAGATGGTTTATGCCGATGCCGAGAGAGCCAAAGATGACCGTGGTTACCAGTAGCACCAGCACGAAGTAGATGGGCAGAATATCGGTCCGACTCTCGTGGAAATAATGCAGACCGAAAACGGCGGCAGGGACCAGGAAGAGCAAGAACACGGGATCAACGTCGAGGGCTTTCGAGAGCAGGTGCAGCGGCGCCTGCAGCGTGTAGAAAAGGGAGCCGCCTCCCCCAGCGCAGGCGCGAAAAATCGCGAATACGCGACCACCACTGGCCACGTACATGGACAGGAGAACGAGAATGTAGCCGCACGCCGTGGCTAAGGCGAGTTGTATCGCCTCTTTGTAGCGGCGAGCGAGAATCCACGCGACAAAAACCGCGCCGACCCCGAATACCGTGGTTATTTTTGTGGCGAAGGCAAGGGTGAAAAGCAAGGCGGCGCAATAGAGAGCAATACGGCGAGTTGCCGAGCCAACGCAGAGCACGACGCCCCAGAGATTCAAGGCGGCGGCAAGACTGTCGCCTTTCGCGCCCAGCAGAGCTTGCTGCGTGGTTGCAACGGCGAGGACGGAGGTAACGGCAGCCACGCACAACAGGAGGCTAACTCTCAAGCGCCGCAACAATGTATAGACGGCGCCGAGCGCCACGACGACGCCCGCTACAGAAAGAGCGATCCCCGCGGTCTCCAGAGACCCCAGAGGTTTCGATAACGCACCAGTCAAGACGAAATACAGCGGAAAATATCGCGTGCCGCCATAGCCGAGTGAACTAAATAGCGGGCGGTAAAAGATGCCGTGGATGAAGTCGTAGGCGGAGGCCAGCCAGACGCCTTCGACGTGCGTCAGGAAATATTGATGGCGGAAATTAAGAACGAGGCGTACGAGCAGCATCGCCGAAATGGCGATAGAGGTCAGCACAATCAACGCGGAGTAGAGCTTCAGAGTTGGCTTGGGGCTGGCGTCCGGCGACATCGTGAGCTTTTCGTTCCCTCTCCGCGGGTAGATGCGAACGCTGCGCGTCGCGAGTTTTGCCGAACTTCCGCATGGATAACCTATCGGTGCTGAAGATAAGGCCAAGATAGCGGGTTTTTCAGGGCCGAACAAGAAATCGTGCGGCGAAGCGTCCTTGAAGGGTAATCGGGTGATTGTCGTAGCGGATCTAACGTCGACGAGAGTTCAGGGACACTGATATGACAAGCTTTCGCCTTACACCTAGTGCTCTTTGATGCTTCTTGCTTGAAGTTGTCGCCGGGACGGGCTGAAGCCCGCCCCTACATTGCGCGGACTAGCGAATTCCTGCGGCTATGGCGTCTGATCATTCGGCACCAAGGAAGGCGTAACGGAGGAGGAAGAGGACGGAGAGGATCCAGATGAGCGGGCTGATTTCGCGGTACTTGCCAGTGCCTACCTTAATAAAAGTGAAGGAGAGCATGCCGAGGCTGAGGCCGGTGGCGATGCTGAACGTCAAGGGAGTGGCGACGAGGGTCAGGAAGGCGGGGAAGGCTTCGCTGAAGTCATCCCAGCGGACGCGGGCGACCGCGCCGCACATCAGCGCACCGACCAGGATCAGCGCGGGAGCCGTGGCGTAGGCGGGAATAGCGGCCACCAGCGGAGCGCAGAACATGGCGACCACGAAAAAACCGGCGATGACGACGTTGCCGAGGCCGGTGCGGGCTCCCGCAGCAACACCGGCTGCGCTCTCAATGTAGCTGGTGACCGTGGAGGTCCCGGTTAAGGCGCCGATCATCGTGCCGAAGGCGTCGGCAAGCAAAGCGCGGCTGGCGCGCGGGAGTTTGCCGTCGCGCAGGAAGCCGCCTTGTTCGCAAACGCCGACGAGCGTGCCGACATTGTCGAAGAGGTCGACGAAGAAAAATACGAAGATGAGCTCGCCAAGGCCGATTTTTGCGGCGGCGCGGAAATCGAGTTTGAAGAAGGTGCCGCCTGGATGCGGGAGCGAGAAGAGATGCTCGGGCCAGTGGTCGAGACCCAGGGGGATGCCGGCAAGAGCGATGGCCACGATGCCGATGAGGATTGCGCTGCCGATGCGTCGGGCCATGAGGATGGCGATCAGAATCAGGCCGGCAGCAGCTAGGAGAACTTGCGGGTCCAACGCTTTGCCGAGGCCAACAAAAGTTGCGGGATTGGCGACGATAATTTTCGCGTTGCGCAGACCGATAAACGCGATGAACAGGCCGATGCCCGCGGCCGTGCCGTGCTTGAGGCAATCGGGTATCCCGTTGACGATTTGCTCGCGGACGTTCGTGAGCGTGAGGAGGAGGAAAAGCAGGCCGGAAAGGAAGACGACGCCCAACGCGGTCTGCCACGGGATGCCGCGCCCGACGACGATGGAGTAGGTAAAGTAGGCGTTGAGAGACATGCCCGGAGCGAGCGCGATGGGGTAATTGGCCCAAAACCCCATGATGAGCGTGGCGATCGCGGCCGAAATGCAGGTGGCGAACAGGACGCCTTCGACAGGCATGCCGGCTTCGGCCAGGATGCGCGGATTCACCACGACCACATAGGCCATGGTCATGAATGTGGTCAGGCCGGCGAGAAGCTCGCGGCGAACAGTGGTTTGGTTTTCGTCGAGGTGGAACAAGCGCTGGAGCAAGCGGGATTTACCCCTGGGAAAATGGGGGCAACTATAGGTCTCGCGATGAGGCAGTGTCAAACGCAAGAATCAACTGCGGGCGGAGTTCGGAACCGATCGTTGACAGCAGCCAGGGCGCTCGTTTTTTTGTTCTTGCAAACGCAAACGCTGAGCGATGCAGCGTTTCGTTGACACTCCGCGGCGCGGTTCGTTAGACTAAAATTGTCGGATCGAAAAGGTCCCGCCTCAACGCTTCCCCGGTAGCTCAATGGTAGAGCATTCAGCTGTTAATTCTCAGACGAAACGTTGATTCTGCACCGTTTAACCCCGAGATCGGCCACCAAAAACGGGCAAGTTGGACCCCGGTTTGGACCCCAATTTCAGCAATCGATTCTGCGCAATTCGCTCAGGGCTGACATCAAGGCCGCGGTTTGCTAAATCTACCTGCCCTGTTCGTACACACCCACGTTTCATTTGTTTCGAATCACTTAGAGTGCGCTCATTTGCGCAGAATCACCCTATTTGCACCCTATTTGCAACCGATTGTGTTGTGCACCAACTGTGCACCAAGATTACCCCGTTCCCTCGATTGGTCAACGCACTTGGCCTTGGGGGCCCATCCGAGGCTTTTTCGATTAATAGAATGGGCGGAAATGGTGAGTAGAGGGATGTACTTCTTTGTCTTCGAAACCACTCCTCGGCTGCGGCGTTTCCGCTCAAGGCTAGCGACAATCTGCGACTTACTCCATTGATGGATATAAGCGCGTTTCTCGGTACTAATCCGGCGTACGAACCTATAACTTCCGGGTTGCTCGTCATCTGTCCAGAATCGATGCCAAGCGGGAGGATCACTTCCCACAAGCCGACTCTCCAGGAACTTGTTGAATAAATCCTTTCAAATCAACAAATCTGTGTAGACAAGTTCCTGGCACTAATCGGGAGTTGAGGTCAATAGTTGCCCGGATGGCTGACCATATCTGACTTAGTTCGGGAAATTCATGCGGCGCAGCAGGGCCTGGAAGCGGGGGTCGGGGCGCAAGGGATCCATACCGGGGTAGGAGGCAATGAAGACCATCCATTGGTCGCGATTTTCGTAAGCCCGGTTCAGGCATGCGAGTGCTTGGTCTCTTTCACCTAGGCCACCGTAGGCCTCGGCCAAGAGAACCTCGGAGACATAGTGCCGGCGGGCCCGCTCGTTCAACTCGGCGATCAACTTGAGTGCCTCGCTCCTCCTTCCGACAAGAGCATAAACGTCCGCGAGACTCGCGACATTAGTCGGGCCCCGCCCTGAATCGATTAAACTCCTTTGTAGAGCGGCGATAGCCTCCGGATACATCTTCTTTTCGCGGTAGACCCATCCCAAACCGAAATGGTCCTGCAGGCTTTCAAATTCCTTACTAGCGAGATCGTATTGCCGAGATGAATGCTTTCGGACTCGGTGGGCAAACTCGAACCTTGAGGTTCCCAATGAAGACAAAGAACTTATGGTGAGCGGTAAGGGGAGTCGCGGTTCTTGTACTGGCGGTTGCTATTGGTGCTCTGGCAGAGCCTCGTGGCACTTCGGCGGCGTAATCAACGACTATTGAATCTGTGCCGCATCCTCCACACTGTTATCCGTGGCGAGCCGGGCTCTAAGAAAGTTGCCTGTCAGTGGGCCAAGATGTGAGGGCCTCACCGCTCCGCCCACCTCGCCTCAACCAGGAGCGGCAGATCATGAATCCAATCATTTTTACTGACCCCGCCGGGATAAACCACGTGTCCTAAATTGTCTTTCGTGTATGCAACGACAAAGTTGGCGTGCGCCATTCCATAATTCCCGCCGCGCAGCTCTGTTTTCTGCGCCACCGGCACCCCCGCCGCTCGCTCCGCTGCTTCAATCGCCGCTTCGCTTCCGGTCAGGCCCACGAAACGTCTATCGAAATTAGCCAGCCACCCCCGCAATCGCGTCGGTGTATCCCTCTTCGGATCCGTGCTCACGAACACCAGCTTCACCTCGTCGCTCACGCTCGCTGGCAATCCCTTCAACGCTGATCCAAGGTTGGCCATGTGCACCGGACACTCGTCAGGACAGTACGTGTATCCGAAAAACAGCAGTGTCACCTTACCGTCCGTCCGTTGCCGGAAATCGAATGGGGCGCCTGAACTATCCGTGAGAACAAATCGAGGTTTGGGTAGGGGCGGCGCGACCAGACCGCCCCGGTACATAACTGCGCCGCGCTCGGCCTTACTAACGTCACCGTTGGCCTGCTGCGCCGCCGGTGCAACGCCGCGCTGATCAGCCAACAAAACTGCGGCTACGCACATCCGCACAAACCGCAACGTCATGTTCCGTTCCTAGGGATGAACGATCACCGTCCCTTTCATTCCTTCCTCGTCGTGAATCGCGCAGATGTAATGGAAAACACCCGGAGCCATGAACGTCACGCGAAACCGCGTCACTCCTGGATTCGATTGCGCAAGGTTTGCCCGGTCTTGCGGAGCTGGAGACAAGAAGCCCGAATTCACGCTGTCCGACGGCGAGCTGATGATGGCCTGCCGCGCGCCATCCGATGTAGTCGTCGCATTCAACGCCGGCCGCGGATCGTCCGGCTCCGTTCCAAACGTCACTGTGTGATTGATCGATGGATCGAGGCTCGTCCACTCCACTGTGTCTCCAACTCTCGCCACAACGATCTCCCGCACAAACCGCATCAGCGATGCCGTTTGTGACCCCGCTCCCGTCGTCGTCACCACTTGCCCCACACCAGCCGCCACCGGCCCACTCTGCCATCGCTCGTCGTCTCCATGGTTTACCTCACCCTTCAGCCGCGCGGCGTCCGCAAGCAACAATCCCTCTACCTTCTTCCCTTCATCCTCATAGAAGTCATGATCGTGCGGAAGCGCCGCCGTTGGGTCCACAACATGGACCACTCCCGTCATATCCGGGTGCACCAGGCAAACCATCTTGAAATTCCCCGGCGACGGGAAAAACACGCTATACGTCAGCGGTCCTGGCCCGCTCGTCTCGTTCAAGAGCAATATGTTGGAATTCACACACGACGAACCGTCAAAGCTCGCTCCATCCGGCGTGCTCCCGGGGCACCCTACCTCGATTCCGAATACCGGACCAAAGTTTGGCGGCCGTACCTGGCCCGGTTTCAGAAATGTCGCTGTGTGTCGCTCGTGGGTCGTAAATACAAACCGCACAGTATCGCCGGCGTGAATCCATAACTCATTGGGAAGGAAAGCAAGCGCCTGCGGTCCCATGTCCGGCGCCTCCGCCCCGGCTTTAACCTGCCACTCGTCCGCTCGCGCCGTGCTCGCTGCCGCTCCGCCAAACGAAATCCAGAATACGGCGCTCCACAGCGACGCATTTGCGATACTCTTCCGCAACCGGTTCATGTTTCCTCCGTTGGCCCAATGTAGGCGATGCTCGCCACCATCCGACAAGGAGGCGCGTTGTGTCAAACAGCAAGGCGCGGAATCCCCGCTGCACCATCGATTTGCCGTCTAATACCGCGCTTTGCCGTATCCCGCCCGGAGTTACAATCCGCCTCTCAGACTCGCAACACGGTCCGGCCACTTAGAAAAGCGTGATGGGTGATGAAGCTCAAGATGCGCCCCCAGCAGGCAACTCGGTGTGCTTTGCGGCGCGCGAACTCTGGGGTGCGCAGGCTGCGGAGAGAGATTGCGTGTATGTTGATATGTGGGACGACTACCTGGAGGCAGCCCTAGTTCCATGCCAGGATCTGACTAGCTTGACGCAGTACCGGAACTCCCGCGCGATGCGGGGGGACCGTCTTCGCGGAGCCCTGGGAGGCGCAGGCGTTCGCGCTGGCCGTAAAGCTCTCAGAGCAGGGTCATTTCACCTGGAAAGAATGGGCCACAACTTTGGCCGAAGAGCTCAAGTTCGCTTCCGGTCGCGGGGAACCTGACGACGGTTCCCATTACTACGAACACTGGCTCGCCTCGCTCGCACGTCTCGTGTCCGCGAATGTTCAACGCGTGAGACCCTAATAGTCATATCACGCAGTTCATGGTGCTCGTGCCCGCAGGACGGCGGACGCCCTGGTTTGCCTTCGCTACCCTAAGCAATCCGGCCGGTAATTGGCCGAAGTGCCTGGCGGTCGTCGAGAGTCTAGAATTGAATTGAGCGTGTGTTCGGCACGAACGCGATGCAAGAGAAATAGAGGCAAATCAATCAGTGCTGTCCAGAACGATCAGTGCAAAAAGTAAACCCGCCAGCCCTCCGAACACCGCGCTAGGGACGCCAATCATTAGGGGGACCATGGCACGAGGGATATGGCCCGTATCAGGGTCAATTAAGGTCATTACCGCGCCTGCGGCCGCACCTGTCAGACCCCAAAGCAAGGCCCAAATGCCCGTCGTCCTCATAACTTTGCCGATGATTTGAAGAGTAGCCCTGTTGACGTGTATCTAAACCATCATGCACGGCCATGATGAGTCACCGCAACTGCCCCTCGTTTGGGTCTTTCCAGAGGTTTTGGTCTGTCTAGATTGTGGTGTCGCTGTATTTGCCGTCCCCGAAACGGAGTTGGGTGCACTTGCGTACTGCGAAAGGCCGAGGCCGAGCAGCGGAAAGAGTCGCCCCTTGGATCATCGAAACCGCACCCCTAGCGCCCGCGAATCGCGAGATAACCGAAAATACGGCGACATGGGCGGGCGCGGCGCGGCGTTAGTGGTACCGACCGGCCGGATCATCGGAAATGAAGACATGCCCCGCCAGCGCCTCGCGAATGGCTGGTACGAGTTCAGTCATCATCCGGGACTTCACAGGACTTAGCTTCATAATTCCTGACGTTTCCGACGAATTAACGTTCGTGTCCCCACACTGGCAGTTTTGCCAGTCTGCGCTGCTCGGCCTCACCTGTTACAAGTACACGCAATTCGGCTTCGGGAACTGCAAATTCCGCGCTCCCACAATTCAAGCAAACCAACACGTCCGGAAAGACCCAGACGATGGGCTTATTAACATTTTTCAGTCCGGGAAAATGGATGCAGATCTCTCCCGTGAATTTCCTCTGCCAGTTTGATCCGCATGACTTACACATCTCTTGCCCTCCCACGACTCCGGTTGAGTAGAAGTTTACGGTGGACGCTCAGGAAGAATAGCCTCCGTGTTGGAAGCACAGCGCAAATCAACAGTCGCCGCAACTCAGAGCGTCGAGACTGCTTCTTGAGATACGGAGAGGGGAGCTCTATCTGCGAAGTACGGAGTGAAGATCGAACGACTCAGACGAAGAAGGTTGTGCACACCCAAAGGTACCGGCCCGGCAAAGGTGTGTGCCGGATTCGGAATCCCTCATATCCACCGCAATTGGTGTTTGATTAGCAACACTCAAGATCGGCGCGGAATCAGATGCGCGAATCGAGAAATCATTGGAGGCATTGTCCGCTAATGACAGAAGTTCGGGGAACTCAGACACCACCATGCAGCACAAGAGCATGCTAGCTACGACCGAAACCAACATCTTGGCCGATATCGACCGCCGTCGTCGCATTCTGGAAACATACACCAGCCCGGGTATTAAAGCAAAGAAAGACGGCCCAGCACGACTGTGGTTAAAAGACTGACAACAAACGCTAGTTGAGGAACGCGCCGCTTGTATGAATCCCCGTCCTGTGATCCGCGGTGGTCTAGGTTTTCGAATCACTTAGATGATAAGTCGGGTAACCGGACAACTGGTTTTGGCCGAGAAATCGATGTCCAGTTTCCGCGTTTATCAAGACTTGGCTTCCTTTTTACGCTTGCGATGCTATGCCACGGCTTAAGACGTGGAAGCTCGGTTCGTCGGTCCCTCAAACTGCGTTGCGCTCGGCAAAAGGACCAGGCTTGCTCCCGGGGGCACATGGACTTGAGTTGTGCGCCGTTCGCCTTGAGAAGTTCACGAAATTACCTTCCAGATTCCTTAGTTTTGAGAATTGAACCGCTCGCGGGAATTGAGTTACAGGAAGTGCAGCGGCGGAAACTTCGTCGCGGAAGTCGTCCCGAGATGGCACTCCTGTTCTACGCTAGACGCATTCGCATTTGGAATTTCGATTGCCGGTCAAGAGATAAAAACATGGGAAAGATATTTCAGTCTGTCAGCGTGCTGCTGCTCGTTGTTACCTTGGCGGCGGCACAACAACCGAGCATGAGCGACGAGGGCGGGCGCGTGATGGCGCTTGAAAATGCATGGAATCATGCCCTGGAAGCAAAAGACACCAAGGCGCTGGACATGCTGTTGGCAAATACGTTTGTATCCGTCGATATCGACGGAAGCGTGTCGTCAAAGAGCGAATTTCTGGCGAGTATCAAGTCGCCTAACTATCAGCCATCCCAAGCAGTCACCGAGCAAAGCACTGTCCAGGTTTATGGGGATGTCGCTGTCGTCGTTGGGGTGTTCCGAATCAAGGGTACGGAGAAAGGCAAACCATACGTCAACCGCGAACGATTCGTCGATACCTGGATTAAGCTCAAGGGCACATGGCAATGTGTAGCTACAACGAGCACACTCATAACAGCGAAATAAGCGAGTGCCGTTCGGGTTCTCGAACTCACTTAATGGGATGGTCCTCCGCAGATCTCTTAGAAGTTGTAGAGTGCGGGGCAAGCAGGCGTCTCATGAAACTACACGTGCTCGGAATCGATTTGGGTAAGACGGTCTTTCATTTGGTTGGGCTGGATTCAACTGGCAGAGCGGTGATCCGCAAGCGATGTTCTCGCAGGCAACTGTTGGCATTCACCGCGAACTTGGAAGTGCAGTTGATTGGGATGGAGGCCTGTAGTGGCGCGCACTTTCTGGGGAATGCCGCGCATCTTTGCTCCCGTCTTTCTCTTTCTTCTTTCTCTTCATTCTTTCTCCGAAGCAACCATCCGATTGAATTGTGACTATCTGATCGGATAGTTGGCGGTTTTTGTCGTCCGCGTAGCAATTCAAAACGAAACCCTTGCCACTCAGCTATTTCCGTGAGATATGGAGGTACCGAAACCCTCGTTCGGCCCTGGCACAAGAAATGCATACCTACACATGTGAGTTAGGTTCGCTAGGAGGATTACGATGAGCGACGAAGTCAAGAACAACGTGGAAAACGAAGCACCGAAGGCGGAATCATCCGCACCGGAATCTGAACTGAAAGAGAACGAACTTGAAAAGGTCACAGGTGGGCTAAATCTTACCCCCCCTTCTGGCATGGCAACCGAGTCGCTGAAGAATCAGCCTTTGAACAAGGTAAGCGACGATTGGGAGAGTCCGTTACAATCCTGACGATGCTGTACCCCCCTCCCCTTTCTCTCGGGTTAGAGCGAGCTAGGACAAGTGTTCCTAGAGACGGCGCATAAACGCGGTATCGGACAAGTGGTTTTGGGTCGATTTTCCACTTCTCCGGTTACCCGTTTACCAGGACTTGAGAATTACTTCCGGGTTGCTCGTGACTCGTAGGCATTGTGGGGATGAACTATCGAGCACTTTCCGGTGTCGGTATCTCTCCACTTTGGCTTCCGAGGCGATGCGGCTAAAATGCAATATCTAGGCGCTTGCGACGGATCGTTTTCGAACTGGTTTTTACGCATCCGAAGGATTAAGTGGATCGCGGATTCTGAGACCGAGAATGATGCTCGCGGCGGCAATATAGACAAGCGCGATGAATCCAAAACTGGCCGTGAGGGAGTGGGTTCGATCGTTGAGAAAACCGATCGTGTAGTTTCCTGAAATTCCGCCGAGCTGCCCAATCGAAGTCATGAGACCGAATGTGGCGGCCGCCGCCGACTCGCCAAGCATGATCGTGGGTATTGCCCAGAAAGCGGGATAGTAGGCATACAAGGACCCGCTGCCCAGCAGCAAGAACAAAATCGCTAGCGGCATATTGTGGCGTGTGAGGATCAGGAGGCCGAACATCAACCCCGCAACCATAAGAGGAATAGCAGAGTGCCAACGCCGCTCGGCCGTTTTATCGGAGTGCCAACTGTTGACAAGCATCCCGGCAATACCCATCAGCGCTGGAAGTATGAGCACGGACGTCACCGTGCGGTCAGAAAACCCAGAAAGGCGCTTCACGAAGGTTGGTATCCAGTAGATGGTTCCAAGAGCCCCTGTGAGAGCCAGGAAGAAGGCGACAATCAATCTCAGAATTCGCCGGTCGCAGAACGCTTGCAGGATCGTGTAGTCGCGAACTTTCTTTTTCGCCTGTAGCTCCTCCCGCAATTCACTGACAAGCCAGTCCCGTTCGTCGGGAGGGAGCCAGCGTGCCTGCGCCGGCCAGTCCGTCATATGAAAGACTGTGACGATCCCAAGGACGACGGCAGGAATCCCCTCCAGAATAAAGAGCCAGCGCCACCCCGTCAGCCACCGCCAATGAACTCCAAGCAGCCAGCCCGCCGCCGGCGAGCCGATCAAAGAGGCAGCGGGAACAGCTGCGTACAAACAAGCGATGGCCCGGCTCCGATCGTGCTGACGAAACCAGTGCGTCAGATAAACGATCATGCCGGGAAAAAAGCTGGATTCAGCAACCCCCAGAAAGAAACGGGCAGCATAGAACTGTCCAGCAGTATGCACAAATCCAGTCAGAATCGTGACGATTCCCCACGAAATCATGATTCGTGCAATCCATTTACTTGCGCTCCAGCGTTCGACGATGATGGCTCCGGGTATCTCGAACAGGACGTAAGTTACGTAGAACATGCTTACGCCTAGTCCGTAAACACGGTCACTAAAGCCCAGATCGGCACTCATCTTGAGGTTGGCAAAGGAAACGTTGACGCGGTCAATGTAGTTAACGATATAGAGGAGAAAAACAAAGGGAAGCAGGCGGTACGCAACTCGCCGTCTGGCTCGCCGGCCGACAGCGCTCAGGTCGGCCTTCTTCACCGCTGTCGTTCCATTCAAGTTCATGGGAATCGCTGCGACTCCCGCAACCGAGTCTTATACTCAGCTCAACTTCTCGCAAACATAGACGAAGCGAGAAAGACGGCGTTCTTTGGCGACCCGAGCAGCAACAGCCAGGAACTCCTGCTGGCCGTCATACCCATGAACTCCTTCGATCTCGCGTAGGGCGATGCTTCTTGATGCGCGGGCTGCGTGCCTCGCCTCGGCAACCTTGGCCATGTTCCCGGTTACGTCTTCACATACCAGCAGTCGCAATCCGCACTGTGCAATAACGCGTTCGTCATGGCCATGCGGCACGAAGAGATAGAAACCTGCCGAACTGCGTACCGCGATTTCGGTATTGGTCAGCGCCCCGGTCACGGTGATGGGATCGGTGAACAGCAGTCGTCCGCCCGGCTTCAGCAGTCGGGCCCACTCGGCAATGACGCTTGGTCGGTCGGGAAAATGATTGATCGCGTCAATACAGGCTATGGCGTCGAAGGTTGCGGCGGAAAAGGGCGATGAACCGGTAGCGTCTATAGCCCGAAACTCGGCACGCCCAGTCAAGCCGCGCTGGGCCGCAAGAGCCCTCGCTGTCGCGATTGCCTGCTCATGAACGTCAATCCCAACCACGGAACAACCAGTGCATGCGGCCATTCGCAGCGCTGGCCCGCCCGATCCACAGGCAACATCGAGCAGCGTTTTCACTGAAGAAAGATCAAGCCAAACCAGAAACATGTCCTGTTCATTAGCGGTCAGCCAACTGTTCTGTCCAATATCCTCGCCGAAGGCCTCTTGGCGGATCTGCGTATAGAGTTCCGTCTGAAAGTTACCGTAGTTCGCGTCGTAGTGATCCATCAGAGCGCCTGACTTGGATTTATCTGCTCGGCTCATCGAGTCCTCCGCTCAACTACTCCATTGTTCGGAGGCGACGGTTACAGGGTTTCAGTCGTACGGCATCGCCAACGCGAATTACGCCCTCGCTCAGAATCTGCGCTCGCAGGCCCCCGCGATGGATCAGACCGCTCATAACGCCACGCTGCGTGAGGTCGTCCAAGTGCTTACACGGCTCGCAGAGGCGCGTGCCGCGCATAAGCACGGCGCCGACTTGAAATTCACGGTCGATGAGATGATTGAGAGGCACACCGGATGTCACGATGTTGCGGCGGGTTTTTGCGGCATTGAGTTTGATCCCGAGCCGCTCCCCCGAGGCGTTGAGCACGCCGCCGGAGAGCGCCTCGACAGCCTCGACCTCGATCAGCGTGACTTCGCGTCCGCCGTAGCTCGATGTTTTCGAGTAAAAGCCAGTCCCGGCGAAATACCGATCCCCCTCGAGACCGCGTCCCGGGAACGCACGCACTTCGGTGATCGATTGCATCGGCGCCGACGCTTCCGCCGCGACGTGGATGGAGACGACGTTTCCTTCCCACATGCGACGATCCTAGCACGCTCCCGGCATTGGCCTTGCCGTCAAAGAGCGCAGACATGTCGCTAGACGATACGTGTTATATCTCAGAGTTTTGCTTCTGACTTCCGTCACCGGACAGGTCGTTGTGGGTGAGTGGTCGGCTACTCAGAAGCAATAACAAGCCAACGGATGGTGTCGGCATGAACTTCGAGTCAAGTATGCTCTTCGCGAATCCAATAGTGGACCAGGAAACGCAAAACAACATCGTCTCTTTCATTTGGGGCATCGCGGACGACGCCCTCCGCGACCTCTTTAAGAGGAGCAAATACCCCGATGTGATTCTTTCCATGTGCGTTATTCGCCGCATAAACGCTGCGCTTGAGCCGACCAAAGAGAAGGTACTCAGCGTTCTCGATCCTCACTAGTGATTGTTTCTTGCGTACCTCTGGCATAGACTTCGGCGGGCTTCCTGCCGGGAGGGAATGATGCGAACAACGAGAAGAACTTTTCTAGGTGCCGTGGGAGCGACGGCCGCGCTGGGAGTTGCCACCAGCGCAAAACTTCCCGAAGCGCTGGCGAAGGAGCGGCGCACACTGAGGATACCCGCTGTACCGGGAGAAAAAGTTTTGTTCTGGGTCGCAGCATCGACTCCTTGCGACAAAAACCTGAAGTTCGATGAAGAGCTGTACAAGGACCTGCTCGCGTACTTGAAAGCCAACGGCGCCGATGGCGTGGTCGTTCTCGGAACTACCGGTGAATTTCCTTCGTTTTCGGTGGCCGAGCGAAAGAGAGTTGCGGAGACCGCCTTCAGGCACAGAAACGGCTTGAACATCATTGTCTCGCCTGGCACCGCGAATTTCCCTGAAACGCTGGAACTGTCTCAACACGCGGAAGCCAACGGCGCGGACGGCCTGCTCGTCGTACCTCCGTTTTACTATAAGCATCCGAGCCTGGACGGTCTGACGCGATACTTTTCCATGCTTTTTGAGCAGGTGAACATTCCCATCAATCTCTATCACATTCCATTTGCGACCGGCGTCCCCATCAGCCATGAATTACTGCATGCCATGGAAAAATATCCGAACCTCACTGGGATCAAGGATTCCGTGAGCGATCCTAAGGTATATCGCGATTTCGTCGCCGAGTTTCCCAAGCTCAACATGCGCACCGGTACGACGGAAAATCTGAAATACGCGTTGGACCACGACATGGGTGCCATCCTCGCCGAAGGCAATAACTTCGCGAAACAAATCGCTGCGGTATTCGCCGCAAAACGCGCTGGCCAGGACCTCAGCGAGTCCGTCGCAAAACTGGAAACCGCTTTGAAATTGCTGCGTCCAGGTGGCGTCGATGAATACGGTCCAATGAAGTACGCGCTAAGCCTTCAGATGGGGACACGTCAGTTTTATCAGCGTCCGCCGAATTCCGACGTGACTGAGGAGCAAAAAGCAAAAATCAAAATCGCGCTCGAACAAATGAAGCAAATGGATTGATTCATAACGGAGAATCAGCGATGCGTCATTCCGAAAGCTTGTGGAAATTGCTGATCTGTACGGTCGCTTCGGCCGTCTTGATTCCCGATGCTGGCTCGGCACAGTTTCGACCCAAGGACACCGATTGGCCGTCCTATGCCGCTGATTTGGCAGGAAGTCGCTATCGGCCGCTGGACCAGATCAACGCCAGCAACTTCAACGATCTGGAAATCGCCTGGCGCATCAAGACCGACAATTTCGGCGACCGGCCGGAGTACAAACTCGAAGGCACGCCCCTCATGGTCAATGGCGTTTTGTACGCGACCGCCGGATCACGTCGCGCAATGATTGCGTTGGATCCGACTACTGGCGAATTGCTTTGGATCCACGGCGAGCACGAAGGAAAGCGCGGCGGCGCTGCTCCCCGACAACTTTCCGGCCGCGGCCTCGCCTATTGGTCAGACGGAAAGGAAGAGCGGATTCTCTATGTAACGCCAGGATTTCGACTAATTTGTTTGAATGCGAAGACGGGCGCTCGAATTCCTTCCTTTGGAAACGGCGGCGAAGTGGACCTGAAGCTGAATGACGATCAGGATATTCTCCCGGATTTGATTACCGGAGAAATTGGCATCCAATCGGCGCCGGTCGTGGCGAAGGATACGGTGATTATCGGCGCAGCGTTTCGCGAAGGTATGACGCCGAGGAGCATGCGCAACAACAAGGGATATGTACGCGGTTTCGACGTTCGAACCGGGATGCGTCTTTGGATTTTTCACACCATTCCGAAGAAGGACGAGTTTGGCTACGACACCTGGGAGAAAGGCTCGGCGGAATACACAGGAAACACCGGCGTTTGGACGCAGATCACTGTAGATGAGCAGCTTGGATTGGTTTACTTGCCTGTTGAATCGCCGACCAGTGATTTTTACGGCGGTCATCGGCCGGGAACCAATCTGTTCGGCGAAACTCTGGTTTGTGTCGATTTGAAGACCGGGGAACGGAAGTGGCATTTTCAGTTGGTCCATCACCCGCTCTGGGACATGGACATTTCCTCCGCGCCGATTCTTGCGGACATCACCGTCGATGGTAAACCGGTGAAGGCAGTGGCCCAGCCGACCAAGCAGGGATTTCTCTACGTATTTGATCGCATCACTGGGAAGCCTGTCTGGCCGATTCCCGAGCGGTCCGTCGAAGTGGGCAACGTTCCAGGTGAGTGGTATTCGCCCACCCAACCGATTCCTACCAGGCCTGCAGCCTACAGCCGCAACGGAGTTTCCATCGATGATCTGATCGACTTCACGCCCGCGTTCCACGATCGCGCAAAAGAGATTGCCTCAAAATATCACCTCGGACCGGTCTACACTCCACCAACCGTCAGCACATTGGACGGTACGCTTGGCACTCTCACCATGGGAACCGCATCTGGTGGCACCAATTGGCCGGGCGGATCCTACGATCCGGAAACACACAACGTTTATGTTTATGCGTGCAACTCCTGTATTGAGCCGATCGGGCTGGTGCCAGCTCCGAAAGAAATTTCAGATCTGAACTACATCGCGGGAACCGCTGGGAAAGAAGTAGAAATTCTGAAGGGGCCGGGCGAAAACGCTGGCGCGGATTCTCCTAAGCCCCCGAAAAAACGGCAAGGAAGCGGATACATTTCCTTGGACATCGATGGATTGCCGCTGGTCAAGCCGCCATACGGGACAATCACTGCTATCAATCTCGATAAAGGTGAGTTCGTCTGGCAGATCGCGCATGGCGAGACGCCCGACGTCGTCCGCAATTCCGAAACACTGAAAGGCTTGAACATCCCGCGCACCGGTCAGGCGACTTACAACATCGGCACGCTGGTAACAAAAACCCTGGTCATCGCCGGTGAAGGGCAAGTCACTACAACCTCAGAGCATCCACGGGGCGCGATGCTGCGCGCCTACGACAAGACCACCGGAAAAGAAGTCGGCGCGGTGTACATGCCGGCTCCACAGACCGGCTCGCCGATGACTTACATGGTGAACGGCAAGCAATACATCGTCGTTGCCGTCAGCGGTGGTCCTTATTCCGGCGAGTACATCGCTTACGCGCTGCCGTCAGCCGAGGAATGAACGTGAAGCTGATGCTTCAGGAATGCACAATGCCGGCCGGAATGCGATGATTACGTGAAATCCAGAAATTTCATCATCATCCTCGCTCTCGTGGCGGCCATATCGCCGCTAAAACTGCTTATTGCGCAGACAACCGAAGAATCAAAGTCCGTGTGGGACGGCGTGTATACCGAGGAACAGGCCAAGCGTGGTGAGCCGATCTACCGCAAGGAATGCGCTTCGTGTCACGGCGAAATGCTGACCGGTGGGGAATCCTCGCCTCCGCTGACTGGCGGCGCTTTCCTGGCAAATTGGAATGGCCTGACGGTGGGCGACCTGTTCGACAGAATTCGCAAGACCATGCCTCAAAGCGCGCCTGGTCGTCTAACTCGCCAGCAAGACTCGGACATCCTGGCGTTTATGCTGAGCGCCAATAAGTTTCCGGCGGGAAAAACTGAATTGTACCGGCAGTCGGAAATGCTCAAAGAAATTCGCTTTGAATCGACGAAACCCGCTCCCAAGAAATAGTGGGAATCAATAATCGTTTTCGTCTCAGCGTAGTTTTCAGGGTTTTCATCAACGGAGGAACGTTTTATGAAACGCATGCTTCCCGTACTTTTGATTGCAGCTGCCCTCGTGGGATATGTCGTCGGCTACGCTTCGAAAGCTGCTTCGCAACCAATTCTTAACGGGCACTTCGATGATTTCTCTATGGTCTCCAGCGCCGACGCGCAGGAAAACAAACCCGAGGTCATGCCCTTCGGTTTCAATTCCCCTAGCGAACCGGCGCTTGCTCCGGACGCACCGCCGATCAGCTACTGGAATATTGACGATATTCGCAAAGCGCACACCGATATGGCCGAGAAGGCCGCGAAGCTGGTAAAGGAAGCCGGCAGTGGGAGTTCACAATCTTTCGGTGGCGGCCCTGTGCATGTGCAAACCCGCACCTTCAGCATGTTCATGCTCTATCGCATGTTTCGCGACAAGCCCGTCCTCAGTTTGACGAAAGTCAACAGCGTCCTCGACGACGCCGAGCAGCACGCTGGCGCTTATGATTTTTATATTTTTACCGGAGGCACCGGTGAAATGATTCTCGGCGGGAAAATCGCCAATCGCCAAAACCTCCAGGATAAGGACGGTATCATCCCGGGCGAATACCGCGGACAGCCGGTGGTGGGCGGCCAAACTTACAAGGTGAAGCCCGGCGATTGGCTGCTGATTCCGCCTGACACGCCACACCAGCCCAAGCCGGACCCCGGCGGCTTTAGTTACTTCATCATGAAAATCAACGTCGGCGTCTATCCCTGGAGTCTGATTCGCTAGCGTGGATTGCTTGCCATGATGCACATTCGCGTGACGGTCTTGGAGGCCATCAGGGTGATCTCCTAGGTAGGCACGGTTAGAACGCGTCGCGCCAACCATTGCAGCCGTTTTGTTTGGACGGCATCGAAACCCAAGCGCAGGACCTCAGCTAAGAGTCGTTCGCGGGCGCTGATTCAACGGGAACACCATCCTGGTTAGGTGTGATTGAGTACAGCAGACAGATCGGTTCTCTACAAGGAAGCGTTGTCCAATCAGCAGCTTGAATAGTGTTGCATCGACCGGTTGAGCTGGCAGCACTTACCGGACGAATGGATTTTCGTCGCAGCCTCGCCCTGATTCAGACACGAAAAGAATGCCTTCGCCCGATGGTCCATTACTGCGCCTTGCGTTGACCCTGAAGATCAATTTTGCGGGTCTTGCCCCTTCGCAGACCCCAATTGTCGGGCAATACGCGCAGTCTGCGGTATTTTAGTGGCGGGCCAAGCCCTAGGCCCTACGGAAACCCAAAATCGGTGGCTCAATTCTTACTCCTGCTGCAATGGCCCAGTTGCGGTCGGAAGGGCCAATGATCTTCTCTACTATCTGATGACTTTGTTGATCCATGATCTGAAATTCACCCGGCCAGCACAATTCAAGGTCTGCGACTCGGGACTCGGCGGCGCGTAGGTCAGGGGCGGCCTCCAGCCATAGCGCCAATTTGTCATGGTCTTTTCTGATGATGTCGTAGTGGCGCGGGTTCATGGAACCTCCTGAATATCAGCGTTGTGAACTGGCGGTTGTGCCCTCGCAGACGCTGACTAGACTCGTGACAACCTGTCGCGTGCGTAGATTGAAGATAAAGTATTCGCCGGGATTGACGGACGCCAGTTGCATTAAACGATCGCACGCGACTTCAAAATCCGCTACCGCGTCTAGCCACACGGGATTCCCATAAGCGTCTTCTGTGAAAAGGTTGTACACCGGCTCGGGCATCCGAGTACCTTTGCGTTTGTTGTTTGCATTCTTGGTGCCATTTGACTGCCGAGATTTGTGCGGCTTCAGGGCTGTCTGTCCGCGAATGCGAGTCCCAGTACGTAGATTGTGCCGGTTCGTCGTCTATGATTTGTAATTTACGCACGGCCATCTGACGCCATACCATCCGTCCTAGGGGATAAGCTGTATTGATTTGTACTGCATCTTCCGTATAGAGATGATATCGGGGGACTCAGGGCATGGCGAAGTGCATCCTAATCGCGGATGACAATGACATCGTTCGGACGGTCATTCGTTTCTTCCTTGAGACCAAAGGCTTCGAAGTTTGCGGTGAAGCGGCGGATGGCGTTGACGCCATCGAGAAGGCAAAACAAGTGAAGCCGGACTTGATCGTGTTGGATGTGGCGATGCCAAGGATGAACGGAGTGGAAGCAGCGTCCGTTCTGAAGCGTATGATGCCTGACGTGCCCATAATTTGGTTCACGATGTACCAGGAACAGGTGGGCCACTCGCTGACGGCGGCTTGTGTTGACGCGGTGCTCTCCAAGCCGGACGGCGTGGGCGGCCTCGTAGAGTGCGTCCAGGGGCTGATCGGTTAGCCGCGTTTAGCAGCCTTCACTTCAGGGGCGGGCGTTCTCGGAGCATGGCTCGGGTAGCGTTCAACCGCTATCGAGGGAATCGTGTAACAAGTCGTGTGGAATGCTTGACCGCAGGTGACTAATGCAAAGTGCTAGTCAGATTAGGAGTTTTAGATCGTACGGCAGTCCTGTTTCGAGATTCTGACGGAAGATGTTTTGCGGCCGCTGGCAGTTCGGCCGTCTTCTGCCGATCCATTGGTGACACGCTGAACGTAAGGCTGAAAATTTGACTACACGTCTTTCAGGATTGACCAAGACCCTTGTGTAGTACTCTCAGCTTTGAGAACCTCCAAGGCATCCAGTGCGCAATGCATGGCCCGCAATTCTGCCGAGTCAATTTGCAGAGGAGGAGCATCGAACAATCTCTGCTTAATTGCCCTTTCTGCTAGAGCGATGCAGTGTGGCAACCGTCGGAAGTCGGCTTCTAGAGCCACCGCTTTATAGAGTGCCTGCCAACCATATGGACCCATTGGCGTACCTACTTATCTTTATCCGTTTAAACGCTGGGTATTGCCAGCCTTAACCGTCCTTATGGTCCTCCGTCATAGGAATTGCAAGGCCTATTTATCATGTTGATTATTATGTACGCCGCCGTACAGAAGACGCCGACAATGCGACCCCAATACCACCAGACAATCCGTCAAGGGCTGGCTTTAGTTAAACTTTTTTCTGCTCTGCTGTTTTGTTGAACGCACTCTTCGATTGCGGGAATCAAAGTAGAACCAAGTTGTCCCTTGTCGAACAATTTCGTGGCTCCGTAGCTCCGGGCGAGGCTGGCAGTCTCTGCGTCGTTCCACACGGACATTGCAAGCAAACATGACCCATGAAAATGGGCTTTGATCGTGGCAGGGGTAAACAGCTTTTCGCCGGGCATCCGCACGTCCATCAGAACTACATCAGTAGTGGTCGCGTTAAATATCTTCAGCAGTTCTGCATAATTGCCAGCTTCGCCACTGACCGCGATGTCGGTTTGAGCTGAAGCAGCGAACAGATGGTGCGGCGAATGGTTGCAGAATCGTCAGCGATTAGAAGTGAATCGGGGTTCCCATCGACAAATGGTATAACCCAGCCAACTTGTTCTGTCTACGCGGCCGTGAACAACACAGCAGAGGTTTGGATTAATCGTGACCGCCGTCAATATGGAGGCGATGATACGCGGAAGGAAACAGAGCTTCTGTCCTTCCTAATCAACCCCCTGTTAGTGGGTTGGACGCGACGCAACGCCATGCTTTGTATGGAAGGTCACTGAGAATTGTCTAGTTTTTCGGCCCGATAGCTATGGTCAAATCATCGTCTCGCTGTTTGTGCTCGGTCGGGATTGGTTTGTCCGCGAGACTAGCGCGAGTGAAAGCTTGTGCCAGAATATTGGCGTCTGAGAGTCGAGTGTCACTGCACGACAAAGAAATTCCTGGTTTGACCGCTCCCAAATTTATTCCCGGTCGGAACTCTACAATCAGTCCGGCGTCTGTCATCACTTTTCCCAATCTCTGTGCAAAGACAGTTGTTTCTGGGTCATCCGCAACAAAGAACACGGTAACCTTTTTCCCTTTTAGTGGGGTTAGATCAACCAACAGCCCAATCACCTGCTCGGTGTCTATGTTGCGAGGAGTCAGCCGTTCTTCTAGTCTCATCCGGGCAAGCTTCTCTTCCTCGGTTTTGCGGTTGGCAATCGCTGCGCGTTCGTCCGCTCTCGCGGCGTGTTCAACGGCATCGCTAGCAGCTTGACGGGCATCCCAAGCTTCCTTGTTTAATTCCGCTATGCGGGTGTCCCGTTCCAATTGTTCAGTATGGAGCACAGCCTGCATCCGCCTGTTCAACACCCAATGTCTAACGCCAAACCCCACTACTCCTACGATGCCAATTGCGACAAGGAGCGCGAAGACTTGTATTAAGGTCTCCATCGTCGCAATCGAGGCTTCAAGTCCTGTTCTGGTCATCTTCCTAATAGCGAGCTTTCGTGTCTCACCTGTCGTCGTTTCCCAGTTCCGGCGTCCCTTCAAATACCAGAGCGAGGGTTAGCTTTGTGCGTGGATGCGGTCGGCGGGAACTTCGACTTCGCTAACACCACGGAAGGAGAATAGGAGCTTTACGAGATATTTGGGTGGCTGTTCCGCGGTCTGTTTTACAATGTGACCAACAGCGTCGGTGACCGCAGCCTGGAACATTACGCCCTCGGCCTGCAAGCCGGCGAGGTTCACACGCACGAGTTGGCCTGATTGGAACATCGCTCCTGCACAAAGATCGATCCTCGCGCTCTGAGAAGTCAAATGCAAGACGTTTTCGGATGCATCGGCGATGTAGGATTGACCGACGAACAGGGTCCAAGAGATAGAAACTCCTACGTGAGGGATTTCGGTTGCTGGAACCGTGTCCATTTGGCTTCGAGGGTGCAGTTTCTACCAAACCAGACGTCAGCGCAGATGGCAGATCGAGTCTGAAACCACTTGTCCAGTAACCGCTGCCGCGTTAATCGGGAGCTACCTGGATTTTCGCGGCTCGGCTGCGTCTCGAACAACTCTCATCCCACTGACTTACCGATTTTGATTGTGGCTGCATCAGGTGACAGTGTAGCGGGCGGCCAAATCGAGCGGCGAGCGTGATTCACTGATCGGCTTACTTCAGAAAACTGACCAAACACGAAAGCTTTTAGCGGAAGAGATCGGAGGCACGGCGGGAGGAGTTCCATTCGCGGAAAGAGACGGAGCCGTGCCATCCCTCGTCCATGGCTTTTTCTAGAGCCTGGAAGGTTTCGGAAGTGTATTGGGATTTGTGGCATTCAAAGGCGCGCTTGAAGTTCTCGAAATCCTTGGGAGTGTAGGAAACGGTGACAGTCAGATAGGCGGGTTCGGTGGTGTGGAACGGGAGCGAGGCGAGCCAGATGGTGCTGAGAGGCTTGGCTTGCACGGGAGTGAGGCCGGGGTAATAAAGCCTGACGCCAGAATTTTGCGATTGCACGACCTGGGTGACGGCATCGGAGACGAGGCGATGATCGGCATGGCCGTAGCCGCCCTCGGGTCCCCAAGTGATGATGACTTGAGGATGAAGTTGCTCCATGAGTTTCTGGGTGTTGTCGGCGACGGCGTGGATGTTCTTGGCGAGCGGATTGGTGATGGCGCCAAGTTCGCCGTCGTTGAGGTTGAAAAAGATCGGGGGCTCGATGCCGAGTTGCTGGCAAGCGCAGGTGGCTTCGGCGCGACGCGCGGCCGCGAGGGGTTCGCCGGCGGGAACTTTGGCGAAGTCGGTGGCTCCCTTTTCACCTTTGGTGGCGATGGCGAGGTGGACGCGGACGCCTTCGCGGGCGTAGCGCGTGAGGGTGGGTCCAGCGAAGACCTCATCGTCGGGATGGGCGAAGACAGCAAGGAGGACGCGGGAGTGTGAAGGGACATCTTGTTGGGCAAAGAAAAAGGTGGCGAGCAGTCATCTTGTTGGGCAAAGAAAAAGGTGGCGAGCAGTAGCGAAGTCAGTAGGGTCAAGAGTCTCATGGTGAGAGTCCTTTGTGAAATTGACGCAGTTCTTACGCGAACGTTACCACTGTGGCGATCACAAATGTGTAAAGACTCTCAAGCACTTCATTCCGCTGCCCCGGGCACTGAGGGAGCCTCCTATCCATTCTGGTCCCCTGATGGGAGGTTTCTCGCGTTTTTTGCCGATGGAAAGCTAAAGAAACTGGAATTAACGGGCGGCCCAGTTCAAACGATTTGTGATGCGCCCTCGGGCCGTGGTGGAACTTGGAACAAGGACGGAGTAATTATCTTCACCCCCGTGGCAGCAGGAGGGATTTGCCGGGTTTCGGCTTCTGGTGGCACACCCGTACGGATCAACAACCCGGATCCAACGAGAGGAGAAGAAAGCCGTCGATGGCCCGTATTTTCTACCCGATGGAACGCACTATCTATACCTGGCAGCCAATTTCTCGGGGCGCAAAGGCGTGGATGGCATATTTGTGGGCTCGCTGGATTCAAATGAAAAGCCATTCGTCGTCGAAGCGACTGCCAATGCGGCCTATGCAGAGCCGGGCTACGTTCTGTTCTACCGTGACAACACACTGTTCGCGCAACGATTTGATTGGAAGCGAGCCGCATTGAGTGGAGAAGCAACGGCCATACTACCGGATATCCAAAATGTTCCGCAAATCAGCAGGTCGGTGTTTGCGGTCTCGCAGGGTGGTCTGCTGGTCGCTCAGACCGGCAATCAAGTAGCACTTTCGCAGCTGATGTGGTTCGACCGCAAAGGGAAGGAACTCGGAGTGCTGGGCAAGCCAGACGTATATGACAATGTGTCCGTAGCGCCGAATAGAGCATCGGCGGCGGTGAGTAAGACCGACATGGGGAGTCATAACACCGATATTTGGACTTATGATCTGCAGCGCGATAGCTTCAAGCGAGTTACTTTTGACCCCGCAATTGACATCGGGCCAGTCTGGAGCCCAGACGCCGCCCAACTAGTATTTTCCTCAAGTCGGCAACCCAGTTTCGACCTGTATACGAAAAACTCCGATGGCACTCAAGAAGAGAAGATCGTCGTCCACGACGACGTGGACAAGGTCCCGAGCGACTGGTCACGGGACGGGAAATACATCCTGTACGCAGGTGGCACCGATCTGTGGCTACTGAATGTGCCGGAGTTAAAGAATAGGATTTTCCTGAAAGCGCCCGGAGTTCTCAAGAATGCCCAATTCTCGCCTGACGGTAAGTGGGTGGCATACGCTTCCAATGAAACCGGGAAATGGGAGGCCTACGTGACGTCATTTCCGGACGCTCGTGGCAAGTGGCAAGTCTCTGTCGGGGGAGGCGAACAACCCCGGTGGCGAGGCGACGGGAAAGAATTGTTCTACATTTCTTCGGCTGGCAAAATGATGGTCACGCCCTTGACGATCGGCACCAATTTTGACGCCGGTGCGCCAGTCGAACTCTTCCAAACCCTTCCTCTGCCGGTCACAAATAAGGACCTCTTCGTCTACGGAGTAAGCAAGGACGGGCAGCGATTCCTGTGACCACAGCTGACCCTTCAGTTCCCTTAATCCTATTCACCATAGTGATGACCGAAGGAATTGGAAACGCAGCCCGAGAGGCAGGGATTCGTACAATAGTGCCCAAAAGTGAGGTTGGGAACCTCGTAGAAAGTATAGAACGCATCGTTAATCGACAGTAAATTGGACTGCGGAGCGCGTCGGTGAACGATTCCGCTTCACGTCTTGGCCGCAGCTTATACGTACTATTGACCCTTGGTATGGAACAGCACTGAGCGTAAGACTTCGGCTGCCTCTGGACTCACGTGCTGCCCGAGAGCGGGAGCCCGAGAGAGGGAGCCTCAGCCGCGGCCGCGAACACCAGCGGATCGCCGCTGGCCACCGTATTAATGTTGACGAGCGGGATAGAAGTTCCGCGAGTTTGGTTCAGCGTAGTAATGAATCGATTGGCGATAACGGCGTAGCCGGTGTTCGTGGGGTGAACTCCATCGAGCGAGAATAGGCCTCCAAGAAATGAAGTCGTCAGGTGCTGGCCGTTGGCTTCCACGCCCTGCGAACGGAGTTGATTGGCGAGCGAGTGGATGTCCACTAGCACGGCTCCGTGCTCGTGGGCGTGCACCGCGATAATCAAATTGTAGCCATCGATCAGAGCACGAACTTCCAGCACCTGAAGGAACCGGAGGACGTCGTTCGAAGGCAGGGGCCCCAGTGAGGGATTCGCCAAAATGGTGGGAATCAGCGCGATCCCAGCGGGCAAGACGTAGTCACCTGGGCCGATTCCGAGAATTGGCCCAATGACGAACAAAGGAAGGCCGGTTTCCTCCGCAATCGTGCTAGCGGGCGTGAAAAAGGGCGCGACGGTCACATCCGGTATATTCGCGACCACCAGAGTTGCACCCGTTGCCGCCATTTCATTCAGCATTTTGCTGTAATTGGAATTGAAACTACTGAGCGATGTGGCTCCAGACGGATTTGCTGCGGTTGCTGCTCCTAAAATGTCATTATTGCCGATCCATGCAAAAACGATGCTTGGACGCAGAGCCTGGGCCCATTGCACTTGGCTCAGCGAAATTGGAGGTGCGGCCTCGAGGCCGGGCAAGCCCAAGATCAGGTCCGTAAAATCGTCGATCGGTAGGGATGGCTGAGTTGTCAGCACATCCTGAAGCACAGCGTCAGGCACGGCAAGGTCGGTGGCTTGAACAAAAGGATCGTCGCGCCCCGGAGATGCCGGGCCCGGTACTGGGGTAATGATCGGTGGGAAGGTCGCGCTGATTAACTCGAGGTGATTCGGAATTCCCGGCGATGCAATCAAAGGCAGCACTAGAGGCACTTGCGCCTGGTCAGCTAGGACACTCGCCCATCCGTGCACCTGCTGTGCGTCCCACAAGGAGTCGTTTTCAAAGCCGGCGGAGAGCGAGTCGCCGACGACCACCATGCGCGAAAGATCTACCTTCTGAGCACGGGAGATGTTGGGGCGCGTTTCTTGGGCGCGGGCTGCCGATGAGAATGCTCCACTCAAACCTGCAAGAAGCACTGCAGTGACGATCAGAGAGGGCCAGCTATTTGCGCGGAGGATTTGTTGCAGCTTTTTCGAGGGAGCACAATTCTCGATCTCAATTTCAGTAGTTTTCGACGCGTACGTCATGGATACCCCCGAGGGGAATTGCGGGTAGGCAAGCGAATCGTACACTCACCGATATTCACGGGTCAATCGAGGTTTCAGTCGAATGAGGGTTGTCGCAGGCCGAATAAACAACGAAATGCTCCATCATTAGATTCCTGCTGCACATGGTGCATGGGTCTGGACAAATCCCCTTGGACAGCGTGCTACGCGCAGTAACAGGTGCTATACGCCTCAATGTGGCGCAATTAGGGGAACGCAAATCGCCCGGCAGACGAAGATTTGTGGTTTCGACGGTTTTGCCTCGGCCTTGCCGTGACAAGGCTAAATAATATCAAAGCGAAAGAACACTTCAGATTTGGTTGAGAATTTTGGTGTATTTCTGAAACAAAATGCGATCCTCGTGTCGCCGGTTAAAAGTGGTTTCGCACCGCGTTTCCCGCTCGGGATCGGTCCAGGTCTCCGCAGCTGGGCTGCGCTCGGTCGGTTCTTGGTCCTGCGCGGCGCTTCGTAGCCTTATAGTTTCTTGCTCTCTACTCATGTTTCCCTGCCTCATATGGCCTGGCTCTTTGTTCCCTATCCGGACGGTGGGATACCAAATTATCCTAGGGGCACTTACAGCAAATACCCGATGCATTCGCAGAATCTGCATGACAAACTCAGATTGTCTCTCAATCACCCGAGATGGCGGCTTGGTTCGCGGGGAATCGAGCCGCCTTTTTTGTTTACCTTTTACCTACCGGACAGTGAGCGGACCACCGAAGAGTTCTAAAGGTTTTGTGGCCGCAGAGGTTCACAATCGTTGAAATGACTTCGCAATTCTTAACCCAGCTAGCGGATCAGCTTAAACACGGCAAGAATCCAGCTCAGCGTCGAGCCATCCAAAGCGTCTTACCCCTGGTGACCGCAAGATTTGAAGCTGGTCACTATCGCGGTCAAGTCGAGGCCGAATCAGAACTTCGTAAACTTGTCGAACAGGCTTGCGTAAAGATTCTAGCTAAATCTGCTTAGATAGCTTTCCCTCCGAGCCTGTCTTTCGCATTCTTAACTTAATCTGTTCCGTTAGCGCGACGCGCTACAAGACGTAAACGAAATGCAGCACGACAACGACGGCCGTTACCACGTAGATTCCGATAATCACCTTGGGACTATCGGGAAATCTTTTTTCATAACTTCCACCGATAATAATTTCGCAATCAAAATCGCTATCGCTCCGAGGCAGAACTTGGCGACGACAGAGCCTACAAAGATGTCGTGAAAATACATGACGCGAGGGACTGTACCATCCGCGCGGACTTGTTTTCTTGTTCAGTTAGTGAACTGAGGGTTATAGTTTCCGTGCTCGGGTCGGTTTTGCAGGGCGGTGCGTCTGGGCTCTAGGGCTTGCCTTCTAAGGTTTGATACCAGAATTACCTGATTCACGTCGGGCTGCGGGTAGGTCAATCTAGCCTCAACTCCGCAGTTACCACCCAAATTACGAGACCGGAAACCGACCTCCGGTCTCACTTTTTTGTTACTCGGAGCGGCGATCCCACCAGAGGCCTGTTCAGTTTGGAACACTTTTTAGTGTGCTCAAGCCCATTTTGGAGGTTTACGGACGGAAAGGGGGGTCCTGTTGCAAGTATCTATTTGCTGTACATTGGCGTACGGTTGAGCCGAACCCGGAACTCTGAAAGAAGGCTTTATGAGCGATATCTCCTCGTCGGTCTGGCGAACGGCATACATCTCTGCCATTTTCAAAAAGACCCCGCAAAAATGACTCTCAAGATTGCAGATGCGTGCGGCCATCACAGACAGGCTCAACAGTCCGATTGAAATCGGCAGGTTTGAGCGCGAATCCATTTGAATCTGCCCGAGAAAGACTCGCCACCCTAAAAGCCAAGCCAGTCGAAGTCGTCAAGTTGCCCCTGGTTTCGCAGGCGAATCCAAAGATACTGCGAGAGCTTCATCATACGCAGGTGCCAAAATGCGTTCGCCCTACATAGCCGGCCGAAAACGCCGATTGCATCTCGAGATACCTTGTCGTAGTTTCTTGTGCCAGTACGCTCGGGATAAATGCTGACTTTTTTGAATCGGTGCTTATCTCGAGTTGCGCAAGGAGGAGGAATCTTGTTCCAGCCGAGAATTTTGCAGGCAATCCTCACTATCTGTGCTGCGATCGCGCTATCACAGCATTGCGCTCGCGCACAGCAGAGCTATGAAGTGATCGCGCAGAATGGCGTCCCAATGAAAACCCGTGACGGGGTGACGCTCCGTGCAGACATCTACCGCCCCAAGGCCGACGGGAAATTTCCGGTCATCCTGATGCGCACGCCCTATGACAAGAGCGTGGGCTGGGCCGCTTCGCCGGCTTATCAAATTGCCGCGCATGGCTACGTCGTCGTCGTGCAAGATGTTCGCGGGCGATACACCTCGGAGGGCGAGTTTTATCCATTCCGCCACGAGTCGGACGACGGCTACGACGCGGTCGAATGGGTTGCTGCACTGCCATCTTCGAACGGCAAAGTCGGAATGATCGGAGGCTCCTACGTCGGTGCGACACAGATGCTTGCTGCGATTGTCCATCCTCCGCATCTTGCGGGAATTTGCCCTGTCGTGACGGCCAGCAACTATCACGATAACTGGACGTATCAAGGGGGAGCGCTCGAACAGTGGTTCGATCAAAACTGGACGACCCAGCTGGCCACCAACACCCTGTGGCGATTGATCGCGAAAGACACGAACGCGCTGCTAGGCGCGCCCACGCTTCCGCTTACCCAGTATCCAGCGTTCAATTACGCCGCGCTTCCGGCAGGCGCCGACGCCACCGCTCAAATCGCGCCGTATTATCTCGATTGGCTCGCGCACCCTTCCTATGACGCATATTGGAAGCAGTGGTCCATCGAGGAGCACTTTTCAGATATTCAAGTCCCCGCGCTGCACATCGGCGGCTGGTACGACATTTTTCTAGATGGCACGCTAAGGAACTACATGGGAATTAAGGCGCACGGCGGCACCGACGCTGCTCGCAAAGGTCAGCGCCTTCTGGTACAAATCGGCGGACATGCCGGCTTTGGGCGGCGCATCGGCGACGTTGAATTCGGCGACGAGGCGCTCAAATTTCCTTCAACAACTGTCGTAATTGACTGGTACGATTATCTCTTCAAAGGTGTGCAGAACGAATTCGCCACGGAAGGGTCTGCTGCCGCCGGCAAACCGGTGCACATTTTTGTGATGGGCGAGAACAAGTACCACCAGGAGTCGGATTGGCCTCCGCTGGAGGCTAAACTCTCGCGCTACTTCCTGCACTCAGGCGGATCGGCCAATTCTCTGCGAGGCGATGGCAGTCTCTCCGTCACGCCACCCAAAAAAGAAACACCAGACAAATTCACATACGATCCAGCAAATCCTGTGCCTACCATCGGTGGCTCACTCTGCTGCGACCTCGAGCATTACGAACCGGGACCGCGCGATCAGCGCGCCGCCGAAAATCGCCCCGACGTGCTCGTTTATTCGACCAAGCCACTTGCCGAGGATACAGAAGTCACTGGCCAGGTCAGCCTGGAGCTGTGGGCCAAATCGTCCGCAGTGGACACTGATTTTACGGCCAAGCTCGTGGACGTCTCACCTGACGGCTTTGCCACGAATCTGAACGATGGAATTCTTCGCATGCGCTATCGCGATTCTCAGGAGAAACCGGTGCTGATGAATCCGAACCAAGTCTACAAAATCTCGTTGGATCTTTGGGCCACCAGCAATGTTTTCAAGAAGGGCCACATCATGCGCCTGGAAGTATCCAGCAGCAATTTCCCGCGTTTTGATCGCAACCTGAACACCGGCGCGGAGCAGGCGACGAGTCGCGAGTTTGTCTCAGCCATCAACACGATACTCCATGACGACGAACACTCGTCGGCGCTCATAGTTCCTGTGATGCCTGCCGCACCCGCGCCATGATCATGTTGCACGACGCGAAAGGAGAACACTTTACGCATCATGGAGCGACTTTGCTTGGCACCGTGACAGGAGAAATGTCCGCTGTTTTCGAGCGAAATTCCTGGATGGTCAACTCCTGGCGGCCCTCCAGGATTACGTAGAATTGGTCGCCCTTGACGTCGTGAAAGACCTGGTGGGTGCCGCTCGGCCAGGTTACTTCCACCGTCGATGCCATCGTTGCGCTCCCAAGACCAAAATTGGCTCGGAGATCGCTTTGGGAGAGGTAACTGCCGCCCGCGGCGATTTCCCGAATCTGCGAAATTTTCCCGGCCTCCAGACGGACGCGGGCTCCCAGGCCATCGCGATTGCTCTTCGTTCCCACCAGCTTGAAATTGACGAAATGCTTTTCGTGAGAGCACGCGTTGTGCAAGACCGTCGGCGGATCGCCGTTATTAGCCACGACAACGTCGGTGCAGCCGTCGTTGTCGAAATCGGCGAAGGCGACGCCTCGGCCGGCGCGAGCTTCCAGAACACTCAAGCCTCCGGGCCCTGACGTCTCTTTGAATTTTCCGCCACCCTCGTTGTGGAACAATGAATTGTGTTGTTTGTAGTGCGTTTCCGGAGAAGTTTGCTCGATTTCGGGATAGACATGACCGTTGGCGATAAAGAGGTCGAGCCAACCGTCGTTGTCGTAATCTAAAAATCCGCCGCCGAAGCTCAGGACATCGCGCGTCGGGACCGTGATTCCCGCCTCGTCGCTTACCTCGTCGAAGTAACCCTTTCCGCCGTTGTGCCACAGGTGGTCCGAGCTTTTCTGAAAGTCCGAAATATATAAATCGAGCCAGCCGTCGTTGTCGTAATCACCCAATGAAATACACATCGCGGCCATCGTTTGTCCGCGTATGGTGAATGCCATCCCCGCAACCTCGCCGTTCTCTTGAAACTTCCCGTTGTGTAGATTCTGGTAGAGGTATGCGGGCAATCCGTCGTTCGCAACAAACAGGTCAGGCCAACCGTCGTTGTCGTAGTCCGCAGCTCCGACGGACAAGTTTTTTCCGTCAGGCTGAAGGATATGCGCCGCGGCCGAAATGTTTGTGAACGTGCCGTCGCCATTGTTGTGATACAGCGCGTTGGGGCTGCCGCGGTAGGCGCTCGGCGGACAACTGGAAAGCGCGCCGCCGATGTTGCAATAGCGCCTGCTATTTTCATCGAACGCGACGTAACTCCCGACGTAGAGATCGACCCGGCCGTCGCGGTCATAGTCGACAAAAGTGGCGCCGGAATGAATCGGACCCGACTCCTTGCCGGCGACGCCAGCCTTTGCGGTCACGTCGGTGAAGGTTCCGTCGCCGTTGTTGTGGTACAGCACATTGCTGCCGAACTGCGTTACGAACAAATCGGGGAAACCGTCATTGTCGTAGTCTCCCCAAGCACAGCCGAGACCGTAGCCCGTGCCCGGCACGCCCGCTCTGTCGGTTACGTCCGTGAATGTGCCGTCGCCGTTGTTTCGATACAATGCGTTCTTGACGACGATACCCCGCTCGTAACGATCGCGCCCGTTCACGAAGTAAATATCCTGCCAGCCGTCGCGGTTGAAGTCGGAAACGCAGACCCCCGGACCAAATTCCTCGAGATTGATGGAAATTCCCTTGTTTCCTTTGAAATGCGCGAACTTGATTCCAGCAGGCGCGGTAACATCCACAAATTGAGCCGGTGGCGGCGTCTGATTTTGCGCGCTCGTATGGATTACGAAAGCGAACAGGAGATCGACCAGCACAAAGGAAATTATTCTGCCTGAAAGGGATTCGCGCAGGGACGAAAGCCTGGATGGCACTCGCTTCCATGCTCCAGTGCTCTGCGACGTTCGCGATGGTTTGGACCGCATGAAGTTTTGCGTACCGTCGCGTCGCATAGACTCGCCGGAACGCGCAGCTATCGATATCTTCGAATCACGAGATTGTGACGATCAGAGCGGTATAGCCCTAAAACGTATAGAATTACACTCCCTTTCGTGGAAAAGATCACCTGGCGAATGCGGAGCAGCGGCTCACGTTTCGGGACTCCCAAGAGTTCGGCCGTTCGGGGATCCGCAACAGTTACATCGATTTCTTCGTCGGAATAGCCTAGGTCGATACCGTACTCGCGTTCCAAGGTGGAGAACAGAGACCCTGTCTGCAATTGAGCCGAAAGCAATCCGGAAAATTGCGCGGCCGAAAAATAGCAGGTTTCGAGCGCAAATGGCTCGCCTGCCGCCTGCCGCAAACGCTCCAGCTTGAGAACCCGGCTTTTCGGCGAAAGGGACAGTCGCGCGGTGGCCTCCTCTTCATTGTCGATGATCTTCGCAAACAGGATCTTCGAAACAGGCGCCAGTCTGCGGCTCCCCATCTGCTCCGTGTAACTCATTAATTTGTTGAAGTGAATTTTCGGAGCAGCCACAAACGTGCCCACACCGCGGCGACGCTCAACGACTCCCTCGCGCTCAAGCGAACCCAGCGCATGGCGAGCTGTCATAAGGCTGACGTTGTGAAGTCGAGCCAGTTCCCTTTCCGAGGCCACGACATCCCCGGGCTTCAGTTCGCCCTTTTCGATAACGCTCCGTATCGCTTCCTGGATCCGCCGGTAGGCAGGGACTCCGTCTACGCTCTTCGTCAACATCTCGATTTCCTTGACTTCAGCATGAGTTACACGCCGACCCAAAATTCGCTACGAACCTAGGACGATCAGGAAGGCCAAACGTTTAGTCCGCACCCTAGACACAACGATTTTCTTATGACATTTTCACACAGGTGGCAATCTTTCACGGTCTCGATCGCGATTCAGTACTTCCGTCGGGAACTCCTCACCACCTCCACCTGAAGATGTGATATAGAGCACTTATAGTTCAGTTTCATGCCGATGTGCAAATAATTTCACGATTAGCGGTTTTCTCTTGACGCGGGAACCGTTCCGCTATATAGCTATGCGCCATCGGATACTTAGGGCCCTGTCGTTATCTCGAATCTGAAGGAAGAGTCGTTGCGGGCGCCGTGGGGTGGCAACCTCTTTCGGGGGAGCAATAATGAAAAACAGTTTGCGTGTCACTTGTTGGGTGGTGGTCTGTTTGGCGCTTGCTTTTGGCGGAGCGCAGAGAGTAGTCGGACAGGAAGTAACCGCTACTGTGACCGGAACGGTTACAGACAGCAGCGGTGCGGCGGTGGTCGGCGCGGTGGTTAACGTCAAGTCAGTCGAACGCGGGGTCGTATATTCCGCGACGAGCAATGATGTGGGTCTCTATCGCATTCCTCAGCTCCCGGTCGGCACTTATGAAGTCAAAGTCGAAAAGGCGGGATTCTCTTCGGTGGCGTACCCGGCCTTTATGCTCTCGTTGAACCAAGTCGCCCGGATCGACGTTGAAATGAAGGTCGGACAGGTCAGCGAAACCGTGGAGGTGACCGGCGCCGCGCCGATCCTCAAGACCGAAAGCACGCAGGTCGATACCATTATCGACGCGGCGACAAACGATGCGCTTCCCCTCGCCACTCGAAACTACGTCGAACTGACGCTCCTTTCGCCCGGCGCTGTTCATCCCGACCCCAGCAGCTTCAACAACGGGGACAATGTGCAAAGCGGGGCGCGGCCGTTCATCAACGGCAATCGCGAGCAGGCGAACAACTTTCTCCTCGATGGCATGGACAACAACCAGGTGTCAGACAATCTTCTTGGGTACACACCGTCGCCTGACGCGATTCAGGAATTCAACGCCATCACCAATAACGCTCCCGCGGAGTTTGGAAACTTCATGGGCGGCATCATCAGTGCGACCATCAAGTCGGGCACCAACGGCTTTCACGGTGATGTCTGGGAATTCTTCCGCAACGACAAACTCAATGCCAACCAGTGGGAAAACAAGATCAATCCGAACTCGCCGGCGATTGCTCGCGCACCGCTGCGCTGGAACATGTTTGGCGGAACCCTCGGCGGTCCGGTCATCAAGAATAAGCTCTTCTTCTTCGTGGACTACCAGGGACAGCGGTTCGACCATCCGCCGGCAGGCAGCTTCATCTCGGTGTTCACACCCGCCGAACAGGCCGGTGATTTTTCGGCGCTCTTGGCCGCGAAGACTCCGATCCAGCTGTACAACCCCTGTCAAGGGACTACCGGGCAGAATGGCACGGCCTGCGTAGCGGCCACGACTCGAACGCCGTTCCCGGGTAACATTATTCCCGCTAGCATGATCAGTCCGGTGGCGGCGGCCCTGTTCGCCTCGTCATTCTATCCGAAGGCGATTAACAACAATCTGACCAACAACGCGATTCAGCTGAAATCGCAGGCCTTTAACAGCGACCAGGGTGACGCCAAGGTCGACTACCGGCTCTCGAGCAAGGACATGATTTCAGGCCGCTTCACCCGGGCCTACCAGATCGACCCTTCTACCAACTCACAACTCCTTTTCGGGAATGGCCAAGCTACCGCGCCGATCTGGAGCGTTGTAGGCGACTGGACTCGTACTGTCCGCAGCGACCTCATCAACGATGCACGCTTTGGCTGGAACCACATCACCCTCAACACCGGATCGACATTCGATAAGTCACTTGGGGCGTTTGGTCAAACCATCGGAATTGCTAACTCCAATCCGGCTGGACTGGTCGGCCTTTTGGGCCTTGATTTTGGTGGAGGAACGCCGACCAGCCCGGGCAACGGCACGCTCACCAATATTGGCAACAGCTTGGTGACGCAGAGCTTCGACAGCAAGGTATGGCAAGGCGATGATTCCATCACCTGGATCCGCGGCCACCACACATTGAAATTTGGCGGCGAATATATGTACGACAAGATCACCGTATTCTACTCTGGCAACAGCGGTGAATTGGGCGGCATGGTCTTCGGCCCGAACTTCACGGCTTCCAGTCCCACCGCCCCATTGAAGAATTCAGGCGAAGGAATGGCGGATTTCTTCCTTGGCTTGCCCACGGCCTTCGGGCGCGGGCTTACTAGCGGTGGATGGGAACAGACCTCCAGTGTTATCTCCGGCTACGGCCAGGACACGTGGCGCGTCTCGGACCACCTCACCCTGACTCTGGGCTTGCGCTATGAGGCCCATACGCCGTGGGTAGAATCGAACAATCAACAGGACAACTTCGATCCGGTCACCGGAAAGCTGGAGATTGCCAACCAAGGTGGTGCCAGCCGTGCTCTCTACGACGGCGTCTACGGTGGCAAGGCTTTCCAGCCGCGTCTTGGGTTTGCCTGGACACCCTCAATGTTCAACGGCCACACGGTTGTCCGCGGCGCTTTCACCGTCTCGGACTATCTGGAAGGAACGGGCACCAACCTGCGCCTGCCCATCAATCCGCCGTTCAGTGGCGGAGCGTCTGCGGGCGAATTCCAGACTCAATATCTCTCGCAGGCCCTGCCGACCACGACCGCGTCGGACGGCATCATTGTCGCGGCGCCCGCAGGCACGGCATGCCCCAATTTCACATGCTTTGCCAACAGTACCTTCCGCCTTTGGGACCAGAACGTTCAGCCGGCGATCGACGATCAGTGGAATCTGACCATCCAGCACCAGTTCGGGAGCGACACCACCTTGCAGGTCGGATACGTCGGACAGACCGCCTATCACCTGATGGTCCCATTCTTCTACGGCCAACCGGTGGCACAACCGGCCACCTCGTGCGGAAAGCCTCCTTGCACTTCACCGAGCCCCTTCTTTGCAAATGGCGACGGGCCTGCCTTGATTGCGGAAATTAACCCAACCGGTGGTGGCACCGTTTCCGGCACGCAATCCAACGGCCGGATGATGTACAACGCGCTGCAGGCCGTATTCCAGAAGGCGCCAAGCCACGGCTTGCAGTATCAGGTGGCCTACACGTACGGCAAATGCATGACCAACAACAGCGGTTATTATGGAACTTGGTCAAATGCTAGGGCCTCCAACACCGCTTCGCCGTATTGGCAGAACATTTACGACCCAAAGGCCGAATGGTCACCCTGCTACTACGATGAAACTCACAACCTGACCTCCTACGCTGTATATGAGCTGCCGTTTGGCAAGGGCAAGAAATTCGGCGGAGATATGAATAAGGCTGTTGACGCCGTTGTGGGTGGTTGGACGGTCAGCCCCATCGTTACCCTTCACACAGGATTCCCGATGGGTCTTTACACCAGCGGCAAAGACCTGACCGGCACCGCTTCGCGCGGCTTGCGCCCGGATTGCAACGGCACCAACACCGTCTTCGGCCGGCAGAACGCCACGGCGGCCCAAGGCGGCGGCATCCTCTGGTTTGATCCCAGCAACTACTCCAACCCCGCAGGTTACGGCACTTGCGCACCACAGATCGGTCAATTGCGCGGGCCCGGTTTCTACAACTGGGATCTCAGCCTGCAGAAAAACTTCCACCTGACGGAACGCTTCAAGCTGCAATTCCGTAGCGATTTCCTGAACGCGTTCAACCGCGTCAACCTGGCGGCGCCGAATACCACGGTGGCCACCTCCACAACCGGCGTGATCAACTTCTCACAACCTGCGAGAAACATTCAGTTTGCTTTGAAGCTCTACTACTGACGCAGACGGCGTACAATGAGGCAGGCGCGGACACCGCCTGCCTCATTTTTGTTTTTGTGCTATGCAAGCTAAAGGCTATTTTTAAACCGCTACATGACGGGCAAATGATCAGAGTCTCGTGCGCAGTTGCCATCTCTAGCTTGGCGTTTGGTGTTTGGTTTCCCGCTTCGGTCCTAATTGCTCAGGAGGTGAAGCCTAGCCCTTCCGCGGGAACCGGCGCAGGGGTGACCGAGGAAAAGGCTATTGCTCTTGCGGAGCAAGGTCATTGTAAAGAGGCACTTCCATCTCTTAAGCGAACCTTAGGCGGTCAAGGATCGGCGGAAGGCAAGAAAAAGGCCGGCATCGTAGGGCTGCGCTGTGCGATGAGCATGGAGAGCCCGGACGCCGCACTGGATTTCGTGCGATTGCTGAACCACCAGTTTCCTCAGGATCCCGACATCCTTTTTGTTCTGGTCCACGCATACTCTGATCTTTCTACGCGGGTCGCGCAGAATCTCGCCAGCACCGCGCCGCAGTCACTGCCGGCTCATAAACTCAACGCCGAAGCCCTGGAGATGCAAGGGAAATGGGACGAGGCCCAGCGTGAGTATGAGGAAATGATCGCGAAAGAGCCCGACGCGCCGAGTTTGCATTACTTGCTCGGCAGACTCTTACTCTCGCGTCCACAGCCCGACGCCAATTCCGTGCAGCGCGCAAAAGACGAATTCCAAAAAGAACTTCAGATTGATCCACGTAATGCGGGCGCCGAATACATTTTGGGAGAGATGGCGCGGCAGGAGTCGCAACTTGAGGAAGCCGTTTCGCATTTTTCGCGAGCTGCCAAACTGGATTCGAGCTTTGGAGATGCCTTTATGGGCTGGGGATTTTGCCTGGTCACCCTAAAGCGCTACGAAGAAGCCATTCCGCCCCTGCAGGCCGCCGTACGGCTGCAGGAAGGCAATCCATCTGCACACTACAACCTGGCGGTGGCGCTGAGTCGAACTGGCCAAAAAGAAGAAGCAGACAAGGAATTTGCCATACATCGGCGATTGGCGCAGAAGCCCGCGCCGACGGAAGGAAACGCACAGTAACGCTTGAGCGCGAATCTTTGTTGAGCGTCTCGAAGAATGACGGAACTCCATTGATGACTCGGCGGCAATTGCTTGGAGCGTTGGCCACGACGGCGGTATTCGGGGCATGCCCACGACTTCTGAGGGCGACCGTGCCTGGGCCGGAATTGCCGTTCGAACGGATTCCTGCCTCGGCCAGCGGCATTTCGTGGGTTCACGTGAATGGTAAGTCTCCCGAGAAATATCTACCCGAAACTACAGGGGCCGGCTGCGCGTTCGTGGATTACGACAACGACGGCTGGATGGACATCTATCTCGTCAACAGCGGCAAGTGCGATTTTTATGCGCCCGATCCTCCACTGCGGAACGCTTTATATCGAAACAACCGCGACGGCACCTTCACGGACGTCACCGAAAAGGCTGGCGTCGCGGCGGGCGGATATGGCCAAGGCGTTGCTGTCGGCGACTACGATCGCGACGGATTCCCCGATCTCTACGTGACCCAATACGGCCGCAGCATTTTGTACCACAACAACGGAGACGGCACGTTTACCGACGTGACCGAGAAAGCTGGTGTCGCCGCTCCCGGCTGGGCTTCCAGCGCTGTGTGGTTCGACTATGACAATGACGGCCTTCTGGATTTGTTCGTTGGGCAGTTCGTGCGTTTCAACAAAGAAGAGAACAAGCCGTGCGGCATTCACGATGACGGAAAGCATCACTATTGCATTCCTCAAATCTACCAGCCGATGCCCAGCTGGCTGTTCCGCAACAATGGAAACGGCACCTTTACCGACGTTTCCAGAGCCTCTGGTGTTGCTGACCATTTAGGGAAAGCCTGGGGCGTTGTAGCGACCGATATCAATAATGATGGCTGGATGGATTTATTCGTCACCAACGATACGGTCGCCAACTTTTTATTTCTGAATAGTGGAAAAAGAACCTTCACGGAGATTGGCACGGAAGCGGGTGTGGCGTTCAGCGCCAATGGGCGCCCACGCTCGGGAATGGGAGCGGATGCGGCTGATTTTAACGAAGATGGCTGGCAGGATCTTTTCGTCGCCAACATTGACCGCGAAAACTTCGCTATCTATCAGAATAACCGCGACAACACGTTCGACGATCTGGCCATTCCCACCGGGATTGCCAAGGCCACAAAATTCATGAGCGGCTGGGGCCTGAAATTTTTCGATTACGACAATGACGGCGACCTTGATCTGCTTCTTGCCAACGGCAATCCAGATGACCTTATCGGGTCCCTCCACAGTGAGGTTACTTACGAAGAGCCGCTGCTGCTCTTTCATAAAAACGGGAAATCGTTCGAAGATGTCAGCGCAAAAAGTGGGCCGGTCTTCTCCGCGAATATGTCCTACCGTGGATTGGCAATCGGAGATTTCAACAATGATGGCGCCGTGGACGTTCTGATTTCTGTGAACAACGGTGCGCCGGTCTTACTTCGAAATAATGCGGCCCGCCAAAACCACTGGCTCGGAGTTCATTTGATCGGAAAGAAGGCCAATCCGGACGCCATCGGCGCCGTGGTCACCTACAAAGCCGGGGACCTGACGCGCACTCGGCTAAAGACCGGCGCAGGCAGCTACCTCTCGTCTCATGACCCGCGCGTGGTTCTGGGATTGGGGAAACGGACGGCGATCGACTCGCTGGAGATAAAGTGGCCGCGGCCCGGCGGCGAAATACAGCGTTTCAGCAATCTTCCCATCGACCGGTACGTCACCATTGTGGAGGGTGAAGAAAAATGGAAGTAGTGCAACGCTCGATCGCAAGTTTAGCGCTTGGGCGATTCCTCGCACTGGCTCTGGTGTTTTGCTCTGTAGATCACTGCTCGGAGGCGCAGGACAAGACCGTTCGATTCCACGCGCTTGCCCTCGCCGAGCACGGGGGCATCCACAAGCCATTTGTGGATGCGGCAAGGATGTGGCTGGGAGAGCTGGCCAGCGAGAACGATTTCACGGTCGACTATGTCGAAGACACTCAAAAGATCGATGACGCATTTCTCGCAAAATATGCCCTGTTTATCCAGCTGAACTATCCTCCCTACAACTGGACCGACACGGCCCAGGCTGCATTCATCAAGTACATCGAACAGGGCAAAGGCGGCTGGATCGGATTTCACCATGCCACGCTGTTGGGAGAGTTCGACGGCTTCCAGATGTGGCCCTGGTTTCACCAGTTCATGGGAGGTATCCGGTTCAAAGATTACATCGCAAGTTTCGTCACCGGTACGGTCACTGTCGAAGACACAAATCATCCGGTGATGAAAGACATCGCATCGCCCTTCGTGATCGAAAATGAAGAGTGGTACACCTATGACACCACGCCGCGGCCGAATGTCCACGTGCTCGCCAGCGTGGACGAAAGGACGTATACGCGGGCCACCGACAAGAAGATGGGCGATCACCCCGTGATTTGGACAAACCAGCACGTCAAAGCAAGAAACGTTTACATTTTCATGGGGCATCGTCCGGAGCACTTCAACAACCCATCGTTCACACAGATTTTCAGCAACGCCATTTTTTGGGCTGCCGGTCAACAGGGGGCTCGCGAGAAATGATCCAGGCTCCTGTTTGTAAGAAAGTTCGTGGCGGAGGTTTTCTGTTTGCGGCGATTCAGGTACTGCTTGCGGCTTCTCTTTTCATGACTCTATCGAGCGGGCACGCCCGTACCAACGACTCAGCCTTTAAGGTCCTCGCGTTCTATTCAACCGATGTTGAGCCGGATCACGTCAAAACCGCCAAAGACGCGCTCTTCTTCTATCAGGACTTGGCGGCAAAACATAACTTTATATTGGATACCACCACTGACTGGACGAAGCTCAACGAAAACGATCTCAAGCCGTATCGTCTGATCCTGTGGCTCAACAACTTCCCGCAAATTCCCGAACAACGAGCGGCATTCGAAAAGTACATGGAGCACGGCGGGGGATGGATCGGCTTCCACGTCGCTGCATACAATGACAAAGATACGCATTGGCCATGGTTCGTCCAATTCCTCGGCGGAGCCGTGTTTTACACGAACAACTGGCCGGTGCTACCGGCGAAGCTGACCGTCGATGATCCCACACACCCTGTGACCAAGGGTCTGCCAGCAACTTACGAAGCCCCTGCAAATGAGTGGTATCTCTGGAAGCCGAGCCCGCGTCTCAACAAAGACGTCCGTGTTTTCGTGACCCTCGATCCTTCCAACTATCCGATCGGAAAAAAGGACATCATCACCGAAGGCGATCTTCCCGTCGTCTGGACGAATACAAAATACAGGATGCTTTACATCAACATGGGTCACGGACCTATGGTTTACGGCGAACCGACCCAAAACAAACTTTTTGAGAACGCGATCCTCTGGCTCGGAAATAAGAACTAACTGCGTCGGCGGCTGGCATGGCGGAGGTTTTGAGTGACGATTATTCGAATGGCTGCGATTGTTCTTTGCTTTGTGTTCAGTGGCCGATGCCAGGCTCAAATACAGACTAGCAGTCAACCAGTAAAACATCTCCTCGTACTTGGCGAAGAAAAAGGCTACCGCCATGAGTCGGTGTCGCACGCCATGGCCACGATCGAACACCTGGGCCGCGAGTCCGGCCTGTGGACGACTACGATTCGAACGGACACCGAAGTGCTCACAAAGCAGAAGCTCGAATACAACGCCAAGAATCTGAATGACTTCGACGCCGTTCTTTTCTACACCGGCGGCGAGTTGGAGATCAACCCGGAACAGAAGGCGGCGCTTCTCTCCTTTGTGCACGACGACGGCAAGGGCTTCGTCGGCGTGCACAGCGCGACCATCACGTTCACCTCCTGGCCCGAATATGGAGAAATGATCGGCGGATATTTCGACGAGCATCCTTGGGTCACGTTTGATGCACCCATCATCGTCGAGGATCCAAACTTCCCTGGCATGCAACAGTGGCCGACCTCCTTTGTTCTGAAGGACGAGATCTATCAGATGAAGGATTATTCGCGGGATAAGGTTCGCGTATTGATGCGCCTGGATGCTGGCAAACTCGATCTGAACAATCCGCACGTTCATCGAAAGGACCGCGATTTCGCCGTAACGTGGGCAAAAATGTACGGAAAAGGGCGCGTTTACTACTCGACACTTGGCCACGTCGAGCAAAATTGGGACGATCCTCGCTTTCAGAAAATGTACGTGGAAGCAATCAAGTGGGTGATGGGCCTTGTGAGTGCCGATGTAACGCCACGACCGCTCGCGGCTCAATCCGGAAGGGCTGGGAATGAGCGACCCATTGTTGATTCGGACGCGGTCGCGCCGCTTCTGAATCGCGGAAGTAAGTGACGCGATCGACGAGAGGTTTTGCTCGGGATTGTCGAAACGGAGGTCGGAGGGTTTTATGTGGCAACTGTTCTTCGCATTGTTGTTGGCGCTCCCTCAGGCGCAAGCCCCTCGCGACATCTCGACAGCTGCGTCGGCGACTCCGACAGGTCATCCGATTCTGGCGCTGGGCTCACCCGCTCCTGACTTTTCTCTGCCCGGCGTCGATGGAAAGACCCACAGGCTCACGGACTACGCCGCTGCTCCGATTTTGGTCGTCGTTTTCACCTGCAACCACTGCCCGATCGCGCAAATGTACGAGCAGCGCATTCAGCAGCTCGAGACCGACTATCACGATCTTGGAGTCGCGGTCGTAGCCATCGAACCAAACGACCCGAAAGCTCTTCGCATCGACGAGTTGGATTCATCGGACATCAGCGACAGCCTCGAGGAGATGAAAATTCGATTCGAATACAAGCACCTCCACTACCCGTACCTCTACGACGGTGAAACACAATCGGTCACCCGGGCCTATGGTCCACAGGCTACGCCTCACGTCTTCATCTTCGACAAAGACCGCAAGCTACGCTACGAAGGCCGCATGGACAACAGCTATCGCAAAGAAATGGTGAACACTCAGGATGCTCGCAATGCCGTCGATGCCCTGCTGGCGAACCGCGAAGTAACGGTCAAGCACACCGGGGTTTTTGGATGTTCGACCAAGTGGAAGGAAAAGTCCGCTTCCAGCGCGGAGGCGCTTCGAAAGATCGCGGAGCAGCCAGTGAAACTGGACATGGCAACGGCTGACGACTTGAGACGCCTTCGGCAAAATCCGGGCAAGCACATGGTGTTGATTAGTTTCTGGGCAACATGGTGCGGTTCCTGCATCGACGAATTCGCAGACTTTCAAGATACGTTTCAGATGTATAAGGTTCGCGATTTCGAATTGATCACGGTGGCCGCGAACATGCCGGACGAAAAAGACGGCGTGCTTCGAATGCTTGAGAAAAAGCATGCCACCAGCCGGAACTTGTTATTCGCTTCGAATGACACGGCGGCCCTACAGGCGGCGTTTGACCCAACGTGGGAGTCGGCAGTCCCCTACACGGTTCTGCTCGATCCAAATGGCAATATTCTCTATAAGAATCTCGGAAGCGTAGACTTTCTTGAATTGCGGCGGACGATTTTGGCGAATCTTTCTTCGGACTATACTGGCTTTAACGAGTATTGGCAGACCGGTTCCACTTCAAGCTCCGTGAAGAGCGGCGGTCGATAAAATCTTGCCCGCTCGATACTACCGAACTCTCTCTGTTTGACGAGCATTATCCTTATCGGAGACTCATGGCCTATAGCTTTCTTGGGTTAGCGAGGGGCATAGAGTAATCGTGGAGACTCGGTGCCGAAGCACATTGATCGCCTAACTTCCGGCTGAGACTCGCTCTCGAACCAGAGCGTCTCGCGAACCCCACTGCCACCACCAGAGAAATCCTCCCATTCTGTCCCTTCGTCAAAACCTGTCCGGAAAGAAGTTCCCAAAAGCACCGTCGCGGACTGGATTCGAACGGGTCCCAGCTTCCCGGGAAGGTGCGGCCATGCGCCCGAAGGCCCGCGCGGCCTGGTTTCGTCAGAGTAGTCGCGATACGATCAGGTATGCACTGGAAAACGAAGAGAGCCCGAATGGAAATGGCCGCGCGCATCGTTCGGGACGAGCAACGAAGCGAGCAGGAACTAATTCCGCTTCCTGCGCTACCTCCCGGTGCGGCCCACCTTGCCGCCGCCATGCGCTACCAGGAGCGCAACATCGCAGAAGGAAAGTGCTGCTACTGCCCAAAGCCACTTGCACGTAACTCTGTGCGTTACTGCGAAAAGCACCTAACTGCAGCACGTCTGCGCAAGCCCCCCAGCAAGTGCGAGCAATGAAACCTTTCCCCTTGGAGGCGTCTCCACAAGATAGACTTCGGATAGCCACCTGCACAGTGAGGGTCGATTTGAGCTCCAGTGAGATGGTCCTTTCGTGCGCTGCGGTGTGCTGACGTGCATCTAAGGGGAAATGGCCTCGTGGGCATTATGAGTCCGCTCTACCCGCTGAGCGACCGGCCTGTGTTCTTCAGTGCACTGGTCCGAACCGGCCCACCGGTTACAAGGGGTTGATGAAATTCGGCGTAAACGGGATACTAGCCAGACTAGCGTGCACGCAGCGGCCTTCGTATGGCGCTATGGCATATTAGGCGTCATAAAACGAACCACTATTTGGCTAATCGACTTTAGGTGAAAACCCTGGCGAAGATTAGTAAGAAAACCGGCATGAAACAGGCTGAGCTGATTCGCAGGTTTATTGACCAGGGCATAGAGAAGTCGCGGTAGGTAGCGGCCAAGTGCGATGCCTTTCGGAAGGGAGGCGTGAGCAGACCGTATACTCGACCGTTTCATCAGCCAAGTGGCATACGTCTGGGCGTCGTCGGCGAGGTATATGGCGAGTTTTCTGGATGGGTAGAGGAGAAAGATTGTTGCGACCGGGAAATCGATGGCGTTAGGTAGTTCCCGACGCGCATTCCACTTGTTCGGTTTGCCGTTTATCCGGCGTTGACTTTACCTAGCCGGGGAAATTGTAAACGCCCCAGCTGAGCAGCCGTGCAATGACTGCACTTTGTTGTTTCCATTATCGCGAAACAGGTCGAAAGAGGTCTCGCCAGAGAATTAGGGTCGCCTCAGGAGGAGCCTTTCAAAAAGGCTGCGGGACCGAGTTGGAAAATATCGCCTTAGCCCCCGTTGCTATCGGATTGCAGATCGCCAGCGGGGGCACGGTGTGTCTGCCCTTCGCGAATCGGAGCGGGAACCAGGCGTCCCGCAAGAAGATGGATCAGAAACACGAGCACGAGACCCCCGGCTAGTGCGAGCACGAACCATCTCATGTCTGTGTGAGGATAAAACAAGGCGTAAAGCACGAGTACCCAAAAAGAAGTTGTGATCATCGGGATTCCGACCGCAATGAACATTGTTCCCGAGAAACCCGGGAGATACCACGGGAATTGGTCGTGCACGGACCTGCGCGCCCACCAGGTAGTTTCGATTTTTATGGCCAGCCCCTCCGCAAGGGACAACTCCGTTTCCTCCGGGCCACGACGGTGGCCTAACCGGTAGAACTCGAACAGGTGCGAATCAATGGAGGTCACGCCGGGGATCGACTCCAATAGTCTCAAGTAAGCCCGCCAAAATTGAATCACGCGTACGCCGCGGAAGCCGAGCGAAATATAGAAAAGCGAAAGCGCGAAGCCGAAGAGAGACACAATCAGGCTGATGTTGCGGGCTGTCGTTGTGGCTGAAGTTGTGAACGCGAGAGCCGTGGCGAGAAACGCTTGCACGGTCGAGAAATTGTTCATGCGCGCATAAAGAATATGGTCCTCGTGATACAACCGCTCAAGGACCCTGTGCCACGCGTTCTTCGGGTCGGGAAACTTCGAATCGTAGCTCATCACATCCTCAAACAGCGCCCAGGCGACGCCGAGCAGCGGAAAGAGTCGCCCCTTGGATCATGGAAGCCGCATTCCTAGCGCCCGCGAATCGCGAGACAACCGAAATACGGCGACATGGGCGGACGCGGCGTTAATCGTACCGACCGGCCGGATGATTGGAAATGAAGATATGCCCCGCCAGCGCCTCGCGAATGGCTGGTACGAGCTCAGTGCCAATCCGGGACTTCACAACGTACCCTAGAGCACCCGTGTTAAGGCATGATCGTACGAAATCAGGGTCGGTGTGAACCGTCAAGAAGACAATCCGCGACTGGCAGCCTGATTCTTTCAATTGATCGGCAGCCTCGATGCCGTTCAGCAGCGGCATAGAGATGTCGCTGACGATGACATCAGGCTTTAATCTCATGGCTTCCTCAAGCAACAGTTGACCATCGAAGACCTTCCCTACAACTTCGAACTCAGGTTCCAAGTGACGTTCTACCGTCTTTAATAAGTCTGGGTGGTCGTCCGCCAGGAGTATTCTTGCTCTGCCCAAATGGCCTCCTGTTGAATGCGTAAGCGAGTACGCCGAGGGAGGGCCGAATTTGTCGCCGGTGTAATGACACGAATCTTGGTTGACGCAATGGCGACGCGTCTGACGCAATGGCGACGCGTCTAACTACCACACTGGTCGCAAGACTTATTAATGCATACTGGCAATACTGCCAGTGCGGGGACACGAACGTTGATTCGTCGGAAAGGTCAGGAATTATGAAGCTAAGTCCCGATTAGCGCTTACCGGACATCTCTTATAAGAAGGCGTCGGCTCCCGCGGCGCTGGCGAGTTTTTCGACTTCTAGAATCGCAACAATCGCTAGAATCGCATCAGCGAGGTACACGGCGGGGACACGGCAGCGAGACTGCAACCGAGTGTGGAACCGCACGCTTTCTTTCTTAGCGAAAGTTCTTCACCACCATGATCTTGGATTCCTCGAATTCGTTCTGAACGTAGAGAATCGATCTGCCGTCCGCAGAGATAGTCAGTCCCCAGCTGGGTGGCCTCTCCGGAACCCATATGGGAACGATTCTGCGCGTAGTCAACTCGAAGAATTCTATGGTCGCTTTGGACCCTGACCTGAGTACGGACCTTATCCCGAACCTAGAACGGGGTTGGTTCTTGAAGCTGAGGACATAAATCCCATTCCTGGCGAGTGCCCAATCGAACCAATTGGTTCCCGCAGGTTCGTCCAAGACGCGGGTTTCCTCGCCGCCCTGCAACGGCATCTTCCATATACCCGGCGCTTCGTACTTTGAATAATAAACAAAGCGATCGTCGGCGGATTCCATTGCATAAATGCCACCCTTTCTTGTTACTTGGAAAGGAGACCCACCCTTGGCCGGGACCTTCCATAGCTGAAACGGTTCGCCTCCACGCTTGGAAGCGAAATAGATCCATCGGCCATCTCGCGACCAATTCGGTGCCAAGTTATCTGCGCCGGCGAACGTGGGTATGAGTTGAGGATTTCCGCCCGCGGCCACTTCGACAACATAGATGTCGCTGTGCCCTGCGGAATGGAACTCGAAGGCGATGTAGCGGCCGTCCGGCGACCAGCGGGGGGTTCCAGCTGTGCCATGCAATGAAGTCAACTGCTCACAATTCTCCCCGTCATTATTGCAAACCCAAATCTCCCAATAACCCAAGCGGTCAGACTCGAAGGCGATCCTCTTTCCGTCGGGAGAAAACTGCGGCCGCATCTTGTCCCCTTTCCCCGAAATCAGAAGGATTGGTGGCCCGTGGGTGTGTTTTTCGTCGCGCAAGTCAATCCGCCAGATGTTGACCCTATCCAGCGTCTGCTGGTAAGCGAGCTGGTTACCTCTCAGAGAGATTGATGGATAACGGGCGGTCACGCCGACGCCTGCAACCGGCTGCGGTCTTCCTCCTGAAGCGGATATCCGCCACAAACTGATGGGACCCCCACGTGCCGAAGAGAACACGATTTCGCGGCCATCCGAGGTCCACGCAGGATGCCCATACATCGGGCGATTATCGAAGGTTAGGCGCTCAGGCGGGCCACCTATGGCCGACACGACGAAGAGGTCGTTCGCCACGCCCGCAATGGTCCCTCGTGAGAAAGCCACTTTGGAACCGTCTGGGGAGAAAGCGGGTGAAGTGTCAAGATACCCATCGGGTGGTGACGTGAGTGGTCGCGTGGTGGAATCGGCGAGGGAAAGTAACGCAATCCATGAGCGAGCAGGATCCGCGTTACTGCTCTCTGCCAAAGCCAGGACTCTGCCATCTGGCGACCAAGCCAAACTCGCATACTCGCTGGCGGGTCCGGCGTACAACTGGTGCTCAGTGCCGCCCAGAGCTGGTACCACATAGACGGCAAGCTGATCGGCAGAGTAACGAACAAACGCGACCTGTCGGCCATCCGGTGACCAGGTCGGACAGCAGTCGCTCGGATTGCTCGTCAGCCGCAGCGATTTTTCGCCACCGACGACGGCCGTATAGATTCCGGAACTGTGCTTCTGCTGGCTCTCGCCCTCAAGAAGCTCAAGAAAAGCGACCTGATTACCGTCGGGCGAGAAAGCCGGGGTCCCTTCAAACCCTGGCAGGGCGGCCAAGGGTACCGTTTCAACTGGGGAGAGCTGCGATTCTGCTGGTTTTCGGGACAGCCGCCATATCGTAATCCCTGACAGCAGGGCTAGTGCCGCAGCGCCAAACCCTACCCAACTCCATCTCCATCTCGCCCTAAGTCTCTCAATGCTTGCTTTCGAAGCAACCGGTGAGGCTGCATCCGAATTGCGCCTCAGCCGTCGCAAATCTGACCGCAAATCGGCCGCGTGCTGGTAGCGGAGATTCCGATCTTTCTCCAAGGCTTTGTCGATAATTCTTTCCAGCTCCGCAGGTAAGTCAGGATTCAACCTTACGGGCGCCACTGGAATACGGTTGAGGATGGCCTCGAAAATCGTCGCGCTACTCTCTCCTCGGAAAGGCAACTGTCCCGTCGCCATCTCATACAAGACCACTCCGAACGAAAATAGGTCGCTGCGGGCGTCTAGTTCCGTCGCTCGCGCTTGTTCCGGAGACATATAGGCAACGGTTCCCAAAGTAGTGCCAGGGCTAGTCAAATGCCCCGGATCAATATCTTGCGTGGCGAGCGTTTCAGCAATGCCAACCGCGCCCTTAGCCGAGCTGACTTTGGCAAGGCCAAAATCCAGAATTTTGGTGTGTCCCCGCTCAGTGACGAACAGGTTGGCTGGCTTGATGTCTCTGTGGACGATTCCTTTCGCGTGGGCCGCATCCAAAGCGTCGGCGACCTCAATCGCAATGTTCAGAAGCGGTTCAAGCTCTATCGGTCGTCCCGAGATGGTGTGCTTCAGCGTCTTGCCGTCGAGAAATTCCATCGCAATAAATTGCTGGCCGTCTTGCTGGCCGATGTCGTAAACGGTGCAGATGTTCGGATGATTTAACGCCGATGCTGCCTGCGCTTCGCGACGGAAGCGTTCGAGAGCAGCGGAGTCGTGTAGCATTTTGGCAGGCAGGAATTTCAAGGCAACGGAGCGGTGAAGCCGCGTGTCCTCGGCCTTGTACACCACACCCATACCGCCGCCACCAAGCTTTTCCAGAATGCGGTAGTGGGAGACGGTCTGCCCGAGGAGTGATTGGGATTCCGCCATTTGGCGCTCATCTTAGGTTGCCACCTGGAGCAAGTCAACGAACCGTAGCGGCGACTGTAGTAGGTGTAGTAGGTCCTAGGGGAGGAGGGTGCGAGTTGCAAGGCGGGCGGCCTCCCCCTCCTTACAGCTACTATAAAGAGCCAGTGCTACCAGATGTCGAAGAACATGACCTGCTCGACGTGCCACGATGTGCACAAGAGGGAGCCGGACCTCGCGGCCATGTCGCAGCACTGCTTGAGTTGCCACCAGGTGGAAGCGTCAGTGACGCACGCGAAGGTGGGCGAGGGGATCGCGAAGAATTGTATTGATTGCCACATGCCAAAGCTGGAGTCGAAAATCGTTTATTTGGATGTAGATGGGAAGAGAGTTCGGCCGAGGTTCCGGACTCACTGGATCAAGATTTATTCGGAAAGTGAACGGCAATAGGTCGAACCTGACATCGGCTGCAATTTCCCAGGGGATGCTTTTCAAAGTAAGAAATGAACATCTAATGCCGAGTTGGAGAGGCTGATTATCCAGAGTGCTGTTTTCTCTCATACCGTCGGCGAAGCGATTCCTGGAATCTTCACAGTTTCAGACGCAAATAGTAGTGGCAAGGGTTTCAGTTTCATCGGTGACATGCTATGCGTGCCAGCTCTGAGCGCTCGGCCACACCACGCATTGTTTAGACATTGGCAGCGCTAGGATCAAGAAAAGACTGCTATTGCGAGGCAAGCCACACGCGCTCATAATTCTGGTTTGGGAGTATCACCATGCAACACCGTGTCGATAATGCCCCTCTCCAGCAGTTGGACGACTGGGACGACTTTGTAGCCACCCGCTATCGTCAAGGCAAATCCGAAGAGGAATTCCGCAACTATAAGGCCGACGCCAACCCCACGGTAACGGAGTTTTACCGTCAGAACCACGCCCACCAGACGCTTGATTTTGTCCTGATCAAGAAGGCGGAATATTGCAGCTTGAATCGGGACAAGAAAAGCATTTGGGAAATGGCCGAGTATCTGAACACCCTGGTGGACGACAGTGACCCCGATACCGATCTCACCCAGATCGAACACCTCCTTCAAACTGCCGAAGCAATTCGCAAGGATGGTCATCCGCGTTGGTTCATCGTCGCCGGCTTTGTGCACGATCTTGGAAAAGTGCTCTGCTTGTATGGGGAGCCCCAATGGGCAGTCGTGGGCGATACTTTCCCCGTCGGCTGTAGATACTCGGATCAGATCGTTTTCCCAGAATTCTTTACCGCCAACCCGGATAGTGATATCCCCAACTACCAAAGCGAATATGGCATCTACGAACCGAACTGTGGGCTCGACAAGGTCCACCTCTCGTTTGGACATGATGAATACATCTATCAGGCGACGCGAAGGTACCTGCCAGAAGAGGCTCAGTCCATGCTTCGGTATCATTCCTTTTATGCTGCGCACCGGCACGGTGCTTACCGGCACCTGATGAGCGAACAAGACGAACGGATGTTTGAGTGGGTTCGGAAATTCAATCTCTACGATCTGTACTCGAAAGGCCGCGAGCGCCCCAAAACGCAACAGATTCTTCCCTACTACCAAGACCTCGTCTCAGACTTCTTTCCTGACAAAATTGCCTGGTGATTGATTAACGGCGCGGCAGCGTACCCGGACTGCGTTTTGGAATCGCGAGAACTGCAAAATCTTCTTCATGGACGGAGACACCCTAAGCTCCGAGGGAACTCTCTCTGCACGCGAAGAAACTGGCTGACTACTCATCGAGTGAGCCCATTCCCGAACCGACGGCAAGCCCCACTCCATCGGAATTGTCAGACAACGAAATAATTCTTGAAGTAGTCGAAGAGAGCCTGCATATCACCGAGCACTCGCTTGGCGAACCTGCGAGCGTCCTCTCGGGTCTTGTCTTGAACGAATTGGCTAGATTGGCTATCGGAATCGAACCGACACCTGAACCTTGGCAAGGTTAGATTATAACACAAAAACGCTGGATTTGGCGGCATTTTCAACGTTTTTAGTTAACCTCAGTTGGAAAATGAATGGAAATTAAACCTCAACGTCTCCCTGCTCTTTCGGCTCGCCAAGCTGCCGGTGTGTTACAGCGGAACCTTCAGCTAGGGACTAACCTTGTCGTTGACCGTGTGTGAGGAAAAATTACTCAAATCACCCTTAGCACCACCAGTAACAGCCTTCAGTTCATCGATTGTCAGTTCTTCCGGCTTTTCCTTCTGGGCATCCTTCTCGATAGGCTTGTTTTCGTCGCTCATTGTAGCCTCCGTTGTGCTAGCGCAGTGTCTGCCTCCAGATTGACTGCGTCAAGCGGCATTATTGATTCCCGCGCTAAGCCTACGCGGTAGTTCACGACTATTTCCTAAGATGCTTTTTGCAAATCTCAATGAAGATAAGCACGTTCAGGATGATTCCCTCAAGCTCTCATTCGTGGTTAAGTGTCTGGAGTGCATGGAGGAGTCGGTCTACAAACCATCGGACCTCCGCAAATGGCCCTTAACACTCCCTGAGGGTTGGGAACCACACCTGTTCTTTCGTAAGCCTTGAGCACGCCCGCAAACTCCCGCTGACACCTCCGTAGCGTTATGGCCCTGCTCAAAGGTTAGTGCGGATCGTCGGCAACCGAGCGATTCGCTCCGGAGTTGCCAGCGTTTCATGAGATGAGATAATCGTCCTCAGCCATGAAAAGTGCAGTCCGCTTGCTTCTCTACGGTTCCCTTTGTTTGGCGGCAACTATTTCCGCTGCGGACAGGTTCAGTTTTTCCGGTTCGTACACGCTCACTGGCACTGAAGGCCCAAGATTCGAGAAAGGAACGGTTCAGAAACTCCGCGTGGTTCAGACCGATGCTTCCATTGAAGTCACGCAAACGATAGACAGGCATCCGTATACGAATGTCTATCCTTTCGACGGTAAGGAGGGGATATATGTAAGTCCCGCCGGAGTGAAGGGAACTTGCAAGGCGCAGTCCAAGAAAAATTACCTTATTTTGGAATCCGTAGTTACGACGCGTCCAGACGTCAACGACCCGCTCGTCCAAATTCACACCAAACAGAAATGGGAGCTGTCGCGCGACCTGAAGACGCTAACCATTCGCTTCGCCGTGGACTCTCCACAATCCGCGCTTAACTTTATCGAGCCCTGGACAGACATTTACAAACGCGACTGACGGTCGGCAGGATTTGCCACGTGCTCCAGAGATTTTTTGCCCTGCAGTTTGGAAGCAGCCCGCCTAACGGTCGAGCACACAACCAGCTTTAGGATTCCACCAACTCACCGCAGCGCGTCCGAGGGTCAACGATGAAGGCAGCCCTGTACAAACAACGGCTCAGTACCTATTCGTTCGGGGGGAAGTGGTATCCGCACATCCCACAAGACGCGACAATTGCCGGTAAACGGCGTCTCTTGGTGGAATGCGACGCCAAAACGATTGGCGCAGATCACACTCTACGATTTGTCGTAAAGGACCCAAAAGGCGGCAGCTGGCTCGCTGAATACAAAACTACCGTTAGCGGAAACTTTTGGATCCACCTGACGGGGTTGTTAGAAATTGATTCCACCATGGACTCCATACTACGAATTGACGACCTGGGTGTCGCGAAAGCTCTAAGTAGCGTCCAAATTAACAATCTGGTTCTTATGGAGAGAAGAGAGGCGCCGCAGGAGAGCGTTTCGACCAGCTCCACGACGCGATAGGAGCCTCGCTGGGCGCGGTGAGGATCGAATTTGCATCCCTCACTTCTAAATCTCGCTGGCGGAAGGCGTTACCGGCCGCTCCCCGAACCAATTGTTAGAAGCGTTAGAAACGCGCCATTTTTGTGGAGAAAACGCGATCCCCAGCGATGGCTCCGGGGGCGACAGCAAGGCTATCAGTGGCAGCCTAAGCCTCATGGATCGTTGCATTTACCAGCACAAGCTCCGAGTAGGATTGCCCCTGGATACCCTGGTTTTTAAGCACAAATTTCCGAAATTACTCTTGAAATTGACTTCGCGAAATGCGAAGATTGTCTGGTCACAAGAACGCGCACACGCCCATACCGTGAGAATCATTAGCCGAAAGAAGATTCGAGAAGCTGTTGCGAAACATGGCGAATGGGAGGCTTCGCTAAACTCTTGGTACAAGATAACGAAGGGTGCGAAATGGAAGCATTTTCCCGATATAAAGCAGAGCTGGAAAAGGTCAGATGTCGTGGGGAGTTGCGTTGTTTTCGACATCAGCCATAACAAATGCAGGTTGGTTGCTTATATTTCTTACCGAGGACAACGCGTCTATATTCTTCACATCTTGAGTCATATCGAATACGGAAGGGATGGGTGGAAAGATGATTGCGACTGCGATTGAGAAATACACAATGAAAGATATCGGCGCTCCCAAGGTTATTACGTCGGAGACCCAACACGATCAATACGTATCGGTTTTACTCAGCCTGGATCGCAAAGACCACCTGACGCCAGAGGAAAAGAGTTTCTCCGAGCTGCTAGCTTTGCTGATTGAAAACTACGAAGATCATCACCATGCCATCAAAGCGGCCTCTCCGATAGACGTTCTGAAGGAGTTGATGGCCGCGAACGAATTGCGTCAAAAGGACTTGGCCCAGCAATTGGGTTCGGAGAGTATTGTTTCCGAAGTGCTGAGCGGAAAGCGCGAACTAAATAAGCATCACATCGATAGCTTGAGCAAGAGGTTTGGCGTTTCTCCCGAGGTTTTCTTTTAAAGCGGGACGCATCGCTGTTCGAGCAGCGACACGCCCTAATCACCAAACCACGCGGACGTGTACGCGATTCAGCAACGAGCGGGCCACAAGAATATTCCAACACGACGCACGTGAGCGATGAGCAGGCCAGCGAATCGTGCCGCGAAGCCCTGATGATCGCATTCGGCTAACCGCCGTGCTCCCTCTCGCCGTTCTCCTGCACGCTCCAGTAAACAGTTTGGTGGAGACGCTGCAAGTGTGGGCCTGAACGACCAACTTAGGCGGGCTCGTCGCTCGGGTCGCTAAAGTCACTTGTCCGGTTGGCGCTACGAGGCCACCGTCGAGCTTAGCCGCGAGCTCAGGCGGCAACTTGAGGATGCGGTCATTGCGGCGTATGAGGCCCATCGGCAGGCGGGGATGCGCGATGAGCACCACCGCAGAGCTAATCACCGTTCGTGGGGACAAGGTAAAGAAACGCCCGGCGTATTGGGTTTGGACGAAACGCTTTCCGGCGGGGGCCGGGTGTCTATTGGGTGAAGGCGGAATTGGTAAAGCTGCCGACGAGACCTGCTGGATCACATCACTTGCGCTAAATGAGCGCCATCTGAAACGGCTGCTCGCTGACTATGTCGGCTACTATCACGACGACCGCACGCATCTTGGACTCAGGAAGGGAACACCTGACCACCGGACTCGTTCCGTAGCTGCGGGTCGTATCCTTTCTTACAAGCGACTCGGCGGGCTCCATCATCGTTACGATCGGGCGGCCTGATCCGGACTATCTTTTCACCCTCCTTATGCATGAGCACGTTCCCACCCAAGAGAATCTTCCCGCTCCTTAAAGCAATTCTTGGTCGAGTCCACTTTTCACGCTGTGACGGAGGAGAATCGCGCCATTTTCGGCGTGCATGGAATTTTGGCGAGGGACAACCGTGAACGAAGAGCTTTCTGACCGGGGAAAAGTGCTTGACTCCTTCCGAGAACGTTACTTTCATGAAACGCCTCCCGCGCTATTGGAAATCCGCGAAGGCGCATTTCACACCATCGGTGACGCAGTCTAGTATGAGTACGAGTTCACGATTGAAACGGAGCGCGAGCGATTGCACGGGCGAGGCATGACGATGTGCAGGAAGTCTGACGGACGCTGGAGGATGGCGAGCATGCATCATTCGCTGGTGCGGTCCGAGCCGGCAGATTCTCCCACTGCCAGCCACAGAAGATCAACGAGAACGATTCCATGCGCTAACTGATACCAGACGGGGCCGCGCGACCTGCAAACGACTCAGAAGTCTTGTTTCTCGCAGGAGGCAGTTTGTGATTTGGGAAGCTAAGCATGAAATTCAGCGGGGATAACGTAGTGGGGCCGTGCTTGGTAACTCGATCAAATGCGATACCTCCCGGATAATCGCCGACTTGGAAGCACTCCGGAAACGCAGTCTCGGACATCCACACAGGGATGAAATCTCGCCTCTACTGATTCGATCTAGGCTTGCGTGTGTTGCGCACGGGTCGTCTGAGCGCCGAGGAATCGTAGGATAGCTTGGTGTGCCGCTTCTGGTTGGTCGGTTTCGAAAATGTGGCTGGCGTGCCGAATTAGAACCAGTTTGGCGCCCGGAACACGATCGGCGATCAACTCGGCGTTGACCGGTGGAATGAGTCTGTCAGTTTCGCCGTGGATAACAAGTGTCGGTGCGGTGATCTTTTGGATCCGGCTGTAGGCTTCCCAGCCGAGGATGCCTTGTAGTTGGCTCGCATATCCCTGCCGCGTGGGATACCACTTCATGCGGATGGCCATATCCTCGTCGATGCGTTCCCGCGAGGTGGCAGGGTCATAGATGAACGGAATAATGGCCTCTTTGGATTCCTCGGGGGTCATGTCCTGGCGCATGAGAGTTTGGATGGCTGCGGGTTCGGCCTGTACGGCATGGGGACCGCCCGCAGTAGCGCAACCCAGAATCAGCGAGCGCACGCGCTTCGGATATTGAAGCGCAAATTCTTGTGCAATCATGCCCCCCATGGAGACACCAAACACGTGGGCGTTCTCAACGCCTGCAGCATCAAGAACGGCAGCCGCATCAGAAGCCATCAGGGCGATGGAATAAGTGCCGGGAGGCACATCGCTCTGCCCAATGCCGCGATTGTCGAAAGCAATGGTGCGATAGCACTCCCGAAGAATGGGTCGGCTACGATGCCACATATAGGAGGGATAACTGAGACCCATGATGAGCAAAAGGGGCTCGCCGGCCCCTTGCTCATCCCAATAGAGTCTGACTCCTTGATTTTCAGCGAAGGCCATCAAAGCTCCTCGGTCGCGCGCCTCGGCGAACGAAATCAGGTCTGCGAGGGAACGCTGTCACTATTCGTCCGCTACTTTCAGGATGAGTTTTCCAATGTTCTCGCCCGTGAAAAGCTTCAGCAAGGCGTCGGGAAATGTTTCGAGGCCCTCGACGATGTGCTCGCGCGATTTCAACCTGCCTGCGGCCAGCCAGCCTGCCATTTCGCGCGCGGCTTCGCGATAGCGGCTGGCGTAGTCGAACACGACCATGCCTTTCATGCTCGCGCGATGGATCTTGGCGGTGCGGTAGGCACCGTCGTGGGCAAATATCTCGTCGGCGTTGCGGGAGGCGACATCCTCGATGCTGTGCTGACTCAGCTTGCCCGCGGCGCCCGCATCGTCATCTGTGGTGCCCATCGGACGGGTGGCCAATTCGAACTTATGATTGAGAGTGTTCAAGAGCAGTCCTCCGCCCGCAAACTGTTTTCACGTCTTCCATCCTGCGTTGAAATCTGACCTGACGGCAGAAAGCGGACACTTGCCGGAACAGCTTTCAAGAGTCCGGCTGCAGCAAGATTAGATTCGGTCACGTGCTCAATCGGCTTCAGGCATCGCCGGGACTGGAACTCGATCCTATACTGATAGTCGCTCACACATGATAGTGACCAACGTAGCTCCGATTGTATATAATCGCGTCCGCTATGCCAAATCAGGAAACGTTGTACAACGTGGCCGACCGGGTCGCCACCGTTACCTTGAACCGCCCGGATAAACTGAACGCCTGGACCGCAGTGATGGAGCGCGAGGTGCGCGTCGCGATGGAAGACGCGGAGCGTGACCAAAACGTTCGAGCAATCGTCTTGACGGGCGCGGGCCGCGGATTTTGTGCGGGCGCGGATATGTCGCTCCTGAGCAACGTCGCCGAAAAGGGCCTGGGTGAAGCGCGGCGAACTCAGGCGTTGCACTCTTCCGACAGCGGCCGGGAAGCTGTGCGCGTGGATTTTCAAAAGAAATATTCGTACTTCCCGGCGATCACAAAACCCGTGATTGCGGCCATTCAGGGCCCCGTTGTGGGATTAGGGCTGGTGATCGCGCTATATTGCGATCTGCGATTTGCTTCCGATGCCGCGCGTTTCGGCACGGCTTTTGCGCGTCGAGGGCTAATCGCCGAGTATGGAATGGCGTGGATGCTGCCGCGTTTGGTGGGGCATGCCAACGCCCTGGATCTGCTGCTTTCAGCGCGAATGATCGATGCAGCGGAGGCGCTGAGGATGGGGTTAGTGAATCAAGTTTTTCCGCAAGACGTATTTCTGGGGAAGGTAAAGGACTACGCGCGAGAGTTGGCGGCCAATGTGAGCCCGCGGTCGCTGCGGGTTATCAAGCGGCAAGTGTATGAAGCGATGTTCCAGACGCTTGCCGAAGGATTTGAAGCGTCGGAGGGTGAGATGGTTGCTAGCTTACAGTGCGAAGACTTCAAAGAAGGTGTCGCGCACTTTCTGGAAAAACGAGCGCCCTCTTTTACCGGTAAGTAGACGAAGCTTATGAACTTTGCGTTCAATGAAACAACGAAAGAACTGCAGCACAGGCTGCAGAAGTTCATGGAGGAGCACGTCTAAGGTTGGGCGCATTCTTAAGGACGCCGACGAAAGCCACGCGAAGTCCACGAGCATCGAACGCAGTCCCAACCCCTCTTCCGGCGGCAAGAGCAGCATTCATTGAACCAGCGTGATGTCTGCAAACGGCTCCGTTTGATGGCATCAGCGGAGCCTCGCCAGTACCCGCCAAGATACCAACGAAGCTCCTGACAGTCGTTCAGATTTTTTCTTTTAGAGAGGCTGCTGATGGGAAGACTACACAAGAAGTGCGCCAAGGTTGTCATATCGTGGTTGGTCGCAGGACCGCGGGGAACCGACTCCATGCGTGCATCAAAAGCCTTGGAGTTCACTGAGCGCTATTTACGATCGTCGCGGTTAGTTACACGCAGCAAGAATAGCAAGTAGCCGATGAGGGCCAGTCCGCCGATAATGATGGCAATTAATATTCGGACGAGCAGCTCGTCGGCAGCTTTCGACCCAACGCTCCGTCCATGAGCCAGGGTTATAGCAGACGGCGCTCCGAAACAAGGCTGTAAGTCATTGATTCTTCAGCCAGCAAGCATTTTGGCGAATGACAGCCTGCTGGAAAGTCATTACACTCGTCCCTTTCGACAAACTCATCAATTTCGACCCTTCAGCTCGAGGCCTGGATCGACCGGCGATTCATGCATGCTGAGGATATACCAACGGTTGTCGGATCTGCGGCAGAGCATCATGCCCCGGCCTTCAGCGTGGACGGATGAAGATTCGATGGTGTAATCGTACAAGGTCCACACCACGTCACCTACGGCTCGCTGGTCGCTTATCGTGAGGGAAAGATGGCTGCGCTGGCTGGTGTCGAAATACTTTTGCCGAAAATGATTGGTGGCCTCGTTTCGCCCACGTAGTTCGCCGCCCGGAGAATTCAGGACGAAATCCGGATCGAAACAGGAAGCAAGCTTGTCGGCGTCTCTGTTGTTGAAAGCTTCCGAGCAGGAATGTAATGCTTTCTCCATGTCCGCGATAAGGGATAACTCCGAGGAACTTGCTGGCGTAATGCCGAGGCGCGCAACGCTGCGATTCAGATCGATCGTCACGCCCAATTGCTCCAAAAGGTCAACGCCGAGGATTCCGTCGACTGTGCCGCCGCAAGCATGGGCGATGGCGCTCAAGTCAATGGCCGGAAGCTTGACAGTTCGCAGGTTGTGACTGCCCAACGATAGTTCGCCGATCGAAACTTCGCGTGCGTTCAGGGCGGTTGTTTTGTTCCAGGATTGGACGCGGATCTCTTTGGTAGATCCTCTGGGGAATGACTTCTCATTGAGCATGGATGTGGCAGCCGTGTCGATGAGGAAGCGTTTGTCGGTTTTGTCTACCTGGAGAATCACAATGGGCAGGCGATCGCAGTGCTGAAGAGGAATCTCGGTTGCGTTGGCCGGGTTCTGCGCTCGCGCGCTGCGCATGGTTACGGGGAGAACCAACCCCGCGAAGGCGCAAGCGAGCAAACTCAGACGTATTCGCATCACTGCCTCAATGGCATCGATTCTGTGGCCTGGTCGATGCGCTGCAGAATCGCGCCGCGGACCAGGCGGAAAGCGTTTTGATCGCGGAACAGGCGCGAACTCCAGTTCGCTCCCATCGCCAGCGCCTGAATTTCAAACGCAAGCTGGCGTACGTCCGCTTCTTTCTTGATTTCACCGGCTAATTGGGCCTCGCGCGCCGCTTGCTCGAGACCTCCCAGCCACTTCTTCATCAATTCCACAATCTGATCGCGAACGCGGCCGGGCCGATCGTCGAACTCGAGCGATGCGGCGGAAAAGAAGCAGCCGCCAGGGAAGACTTTCCCCTCGCCGTACGACAGCCAGTTCTCGCAGAGAGCCCGAAGGCGCTTGAGTCCGCGGAATTCATACGCCGGGCGGACGACTTTCTCGACGAAGATCTCGCGGGCGGCATCGACCACGGCGCACTGCAAATCTTCTTTGGAACCGAAGTGAGCGAACAAGCCGCTCTTACTGATTCGGAGAGCGGAAGCCAGCTTTCCGATGGTCAACCCCTCGAGACCTTCGAGTGAGGCGAGATTGACCGCCTTTCGCAGGATTGCTTGGCGGGTTTTCAGTCCGCGAGTCCGGCGGAGTGGGGCTTTCCGAGCTGAGCCAGAGCTTGGCTTTGGCCGATCGGAAGCCCTGATGCGTTTTTGGCTTGGCTTCATTTTGGTAGCAGATAATAGCACGATCGTTCGTTCTATTACAATAGATCTTCCGGATTGCCCGGGAAGCGTGTGCAGCCTCAAAGCGACGACGGTTGCGGTTTGAGATGACAGCAGAGAAGGCGGGCGAACGCGGTAGTCACTTACAGATGAAGGTGACTAATGCGGGCGCCACTGTATATAATCCGCTTCACTATGCTAAATCGAGAGACCCTGTATGGCGCGGCTCGCCACAATCGGAGCTCCGGGCGCGGAGCTTACGCGACGGTGTGGCCCATTCTATTGAAAAGCGGGATGCACCCATCACGGGCAAATAAGAGAGACTGATGGACTTCGAACTCAGCGTGAGGACCAAGGAATTGCAGAAGCGCTTGCAAGCGTTCATGGACGATCATATCTATCCAAACGAGCATCGATTTGACGAGGATGTGGAGAGAGCGCGATGGAAGCCGGCGCGGATTGTCGAAGAGTTGAAGTCGAAAGCGCGGGACGCGGGTTTGTGGAATCTGTTCTTGCCCGAAGATGAACACGGCGCGGGTCTCACAAATCTTGAGTACGCACCGATTTGCGAGATCATGGGCCGGAGTCACATGGCCCCGGAGGTGTTCAACTGTTCGGCACCCGACACCGGGAATATGGAAGTTCTGGCGCGTTATGGCACCGCGGAGCAGAAGAGGAAATGGTTGGAGCCGCTTCTGGCCGGCGAAATTCGCTCCTGCTTTGCCATGACCGAGCCGGATGTTGCGTCCTCGGACGCCACCAATATCAGAGCAGCGATCGTACGAGACGGCGACGAGTACGTCATCAACGGGCGGAAGTGGTGGACCTCCGGGGCGGGTGATCCTCGCTGCAGAATCGCAATCTTCATGGGTAAGACCGACCCTTCGGCGCCGACGCACAGACAACAGTCAATGATCCTGGTTCCGCTCGATACGCCCGGAGTCAAGATCGTGAGAATGCTGAAAGTGTTCGGGTACGACCACGCGCCGCACGGTCACGGCGAAATTCAGTTCGAGAATGTGCGGGTTCCGAAAACCAACATATTGCTCGGCGAAGGCCGTGGATTCGAGATTGCTCAGGGCCGTCTGGGCCCCGGGCGGATTCATCATTGCATGAGATGTATCGGCTTGGCAGAGCGGGCGCTCGAAGCTATGTGCAAGCGAACGCAGGCGCGCGTGGCCTTTGGAAAGACGCTTGCCGAACAGGGGACGATTCGTGCGGATATTGCGGTGTCCCGTATGGAGATCGAGCAAGCGCGGCTGCTGACGCTGAAGGCCGCGCATATGATGGACACGGCGGGGAACAAAGCGGCGCGCTTGGAAATTGCAATGATTAAGGTGGTCGCGCCAAGTATGACCCTGCGCGTACTGGATCGTGCGATGCAAGCTCACGGCGGCGCGGGGGTTTCGCAGGATACGTTTCTGGCTAGCGCCTGGGCGGCAGTTAGGACACTGCGTTTGGCGGATGGGCCTGACGAAGTCCATATCGAATCGATCGCGAAGTGGGAGTTGGCCAAAGGCAACAAAATAGGGACACCTCCGGTTTCACACTGATCGAAAGAAACCAAACAGCCGGTATGACGCGGTTGGTACCTGGAGAAGTTTGTGCCGCCCTTCGTCGTCAAAAACGCGCACGCATTAAGAGAGTTTGTGGGCAAGTATATTGGCCACACGGACTGGTTCTGTGTCACGCAAGAGAGAATCACGCAGTTTGCGGAGGCCACGGAGGACTCGCAGTGGATTCACGTGGACGCCGCACGGGCCCGCGACGAATCCCCGTACGGCGCTGCCATCGCGCATGGTTTTCTCACCCCCGCACGGGCCCGCGACGAATCCCCGTACGGCGCTGCCATCGCGCATGGTTTTCTCACCCTCTCTTTGATCAGTCATTTCGTGAAGGAAGCAATCCAAATTCAAAGTGGCGTGCGACTTGCGGTCAACTATGGCTTGAATCGCGTGCGCTTTCCCGCGGCGGTGCGCGCCGGCTCCAGAATTCGCGCGAGCGTCACACTTTTACGATTCGAAGAATTCACGGACGGCGTTACCGCAACATATTTGGTGACGATTGAGGTCGAGGATTTCGACAAACCATGTTGCGTCGCGGAATGGATTGTCCGCTATTATTGCTGACAATGCGACCGTTTCGTGTCCCGAGTAGGGCTGCCATACTGAAATCTCATGTGGGAACTAGATGCGTCCCGTTTCTGCGGTGAGCCAACAGGCACGCAGGATCATTTTGATCCGTTCGGGCATCGCCGCAAATCGGTCATCTTTCGTTAAACCCTGCGAATAACGGTAATAAATCTGTTGGACGATCACAGCGAGTTTAAACCGGGCGAGCACGACATAAAATGCGATGTCTGAGACGTCGCGCCCCATTTTCTGCGAGTAGAAGTGCACGACTTCTGACCGTGTAAAGCTTCCAGGGTGAGTCGTCGGGCCCCAACGCAGCTGTTGCATTTCCTCAAGATCGGTCGTATCAATCCAGTACGCGAGTGTCGTTCCCAGGTCGGCGAGTGAGTCGCCGATAGTACACATCTCCCAATCCAGAACTCCTACGATTGTTGTTGGGTCGGCCAAGTCGAGGACGATGTAGGACGATGTTGTCGTATTTGTAGTCGTTGTGGATCAGAGAAACGTCGCGAGTCGACGGAATGCGTTCCTGCATCCAGGCGGCAATTTTTTCGACCTCGAGGTAGTCGTGGGTTTTCGAGCCATAGTAGCGCTCGGTCCAGCCGCGTACCTGGCGCTCCAGATACCCCTGCGGTTTTCCGAGATCGGAGAGGCCGACAGCCGCGTAATCCACATTGTGAAGACGAATGAGATTTTCAATAAACGATTCGCTCAGCCTTCTTGCTTTCTCTGGATTCAATTCCAGACCCGGCGGCAGGTCCTTGCGAAGTATGACTCCGTGGATCGGTTCCATCACATAGAAGGGCGCGCCAAGGATGGAATCGTCGTCGCAATAGAAAAGCACTTTGGGGGCCGGCGTATAGACAGAGTGAAGCTGTGACAGCACACGAAATTCACGGCCCATATCGTGCGCGGACTTCACTTTACTGCCGAAAGGCGGACGCCGAAGAACCATCTCTCTGGCGCCGAGATGCAGCGAGTAAGTTAAATTGGAATGGCCGCTTGGAAACTGGCGTACCTGGAGGGAGCCAGTGTCGTCAGGGAATCGTTGCCGCAAATGCGGCTCAAGCTTGCCCAAATCAAGCTCCTCGCCGGATCGAATCGAGGTTGGATGATCCAATAGGCCGCTCATTCAAGCACCTCCCTACCGGTAAGTGAGCATCGTGGGATCATCGATATGCCCATGGGCATTGAAAGCGCTGAGCGTAAAACGGTTGTCCGAATAGAGGAATTCGCTCCACGAAGAATTCCTGGACATCCAACTCACTTGCAGAGTGCTTTCCGTAGAGAGTCGGAGGGCACGCTGCATAGCCACTGCGATCGGACCGCCCGAAGTAAATATTGCGACGCGTTCTCCTCGTCCGCCGGCGGATAAGAATGACGTCAGAGCCGAATTGACTCGGGAGCAAAATTCAGACCAAGGCTCAACGCCTTGCGGACAGATCAATCCGCACGCCCATTTGCTGATGACCGCCTCGAACAACTTTTGAAAAGTGGCGTGGCGGCCGGCGGCATCACCCGAGGCATAATGCGCCGCGTGGAGATCGCGAATTCTTGGGTCAGTTTCGAGCAATTCGGGCAGGCTCTTTTCCAAGACCGCTTCTCCGTGATACTCATCGAACTCCGGGAGGACCCGAAGCGCAGGAAACGGGGCGCCTTCGTTTCTGTACACCTCGCCAACCAGTTTGGCTGTGTCCTTCTGCCGCACACGCGGACCGGTATATGCCTGTTCAAAAACAATGCGGCGCACCGCCAAGTATTTCCCAAGACGCCGTGCCTGGTTCTCCCCGAGCGCGGACAACTTGTCATAGTCGGGCTCGAGGAAGGAAGCCTGCGCGTGGCGAACGAGGAAAAGTTGTCCCATGAGCACCCAATTCGTAGCTGAAGTTTCGCGGCGAAACGTGGCGCTGAAGCTGAGACTCGTACTACTGTCTAAGACTCCAGCGGCCCCCATTGGAGACTATCAGTTGGCGTTCTCGAACAAGGCCGCCGCGCGACTATTGTGAGGCATCAGGATCAAGCTGCGGCGCCGGCTTCTTTGCCAAAATCAGAGAAAGTTTTCCCCTGCTCGGCAAGTTCTTTCAGCAGCGGGGCAGGGCGCCAGGTTTCGCCGTGCTGTTTGTGAAATTCGCAAACACGCTCATAAACCTGCTTGAGGCCTACGGTGTCGGCGTACCACATCGGACCTCCGCGATGAGCGGGGAATCCGTAGCCGTTGAGATAAATAATGTCGATATCGGAAGCGCGCAGGGCGTAGCCCTCCTCCAAAATGCGCGCGCCTTCGTTCGCCAGTGCGTAGAGGCAACGGTCGGTGATTTCGCGAGCTGATATTTGCCGTTGCACGATGCCTGCTTGGTCGACCCATTTGCGAACGAGATCGGCAACGACTGGATCGGGGGTCGCGCGCCGCTGATCGTCATATTTGTACCAGCCCACGCCGGTTTTCTGGCCATATCGACCTAATTCGCACAGACGATCCTCGGCGAACGGCTGACGAATACCAGGCATCTCCAGGTGGCGATATTCCTTGCGAATGCGCCAGCCAACATCGAGCCCGGCAAGGTCCCCTGTGGCCAATGGACCCATGGCCATTCCGAAGTCGGAAAGCGCGCGATCCACAGCTTCGATAGCAGCACCTTCTTCAACAAGAAACTGGGCCTCCCGGCGATAGGGGCCGAACATGCGATTACCAACGAAGCCTCTGCAGTTGCCGACCAGCACGCCCACCTTGCCAAGCGTTTTTGAAAACTGCATGCACGTGGCGATCACTTCCTTGGAAGTAGCCTTGCCGCGGACGATTTCCAGCAGACGCATAACATTGGCGGGGCTGAAAAAATGGGTGCCGATAACGAACTCGGGCCGTGACGTGGAGGAAGCGATCTCATCGATGCTCAACGTGGAAGTGTTGCTGGCAAGGATGGTGCCCGCTTTGCAAACACGATCCAATTGCTTGAAGACTTCTTTCTTCAAAGCCATGCCTTCGAAAACAGCTTCGATGACCAGGTCTGCTTTTGAGAAATCGTCATAGGTCAGCGTGGGTGTGATTCGCTTCAATCGTTCGTCGGCTACCTGCTGAGTGAAACGGCCGCGCTTGACGGAATTTGCGTAATTCGACTGGATCGTGGCTAGTCCGCGATCGAGCGCAGCCTGGTCCGCCTCTTTGAGAAGCACGGGAATGCCTGCATTGGCGAGCACCATGGCAATGCCACCGCCCATCGTGCCGGCCCCAATCACCCCGGCGGATTCCACGGGAATCACCGCGGTGTCTTTTGGAATGTCGGGAATTTTACTCACCTCGCGCTCGGCGAAGAAAACGTGGATGAGTGATTTGGATTGGTCGGAAAAAAGGCAATCGATGAATAGTTTCTGCTCAAGCTTGCAACCTTCGTCGAAGGGAAGTTTCGTCGCGGCCTCCAAAGCTTCGATGGCGGCGACAGGGGCGAGCAGGCCGCGCTGCTTCTTTGCGGCGTTCTCTCGCGCGGAGGAAAAGATTTGCGCGTTTTCCGCCGCGTTGCCAAGCTTTTCATTGCGCTCACAGGTCTTAGGAGCGGGCCGGCCGGCAACCTCACGCGCAAATGCGGCCGCTCCGGAGAGCAGGTCGCCTTCGATGATTCGGTCAACAATGCCGTGTTTTAGCGCGTCTTCTGCTTTAACCGGATTGCCGGTGGTACACATTTCGACGGCCTTCGCCACCCCGGCGAGCCTGGGGAGACGCTGTGTGCCCGCCGCGCCGGGTATCAGACCGAGCTTCACTTCCGGCTGGCCGACCTGTGCGCTGGATACTGCCACTCGATAGTGGCCGGCCATCGCCAGTTCCAATCCACCCCCAAAGGCCGTCCCATGAATGGCTATCACCACAGGCTTGCTGCTGTCTTCGATCTTCAACAGCAGCGGGAGGAGTGCCGCGCCGCGTGGCTTACCTGAGGTCATCTTGCCGAATTCTTTTATGTCCGCGCCTGCGACGAATGTCCGTCCGCCTCCGATTAGGACGGCCGCTTTGACGCTGTCATCTTTTGCGACTTGATCGAGCGCATCAGAAATACTCTCGGGAACGCCTGGACTCAACGCATTCACCGGCGGATTGTTGATGGTAATCACGGCAATGCCGTTGTCTTTCGTCAGCTGCACTAGATCGGTCATCGAGGTCGCTCTTTCGTTCAGGGATCGTGATTTACAGCTACGCGCTTTTCGCGGAGACACTGCCTCCGTCAATCACCAGAGAGGCAATGCGCTCGCGATGAAACGCGGCGTCGCCGAAGGCCGTTTCCGACGCCTTCGCGCGGCGATAGTAAAGATGAATATCGTTTTCCCAGGTGAAACCCATGCCGCCATGGATTTGGATGCCGCGATTGCCCACAGTGCGTCCAGCGTCGCTGGCATACATCTTGGCGATGGAAACGGCGGTGGCTGCGTCAGGCGCGTTTTCTTCGAGCGTCCATCCAGCATAGTACACAGCAGAACGCGAACTTTCCGTTTCCAGGTACATATCGGCGCACTGGTGTTGCACGGCCTGAAACATTCCAATCGGCTTACCGAACTGTTTCCGGGTCTTCGCATATTCAACCGTAAGATCGAGAGTGCGCTGCATGCCTCCAACCAATTCGGCGGCTAACGCGGCCGTAGCTATGTCGAATGCTTTCGGCAGGTTTGTGTTGGAGCCGATTTCCTCCGCGGGCGTATTGCTAAATTCCAGGGCGTAGAGCTTCCGGGTAAGGTCCATTCCGGACATCGGAGAGATTTTCAGACCGGGGGCTTTCGAATCCACGGCAAATACGCCGTTGCGCGCAGCGACCAGAATAAAATCGGCAATCGCTGCATCCGAGACGAACAATTTTTCACCGGTGAGCTTACCTTTGTTAGCGCTCAGTTGCAGGTCACTAAGATTCCAACTCGCGCTGGACTCCAAAATGGCAACCGTGGAGCGCGCTTCTCCCCGGCAAATGAGCGCAAGATACTTTTTCTTATGCGCTTGCGTACAGACAGCTTCCAGAACGGAACCCGCCAGCACCACAGTCGAAAAAAAGGGCCCAGGCAATAGCGCGCGCCCTGCTTCCTCCATCAACAACATCAACTCGACTTTTCCAAGACCGGCTCCGCCGTACTCTTCCGGAAATATGATCCCCGTGTAGCCTTGGTCGGTGAGTTTCGACCAGAGGGCAGAGTCATATCCGGTCTCCGTTTCCATCAAGCGTCGCATTTCGGTATTAGGACACTCGCCGGCGAAGAACTTTCGTGCGCCGTCCTTCAACAATTCCTGGCTCTCACTCAAGCCAAATTGCATGACTTATCCCCTTAGTAGCTTCTCGGCAACCCCAGGACGAAGTGCCCAATGATGTTTCGTTGCACCTCGGAGGTGCCGGCTTCGATCGTATTCCCCCGCGTGCGCAGGTATGCGTAAGACCAGATTCCCTGGTCGATCGCATGCGCGTCACCCGCTAGCAGTTGTCCGTACGAACCGAGCAACTCCTGCGCGATTTGCTGAAGGCGTTGATTCAACTCGCTCCAGAAGAGCTTCTGGATGGAGCCCTCGGGACCCGGCACGCCGGTTGCCGTGATCCTGCTGAAGGCTCGCATCTGGTTGAACCGCATGATTTCGATCTCTGCGCTGCACTGCGCTAGCTTTTGGCGGATGAGCGGGTCCTCAGCGGCAGTCCTGCCATTGCGAGGAATGGAGCGAGAGAGTTCGATCAACCGGCTGATATAGCGCTTGAACGTGAGATGAAGCCGCGCGCCGTAGGAACCTCGCTCGTACATCAGCGTGCTCACTGCTACGTTCCATCCGTCATTCACCTTGCCCAGAACATTTTCAACTGGAACCCGCACATCGCGGAAAAACAGTTCGTTGAACTCTGATTCTCCGGTCATCTGGCGCAGCGGACGAACTTCCACGCCGGGTGATTTCATGTCCACCAGCAATACCGTGAGCCCTTTGTGTTTCGCCACACTCGCGTCAGTACGAACAACGAGTTCGCACCAGTCGCCAACCCAGCCGTAACTCGTCCACACTTTTTGGCCGTTCACAACGTAGTGGTTGCCCTCCAAACGCGCTTCCGTCTGCAATCCCGCCAGGTCGGAACCTGCATTCGGCTCAGAAAAGCCCTGGCACCAGATCTCCTCTGCGCTCAGAATTTTTGGAATGTAGCGTTTCTTCTGCTCTTCCGTGCCGTACGCGATAATCGTTGGCCCAATGAGGCCTAGCCCGAGCGAGTTGGCCATTGGTGGCGCTTCTACCCGGGCCATTTCTTCCCAAAAAAGGGTTTGCTGCATCAGCGTAGCGCCGCGCCCGCCGTATTCGTTCGGCCAGGAGACCGCCGCCCACCGGCCGTCGTGAAGTTTCCGCTGCCAAGCACGCAAATACGGAAACGATTCCTCCATCGGCTTTTCGCGCCATTCGTTCCAATCTTTGGGAACGTTGGAAGCTAGCCATGCGCGAAGCTCGTCACGAAACGCTTGCTCCTCAGTGGTCAGTTTTAAATCCATGAATGAAACTCCTTCTTCTTGCCAGGCCCGCACTCACTCCGTTTTGTCCTTAGCGTCTGTTCGCGATCGCCAGTACGTCTCACGTTTTGATGCCCGCGGCGAAATTCGGACGAAGGGTGTCTTGGCCTTTCCAGTATTTCTTGCGAAGCTCCTTCTTCAGGATTTTCCCCGTCGCCGTCTTCGGCAAGTTGTCGACGAATTCGAAGGAGCGCGGACATTTATAGTGGGCCAGTCGGTTGCGGCAGAATTCCGTCAGTTCGGCCTCCGTCACGGATAGGGAGGGCTTTAAAACTACCAGTGCCTTCGGCACCTCGCCCCACTTCTCGTCAGGAACAGGAATCACGCCGGCTTCCAGAACAGCGGGATGTGCCAAGATCGCTTTTTCCAGTTCCAGAGAGGAAATATTTTCTCCTCCGCTGACGATGATGTCTTTCTTGCGATCGACAATCAGGAAATAACCATCCTTGTTGACCGTTGCCATGTCGCCGGTGTGGAACCATCCACCGCGCAGGGCTTCCGCGGATGCTTCCGGCTGCCGCCAGTAGCCCTCCATCACGCCGTCGGCCCGCGTGATAATTTCTCCGATCGATTGCCCGTCTGCCGGCACGTCCTGGTCGTTGCCGTCTACGACGCGCATCTCAACGCCGGGGAATGGGAACCCGGTCATGGCCTGGCCTTCGTATCGCTGTTCGCCTTGCCAGCCCATTCCGATTTTCATCGGAGAAATGGAAAGTGCCGGCGAGGTTTCCGTCAAACCGTACCCGGAAAAACATTCGCAGCCGAGCGTTTCTTCAACTTGCCGAATCAGTGTCGGAGACGAGGCTGCGCCGCCGATCACAATGCGCTTGAGGCTGCTCAAATCGTAATTTTTGCGCTCCGGCGAATTGACCAGCGCCGTGGCCATGATGGGAACCAGACTGCAGGCGTGTACTCCTTCTTTCTCGATCAGTCGGAAAACTTCCTTGCAATCGAAACGCTGGATCATCACGTGCTTTCCTCCGAGCAACGTGAGGAAATGCGCTACTCCCCACCCGTTTGCATGAAACAGCGGAATCGTGTGCAGTTCCACGGCACCACTCTCCGTATTGAATCCCAGAGAGATGTGCAACGCGTGCAGATATACATTTCGATGCGTGAGCATCACTCCTTTGGGGTTCGCACTCGTGCCGCTGGTATAAAAAAGTTCCGCCAGCGAATTTTCGTCAATGTTGGAAATGTCAGCTCGTTGAGGCGTCGCCGCTTGCAGCAACGCTTCGTAGTTACTTGCCGAAAGCCAGGACGCTCCCGGATCGCCGTCCAACTGGCAAAACATTCGTACCGAAGGAATGTCCTTGCGAAATTCTTCGACCAGCGGAAGAAACTGCTTTTCGACGAAGAGAACGGTCGCGCCGGAGTCCAGCAGGATGTAGCCTAGTTCGCTCGCCGCGAGCCTGATGTTCAACGGTAGCAGCACGGCTCCGGCTTCCAGCACGCCATAGTAGGCCTCCAGCAAGCGATGGCAGTTGGTGCTGAGAAATGCGACGCGTTCGCCCGGCTGAACACGTGCCTGGCATAACCCACCCGCGAGGCGTCTCGCGCGATCTGCAAATTGCGCGTACGTGTACGTGTTCTGATTGCAGACTACTGCGGTCCGCCGGGGATACTGCTGTTCTGCGTAACGAAGGAATCGCAGGGGCGTAAGGGGAATATTCATCGCAGGACTCACCTGAATCAGGCGGATTGCCCTCCATCAACGACCAGAGTGTGTCCGGTAACAAAATCCGACGCGCTCGACGACAGAAAGATCGCGGCACCCTTCAAATCCTCCGGGCCGCCAAAGCGCCCTAAGGGTATGCCTGCCAGCAGCGCTTCTGTATTTCGCTCGATCACCTTTTCAGACATGTTCGTCGGGAACCACCCCGGAGCAATCGCATTCACCTGAATGTTGTATTTGCCCCACTTGCAGGCCAGGTCCTTCGTGAAAATGATCACGCCGCCCTTGCTGGCGCTGTAGCCGATTGCCGAGAGCGACGTCGAAGAACCGCGAATCCCCGCCACGGAAGCGATGTTGATGATCTTCCCCTGACGCTGATTGATCATGACCTTGCCAACCGCCTGCGAAAACAAAAACGTGCCGGTTAAGTTGGTCTCAATCACTCTATTCCACTGCGCCAGCGTCATTTCTTCCACTGGAGCACCCCACGAAGTCCCGGCATTGTTGATGAGGATGTCAATGCGCCCAAATTCTTTCACCGCGGCTTCGACAGCTTCGTTGACGCTGCTGGGGTCCTTCACATCGCAGCTGTGTGGCAGAACCTTCACTCCGTGGGCTTGCAGTTCCTCAGCCGCCTGCAGGCAGCGCTCCTTCTTCCGCGCGCAGAGAACCAGGCTCGCCCCCATTTCCCCGAGTCCCTCGGCCATTTGCCGCCCGAGCCCAACGGAGCCGCCGGTGATGATCGCCACCTTGCCGCTTAAATCGAAACGCTCCCTGCCTTTCACGATGACCGCCCCAGCGTAAACGTCTCTCGCGCATCCATCAATGCGTGTGTTTATATCATATGTTAGCTACTAACGCTAACGACTCTTCGATCCACAGGCACGCCGAGTCCTGGACACGCAAGCCTACCCCGGTGCCCGGTGTCCGCCTCCGGGATGCGAGCCGCGCCGGTCCCCTTAGAAGGTCAGGCGCACGCCCAGCTGAATTTCGCGCGCCGGAAATGCCGCGGTGAATGCAAGTGGCTGGTTCGGATAAAGATCCGCGCTGCCGTGGACCGTAAACGGCGGTGCGAATCCCGGGCCAACCACGTTATTTACACTGGAATAATTGGTGTGGTTAGCGAGATTAAAGCCCTCCGCAGTAAAGTTCAGCGCAGCCTTCTCGAGTTTAAACGCACGGCTCAAACGCAAATCGAAATCGGTGTAGCCCGGACCGATTCCCGTGTTTCGTCCGGCTCCAGGCGGTCGGTCGTTGGTGAAGTGACCGTCGCTATTGATGTCCGCTGCTGCCAGAAGATTGAACGGGTGGCCGCTGTTGTAGCTGAAGATAGGAGAAAGCTCGAAGCCGCCAAAGATCTTCGAATTGTCAAACGGACTTGCAAAGACTCCGGCGAATACCACCTTGTGCCGCTGGTCAAAATCCGAGAGGGACCGGTCGCATTTCAAGCAGGTGGCATTGAACGGAGAATAGTCGCTGTTGAAGTCCGTAACATTGTCAATTGCTTTGCTGTACGTGTAGTTGAAAAGAGCGGTGAAGTGATTCGCAAACCGCTTTTTCGCTTCCAGGATGGCGCCGTTGTAGATCGCGGAGCCAACCGAACTGTAAACGTTGTTCTGCAGGATCGTTTCCGTGGGATCGGCAAAGCACAAAGAAGGCGTGGCAACGCACGCCGGCGCGCCCCAGTCCTGAAACGGAATGCCGTTGGAAGGCAAGCCCGTGGAGCCCGTGTCGACCGGTGCGCCGGGCAGCAAGTTAGTGTCAATCGCGACTGGCAGGTGCGTGGTGTGAACCCAGATATAGTTCGCGGAAACAGTTAATCCCCCACCAATCTCGCGCTCGATCCCTAGTGAAGCCTGTTGTGAGGTCGGACTCTTGTATCCAGGCTGCCCGGCGAACAATACGGTTCCAGGAGGGAGGGGTCCGGTGTTGGGAACCGACAAGCCAAACTGCGCCAAGTCCGCTTGCGAGATGCACGCATACTGGCCCGGCGGCGGCGTGCCACAGTCAATTTTGCCCTCGCCAAACAGGGTCTGGAAAATGGCCGCAGAGTTGGCGATGGTAGGCTCTCCCGGAACTCCCGTCAGCTTTACCAGGGTGTTAGCAATCGTTCGCGTGTCATTAACGTTGCCGAGCACGCTTACTACGCCCGGGATCTGCGCATAAATCTGCGAGTAGAAAATTCCATAGCCCGCACGCACCACGGTCTTATGGTTATTGAAGGGATCCCACGCCAGTGAAACGCGGGGGCCAAAGTCCTTCTTGGGCGTGTGGAGAGGCCCGTATTGTGAATCCAGTTCGTACCGTAGACCGTAATTCAAGGTCAGATTAGGCCGGACCTGCCAGGTATCCTGCGCATAGAACGCGGTGTAGGGTCTCGTCTGCGTGTATTTGGGATTGCCAAAACCCTGTTCGTAGAACCCGGGTGCTCCCAGGCTTACCGACTGTAGCGGCGTGAGCGCGGCCGTTGCTGGGATTGCACTTCCCGACAGACCGCAAGCGATAGGCACTTGCAAACAGGGGCTGAGCAAAATTCCGGGTAATTCCAGAAACTCAAATCGTCCGGCAAAGAAAGTCTGGGAGGTCGTGTCATTGCCGCGAACCACTTCGTTGAAACCCACCTTTAAAGTATGCCGCCCCCGCACCAATTCAAGATTGTCCGCAAACTGATAACGTCCTGCGCGTGTATGGCTGGGGAGGAAAATCCCGCGCCCGAAAAATCCGAAACCTTGCACGTCAAGTCCCGGTCCACCGGGATCGTTACTGTCGACGTTGAACTGATACATGTTCCACTGCACCAAGGCTTCGTTCTGCATACTGGAGTTGAAGCTGTGAAACCAGGAACCTTGTAGCGTGCTGTCCCAGGCTAGTTCCGATGTACCACGGGAGAAAGCAGTGAGCGCTTGCACATCGGGATCTTTTTCCGTTAAGTGATCAAAACTGTATCGAAGGAACGCTTGATCGTTGTCGCCAAAACGGTGATCCAGTCGTCCCGAGCCCTGGTGTTCCCGGATAGGGAATGGGAACAGCCCTCCGTTGGTCTCCGCCTGATTGATGATAAATGGGTTCAGCGCTTGTGTTGCCGGGTTGGTTTGACATTTTGAAGCGGTCGGCGTGATGGTCAAGCAGTTGGAAAGCACAAACGCGCAGGTAGGCGCCGGCAAGAACGTCGGGAGTCCACCAATGGGATTTTGCGGGTTTGATAGACAAGGGACCATCGCGGTGGCGGGCAGCGACGCTAGACCAGCGAAAATCGAGTCCTGCTGCAGAGTGGGATTGAAGACATTCGTGTTTGTCAGCAACGGCACGGAGTCTTCCGCGTCGGAGCGCAACCCTTCGTAGGCGACGAAAAGAAAGGTCTTATCTTTTTTGACCGGAAGGCCAATGTTGCCGCCGAATTGCTGCCGATTCAGCGAGTTCTTTATCGGTGCGGATACTGCATCGGACGAGAACGTATCCCCGGGCGACAATGCTGAGGTGAGCGCGAAATGATCGCGCGCGTCCATGGCATCATTGCGAAATAATCCGTACAGTGCGCCATGCACCGCGTTCGTGCCGGATTTCGAGACAATGTTGATCGATGCTCCGCTGGCACCTCCCAGTTCCGCCGTGTAATTGCTGCGATTCACCTGAAATTCCTGAACCGCATCCTGGTTCAGGTTCAATCGCACGCCCCCTGCATCGTCATTGAATTCGCCGCCATCGACAGTCACGCTGTTGCCGCGGCCGTTGCTGCCATAAAAGGAGAGGCCGCTCTGCGGGGTCTGCTTCACGCGGAAGTCCGTGTTGTCCGCGATCGTGTTGGAATTGCTTACTCCAGGCAGAAGCAGTGTGAAAGTGAGGTAGTCGCGCCGGCTGATCGGCAGGTCCTCAATGTATCTTTGCGAGACCGTATCCGCCTGGCTGCCCCGGCTTGTTTCGATGGCCAGAGGTTCCGCGGACACTTCCACCTGCACCGTCGCCCCCGCTATGGCCATGTGAAAGTCTACGGTTGAGGTCTCGCCGACCTGAACCTCCAACCCTTTTTGTATTTCGGTCTGCAAACCGCCGTGCCGTGAGGTCAATTCATAGGCGGAAGGAGGCAGGCTCGGGAACTGGTACTGCCCGCTCGAGTCGGTGGTCGTCGAGTAACGAGTCCCCTTGCGGATGTCGAGTGCTTCTAAGCTCGCGCCAGGTACCACACTGCCCGAAGGATCAAATACAGTGCCCCTGACCTGACCGGAAGCGCCCACGCCTTGCGCGTATCCAGCGGGGCCAACCAATAGAGAAAACACTAGACAGGAAAGCAGGATTGATTTCATAACTCCTCCTGGTTCGTAGAACATCACTCGACGTGTTTCTTGCGTGCTCGTCCAGATTGTTCGCGAATGCCTTCCTTACTTCGCACCAGGGCGTTCATCCCACTGTCGACGGCTTGCCTGACCTCAAATTCCCACGCCGCCGCAATGGCCAGAAAAGCAGGAATGGGGATGCCCGGCAATTCTTCAGAGCCGCAATACTTCGCACCTTAGGTTCTCGATTGCAATTATGTTAGCAAGTAACACATTAGAGAAACTAATGTCAACAAAAAACCAGATGCAGTTTATTGGCTTTTTGGATGCCCTGCACGTGTTTCATTTACCGGCAATCGCCTTCGGAGGGCGATCATTTTTGCCTCTTCATTGGCAACGAGGAAAACCGGCTACCTGGGAGTCAGCACGATGCGGCCCGAAACGCGGCCCTCGCGCAGTTCGGCAAGAACCTCATTCGCGTCTGCCAGAGGGCGGGTGGTTATTTGAGAGTGGATCGGACCGGCAACAGCGATGGCCAGCAGTTCCCTAATGTCATCTCGCGTACCGACAGAAGACGCCTGGATGTGTACCTCTAACGCCGCCATCTGGATTGCTGGAAAACAGATGGGTTCGGAGGGGAGCCCAACGACGAGCAGTGAGCCCGTAGGCCTCACGCAACGGAACGCCGTGTCATAGGCTGCTCTTGCGGCAGAGGCCACCAAAGCGGCATGGACCCCGCCGACGCGCCGAATTTCCTTCACCACGTTGCATGCTTCACCACGTTGCATGCTGCCGAGTTCAGCGTCACCGATGCGCCTAACTCTTTCGCGCGCGCGAGCTTTTCGTCGGTCACATCGATCGCCGTGACGATAGCTCCAAGTCCGTGGCCGATCTGTACTGCGAGATGCCCCAAACCTCCGACGCCGAAAACCGCCAAACGCTGGCCTGACTTGATTCTTGCGCGCTTCAGGGCGCGGTACACCGTGACGCCCGCACAAAAAAGCGGCGCAGCTTCAATGCACGATAGCCCGTCTGGAATTTTTATTGCGTGGCTCGCGGGCGCTTTCACGAACTCCGCGTATCCCCCGTCGACGGAGACGCCGGTAATTTTCTGTTTACTGCAGAGATTCTCGCTGCCTTCTCGGCAAAATTCGCACTCCCCGCACGTCCAGTGCACCCAGGGAACACCCACAAGGTCGCCGAGTTCCAGGTTACTTACCGAGACGCCTTTTTCCACAACGCGACCCGCAATTTCGTGCCCGAGTATGAGTGGCATCTTGGTGATGGGAACGATCTGCGGCCAATCGCCATCGGCGACGTGCAAATCCGAATGGCAGACGCCGCACCCTTCCACTTCGATCAGCACTTCGTTCGCGTCAGGCTTCGGTTCAGCGGCTTCGCCAATGGACAATGGATGCTTCAATTCGTGCAGGACGGCTGCTTTCATTCGGTTGTCTCGACGAATCCAAAGTCTAGCGGTTAAGTTTCCGCTGGAAGACGGCCAACGCTCGCAGCTTTGCTGCGAACGGGTAAGGGCCACTACGGTTTTGCGCCGCGCAAGAAAAATTCAACGGCGTTTCGCACCCGCTCGGTCAGTTTGTGGGGTCCAGTAAGATCCACGGCCCACTGCCGAACAACCGTATTGAATAGCCCCTCCATGAATTCGGCCAGGTGTACGACCGGAAAATCGTGGGTTATCTCCCCGTTCTTTTGCCCTTCGGCGATGATTTCCCGCAGCAGCTTGACGGTTGCCGCCTCCGCTCCGCGCAACTCTGGTGAACGCACGGGATCCATGGCTCCAGCGAGAATTACGGCCTGCCACAGAGGCCGCCCCACCTCGGTTACGTTTCCCAGAGTCTCGTAAAATCTGCGCAGGCGTTCCTCGGTCGTGGCTTTGACGGATAGTTCCGCCTTCAGGCTTTCTGCCTGGCGCGCAAACGCGCGGCGTCCCACTTCGCGCAATACCGCATCTTTGCTGGGAAAATAGCGGAAAAACGTGGGTTGGCTGATTTCCAGAGTATGCACTATGTCGTCGATGCGGGTGTTCTCATAGCCCCGCTGCCGAAAAAGGTGCAGGGCCGTTTCTACGATCTGTTGTCGAAGGCGCGCTTTCTTGCGTTCACGAAGGCCGCCCGTTTGGCCCCCCGAACTGGGGACAGCCAGGCTGGACTTCGAATCATTCTGCCTGTCAGCGCGCACCGGCCCCGATGATGGCGACGCGGCTATTCCGCCTCTCTTGCGGCGCATGGTTCCTTTCCTCCCGCACGACGCACCGCTCAAGGTGCCGTCTCTTAATCTGAGTGTCGCCCTAACATTATAGTGACTAACGCTAACTTGCAAGTCTCAGATCCTTACGAGTCTTTTCAGCCGGTTGTGCTGCTGACACCCACACTGTAATCACGACGGATCTGCGAGCAGCCGGCAAATCCTCACATCCCGCCGATGGTTACACCAAAACCGAACTGGTGCAGGACATTCATGTGCTCGTGCACAAGCTTGGTTTCGAGCACATTGGAATTGTCGGACACGATATCGGACTGATGGTCGCTTACGCCTATGCGGCGGCGCGTATCTCATATGCTTCGTACATCTCTTTGGCGTTTGGAGAGTGAAGGACTGCCGCAAAATTGCCGGACAGCGTAATCAAGCCCAGCGATTGGAACTCGGTAAATAACTTCAGGACCGCACCGTTGTCCAGTCCGTATTTCGTCCAGCCGCGACTTTGCGATATTCAGGCATCAAAGCGCATTATCAGAACAAAGCGGCACGTTCTGGGCATTCCAGAATTTCCTTGCTGAAAATCTAGAGATCGAAAATCTAGAGATCGCTTGGCTCTTTTTGGAGTCGTTCCGACTGAGTCGCCAGGTCGGACTACAGATTCTCTGGTCGCCGCTCTAATCGCAGACGAGTTGATGGCGCGACAAGCCATTCGGCTTACGGTTCGTCCGCAAGATTGGTTTCCGGCACATCCAGCCAAACTCACGATTCAATGCCTGGTGCAATTTCCTCCGCCCGTGGAACACTCGGGCTTTCACCGCTCCGACCGACAGTCCCATGACGCGAGCAGCTTCTTCCATGGATAACTCGCCAAGCTCTCGCAGCTCGATTGCTTTTCGTATCTTCGGCGTCAATTTATTCATGGCCGCCAAGAGAATTCGTTTTTGCTCGCTCTTTAAAAAGACACCCTCGGGGCTTGGCCGTGAATCGTGCATCTCCGCCCCGCGTGTGGTTTTTTCCTTCCCGCTCAAATCATCGATCGATACCTCCCGCAGGCCGCGGCTTCTGCGCAGAAACATAAGCGCTTCGTTGATGGCAATCCGCGTTAACCAAGTGGAGAAGGAAGATTTCCCTTTGAATCTGTGCAAGTGGACGAAAGCTTTTTGGAAGCTCTGCTGGACGATGTCTTCCGCGTCTTCTCGGATAAGTGTGAGACGTCGCGCAATGGCGAGAATCCTTCGTTGGTAACGCTCGATCAGAATGTCGAATGCCTGTGCGTCTCCACTTTTGGCGGCAAGGACGAGCGCCGCTTCTTCGTCCTGGCCCGCGAGGCTTTCTTGGAGGCGTTGCGACACGGTTTGGGAAGAGAATTCCGATTCCGGCACCGCCAAAGTGGTTCTGAATTCACGGTCCACAAACAAAATTAAGGTTTCATGCGGACCTTGCTGGCTTCCGCGAAACTCAGCGCCGTGTTCGGCCAAGATCGCTTCGTAATGAGCGCTAGTTTCATCCATTTCGCCGACCTACCTGCGAAAGCGGCGACGCGTCGATACCGTGCTTTCCGCACAGAACTGACGGCACAGCTACCGATTTGAGTTAAGAAGGTCTTAATAGAAAAGGCCCAAGAAACTTCCGACCCATTCTGTTCCTTGCGACGGTTCGATAAAGGCTCAGTGAAACCATCACCGCCCCGCAGCGTGTGATCTTCGTAGTGGTGCGAGCGCCTGAAAGCTGTTTGCGCCCGCCCAGGCGTTCACGCATCTCATGTGTAGCGTCACCGAGATTTCTCCAACCCCGGTTTTGGCTATAAAAGTCTTCCCGTTTGACGGAGTAATGAGGTCATTTGCATCGCGGCACTGATAGCAGACAAATAGGGGCCTTCTTTCACGTTTGAGAACGGCTAGAGCGTTGAGGCTCTTAACGACGGTTCGTCGTTCCGCCTCATCCAAGGCGAGCGTGATTACACGCTGCCCGATGGCATTTTGGGCGGCTTCGACGCGATCTGGAATGTTCGCGGTGTTCGTTTCAAGCACGGCGGCTTCGTAGAGCTTCATCCATCCGTAAGATGTGTTCATGTCGTTCCTTTCCGATCTCGGAAAAGCTAGCAACGACGACTAGCCTAGGATGTTAGTACTGAGGAATATAAATTCAAGTGCCTTTAGTAGTTGGTACGTCAGCGTACGGCGCGGTTAAAAGGGGGGGATCAATATTGAACATCGACGGAGGAGAATTGTTTATCGAACCCACTTTGACAATCTGTGTCTCATCCAGCTTCAACGCGAACGCTCCGAACGCGATGTGAACCTTCCGCCCGACAACACTGTCAACGATCTGGAACTATCCAAACGGATAGTGGGACCGTCGGATCGGATAGACATTTAACTGCGCGGCACGCGAATAGTTCTGATCTCCCCCGCACTCATTCCCCCTCATCTCCTTGTTAGCCAAACACTTCCACTGGATACGCATCACGGGTTTGAACCTCTGCCCTTCGGGGCCAGCCAAATGCTCTTCACGGGGTCGTGCGTTCGAGAAACGAAGCACCGAAGAGTTGAACGAGAGTTAGAGTCTAGAAAGGACCCCACCATGAAAACCAAATTCACCCGCATCATTGCAATCGCCACGTTCGGATTGATCGCCATCTGCGCATCTGCGAGTTCTGCCTCCGCCCAGAATGCCTTCCAAGGCAAGTTCACATTGCCCAATGA